>Ga0100385_1000095_pt1 | contig 109784 bp, 90 predicted proteins | sample CryGeymeta201509_FD_81543 | JGI IMG/M metagenome (GOLD analysis project Ga0100385, IMG submission 81543) | Groundwater microbial communities from Crystal Geyser aquifers in Utah, USA - Crystal Geyser metaG 2015-09 | ecosystem: Environmental > Aquatic > Deep subsurface > Groundwater | place... | reverse complement strand
CCACTCCATCAGGTCGAGCGACGAACACTTCTCTTTCGTGGCCTCCATCGCATCCAGATTTCCAGCGGCATGATACACGGCGATCGCAAGGTCATATGCCGCCGCCGCGTCTGCCATGAGTTCGGCTTTCGCGAGTAGATCCCCGGTCTTATCGAGCGCAACCGCGAGATCCGCCTCGGGGACCATCGCACTGCCCAGCTCGATTCGAGCTGTTGTGGTGAGATCGCGAACTTGTCCCCAACGCTGCAATCCGGCGGCTGTCGCCATCAAGCCGCCGAGGGCACAAACAACGACCGCCCGTCGTCCAACGGCGCGCGCTTCATGAAGTGCCTGCAAATAATTTCCTTCGGCCTCCTCGAAGCGATTTAAGGCCAGTGCGACCGAACCGAGATTGGTTTTTGAAAAGAGTGTGGGGCTTCCAAGCGCGGATTGAAGCTCTACACATTTGGTCAACAACGTCTTGGCCTCGGCGAGCGCTCCTTGTTTCCGATGGGCTTCGGCGAGGTACTCCATGACGCTTGTCATCGCTTGAAAATGGCCCAGTTCTTCGAGGGCCTGCAGAGCCGCCGGGCCGTGTTTCAAAACGGCCTCCCAGTCTCCCATCAACACGGCCAGCCGAGAGCGATGTTGCAGTTCGAACGCCCTATCATGCGTCGTCACCGAGTTTGCCCGGTTCAAGATCTCGAGGGCTTCGCCCAGCCGTCGTTGGGTCGAGAGCACAAACGCAAGCGAGGTATAAGTGTGCGGTTTTAGGGGCGTTGAAGTGGCCAAAGTCAACGCGTGTGCTTCTTCGATATCGGCGGCTGCGCCTGGCTCTCCCAGCATCTGTTTGGCCATCGCGCGCCAGATCGTCGACGCAATCAAGATATCGTCCCAACCCGCCTCAAGTGCGCCACGATGTGCTTCATCGGCAAGGTCGAGAGCGTGCCGAGGCTCCGAAGCGTTTAAGTAGGTTCGTGCCCGAAACGCGGTCGCTTCGGCAAGTTGGCGTTCGTCGGGTATTCCGCCCAGCGCTTCAATGCCTCGAAAGATCCACGAGATATCTTGTTGTGCCTCGACAAAGGCCCCCGTTCGTCGTCGAATCTCAGCCGCGACCCAGAGGTGGGGAAGGGCCTCGGCGCTTTCGCCTCCCGAGATCAAATAACGTCCAAGCCTTTCGGCGATATCCACGCGATCCGTGTGGCCGCGGCTGAGGACCCTTGCGCACAGTTGATTATGGCGGGTCCAGCGCCCTGCGTCTTTGGCCATCGTTTCAAGCGTGTGGCGCAACGAAATATGGTGAAACCTCCAGCCAGTTTCGGTTCTGGTCACCAGACTGCGTTTGACCAACTGCGACACCAACGACGAGTCAATCTTGAGACCTGCCATCTGGCATACGGCCTCCCACTCCTCGTCATAGACCTCGAATCCGAGGGCTGCCGCCAGTTCGAGGGCCACACGAATTGCCGGATCGGTCGACGTGAATGCTGTGATGCGCTCATGCCAGACTTCTTCGAGGCTCAACGGAATCGTGGCTTCGGCCCCGGCCTTTAGACGAAAACCCGCTGACGAGACTTCGAAAAGTCCGCGGGCGACCCAGTCTCCAATCATTTCCACCATGAAGCGGGGGTTACCTGCCGTTCGCTCGCATATCTCAAGCGTGATCTCGGGCTCAAGCGGCGCGATTCGCTGGACCAGATCTCGTTGTTCAGTGCTTGTAAGCGGCTGCAAATCCAAGGTCGAAAATGTGGTTTCCGCGTTTCGTTCAAAGACCTCGTTGGCGTTGGTTTCTAGCGAGTTATCCGACCATGCCCCAAGGACCATGACGCGTGCGCCCTCGGCATCTTTGGCGAGCATTTCCAGAAACTCGATGGTCTCTCGCGAATACTGAAGATCGTCTGCCCAGATAAGAACGGGACGAACTCGAGACAGGTGTTTTAACCACGAAATCAGCAGGGTATGACGCTGGCGAACCGTCGAAAACTCGATCGAAGGTTTTGCACCGACGTTGGCTTCGTCGCAGAGGGCTGTCATGGCCTGAACGTCGTAAGCGCTGGTCATTCCCACCACATCAAGTTCCGATTGGACGGCAGACTGGAGGTCTCGTGGATTGGCTCCCAGAGTACGGAAATGGCGAGCCACCATGCCGCTCAGGCCGTCCGTGGGTCCACGTTCTGCGGCATGGGTGACCTTCAACACCGTTGCCACGCCCAACTCTCGAACCCGCTGCACAAAAGCCTCGCCAAATCGAGTACGGCCGGTGCCCTCGGGCGCTCGAACGATGATTGTTCGGATTTGTTGGTATTCATCGCTTTCACGCAGCGAGTGCCAGACGATGTCCAGATTGGCCAGACGCCCCACAAGCGGAATCGTGCGCAGGCCGAGGACTCCAAGCCCCGCGCCGACTTGCAACAGCGGCATACGGTCCAGAACTGGAGCCATCCAGCGATCTGGGATTTCCTGCAGTGACTGCTCGACGTTGCTCACCGCGACCAGTTCCCCTCCGCTGCTGCGAAACACATCCAAAACAGGGGTGACGGCAGCAATAGGAAGGGTCGACATCTCTGGCGGACGAACATCTCGTAACGAGCGATCGTCAAGCGCCAGCAACGCCTGAGCCGATTCTGCCGCGCTTTGAAAACGTTTGTTGGGGTCGATGGCCAACATGCGGTTGAGCCAATCGTGAAACTCGGGCGGCACCTGAAGAATCGTCCGGAACTCGCGTCGATTGCCCGCCAGGTGGAGGTTGATGATTTCGCGCACGGTGGGGCCGCTGAAGGCTCGTTGGCCCGTAATCAGTTCAAACGCAACACATCCCAGCGCGTAAAGGTCCGACCATGCCCCGTGTTTTCGCCAGGGCTGTGAAATCTGTTCCGGAGCCATGTATTGTGGCGTCCCGACAGCTCGGGCCAGTGGAGCCGCGTCTTCGGTGGCGAACGCGAGCCCGAAGTCGGCGATTTTGGGAATGACTCGGTCGCCAAAATCCCCAAGCAAAATATTTGATGGTTTGATGTCACGATGAATCACATCCATCGCGTGTGCGTGCGCCAGCCCATCGAGCACAGTCAGAAGAATCGCCTTGGCTTGCCGCCAAGTTACCTTTCCGATGATGTCTTGAACCGTGCCACGAGGCACATATTCCATCACCAGATAGGGCGTGCCGGCTCGCAGTTCACCGTTGGTGGCGACCTCAGCCTCGTCGGGGATTTCACCTTGGTCGAGGACCTTGACCACAGCTGGATGATTCAGCGCACAAACGGCCTGGATTTCGTTGACCAGCGCGGTTCTGAACCGCCGGTGTTCCGCGCCTTCTTTGGTGATGACCTTAACTGCGACGGGGACACGCAGCGCGACGTGAACACCGCCGTAGATGACGCCCATGCCGCCCTGACCCAGAACGCATGAAAGAGAGAAGGGCCCAAGGTTCACCGGCGAAAACGAAAGGGCCGCCGGCTCGGCGGCCCCGTAGAACGGATTGGTTCGATCGTAGTGCGCTGGGGTGTGGAAGAGTCCAGATACAAGCTTGGAGTCTAAATCACTCACAGATTAGTCGTAATACCCGTTGATAATGCAGGTCGTTCCTACAGCCCCATCGGCAGCATCAAGGCGAACCCTCAATGCCGTGTTCTCCACGATTGCACGTGAACATTGTCCCGAAATGACAGCCGTGACGGGACCACGGTCGAACATTCGAGCCAACGATGGCGTAGCGTAACTTGTTTGATCGTTGAAGACCAATTCAACTCCGAGAGCGCCGACGGTGAAGTAGAATGAATCGACCGTGATGGTCACGTCCTGCGACCATGTTCGCACGGCGCAGCCATCGCTGTCGCAGAACGTCGACCGCTTGATGGTTTCAACACCATTTTGACTCGTATCAAAAACACTGCTTCGTTGCGTGTAAAGCCCCAGTCCGTCCGGCAGGCCAATGGCATCGTTGTAGAGGCAGTACTTCGAGCTGAGTTGGTGACTTCCGTTGAATGCCGCAACATACGAACAGCTGGCGCCGGCGTAGGTGTCGGCAATATCGTATGCGGCTGCGCCGGTGTTGGTCGAGTTCAGGAAGTCGGCGATGCTGACCCACGTGCCGTTGATGGTGATGCCGCCATTTTCGTCTGTGATGGCGTCCAAAAGCAGGTTGTTGAACTGAAAATTGCCAATGCCGGTGTTGGTCACAGCCGTTGTTGCCCCAACCTGGGTGTAATCGAAATTGAAAAGTCGTCCATCCAAGTCGGCAGGAACGCCGGTCAACGTCGAGATATAGGTTTGAACCGCAGCCGCGTCGGCCCACACCCCATCACCCTTCAAGAGCAAGCCAGATGCGGCCAAGGCGCTGAGGTCAGCCACGACGCTGAGTCGACCGGTGTTCGCGTCTTGGGTCGTCGTGATGAAGCTTGGCCCAAGCAAGAGCAGGTCCGCAGGGGTCGGCGCTGCATCCGTGTAAGTGAATGAGCACGTCGGGTCAGTCGGAGGGCATTCACATCCAAAATCGTCGGTGCCAGGGTCGCAGGCTTGGACGGTGGGTTGTTGTTCGAAGTCGACCGCACTGGCCTTCAACGTCATCCCCAAGGTTTTCGACGTGACGGTGTCGACGTTTCCGCTCACCGTATCGCGAAGCGTGGCTTCAAGTTGGAACGCGTAATTGCCATCTGGCGACAAGAGGCCGGAGTCGGCGATGCCATCCCATGCATCGCGAAGGTTCAATTCGGCGTTCCCGCTGCTTGCCGAGTCCTTGGTGAACACCACGTCGGTCAATGCAGCCGAACCGCGCAAAATAATCTCGACCGAGGTCACATCCGATTCGGAAAGCGTCAGTGTTGTGGCTGAACCGTTAGGTCCGGTCGGGATATCATACGAGGTCGTTGTTCCGTTGGAACGAGTCACGATCGCGTCTGAATTCTCGTTATAGTCGACGTCTCTGAACGATAACGCCGTCAAGGTCACTGGCGTGTCGAAGTTCAGGTTCATCGTGCCACCTCGTGAGGCGTCGTCTGGACGATCGACGATCCCATCGTGATTTCGGTCACGTAGGTTTTTGGCGAGCACGAGCACCTGGCCTTGGTTCGTGCTTTGGAAATGACTCGGGCAATGATTCGACTGCGTGTTCATGATGATGCAGGCGTCGGGTTTCCATCGTTTTCGGCTGTCGCACTCCACGGTGAAGCCTGGAAGCTGGTTGGTGACGATGGTCCCAGGCACCAAGCTTTCGAAGTCTTCACTAAAGGTTTGAGCAGCGGTTGGGAACGTCACAGGGTTTGAGTTTGTGATGGTGGCGATTTCTAAGCATGTATCGACCGACTTGATTTTGACTTTCCAATCCAACGCATAGTCGTGTCCCGCGATGCCTGGATTTTGGATAACCACATCGGCGTTGAAAACCGTGGTGTCGTGGTAACCGTCACCGTTTGCCGTCAACAGAGGATGGTCAGTCGCGAAGTTGAGCACCGAAACCAAGGTGCTCGAGGCGTTCGCGGTGTCGTCTGGAATGGCGATTGGCGGGGGCAGAATCTCTTGCCCACACGCGGTCCCGGCGGTCCCACCCGACGAATCACCTACGGTTTCGAGCAATATATTCTGGTCGAGGTCAACCGAGCAGCTCGCGCCTGCAACCAACAAGACCAACGATGCGGATCCAAGGGCTTTCGATGTGAAAAATCTTGTCATTTACTTCTACTCCTATCGCAGGCCATCGGATGTGCCGATGACTGCGTGTGCGGTCATTTTTTAAAGGACGCTGAGAAGTGAAGGTAGCAGTGGGATATCTGGAGGGCAAAACTGCCGATCACCCGCATAAAATAAGGCTCCTTGACACGTTGTAAACTTTACAGCGTGTAATCTTTGTTAAGCTGAGTCGTCCTACAGAAAAACCCAGAATTGGGTGTGTGTGGGGCTATGTGGGGGGGCGTATTCAGGTGTCGGGAAGCCAAGGTGATCACCTTGAGTTCGAGGCTCTCTGTTTTTGGGGCGATCGCGTCTTGGCTCGCAAATAGAGAGGAAGGGCGTCGTCAGAGAGGTTAGTGCCTCGGTTAAGATCTAAATCGAGGCCGTTCTGGAAACTGGATGGTGGATCTTATCTGCCGCGAATCGCGGTCGGGGACCAACGAAAGTGGGCAGAAAAAATCACAGACTTAGGGTTAAGTCCGCATGAGTGGGAAGGTGTCCATTAAAAAAGGACAGCGCGCGGTGTGCTAGAGGCCGGCTCTCAGAGCCGTTTGAAACTAGTTTGGAACCCAAAGAAGTGTCAGGCGCTGTCTCCAGCCGCCGATTTCACCGTCGTTATTGTTGAGCATTCTCAGGTAGTAGGTTTGCGTTCCCGCCGCACCCACAGTGAACACCCGCGTGGTGAACAGGTTATTTGTTGAGTCTTTTGCTGCATGGAAAAACACATGCCCTTCCTGAGCCGTTAACTCGGCAAAGGTCGAGACCGCCGCGGATGATGTGAGGGCCAGCACGCCTTGCACAGGAAAGCTTGAACAGTCCGTCAATGAGGCGGCTGCATCGGTCTCGCAATACAAATCCACTGAGCCGGTTGCGATGATCTTACCGGGGCCAGGAACTGTGATGGGGGCCGAGATTAACGTCGCGACCTGATCGGCCGTGAAGTACGTGGGGTTGGCATATCCCCCAAACACACTGACTACGACAGGGCTTAGGGCCGCGCCCCCTGTGCCGTTGCAGACGTAGCGTGTCGTCTGAACTTCGGTGGCGTCGAGCAGGTTATTGCGGTTCGCATCGAGTCCCGTGCGCACTCGAGCCCCGCCCGCACTGCAATTGGGGCCAGCGGGTTCGATGTCGGTCGCGATCAGTGACGACAATCCACTTGTGCCGTTGCTGCCATCGCTTCCGTTTGTGCCGTCAAAACCGTCGCACACATAATCAGTGGCCGTGACCTCTGAGGCGTCGAGAATTCCGTTCGTGTTGTCGTCGAGTCCTGTGTCGATTCGAACACCACCACCGGCGCATTGGGCACCCGGTGTTACAGTCGAAGTACTCACCAGTGATGCCACACCGTCCGCTCCGGTCGCTCCTTCTTGTCCCATCGCTCCGTCCATGCCCGGGGCGCCTTCTGGGCCGTTGCAGACGAAAACAGTGTCCTCGATCTCCAGCGGCGCGAGGTTTCCGTCATTATTGAGGTCAAGACCGGTTTCGATGCGCTGGCCTCCGGTCGGGCATGAAGCGCCGGGGGCCTCGGCGCTAACAATGATGCGTGGCGAAAGGCCATCGGTGCCATCATTTCCATCCGTCCCGTCGTCGCCATTAACACCGTCGACCCCAGAACAGGCTGAGAGGGTCAGAATCAAGAGTAGCGCGAGGTTTTTCATGGTGGAGGCTCCGTGGGTTCAAACGGGCGGAACCATACGGAAATCTACGGCGAAATCAAATCGCATCTAAGTACGCGGTTCCCAGGGCGGCCGGATTTCGATGGGGCCCGAATACAAGAACGACGCGCATGCCAGAAATGACCCGAACGAGTAGATCTCGAGCGGGTAATCATTCACCAGCATGAGGGCAAGTCCAGTCATGGCGTACCACCAGCCCGGCCGGCCGAGTCGCCTGTCGATCGCCAATCCCAACATGATGAGACCGCTTGAAAAGATGCCGGTTTCTGCTGCTGCGGCATGAACAAGTGACAGCCCTGACCACAGCGTGCTGGTACGAACAAATAGAGCGAGGACGTACATCCAGGTCATGCCGAGCGAGAAGATGCGGCTTGCTTTGTGGTCACGATAACGCGTGAAGGTGAAATAATTCAGCGCAACCAGCGCTGGCGCGAACGCAATCATGACGGCGTTTGCCCAGAATAGAAGTGGGACTTCGGTGAGGCCACGGAATAGCGCAGGAACGGGGGAGCGAGTCATTGGCCCAAGGACAAAAGGCGCGAGCGCAAAAGTCGCGGCCATCGTACCCACCACCCATTGGCGTGAATGAATGCCTACCGATTCGTCGTAGTCGTAGGCGATCTTGGCCAGTTTGGCCTCTTCAGCTCGGGCCCGAGAAGCGCTCTCGTCGACCAACGAAAGAAGTGCCTCATCGGCTTCTGGGAGCTCGGATAAAAGTGCTCTGGCCCCAAGGAAATCGCCGTGCTCCGCACGGTAAATAATCATCTGTTTCAGGCAGGCCTGCAGGCCCTTTTGGGCCTCGGGGTTTTGGGGCCAGATCTGACGCGCGGACATGAATGCAAATCGGGCTTCGGCAAAATGCGCATCGAGTTCCGGTTCGTCTTCCTCGATGGCTCGTGTCAGCGCTTGCATTCTTTCGTTCGCAGCATGGACCAATTGATGGCTGTTCCTGTGCGACAGGAACGCCTCGACAGCTGTCTTGAGTTCGTCAGCACTCGCATAACGGTCTGCCGGCGCGTGCGCCAGAGCACGTTCGCAGATATCGACCAGCTCCTCAGGAACGGTGTCGGGATAGATGTGTTTTTGCCCGGTGTACGAAAAACTCATCACTTCAAAGAGTGTCGTCCCCCGATTGGGCGGCTCGCCGGTTGCCACGGTGTGCAGAAGTCCGCCGAGCAGGAAAATATCCGTGTGAATGCCTTGCGCCGCATTATCCCCGGTCGTCATCTCCGGCGCCATGAAGACCGGCGTTCCGACCACACCCGCGAGATCCGAGACCTTCGGAATTCTGGGCATATCCACCAGCGCCGCCGCCAGCCCCCAATCCAGCAAATAGACCTCGCCAAATTGCCCAACCATCACGTTTTCGGGCTTGATGTCACGGTGAAGAATTCCGCGACTATGCGCGAACGACATCGCGTTGCAAACGCTCAAAAAGATGTTCAGATGGAAGCCCATAGGGTCTTCAGAAGGCACAGCGGTCTGATTGCTGAAATAGGCCTCCCAGCTCACGCCCTGAATGCGCTTCATGACGATCACTGGCCGACCGGCCTCGTCCTGCCCAATCACATGAATTGGAACCACGTTTGGGTGCTCCACGGCCCCCATAACGCGCGCCTCTTGAAGGAGTGCGTTTTCGGTATCGCGCGAAATCTCCCCGGCATGCACGGTTTTGATCGCGACGTCTCGGCCCAGGGCGTTTTGATAGGCGAGATGCACCAGCCCCATGCCGCCTCGGCCGATTTCGTGGCGAATCTGAAATTGGGACTCTTTTTCGCCGCCAAGGGGCAGCAAGGGCAGAGACTCCCGCAGAGTGTCGCGCCAGTCCAAGGCTTTGCCGGCCAAGGTCTTGTCCAACTCAAGCTTTTGCGTCGCTTGGAGACCAAGAGTCTCGAAGATTTCGTCGTAGGTTTGCTGCACGGCTCTATTTAGCCTGTTCAGCAGGTTTGAAGCAATTAGCGGACCCTAAAAACGACCGAGAACGCCTCTATTTACGGCAAAAACTCTCGACGCAGTTCATTCCCTCAGGACACTTGTTCGTCGCACCGCACTCATAAGTGCAGTATTGGTCACCACCCACAATTTGCGGCGGTGCGCATCCCAATCCGCCGCAGCCAATGTCGCCTACACAAGGCTGACCCAGCATCGAATATGTGGCGCATCCAGTGCTGATATTGCTGAATCCGCAAGCCAAAACTTCCGTTGATTCAATGGTTTTGAGTTCCTGTTCACTAAAAGGAAATTCACACAAAATCGAGATTTGGGAAACGGGCAGGCAGTAGCCGCGGTCCTCCTCGACAAAACAGGCCGCATCGCCAAAACACTGTGTGCTTGAGACGCATTCGCCGCATGTTATTTGCTGTGCGATATCGAGCTGAGTGCATTTCAAAGTGGCTGGGTTACAGACGTGGGAGTCGCAATTCTCCTTCTCACTTTCTGGCGTGCATTCACCGCACCTTCCACTGTCGCAAAGTGGGGTGGCGCGCAGGTGAGCGCAATCGGTGTGGTTTAAACATGACGCACATGCACCGTCGCGACAAACCGACTCTGTGACCTCGGCGCACGTGACATTAAGACACGTGTTATTCGTCGCGTTATTCGTCGCGTTATTCGTCGCGTTATTCGTCGCGTTGTTCGTCGCGTTATTCGTCGTGTTATTCGTCGCGTTATTCGTCGTGTTATTCGTCGTCGTTGCGTTATTCGTCGCGCCGATCGGCGATTCGACGGCGTCTTCAAGGCAGCCCATGCTGGAGAGAACCAAAACTATGATCCAAAAATTATGCATGCCGTCTTACCAAAAAAATACGCGTTAAATTTCAACATGATTAAATCGCCTCATCGCCACGCCGACACAGCCGGTCGCGGAAACTATCGATAACAATATCCGCCCTTACAACTCATGCCCGCAGGGCATTGATCCAACGAACACGAATAGGTGCAGTAGTACTGGTCGACTGCTCCATTAGGATCCGGCATACACACCGAACCACCACTGCAATCTGAGGGGGCTGCACAGGCGACCCCGATGTTCTTATAGCCCTCGCAACCGATGGCGAGGTCATCAAACCCACAGGTTTCGAACGAGTCCAACTCGACCGTCGTGCCGGGCGTCGGCGCAAAGGGTATCGGACAAACCTTTTCCATGATGAATGGGCTCAAACAGAAGGATCTGCTCGTCCCCCTTGCTTGGACACAGCGATCGGAGCCGGTACATTGCGCACTTGAGACACACTCATCACACACGTTTTTGTCGTGGAAGGTGAACGACGTGCACACCAACTTCCTGGGGTCACACACCTTCCCAGCGCAAACCGTCGGTTCCATTATTGGTAAGCATTCAACGCAGGTTCCGTCGTTGCACGTTGGAGTATCAGGCAGGAAAGAACAGCCGACGTTATCAGAGCAAGGGACACAAGTCCCCTGGTCGCAAACCGAATGAGTGACGCTCGTACAAAAGCGCCCCGCACTGCAGCCTTCGTTGTTGGTCGCGTTGTTGGTCGTGTTGTTGGTCGTGTTGTTGGTCGCGTTGTTGGTCGCGTTGTTGGTTGGGTTGTCGGTGTCGTTATTTGACGCGTTGTTGGTCGCGTTGTTGGTCGCGTTGTTGGTCGCGTTGTTGGTCGCGTTATTCGTTGCGCTATTCGTTGCGCTATTCGTCGCGTTGTTGGTCGCGTTATTCGCGGTTCCCGTCGGAGAATCAATGGCTGACTCGAGACAACCGGCACTAACAAGTACAAAAAACGATATCCATAACTTCTTCAAAATCTGTCACTCACGAAAAAGAGCTTGCCCTAATGCTGTTGGCACCTTACTTCACCCTTCGACGTCGTTCCAGAAACTAGGGAGCTCGTCTCAAATTCAAACACTCGGAAGACCCATGGCAAACCCAACCGCGACCCTCGAAACATCACTCGGCACCATGACCGTCGAGCTTTACCTCGACAAAATGCCCATCACAGCGGGCAATTTCATTACGCTGGCCAAGTCGGGCTTTTACGATGGCCTGCATTTCCATCGCGTGATTCGCAATTTCATGGCGCAATTTGGCTGTCCGCATAGCCGCGATCCACTGAGCCGTCGCGCAGGCACGGGCGACGGACCAAACGGACCCTTGCAGGATGAGTTTCCGGCCGACGCCAAGTTCTCGAATGCACCTGGGACATTGTCGATGGCCAATACTGGCGCACCAAACTCCGGTTCGTCGCAGTTTTTCATGAACACCGCGGACAACTCTTTCTTGGATTGGTTTTCAGCTGGTGACTCGAAACACCCGGTGTTTGGCAAAGTCATTTCAGGCATGGATATCCTGACCAAGATCGAGAACGTCCGCACGGATCGAAACGACCGTCCTGAGACCCCAGTTCAAATGATCAAAGTCACGATCAACGAAGCCTAATTTAGGTTAACCACGCTCATTTCGAACGTGGTCAAATTTGCTTATCCAACGCCAATTGAGTGCGCCGATAGGCGGTCGCGAACGCGTCCTTTCCCACCTCCAGACGGAATGGGGAGACCCTCGGCAACTCGCCAAGGACCAAGTTCCGTGGACCTAGGGGAAGGTTTTGGACCTTCGCCCCCTGTTCATGGAGGTGATGGTAGAGTACTCGATCTTTACCCCGCAGGCCGGCCACACCCGGACGGTCTGCGATGCCACCATCCAAGAGCCAACCCACGGGATGGGCGACCGGTTGAAAAAGACCAGGCAGGGCGCACGACGCACGGATGGCCGTCGAAAGGTCGCCGTGTTGGATGACCCTTGTGCGCCGATGGCGCATATCCCAGACCGAAACAGAAAGTGGGATTTGCGTCTCTGAAAAGTCGTTTACGGGCAGAGACTCTTCCAGTAGGGCTTGGAATTTGGCGCCTTTCAACAGCCCAAGGCCCGGTGTGGGGTCCCAGAAGTCCCTGCGGGTCAGACCAAACAGCAGGGCTGCAATCTCGTCGCACGAAAGTCCCGCAGCAAAACACCCCGCGACCAGCGCGCCTGCGCTCGAACCAGATAGGGCCTCTGGCTGGAAGCCGGCTTCCGACAACGCACAGAGCATTCCGGTATGGGCGTAAAACCCGAAAAAGCCCGAGGAAAGGCCGAGCGAAAAGTGGCCTTCGTCTAGCCATTCTCCAAGAGTTGTCATGTTCCAACCATTTGTGTTTGGCTCATCGGGCCAGAAGCGACGCCTGAATATTGCTCGCCGTGTAATCTGTGCCGAAGGCTTGATTGAACCCTGCTGCGACAAAGTCGGGCCCAGCTGTAAATCCGTTGGCCGAAAGGTCAAAAATCTGAATACGTGCATCTGCCAGCGCGGCCAGCATTTTTAGAAAGTCGCTCAGGCCCTGACCACGCGCCTCTTGCGCCTGAAGGTGGAGCAACATCGCCTGGAAATCGTTGGAATCCGCGACGAGGATTAACGGATTCGTACTTGGCAGGAGCTGGACCAGCACGCTCGCGTAAGTCAGTGAGTACATCGAGATCGGAAAGGCTGAGGGTGTCGGCCCATGAGATGGAACATCAACATTCAGATCGACTGGGGCTTCGTGGCGAAACCACAAATATTGCGCTCGGTCCCCAAGGGATTTAGCGAGGTCTTCTGCCATTGTGAAAGGCACCAGGGTGTCATGATCGTCATGAAGAAAAATAAATGGCGTCGACAGGCGTGACGCGATGTCTGCATGCGTGAAACCCGCGAAACTCCCATTAGGCTCCACGGTGGCTTGAATACGCCGGCCGTAGGGTTCGAAAAAATTCATATACATGTCGCGCTGTCCGGCCACGGAAAGGGTTGGAAACTGGTCTGCGTATGCCGTCTCCTGGGCGAAATCTGAGAGCGGGTAGAGCGCAATACCATAAGCAGGGCGCACGCTTTCTGGGGCATAGGCCGCTGCGTAAATCGCTTCGAAACCTCCCCACGACCCGCCTAGAATTGCAATGCGCGCCGGATCGACATCCGGACGGTTTTCCAGAAAACGAAGGCCAAGAACCATGTCGTCACGATCGTCTTGGATGGAACCGCCGGCGTAGAATCGACCGAACAGCATCAGTGTTGGGATTTGGTTCAAAAGCGGCACGGCGCCTTCTTCGACACCCTGCAAAGGTGTGATCTGTGAATAGGCGATATTGCTCCCTGTTTCAGCAGCGAAACTGGGTTCGTCCGCATCGGGGTGCATCCCTGCTCCAAGGGCCGCCCACTTCTCGTCGACCGCCTCGCCGGTCCAATCAATGCCGACATAGGGTTTGGTAAAGACAAATACCGGGTGAGGCGTCGACGGCATATCCAGAGGACGGTTCCATTGGACATATGTCACATGCCCCGAATCCGGGTCCGTGACCCGCGCTAATTCGTACGTGAAAAGGTGTTCGGCGACCGTCGCTTGGCCTGTTTGCAGAACTTCGACCACCACCGGCCCGGGCGCATTATTTGTGGCATCAGTCGCATCCGTCCCAAGGTCATCTTGAAGTGCATCGCTTTGGGCATCGCTGACTCCAACATCGGTCCCAACATCGCTCTGTTTGCCCTGGGGGGCCGTGTCGGAGCACGCGCCCAAGAGGACCAAAAGCGCTACAAGCCAGCGTGATTCATACATAATGTGCCGTCGGATGAAATTAAGTGAGGGCCCCACACCTGCTCAAGAATACCATCAAACCCTTATGATTCGCCAGATGGCGCCTTCACGGAGCCTTTGTTTGGTTTGATTTCACACAGGTTTCACACGGACATGACCTGAAATCCATCTCTGTCGGGCATTCTGGAAATCCGCTTCATAGGAGGATTCATGATTCGCATCGCCGCACCTTTCATTGCCCTAATGCTATTATTACCAGCGAGTGCATGGGCGTGTTTTGGCATTTTCAATATGACCACCTACCCATCGGAGTTTGCCATCGCTGGGGTTTGTTTTGGCAGCCTCTTACGGATGTTTTACGGGCGACGGCTTGAAAATAGATTGGCCTTTTCCCGCGCAATTTTGCTCTCGTCCGTGATTGGCGGCTACGGTATGGGCTTTTTTCTGGCCACCTCAAGCTCTCCGTTTGCGGTCGGCGGGTACACGTTTGCGGCCGTCTTCTTCACGCTGTTGGGCCTGATCGATTTCACCACCTACGGTCGCCGGTTTTTGGGATATGCGTTCGTTGTGATTATTACCGGTTTTTTGACGCATACCCTTTTCGACATGAAGGCAAACGCCGACGAGGTCCAAAAGTTCAAAAAACAGCAATATAATGAGGTCGTGTTTTGACCAAGATCATCTTTCTGATGATTGCGGTGTTCTTGGTGGGCTGCAAAAAACAGCAGCCCGAAGCGCCGGTCGAGGCTTGGAAGTCCCTTCGCCCCACGGTCGATAAGTTCGAGTGTCAACGTTGTCACCTTGGCATGACCGACGTGAAGCCGATGCCATTGGATCAATCGTGCACCGGGTGCCACCTAGGAATTGCGAACGGGGCTTTCGATGAATTCTGGCCAGAATCAACGCTGGTGGAGTGGAAAAAAAACATCCGGCACCTCAAGGCGATTCCGTCGCTGAATCAAATAGAAAAGCGCATTCGCCGCGATTGGTTCATTGAGTTTGTGCAAAATCCACATGATTTACGGCCGCGCCTCGAAGAAACCATGCCACGCATGAAGATCGACAAGGCCGCCGCCGAAGCGCTTGCTGACGAATTGGGACTGACAAATCAACCCGCTGACGTGGTCGACCTTGCCGACTCGGGAGACGTTGAACGCGGACGGGTTCTTTTTGGGCAACGCGCGTGTCTATCCTGTCATGATTTTGGTGCAATGACGGGCGGCGACACGACGATAGCCTCTGGAAACGGACCGAAGTTGGCTCCTGACCTGCGTCACGCTCGCGAACGATTGCATCGCGATACTCTGGTAGCATGGCTTGATAACCCTCGAGGCATCAAGTCGGACACGCTGATGCCCGACCTGCTGACAAAGGCCGAGGCGGTCGATGTCGCTGCATTTTTGATTCGAACGCCTGTCGCCGCTCCAAAACAAATGCCTCCCGCTGTCTTCCTGCCGCCCCTTGAGCGTGAAGTTGGTTTTGATGAAGTAAATTCGAAAGTTTTCGCCAGAATTTGTCTGCATTGCCATGGTGATGGCGAAACGACCTTTGCCGACGGTGACGGCGGGCCAGGAAATACAGGTGGTTTTGGTTTCGCTGGAAAGGGCGTTGATTTTAGCACCGAAGAACTCGCCAAGAACGCGGCACCGCGGCTTGCGCGACATTTGAAGGCGCGCCATGCCGAGATCCGCGGCGTTGTCGATCCCGAGGTGCTCGGGATGCCTCTTGGCCTGCCTCCGTTGTCTTTGGGCGATATTCAGCTCATTGAAACATGGGCAAACCAAGCATTCTAGAACAAGAGGCAGCTCCAATATCTGCGGTGATGACGTGCCCAGCCCCACGAACGATGACCGTTCCGTTCGACCTGCGTGATTGAGCGGTTTCGTGCGCCCGCGCGATTTCATCGAACGGAAACACTGCGCCAGGAACGGGCCGAATGGCTCCACAAGACAGCAGATCTGCGACCTTAGCCAGCTGGTCTGGACCACCCAGCGCGACACCAAAAATCGCTCGTTTTCCGCCAAGAATCGAAGTTGCCGCCATTTGCATCAGGACCGCGAAGCTCACCAGCAGAGTGATGAATCGTCCCCGCGCACTAAGGGCGTTCCTTGCTTGCCAGAATCCAGTCACTCCCTGGATATCGAAGATTACGTCATAGGTTTCGCCGCTTGAGAGGTAGTTTTCGGTCTGGTAGTCGATCACCCGATCCGCACCAAGTTCCAGGACTCGGAGGGCGTTTGGTTCGCTGCACACGCCCGTGACCTCGGCCCCAAGGTATTTGGCGATCTGGACCGCATATTGTCCGACTCCTCCCGATGCCCCTACGATTAAGACGCGTTCCCCGGGTTGCAGATCGGCAAGATGTTGCAAAAAATACAGGGCAGTGACCGCTCCGTAAGGGACCGACGCTGCTTCGATAAAACCGATATCGTCGGGAATCTTTGCGATCGTCATGTCCTCGTGGATCCTCACAAAAGTGGCGTATGCTCCGTGATCGACACTTCCAAACACTCGATCGCCTGGCGCAAAACGTTTCACCTCTTCGCCCACCTCGACGACCCGCCCGGCAAACATGGTTCCCTGGACTTCGTTTCGTGGGCGAGACACGCCCATGAGCATTCGACCTGGTAAGGCTGAGATGCCAGGAAAGTCCGCTGAGCGCATGCGGACGTCGCCGGCGGTCACGGCCGCCGCTTCGACCTCCACAATGATGTCGTGGTCGTTGGCCAGCGGACGCGGGCGGCGGGCGAGCTGGATGACTTGGGGGGAGCCGTAATGTGGGGTCGTTGCACTTCTCATGATTTTCTCCTTGTCGTTGTTGAACTCCAATCAATTTATCCATGCGTTCAGTGGCGTCGATTGCGTAAATTTGTAGACGTGGTATGCATAAATGCATGGATTGGCGTTCGATAAAATTCGATTGGAATCACGCAAAAGCGTTCCTCGTCACAGCTGAAGAGGGGAGTTTTTCTGAGGCGGGGAGGGCGCTTGGACTGAGCCAACCTACCGTTGGACGCCAGATTTCGGCCTTCGAGGCGGCCCTTGGGGTCACTCTCTTTGAGCGAGTCGGAGTTCGCCTAGAAATCACAAATGCTGGCCTCGATCTTTTGGAACATATCCGCGAGATGGGGGCGTCGGCCAATCGAGCCTCCCTTGCGGCGACGGGGCAGGCCGAGTCCGTGGACGGAACGGTGTCGATTACCGCCAGCGAGGCGGTTTCGGCCTATCTGCTGCCGCCAGCGATTGAGGCGATTCGGTCGGAATACCCCGGAATTGAACTCGAACTCGTGGTCTCAAACTCGCCTCGTGACCTTCAACGGCGCGAGGCCGACATCGCCGTGAGAAACTTCCAGACGACTCAGCCTGACTTGATTGCACGAAAAATACGGCATGCAGAGGCTCGGCTCTACGCCTCAAAACGTTATCTGGACGCTCGCCCCCCCATTACGCACTTGGCGGATATTGCTCATGCGGAAATTTTCGCTTTTGACCGAACTGACGTGATGATCGCTGGCCTGCAGAAGCTCGGCCTCGATGTGCGCCGTGAGCAATTTCCGATTTCGGCGCAGAGCCATCTTGTTCAGTGGGAAATGTGCAAGCAGGGCCTTGGCGTTTGCATCATGATGGCCGAAGTCGGCGAGGTCGAGCCGGCCGTGGTCGGGGTTCTTCCCGAGGTTTCGATCCCAATTCCCATCTGGCTCGTCTGCCACCGAGAGCTGCGCACAAGTCGCCGAATTCGTGTGGTTTTTGACATCCTCGCGGACTTTCTGTCGCGGGCCTGAACGATCGCGCTCATTGCATGGATTTGATGACTGTTTCGCCAGCACTTGCACCGGTGGCGTTCGCGGCGATGAATGGGGAAGCCGCTGCAAGAAACAAGTAAACGACGAGCAAAGTACCGTACAGAAACGAGAGCTTGTGGTTGGATTGAAGCGGGAAGTCTCCTTTCATCCATAGCGGCAAAAATCGGAATTTGTCGGTGAAATCCAAGAGCCTATTGAAGGGACGTGGAAAAATCTCACGCAAGGGAACACGAGAGTCCTTCGTGATGAATTGTGAAAGGTTTGGGCCTTTTCCGTAGCGTTCTTGCATCACCGCCTCGAGCTCGGTGCTGGCTCGTACGGCGCCCTTTAACAACGGGTGATACCAGACCTTGTCCATCATCCGGAACACCACCGTGATGATGCTTCCAAACACAGCCAGGATGAACACTGTGTTGAATTCTATTCCGACAACTAAAATGGTTCGTTGAGCCTGAATGGCCAGGAAAATAGCGCCAAAGAGGGCGGCCGTCACGGTGACAAAAAGCCCGCGGATTTTCATTTCGATATCGTTGAAATGGCGCTGAGTGGCAATCATTTCTTTCCAAATATCGAGGTCCAGACGCAGGGCATCCTTGAGTTCGATTTCGTCGTCTTGACTCGGTTTTTTATCCGTTTTTTCCGTCATTTATTCGATCCAAAATTTAAAATACTTAAAATATCCGAGAAGCGTGAGAGCTCGTGGGTCGGAATGACATGTGTGTTTTGTGCAGGTTTTTCGGCTTCAACCATTTCTTTTGTCCAGTGGGAAACCTCGCGCAGAAGCCGGTATTTGGGGTTGTCGCGCGCCACACCGTATTTTGCAAAGACATCAATGATACCTGCGCTTTGAGCCATTTGGATGTCTTTGGGAAGACTGTCGCCGACGTAGGCCGTCTCGGAAATTTTGGCTCCGAATTCCGTCACGATGCTCAAAAGAACATCTGGCGCGGGTTTGATCATCGTCGCACCAAGGGTGATGTGGCGCGCATGTTTCAAACCATATTCTGATTCGTCTTTTGTCCGGTGAGTGGCCAGATTAATTTCGTCGGGAATCGAGTGGTCATCAGGCGAAAATAGCGCATCTACAAGGGGATCGAGGCCAAGCCTTCGTAGACGATACGACGAGTAAAACCCTTTTGATTCCGTGAAAATGGCGATTTTGCATCCCTGGTTTCTGATCTCCTGCAGGACGGGAACCACGTCGGGGTAAGTGGATAGATTCGCCCGGCGTGCTTCTCGGAAAACCTGAATCGCGGAGTCGTATTTCTGCAGCAACGTCGCGTCGCCCAGACCCGCGGAAAGACTGGGCACTTCCTGAAGCAGAAAAGAATATTCCGAGGTTCCGTGCGCTTGATGAACGGCCCGAATCTCGTCAATGAGCACCTCACGAGGCACTCCGCTGATTTTGAGTAATTCGTCTAAAAATGGCGAAAAGGAGTGATACCAGGTGTGAAACCAGTCAAAGAGCGTGTTGTCGAAATCAAGGATAAGTAGCGAAATGCGTTCAGACATAAAGGCCTACGGGGTGCCGGTATAAGTCAGTTTTCGCTGAAGATAGGCGCGCGAGAGCGGGGAAAGCGCCGTCTCGAGCGACAAGAGCTTGGCGACCTCGATCAAGCTCATCTGATTACGTTCGACAGCGTCGTCGAGCTCACCCAGCAACGATAAGGTATCGCCACCCGCTTGCATCAGATTCAGCCCTGGAAGGTCGGCATGAAGTGAATTGGTGCGCGTGCCCACAAAACTCACGTCGGGTCGATTACCAAAGAACCCCTCTGGCGGAAGGCCGTTTGGCATCAGTCCCATCGCATGTCCCATTTCGTGGGCGATGACCGGGGCTAATGCCAGCGCGATATAACGCGCAACCTCTTTGAGCTCTCGATAGCGCTCAGTGGCTTCGGGGTGCTGCGTATCGTAGGGGTCAAAAGCATCGGCAAAGACGGTTGCGTCCTCGGCGTGGGTCCCTACAGGAAATCCCTTCTCGAAATGAATGGCTTTGAATGCGTCGGCGATTCCGTAGGTTGAGGTCAAAGCGGTCAGCACGCCAGCGCTTGCGACGCCGTATTCCGACACGCTGTCATTGATGCGTTCCTCGTTGAATTCGGCATAACGCGAAAACCCCAAATACCCTTCAAAAATCCCCCCGAGGCGCATCATCGAAAATTCACCAGTGGGTGAAAAGTCGGCCGGTACGGGCGCTCCTGCGTCGTTGCTCCACATCAATTTTAGGTCGATGTCGTCGTGCGCAACGCCATCGGGTCCAATTCCAAAAATTCGATAAATCTCCGTGGAAATTGCGGCCCTGATCCAATTCATGAATTTCAGGTTCATCGCATCATCTGGGCCTTGGGCGCCCATCAGCGTTAATTCTTCCAGAAAATCAGCCACACCATTTGGCCCCGCCGAAGTGTCCAAGGAATATTTGAATCCGCTGAGAGCTGTGCGTGTCGTGGTGAAAAAGTCCACATCGTCACGTAAGAGCCAGGTCAGGGGCCGATCAAATGGGTCTCTTTCTGGCGGCAACTCAACGCTTTCGACCTTCAATTCCTGGGCGTAGGATTTTCCTGAAACCGTTTTTGCGCTGACCCGAAGGTCCACCATTCCAACGGGCAGGGCGTTGCCGCTGCGAATCAGGGCCAGGCCCCAAATCGCGCTTTCGTCGTCTCCAAAGTGCAGCTCGGCACTCAGGTCATGCTCTACACCCTCGACAAGGGCACTCAAATGCAACGAAGACCGGTCTACCGGGTCATTGCCATCAAGGAGGCCAACATTGATGTCGAATCGCTCACGAGGCACCTGAAGCGTGAAAGGCTGGGTAATGTCGTCGCTCGTATCGGTAGGCGTTCCGTTATCAAGAATCGCCGGCTCGCTTCCGTTCAAATAGTTCGGAATTTGATTGATGGTTAAACGGATCGGGTTGAAATCGTCGGCTGGGTTTACGACGGCAAGCTTGGTCAGCTTAAGCTCTCGATAGCCTGTCATGCGTACCACCAAGGTCACAGGGTAGACGCCCGAAGCCTTGAACTGATGCGTGAGCGACTCCCCCCAGCCACCGATGCCGTCGCCAAAGTCAAAGCGAAGTGCATCGACATGCGCCCGCGGAAAGCCGCCTTCGGCGACCTCAACTTGGATACCGAGTGGGCTCGCTGGGTCTTCAGAAATGGAAAAGTCGAGGGAGAGATCGGCTGTTTGCCAATCCACACAAGCACCAGCATCGCACGTCTGATCGCCGCGACACGTCGTCTCGACGCATTCGCTGCCCTCGCAGGACCGTACGCGCTCAAGGTCGATGCATGTGGATTCAATCCCACCCGCATCGACGTCCGGCGAGGAATCCGCGATGCCCGTGTCTGCAGGCGGATTCCGCGGGGAAGAGTCATCGGAACATGCGCCCAGTGAGACGAGGAGGAGGGCGGTTAAACCAAATTGTAAACAGTTCATGAGCCCCTGCCTGACGACGGTACGCAGCTTCCATCCTGCCTTGCGCATCGTGGTAGCTGCCTCTGAGGCTAGATGCGGCCGCGTTCGGGCACAACACCTTTCGCAAAAAGAGGCCGCATCGAGGATAATCATTTGCCGGGCAGAATTCGACGCATCATCCGTGCTTGCAGATCGTAGCCATCGGCTGGGCCGATATCCTCAAATCCCATCGTTCGCCAAAACGTGTCGGCACCGTTGACCGCAACCAAGGTCATCGCTTCAAACCCGTGTTCCTCGACCCTTTGTTCGAGCCACGTCAACATGGATCGCGCGACACCGGCACCCCTCATTTTTGGCAACACTGCAAGGTCGTGGATATGAATAACGCTGGCATCGGGTGGCAACTTCGTGATGACGCGGCCCAGCCCCGGACTCGATTGGTCGGTCCAGGGATGGGCCAATACATAACCAACGCGTTGGTCTTCCTGCAGGGCTACCGCGCAAAACGCTGAGGCAACATGGATGCGCGATCCAAGGACCTCCGCACTCTCGGCCAGAGCCGCGGGATACGCCTCTTCTTCGATCGCATGGATGTCCGCAAGGTCGGAAAGACCGGCATGGGTGATGGTTATTTTCTTCATGGTTCACCAATCGAGTGACACAAAATGTGATTTATGTGATCTTGCGCGAATGAGTATCAGTCATCGCCCACGTTTTGACTTCTTGATTCCCACGAATCCAGAAGAAGCCGTCGAATGCATTCGAGCGGCAATCACGAATACGAAATTGCCGCTTCGTGCCGTCTATTTTCCCAGCCAATGCGAGATTCAGGTGAAGGATGATGTGCATCACGTCTGGTCGCCGCATATGAGCGTGATTTTTGAGGTTAGAGCCGACGGGACACATGTCACGGGCCAAGTCGGACCGAATATGCCTGTCTGGAGCCTCTTCATTACCGCGTACGGTATACTTGGAATTGTCGCCGCTGCGGGTTTGATGTTTGGTTATTCCCAATGGTCGATTGGGCAAAGTCCAGTGGGGCTCTTCATTGGGTCGTTATGTCTGGTCCTGATCGCCGTGGTGTACGCGATCGGCAAAGTCGGAGAACGGCTGGCGGCACCGCAGACTCAGATGATGCATCAGTTCTTGCGCGATTCACTGGGGGCCGAGTGAGTCAACGGCACTCGCCGTTTGGCCGACATCGACTGGTCGTTCCACCGCATCGTTGGTTCACGCAATCGTGATCTGCACAGTCAATGTCGCCGTCACCGTCGTCGTCGGTGTCATTGCCGCAATCGGTTTCTTGGCACGTATTTATGCGGCAGACAGCGTTGGGTGAATCGCACGAGCCACAGTTCACAAGCCACCTTCGATCCCCGCAATTATCATCCTGACTCAAGTTTCCACAATCGATGTTCAGTCGCTGGCACATCTCGTCGTCTGACTCAGGAATGCACGTAGTGACGGCCAGATCGGGGCCGGCGTCGGCTGTCGTTGAGACGGTCATATCCCCAGCCGTGTTTGTGTCGATCGCCGCATCGATGCTGTGGTCAGTCGGGACAATGGCGTCGGTATCGTAAGCGACATTGCATCCTGACAAAGATAGATAAATCACCAAAGGGGCTAGAGTTTTGAAATTGAACTTCATTTAGGAATCCATTTGTTTACTATTTTCCAAGGTTCAATTTTCACCCAAAAAAGCAAGCTGCCAGGGCTGTTGCTTGTCTGGGCCTTTCGGCTCGCCTTTCGACGAGCTGTACTCAGGTGCCCGAATCCGCTGAGTCTATCACGTTGGCATCGTCAAGAAACCTCGACGTGTTGGGGATTTGCACTATCCGTATCCAATTTGTCTACGAGTATCTCATAAGTGTGAGCGAACGTGAAATCTACTCCGGGCATGCCGGCAACGGCAAGGTTGCCGTTCCATCGGTACTTGGCTTGCCTTGGGTCCACTTGATTTGAATGGATTCGTTTCTTTCGTACTCCAGAGCGTGCAGAGAGTCCGGCAGACCCGCCGGAATCGGGATTTTTTCGATTCGTGCTCCATGGCAATAAACCGCCCAATAAGTGCTGAGGGGTTTCGAGGCGTCGGTGGTCTTCATTACGATCGCGAAGTCCTCGTCGTCTTCCAGCACGACGCAGGCCGCGGGGCCTTCTCCCTCATGCTCCAAAAACTCCTCGCAGTATTCATCGTTCGGGTCTCCTTCATCAACGTCGTCGGAATTCTGTTCGTCTTCGGGCAAGTCGACGAGGTCTGGCTGGTCGACGTCGGGTGATGGCTGGATGCTCGCCTCGGGCGCGCTCGGTGGTGGCGAAGCGGGGGTGCTTGCGCATGAGGTTAGGAGAACCAGAATGGGGACGAGGAGTTTCATGGTCTTACCGGTTGACTCGAGACAGTGGGCGAGTTCTGCTGAGGAAAACGACTTCTGAGGAGGTTTCTGATGGTGCCTAAGGCGCTTCGCACTTGGTTTGTGGTGCATTTCATTGCCGACATTCTATTCGCCATTCCTTTGCTTGTCGCGCCCACTGCGTTCCTGACGTTCTTCGGCTGGCCGGCCGTCGATCCCATCTCGTCTCGACTCGTTGGAGCCGCATTGGTGGGCATCGGCGTCGAGTCTTGGATTGGGCGCAATCAGAATGCCGAGGGATTTCTGACGATGCTTCGCCTCAAGATTATGTGGTCGGCGACCGCAACGTTGGGGATCTTGGTGTCCATGATTCAAGGCGGCCCCGTGATGGGTTGGGCCTTTTTTGCGGTGTTTGCAGTCTTTCATCTCGTCTGGGTCTACTGGTTTCGAACCCTTCGCGGATTACAAGCGACCTGACTCGCCAAAGCCTCGAACGCAAGGTATGACGGCCGAAATTCGGTCATAGGAGACCCCATGGAAAATCGATTGCTAGAACTGAACGAAGGTGGCGCCAAATTCCAAAAACGTGTGAGTTCGCCCCGCGTCTTTCGTGCGTATATGCTGGTCAAGGCACCTGTTCTGGGAGTCACGGGCGCGTCGTTGGAAAGCCTCGAAACCCATGGAGCGCGGATGGCGCTGCCCTTTACCAAACGAACCAAAAACCTATTTGGAAACATGTTTGGCTCGGCCATCATTGCCAGCGCGGAAACCACTTCGGCTTCGATGCTGGTCCTTCATATCCGCAACCAGGGCGCCAAACTGACCGCTGAACTCGTCGGAATCGAGTATCAGGCGTTGGAGCAAGCCAACGAACCCTTGCGAATATTTGCCCACGAAGGGCTGCGATATGCCGAATTTGTCGAACTCGCCGCGACATCGGGAAAATCCGAAGAAGAGAGTTTTGAAGTGACCGCATCGAACGCTGCTGGCACGACGACCCATCGTCTAAAACTGACGTGGCGCTTGGTCGCAAAACACTAGGTGCGTTGTCGGTTGTCGGTGGTAATCATTTTCGGCCTATTTGCGATTTCTCCGCTTGGTGCGCAGGCCCTATGAGGCTGTCTCTTTGACTTGGCTCCAGAAATTCTGGCAACCGTTTCCGACCTGTTTTTCCACTTCTGCGCTGCGCTTGGTACGCAGGCCCCATGGCCTGCATGCGATTCATGCGATTATTCAGACACATGCGAGCCATAAGGCTCGCGCACCAATCGCAAGGGCTCGCGCACCAATCGCAAGCGAGCCATAAGGCCTCGCGGACCAATCAAAACATCAGCCTCATCGACCTCTTATGGGACAGTCTCAGGAGCCCCGCGGACCCGTCGCCAATCGCAGTGCCGGGCAGGAGCCCGGCACCAGTCACAGCTTAGTTCAGTTGTGCGGTGGCGACTTCTTGCATCAGGCCGGTGAGGCGTTGCGCGAATTTGGCAGGTTCTTTGATGGGGCTTCCTTCGGCCAAGAGCGCTTGGTCGTAAATCAGTTCGGCCCATTCGTTGACCTTGTCTGATTTATCGCCCTTCGAAAGTTCATTGATCGCCGTAATCAGAGGGTGATTGGCGTTCAATTCCAGGATGCGTTTTTGCTCAGGCATATCTTGGTTTTGTTCACGCAACATGCGCTCGATATGCGTCGCGATTCCGCCTTCGGCTTGCACCAAACAGGCGGGGGATTCGTCGAGTCGTTTCGAAAGTCGGACTTCCGAAACTTCGTCTTTGAGCACGTCTTGAAAACGCACGGTCAACGGCGCGAGTGCTTCGGTTTTGTCCTCGGCATCATCGTCGTCCGACAAGTCGAGTTCGCCTTGAAGCGCATCAACCAACGTCTTGCCGCCGTACTCCTTGAGCCCGTCGACGGCCCACTGGTCAATTCCATCGACCATGTAGAGGACTTCAAAGCCCTTCTTCTTGAGCATTTCAAGGTGTGGGCTACCTGCCAGAAGGTTCCGTGAGGCGCCAATGGCGTAGTAAATGCTCTCCTGTCCCTCGGGCATACGCTCGATATACGAATCAAGAGAGGTCGGTTCGGTTTGCGTCGATGATTCGTAGCGAAGAAGTTTGCCAAGACGGTCAGCCTGGTTGGGCTCGAAATGAAGGCCTTCTTTGAGGACGACCCCAAAATTCTTCCAGAATTTGGCGTATGCTTCGGGTTTTTCCTCGGCCAGTTCCTCGAGCATATCGAGGGATTTTTTGACCAATTGTTTACGCATCGTGGCCACGATTCGCGAGTCCTGAAGCAGCTCGCGGCTGACGTTCAAGGGCAGGTCGTCGCTGTCAACGACACCACGAATAAATCGCAGCCAGCGTGGCATCAGCGCATCGGCGTTATCCATGATGAACACGCGTTTCACAAAAAGTCGCATGCCGTGGGTCATCTCGGGATTGAAAAGGTCGTGTGGAGGCCGTGTGGGCAAGTAGAGAAGCCCGGTGAACATCTGTGTGCCCTCGACGCGGAAATGGGTATGGGCCATCGCTGGCTCCCAATCGCTCGTCAGGTGCTTATAGAGTTCCTGGTATTGTTCTTCGGTGACCTCGCTCGCCGAGCGTTGCCATAGGGCGCTTGCCTGATTGACCTGCTCGAACTCGACGACGGTTTCTTCTTCGCCGTAGTTCATTTTTTGCATTTCGATCGGGTGGCTCACGAAGTCCGAGTACTTCTTGACCAAGGTGCGCAGGCGCCAGGGGGTCAGGTATTCTTTCTGTTCGTCGAGCAAATGCAGGACGATCGTCGTGCCGCGCTCTTCGCGTTCAGCGCTCTCGACCGTGAAGTTCTCTTTCGCGTCCGAGCTCCATTTATAGGCTTGGTCGCTACCTGCTTTGCGAGAAATCACCTCGACGCGGTCGGCGACCAGATAGGCCGAGTAAAAACCGACACCAAATTGTCCGATGATATTCACGCCTTTACTTGAGCCTTCCTTGAGCTTTTCCATGAATTCGCGCGAGCCTGAGTGCGCGATGGTGCCCAGAAGCGTGATCAGGTCCTCGTTATCCATCCCGATGCCGTTATCCCAGATGGTCACGGTGCCCGCTTCTTCGTCGGGGGTGATTCGGATCTTCAGCGAGGTGTCGCCCGCCAAGAGCTCGGGGTCTGTAAGGGCCAAAAACTGAAGCTTATCGAGCGCATCTGAAGCGTTCGATACGAGCTCTCGAAGGAAGATTTCCTTGTTTGAATACAACGAGTTGATCACAAGACTCAGGACCTGAGTCACTTCTGCTTTAAATTTGCGGGTCGTCTTACTCACCGTTCACCTCGATAGATTGCGTGTTTGAAACGCGCCGAACTTGTGCGCGCACGCTCGGGTGTCAAGTCAGTGATTTCGGTTGCTTGAATTCGACTGGTACAATTTGTCGGTAGTTAAAAAAGCAGGGAGGAGGAACCCATGGTCGAAAACATCACATTGGATGCCTTGTGGAATCAGGCGGCGCCTGCGCGCACATCGTTTGATCCAGCAATGGTCGCGCATTTACCTCCACAAGTTCAGCGTTTCTTGAGCGCTGCCATCATGCCCGGTGTGCCCCTGGCGCGGGCAGTACGCCTGAAGATGAGCGGAGAAATTAAGTTGAAGTATTGGCACCCCTTTGAGGCTGAACAGGTGATCTCTTGGGACCGCGGTTTCATCTGGAGGGCCACGGCGCATCTCTCGAAATGGGTATCGATGACGTGCTCGGACCGATTCATCAACGGGGAGGGCGACAGGAAGTGGAGCCTCTTTGGTGTGATTCCGATGATCGAGGAGGCCGGTCAGGATTTTAGTCTGTCTTCGTGCGCAAGGATGGAGCTTGAAGCGTCGTGGTTGCCCACCGTGTTGGTTTCGCCTGACGTCGACTGGAGGGTTTCTGGTCGTTCGATTTTTGCTCACTTGCAGATTTTTGGCCACGAGTCCGAGATCGAATTTCTGATGAATCCCGACGGTGATTTGACCTTCATGGCGGTTGAGCGTTGGGGTGATGTCGCGGGAGATGGATATTTCGACAGCACTGATTTCGGCAGCCTTGTGGTCCACCGGCAGATGTTCAACGGAATCACGGTGCCAAGCACGATTTGCGCAGGGTGGAACCCAAAAGTCGCAGGATTTGACGGCGAATTTATCCGCTGCACGGTCGAGAGCGCGGAATTTAAATAGCGCTGTGGTGTTTACGGCTGTTCATCGGTTTTCATTTTGAACACGCGGTACAAATACCAAAACGCTGGGACCAAGAGCACACTGCCGCCGGCCAGTGCGACTAAGATCGGAGTGGTTACAGTCGGGCTCGCCACCGCATCCGCGAAGGTTAAGTTGGGGGCGATGATGAATGGGTATTGGGCCATCGCCCAACCTCCCAAGACCAAGACAACCTGGGCCGCCACTAGGATTCGAGCGACCACGTATTTTCGTTTCAAAAGGGCGCCGATGGCGCCTAAGGCGGTGACGCCGGTGATGGCATGGAAGACCAGCATGGAGCCGCCTGCGGTCAGCCCTTCCCAAATCCCAGGAGCATCGGTCTTGGCGAAAAAGAGCGTTCCAAAGGCGGTCACACCCACGATGATTGCCGCCCCAATCGCACGGACGCGGAAATCCTCTTGAAGCTCTTCGGAGGTTTCCAAGCACAAGTAGACCGCAGCCAACAACGTCGCCTGAGCCAGAAGGAATAGGCCCACAAAACCTGCGAACGCCGTGGTCCAGCCCGCAAAAAAGCCGCTGGTCACGCCCAATTCTGGCGTCCAAAGGATCTTCCCCGACGCAACCGCTCCGGCACTCATGCCAATGGCAATCGGTGTCACGATGCTTGCGCTGGAAAACACGCGGGTCCAACGGCGCTGAACCTCAGGCGCCTGCGAGTCGTACGCGCGGAACACAAATGCGGTCCCGCGCAACACAATGCCCACCAACATCACCGTCAGGGGAATATGAAGTGCGGTCGAGATGGCGGCAAAGGCGCTCGGGAAGGTCGAGAACAACAAGACAACTACCAGAATCAACCACACGTGATTGGCTTCCCAGATGGGGCCTATCGCATGGGCAATGGCGTCGCGCTGTTTTTGGGCTCTTGGCCCTCTCGCCAGAGCGTCGAGCACACCGCCCCCAAAGTCTGCTCCACCCGTAAGCGTGTAGACCGCGAGCGCGACGACAATGATACCGGCCAAAATGACGTCATTCGACATGATTGACCTCGTTTTGTTGGGTTTCTTCTTCGCGCTGTGGACTCATGAAAACGACCCGGCGCATCAGGTAAATGACGACGACACCCAAAAATAGATAGAGCGTGGTGAACAACGTGAACGGGACCACAAGATGTGGCATCGGAGTGACAGCATCAGCTGTCCGCATAATGCCCTGAATCACCCACGGTTGACGGCCCACTTCGGTGACGGTCCATCCCGCCTCGACGGCAATGAGCCCCAGCGGTGTCGCCGCGACTAGAAGCTTTAGAACCCAAGGGTCGGTGGGCAATTTTTTACGGCGCCAGGCCAAAAAGCCTATCAGCGCGCCGATGCCCATCATGGTTGTTCCGGCAGCGACCATGATTTGAAACGCCAGGTGCGTGATGGCGACCGGCGGGTGCAAGTCATCATCGAAGGCCTTCAGGCCTTTGACCTCAGCGTCGGGGGCACCGAAAGCCAGAATGCTCAATGCATAAGGGATATCGATCGACCACGAGGTCGTCTGAGTCTCTTCATCTGGCCAGCCGCCGATGCGAAGTGCCGCTCCGTTTTCCGTGTCCCAATGGGCCTCCATCGCTGCGAGTTTCACAGGCTGAGTATGAGCCACATGTTTGGCGCTCATGTCTCCAGAAATTGGCATCAGAAATGAAAAAGGCACGGCAATAAAGAGGGCGATTTTGAGGGCTTTTTTGTGAAAAAGGCTCGTTGGATCTCTGAGTAAAAGCGCGGCATGGATTCCCGCAACCGCAAAGCCCACCGAGGCAAAAGCAGCCAACGCCATATGCGTTGTTTGTGTAAATGAACCGGGATTAAACATCGCCGCCCAAGGGTCGATATTGATGAATTTCCCGTCCACGACTTCGAAGCCAGCCGGGGTGTTCATCCACGCGTTGGCCATGACCACAAAAATTCCGGATGCCGTTCCCGAAAGCAGCACCATGACGCCCGCGAACAGGTGTTTCTTGGGCGACACCTTCTGCCAGCCGTAGAGGTAAATTCCCAAGAAAATCGCTTCCAGGAAAAACGCGAAACCTTCCAACGAAAAGGGCATTCCGATCACGGGGCCTGCGTGCTCCATGAACGTCGGCCAAAGCAAGCCAAGTTCAAAGGACAGAACTGTTCCTGAAACCGCTCCGACCGCAAACATGATGGCCGTGCCTTTTGCCCATCTTTTGGCCAGGTCCAGGTAGACGGTCTGTTGAGTCCGCAGCCACAAGCTTTCGGCGATCACCATCAGAAGCGGCATCGCCATGCCCACGCACGCGAAGATGATGTGGAATCCGAGTGACATGGCCATCTGGGACCGCGCAGCCATCAAGTCATTCATGTCTGTTCCGGGTGCTAAGGGCTCGGGCAATGTCGCTGCTGAAGAGGATTTCAGCGAACCGGCCCGCGCATTATGCCCTACTTTGCGGAAATTTTCCGCTGTGCGGCACGCGAATATTGCATTTGAAGCCCTACGGCCGGGGGGTAGAATCGAGTATCGGCTCAACGAGAAGGCGGAAACCATGAAAAATAATTCAGATATTGAAGAGCTCTGGGATCAGGCCAAAGCCACCACACGTGTCTTTGATCCGGCCATGGTCGCGCACCTGCAGCCCGAGGTTCGCCGCTTTTTGTTGGCAGTGATCGAGCCAGGCGCGCCACTGGCTCAGGCTGTTCGGCTGAAAATGACCGGCGAAATCAAGCTCAAAGAATGGATGCCTTTTGAGGCCGAACAGGTGACGGTTTGGGATCGCGGTTTCATCTGGAAAGCGACCGCTAAAATGGCGCCATGGGTGCCGATCAAGGGGTTCGACTCCTTCGTGGATGGCGAAGGAATGATGCGCTGGAAGGTCTTTGGCTTGATTCCCGTGATGCATGCCGACGGTGTGGATATCTCGCGCTCGGCCAGCGGCAGAATGGAAGTGGAAGTCGCCTGGCTACCCACGGCCCTGATTTCAGAAGACGTGACCTGGACCGTACGGCACGGCTCGATTTTCGCCCATCTGCGTGTCCCGGGTTACGACGCTGACGTGGAGTTTCGCACCGATGAATTTGGCGAGCTGCAGTTCATCGGGATTAATCGGTGGGGAGATGCCGACGGTGACGGAGAATTCGAGGCGACCCAATTCGGCGGTTTTGTGCTCGAGAATAAGACCTTTGGCGGAATTACCGTGCCGACCATGATTCAAGTCGGGTGGAATCCAGACGCTGTCGGATTTACCGGCGAGTTTTTCCGGTGCACGATCGAAAGTGTCGAGTTTAAATAATGAACTGTTTTGCGCCCGATTGGTTCGCGTAATTTCGTCGTGCCATGCCGGCCAGCATCGTGAAACCGTGCGGTTTATAGAACTTTTCGAGTTCTGGGTCGCACACCAAATCGATCATGTACAGGTCATCGAGCTGGGCCAGAATATCTTTGACGAGCCGACTCCCTAGTCCGTGGCCTTGATGCTCGGGCAGAACTTCCAAAAGTGGAATGTAGGCTGATAGAACGCCGTCAGAAATCGCGTAGACAAATCCGACGATGCGGTCATGGGACCACGCCAGGCTCACGACATGTGCGGCGGTCAGGATTTGAAGCAATGTTGTGGATGTGGGCGGGTTGGGCCATCCCACAAAAAAGCCAACTAATTGGTCGGCCGAGAGTGAACTGCGGTCGCGAGTGATTCGAATTTGAGCGCCTTTCATCGCGCAGGCTCCATGCTGTCTGTGCTACGCCGTCGGCGCATGATGTTTATCGAAATTCGGCGGCGCCAAAGCCGCTGAAGTCTTGGCGGCATGGCTGGTTGCGCGTTTTTATGGCCAGAGGAAGTCTACCCAAAAAGGCTGAGTTGAAGGTTCAAGACGCCTTCTTGCTCCAACAATTTCTGTTTACGCGACACGCCCCATCGGTAGCCGGCGAGTTTGCCGGTGTCGCGTACCACTCGATGACAAGGAATCAGTACGGCGTGTTTGTTGGCGCCGCAAGCGGTCGCCACGGCGCGGATGGAATTGGGGGCGCCCACTTTTTTGGCCAGTTCGGTATACGTCAGCGTCGTACCCGATGGGATCTCAAGCAAGGCCGCCCAAACGCCTTTTTGAAAATTGGTCCCATGTAAGTCCAAGGCGAGCGAAGTTTTTTTATCGCGAGAATCGAAGGCTCTGACCAATTCATTCAAGTCCGCAATCATTGCGTCATCGTTGCGGGTCGCCTCGGGCCAGTCGTCCAGAAGCGACGCAACGACGATGTCCTCAGAATCGCCAGGGATCACTGCAACAACGCCGTTTTCATTCCTCGCAAGAAGGGTGATTCCCAGATTGGTTTCGACGGTGCCGTAGATGATTTCGAGATTCTTAGCCATCGTTCAACCTTCTCTTGTCCACTCTTTGGTTTAAGCCCCTTCCGATCAATCGTCAAAGATAAGGTCCGGAACTCGCCGACGGGGCTCAGGAGAAAGTTGATTTTCGTCAAGCCCGTGACAAGATGGTTCAATATTAAAAGTCGAGGTTCAAGTTGGGAAAATTGAGGAATTTCGGGCCTTGGCTCTTGGCACTCGTCTTGGTCGGCTGCTCGGCGAACGATGACGATGGCAATGGTTTCGAAGACGTGATCGAGGCCGAGACCATTGACGTTGACGGCCTTGTCTTGATGCAGCGAGACGACGGAGATACGGCAGCAATCAACTTAATCGACCCCACGACGGGCAAGGCGTCGCCCTTCGAGCTCCCGGTGATTCCTCGCGCGAACGGAACCTCATTTTCGGTTTCTCCCGACGGGCATCAGGTCGCCACGGTAGAGCCCAATGGTTCGGTCCTTGTGGCCAATGTTGTGATCGATGCAGCGACCGATTTGCCGACCTTTGAACGCGTTGCCTACTGGGAAAAAGTCGGCGAGACCACCATTCAGTTTTCTTTCGAGTCTGGAGAATGGGTTGGTTCCAAAGCGATTTATGACACGAACGACGGCACCCGATACCCCTGTGAGATTCGTGAACTTGATGACCTTGATTCGGCTCATCCACGATGTCGAAACGCGCATGTTCGCGCGGGCGCACTGACGACCGATCTGCAGTTTGGTTGGGATCTATCGCATTTGCCATCGGCCTCACGCTTGCGTCGCGGCGTGATGCAAAACACCCTCACCCTCAGGGATGGTGTTCAGATGAAGTTGCCCGACGGTCGCCTCGCCATCTTGGATTCGGGTATCAATGGTGAACACGTGGTGTGTATGGCCACGGGTTGGTCGACGTCGTGTCTGACAGAATTTTCACCAGACCTCCCAGGTATCGTCGACGCGTACGATGTCCCTGCCGCTTTTGAAAACAGACGGTGGGACAATGAAGTCTTATGGGATTTGTCGACGGTGCTTCGGCCGTTTTTGGACAAGGGGGAAGGCCGTCGTTTTACGCCCCTGGGTTTTCTGCAAACAGGGGAGGTCCTTTACGGCATTTCATCTTGGACCATTTCAAGGACAAGCATCGCCGGTGAAGCACAATTTGGTGTCGCTGAAATCAAAAATTCCATCAGCGAAAATGTGATGCACACGGCCGTGGTCGCCATCGATCGCGAAGGCACCACAAGGGCCTTTGAATTTGAACGTCAAAAGGGGGGAGCGCTGCCCTCTTTTCATAATCCCATCGATGGGTGGCAGAACATGTTGGCGCCGTTGACTCATCATGGCGTCGTTTATTTCGGGGAGTCGGACTGGATTTTGCCCGGCGGCGCAGGAAACTGGGTTGGATATTTAGGTGGGGAAAAAACGGTCATCACCCATGGTGGGGTCATATCGACGGATGGCCATTGGATGGTGATAAGCCTGCCTCACGACGATACGCCTCCGACGTTGTGTTTTCGGCCCGTCAAAACTCAAGCCGCACGAACTTGTATCCCGCAGGCCACCGTCGGGACGCCGGTGTCGATCTTGGCGCAGGGTGTTCGAAAGAAATCGGGAGCGCCTGTGGTCACGACCCTCTCGCAGCCAGCGGCTTGGCCAGGGGCCACGATCAGCATTTTTGGTGCTCGTTTTGGTGATGAGGGCGACCTCATGCTCGCAGACACGCCGATTCCTGCGGATCATATCGTAGAATGGTCGGATCATCGGGTTCGTTTTCGCACGCCGGACGACATGCCGGAGGCCGGCCTGTTGGTCGTGGAAACATCAAGCGGTGATAATGCCGATAAAGGTTCAATTCTTTACCGGTCGACGTTGGTCAAGACACCATTTGATGACTTGAATCATGGCCCACATGCAGTCGGGCAGGGGCTGAATCTGGTCGACCTGGGAACAGCTGAATTTGACGAGCCAAATATCGCTGGTCCGGTGTTCATTTCTAGTCAGGTGAAGGCCTCGACCGGCGAGAATATCATCTATGCCGGAGCCGAACAGGGCGCGGCTTACCTCCGTGTTGATAACGGTGATTTTGAAAGCGAAATTAATTTCCTCATCGAGGATCGACTGGCTGATTCATCGTTATGGCAGCCCGTCGAAAAATTGCTTCCCAACGAACTTCTTGAGTCGAAAAGCTACCTCACCTGGCTCGCGGGTTCATTGGTCGAAGTTCCGAGTCGTCGGCATCCGATCGCGGCCGGTGAACGCGTCGTTTTCACAACCATCGACCAACGGGGGCCCGGAATATCCGCACTCTACGGACTTCCCGACTATTGGCGTGAGCATGAAGGGACCACCTACACCTTGGCTGGATCTGCGATTAGGCAGCTCTTGGGTTACGGTGAAGAAAGTCTTGAGCTTTGGGGGACCCCGATTTTCGGCGACCTGTCTAGTTCTCTTGGCGCAGGGTTTGGCTCTTTTGATTTTGCGGGAGACACCCTCATCTTTGCCGGGAACGATAACGGCATGACTGGGAGTGCCGCCTATCAATTCAGGACCGAGGGCGGGACTGTGGCAGGCAGTGTTTTTCTGGCGAGCACAGAAACTGGGCGTCTTAACACCTTGTTTCAGGAACCGATAAAAACCGAATATCAGGGCTCGCCAGCATTCATTATTTTCGAGACTGCCCTTGCGATTCCTGAGCGAACGCATGTGGTTCGGCCTGATGGTTCACTCGTTCAAGATATCGCCGGTTCCCCTGGCGTCGCTCCGCCTTATCGCCCCATTGCATCCGGTCCAAATATGATGATTTTTGCACCGAAATCGGCGACCTTGGTGGGACTCGACCTCTTGGCGACAACGCCGGTTTGGTCAGCATGGCCTTCAGAATCAGCGGCTGGACATGTGGCCTCAGTTTATCACGATCCAGGCGATGGGGCTTTGTATGCAGTCCTTGATGACGGCGTGGTGCAGCGGGCTTCTGAGGCATCGGGTTGGACCGATTGGGCTCCTTTTTCCATCGATGTGCAGACCATGGTTGATTTGAAGACGACCATCCGCAATTTGGGTCGCCTTCCCGACGGTCGGTGGATTGTGGGGGCTGATATCGCCAAACCAGACGGTGCCAAGTGGGTGTTTGCAGATACCGCGTTTTTTGTAAGTCCGGAGCAAAATTAAATGCGTAATTTATGTTGGATTTATATAGGGCTCGTGCTGGCGGGATTTGGCTGTGGGGCAGATGATTCTAACACACCCCTTGATTTGGAAATCTCGAATTTGGTCGGGTATTGGGGAGGCTACGAGATCCGCTCCGGCAATCAACAAACGTTTCTGTTGCCACGCGTCGTGCATGTTGAAAAGGAGTATGCGGGCACCCAGTGGTATGCGGAGGCCGTCGGCTTTGAGTCCAATTTTGCGTCTGGCACAGCAGGTATCGCCGACGGGGTGCTTTCGCTCAACGACTTTCGAGGATATCCACCGCGTCGTCTTGAATTGGCGAAGGTTTCCGAGAATGCATTGGAGTTTGGGGATGCGAACGGAACCGTCGAGTTGACGCTGACACGACAGGCGGGATGCGCCATTCCCTTCACCGTGGTTGGAGAACTCGCGGGCCTTCACCCGATATTTTTGTCCGACGGAACGCTCGTTCTTGCTGCGGGAAATAACGGTTTTTTGCGGGTCGTGCCCAAAGGCCAGTGCACCGCGACATCGTCGAATGTTCGGCCCGCAAAGGTGATGGCTGCAGACCCGAACGGCGGATTATGGGGCGTGGATGTTGAACTCACGCCTACCAATGAGGTTCGGATTATTTGGCAGCACGTCACGGATCTTCTGGAGGAATTTCCGACCGTCGAAACCGAGATTGTCGTCGAGACGGATCTTCTGAACTCCAACGAAAATTTTGGGCTTTTCGACGACGGGTTGGGAAATCCAGTTGTTGCCGTGGAACAAAACGCAAATTGGCTTGCTGCTTGGAAGCGCGTCGACGGTCAGTGGGTCGAATATCAGATGCCAGCTCGCACGATTGACACGATTTGGGCGTGGCGTGATGGCGTCTTTACTTCATTTGATGTGCCGCAGGACCCCATTCAAGGTCGACTTCAGATACCTGTAATTACCGATGAAAATATTATCTGGGGTGTTTTTACTGAAACGTTGAACGGATATTCCGGTCGCATCCATCTTGTTCGGGTTGATGGCGATCAATGGAAAAGCTGGCCCGTGGGTTTTGGCCAGGCGATGGGCCTTCGGGTTCGCGATGATGGGGCCGTGGATATCGCCGTCAGAGAAAGTTTGGATTTAGCCAATTTGGGTGTGATTGAGGCGACGCCCGACGCAGGTGGGTGGCTGACACGATATCGCCGAATAGGAGAGGCGGATCAGGTCAATTTGGCGAACTCTGGTGAACTCGCATTTGGACCCGATGGAGCCATGTTTTTCGGCGAATCGCTTCGGTTTCCCTGGGCGGAACGCGGTGAGCGCAAGGCCATCATTAAGGTTATCATGACTCTTGGTGAAGGTGTGACTAAAGTCGAGGTTCCCGTCCTTGGCGTCTCGTGCGAACAAGATTGCGAAATCATGTTGCCGGACAACGAGGGGGTTGAAGTCCGCATCTCTGCCTCGTTGCCCACGGCATTGGTCGAGGTCACTCCTGGCCAGGCGGCGACTCAAATCTTATCTGATGAACGGTCAATAATGATGGTTTTGGGGAGTCCGCTTCGCGAGCCTCTAGAAGTCTACCTCGAGGCCAAGGTGCTGCCGGAAAATTGACCGAGCTTCGACCCTTCTTTGTCAATCGTGGCGGTCGAGCGCTCTGGATTCGGTGCGCTACCGATAGTCGTCAAAATTATGACGCTTTTGTGCGCTTTTAAACGCCGATGAACCAAGGAGTTTGCTGTTTTCTGGTCGTTCGTGCTCTCGAAGTATGCGAGGCTGATTTCAACCAGACTCCCTTTTTTGAGGCCATCATGCGACCCACGTTTCTTCGCTTTTGCGGATTGGTATTTCTTGTTGCGGCGGTATCCGCTTGCAGCAACGACAGCCCATCGTCCACCACAACGCCAATCACGGCTCAGTGCGCCACCACCGAGACCAATTGCGACGGTTCATGTGTCGATCTAGCTACGGCGCGCGACCATTGCGGCGCGTGCGACACTGCATGCGGCGGCGGCGAAGTCTGCACCGATTCCGCATGCGCAATCTCGTGCCCAACCGGGCAAACAGAATGTGATGGCGGCTGTTTTAATACAAGCACTTCGACTGATCACTGCGGCGCATGTGGAACCACCTGTGACGCAGGCAATGTGTGCCTTGCTGGTGAATGCAAGTTGGCATGTCCGACCGGTCAGGTGGACTGCGAAGGCGTCTGCGTGAACACCGACACGGACGCTGCCCATTGTGGTGCTTGCGGCACGGCTTGTGGCGATAGCGAAGTCTGTGGCGCGGGAACATGTGCCTTGTCTTGCCCCGCCGCACTTACCGAGTGCACCGGCTCATGCATCAACACGGACTCAGACGCCGCCCATTGTGGTGCTTGCGGAACGGCCTGTGGCGCAGGTGAAGTGTGTACCGGCGGTTCCTGCGAAACGTCGTGTCAGACAGGGCAGACGGATTGTGCAGGAAACTGCGTCAACACGATGGCCGATCGCGCCAATTGTGGCGCGTGCGGTACGACCTGTGACCCCGGCGAAGTCTGCACGAACAGCGTATGCGCGCTGTCTTGCCAAGCAGGACTCACCGATTGCAGCGCAAGCTGCACCAATACAGACAGCGACCGCGCCAACTGTGGCGCCTGTGGAACGACCTGTGCTGACGGCGAGGTTTGCAGCGCAGGAGCTTGCGCCTTGTCTTGCCAGACCGGTCTCACCGATTGTGCAGGAAGCTGTTCGGACACGGACACCGATCGCGCGAATTGTGGCGCGTGCGGAACGGCCTGTAATGCAGGCGAAGTCTGTACCGCAGGAGCGTGCGAAGTCAGCTGCCAGAATGGCCTGACGAACTGCAACGGCGTGTGCACCGATCAAAATAATGACGAAGCTAATTGTGGCGGGTGCGGTACGACCTGCGCCGCCGGCGAAGTCTGCGGCATGGGCGTATGCACCTTGTCGTGCCAATCAGGCCTGACAAATTGTTCGGCAACCTGCACCGACACGGATTCGGATCGCGCCAATTGTGGTGGCTGTGGCGTGACATGTGGTGCAGGCGAAGTCTGCAGCGCCGGTGCCTGCGCACTGTCTTGTCAAACGGGTCTCACGGATTGCAGTGGCAACTGTGTCGACACCGATACTGCGCCAAGCGACTGTGGTGCCTGCGGAACGGTTTGTTCCGACGTGAACGGCGCCAGCGTCTGTGTTGGCGGGTCCTGCGACACCCTGTGTGCTCCAGGCTTTGATGACTGTGATGCCACACCGGGCTGCGAGACGTTCGTGACCGATGATTCCAATAACTGTGGAGCTTGCGGAAGCGTTTGCGGCGGAGGCACGTTCTGCGTCGCCGGCTCTTGCACCAGTCGTACGTGCGCCGAACTGACGTCGACGGCGAACGTTTGGGGAGGGCCAGCAATCGGGCTGGACCTGCGCAACGTCGGAGACGGAAGCCTCGATTGGCTTGGGTGCATTGATAATGGCTGTGCAATCTCAAGTTTCTACTGCACCGAGGACCCTGTCGCCCAAACGATGTCGTTTGGTGCGGCCAGTGGCACGCTGCGTTCGTTGCCAGACCCAGGTAATTTGAATAACGACTTCCCAACGTCGCGGAACAGCTGTGCCACTGCATCCGATCCCCGAAGTATTTCCAACGGATTTAATTCGGCAAATAACGGTGTCGTTGGCAATAATATCAAGTCGCTTTGTTTTGCATTGGGCTACGCAAACGGAACCATCATTCGCGAAGAGGCGGGCAACGCTTGTCCAGAACCTCACACCGCGTCTTCTGATGGCACCGGATGGGATTCGGATTGGGTAGATTCCGGCGGAAGTGGCAACGAGTATCAATGCCAGGGATTCCGCTAGAACTCTCTCAGTATTGACGCGCCGCGTGCGCTCAATCAGCCCGTCGAGCCAGGATCGTCGGGCTTTTTTTTGTCTAATCCCAGTTCACACTGATTTATTTTCGCGCCGCCGTCGGTTGCTCAAAACCGACGGCTCCGACTCAATATCGACCTCGAGCACAGCGTGACATCGCTTCGGTGATGGACCACACTGCGTCTCTATGCGGTTGACCTCGACGGCGGCATTGTTATCCTCAAATGGGCTTGGTCTTATGGACCTATCAGTGTTCTTTTGAAAAGAACCAGAATTTTTTAGGATGATAATATGCGGAAATCTTTAGGTGTTGCTCTTTTGGCGATCATGATGGGAGCGTGCAGCGACGACTCGTCTGGCACGAACAACGTGTCGTCAAATAACACGACGAATAATGTGGCAAATAATTCGAGCAATAATGCAACGAATAACACCACGGATAATACCTCAAATAATGTCGGCACGAATAACACCCCCGCACTCACGAACGCCCAGATTTTTGCGTTGAGCGAACCCTATTCCAAATTGATTCTGGAGGTCGATTACGTCGAAGGTTTTGCTCCGAGCGATATCGATGCGGACATGGTCGGACACCTTGCGCCCTTGGTGGATAAACCCGATGGCATCCAGATCGTGCGCGACCAGGCTCTTGCCTCGATGGGCGAAGACCACGTCTGGACCTTGGACGAAGTGAAAGCGCTTTTTGTCGCGAACAGGTCTCTTGAACTCAACGCGAACGAAACCAAGATTCATGTGATTTTTGTGGATGGTGGTTATGCCGGCGACACGGCAGACAGCACGATTCTCGGGCTTGCCTGGGGTACGAATATTGTGATGTTCGAACAGAATATCTTGAACTCGTGCGCAAAGCCGATTCTGAACGGTCGGCTTTGCGGCTTTACCGAACAGGCCATCTGGCTTCATGAAATTGGCCACGTGATTGGACTTGTGAATAACGGCGCACCGCTCACGGCAGAGCATCAAGATCCAGACCACGGGCACCATTGCTCCAACCCTGACTGCATCATGTATTGGGCCTATGAAGGCACAGCGCTGGTTGAGGCATTGCGTGGCAAATTGAACGTGAGCGAAGAAGCGACCATTTTTGAATTTGATGCCGATTGCATGGCTGACTTAGCCGCGGTCGAATAGAGATTGATCATGCGAAGAATCACGACGTACGCGGTATTTGCCCTGTCGGCGCTAACCCTGGTGTCCTGCAGCGATGACGGGACCGAGGAAGTTGTTTCGGCGAGCAGGGCGCAATTATTCGCGGACGCAGAACCTTATTCGAGACTCGTTTTCGAGGTCGACGCCGTCGAAGGTTTTACGCCCTCAGACATCGATGACGAGGTCATCAAATACGTTTCAAGCCTGGTGGATAAACCGGATGGGATTCAGATCGTGCGGGACCAAACGTTCCCTTCACGTGGCGCTAACCACATCTGGACCTTCGATGAAATGAACACGCTCTTTGCCGAAAAATCCTCGGTCGTTTTGCAGCCAAACGAGGTCCGAGTACATATGGTGTTTTTGGATGGGGCGTATGAAGGCGACACCGCTGCAAGTGTGACCCTGGGCCTTGCCTGGTCCACCAATATCGCGATGTTCGAGGCCAATATACTGGCCTCCTGCCAACGTCCAATTTTGCAGGGACGCCTTTGTGGTTTCACCGAAACCGCCATCTGGTTGCACGAATTTGGGCATGTGTTGGGATTGGTGGATAACGGCGCGCCTTTGACCTCCGACCATCTCGATGAAGAACACGGCCATCATTGCAGCAACCCCGATTGCCTCATGTATTGGGAGTACGAAGGCACCAAGCTTGTGGATGCACTCCGTGGCCGTCTGGATGCCAGCGACGATGCCACCATCTTCGAGTTTGATGATGCGTGTAAGGCAGACTTGGCTGCCATCGAATAACCGGTCACCCCGGCATTATGATGGGTCCGCCGGGCTCCAGCCCGGCATTATGATGGGTCCGCCGGGCTCCAGCCCGGCATTATGATGGGTCCGCCGGGCTCCATCGCGGCATTATGATGGGTCCGCCGGGCTCCAGCCCGGCATTGCGAAAACCGACAACAGAGGCCGAAGGCCTCTAGAGCAGCTGCGGTTTAGTATGTGCACTGCTGGTGCTGGCCTTAGTCCCTTGGCTGTTGCCGCACATCAAACCTTCACCGCACGCCATCTGGCCGCCACCAAGTCCGTCAGCAGCGCCTGGCATGGCTGGCATGATATCCAAGGATGGAATCACAGCTGGGCCCAAGTTTCCGCCCATGCCGTCGCCCAAGATGATGGTTTTCGGGACAATTTCCCCGTCGACTCCAACCGGTTGCTCGATGATGAGGTCGACCAATCCGTCCCCGTTCACATCGGTGACCGAAACACTTGGTTCCTCGCCAGGCTTTGAGGTGAAGGTGCCAAATTGCGTGGCAATCAGCTCGTCGCCCATGCGCATCCACAACAGCGCTTCCCATTGCCACACGGTACGCGACGATGCATCCGTGACACCCGTGGTGACAATCTGGGTGCCGTTAACACCGCAGAAGTCGGCGCTGGCCACTGGAGTTTGCAAGTCCCAACATCCGTCCATGATGCTTTCGCTTACGGCTGCTCGTGGGGTTGTGCTTGGATCGCCGGTCATGAACACGGTTGCAAACGGGCAATCGTCGGTTTCATCCATGCCGGAGATAAACATCAGTTCTTCGATCCCCTTAATCGTTGAAGTACCGACGTTGACCCGTTGAACGCTCTTCGCTTTTTGTGCGCGCTCATCGCTATGACGAGTGCCTTTGGGGCGCTTGCGCACGCGGGCCAACGAGGTGCTGCGAGCGATGCCACCTAGTGTGGTGATTTCGCTGGCTCCGATCTCGATCACCGATTTGGCTTTTGCGGCGTTAGAAAGATCGGTGGGTGAGACCCGGAAATGATCAGTTTTTCCGCAGACATTTCCGTCGCAACGACTGGCAAAAAGGAAATTCGAACTGGTTGCCGAGGTCGGATCAAATTTCGAACCTGGCGAGAGGTTGATCTGAGCGGGACCGTCGACGCCGGCATTGGTCAAAGCCCAAACATGAAAGCCTGACTCGGTCTTGGTTTCATGGCGTGTGAACAGATAGTGGGTGGCACTGTTTGCGTCCTTAAGCAGTCCCACGACTTCGCCACGGCCGGCGAGGCTGATTTCTCCCCCCATGATTCCAGGCCCGCTGATGCGCAAGACAGCTGGGCTAGAGCGCAAAGAGATCGCCAAGCTGGAGACGCCAAAATGTGCGGTGACACCGCTTTTGTGCGACGCGATCAGGACTTCTGAATCCAATTCACGCTGCGAAATATTGAGGCCGTTTCGAGCGTATCCCAGAGTCACGGACGCGCCGTCGTTAATGGTTCCTGAGTCCGAACCGCTCAACGTAACGGGAGCTACAACCACGGCGTCGTTCTTCGGGTTGGCCGAAGGCGCCCAGGCGAATTCAGTGCTTATGTCTTGTCCGAAGCCGATTTTTGCGTCGAGAGTCGTTCCCACAAAATAGGAGCCAGTGCTGCCTGATGCGACGGCTCTTTCTTTCAAGAAAGGGTATTGGGCCGACGTGAAAAAGCGTGGGCCCGATGTTCGGAAATGGCAGACATTGGTGGTCAGGACGCAGGTTGCGGGGTCACCACTTTGAGCCCATTTTGATGCGTCGGCTTTGATGCCTGCAGTCGTCATGGCTGCCTGTGTGCCGAAGGTGCGCGGGGCGGCGATTGGCCAGATGCGGATCTCTGGCATCAGCGAGTCGGCATCCACACTTGATAGGACGACATCGTTCGTACCGTCATCATTCAGGTCGATGGTCTCAACCTGAAATCCTTCTTCGGTGACGGCCACACCATCTACCTGGACGGTTTTTTCGGCCAGTCCAGCCTCGCCGCCGCTGAGCAGCGCCGTTCGGATTTGGTGTTCGCCAGCTGGACCTGTTTTTCCAAAGGTCCAAGCGTAGACGTCACCTTGTGCCACGGCATCCTGGGCATCTGAAGACGCGTCAAAATCGCGCATTAATCCGACTTGAATCGCGCCGCTTGCGTGGCTTGATGGAAGACTTTCCGCGATCTTGTCCAAGGTCGAAACCTGCAATAATTTGCCGTTCAGGCTATCCGTGACGACCGTCGAAAACACGTCTTTGCCCGCGGCCTTGCCCCGATACAACACAAACGCTTCGGCCGGGGCATCAGCGGCGAGTCCCGGGGCATCGACGTACTCGAACCCGATGAGGTCTTCGGGATTGGCAAAAGGACCCGTTGAGCTGTCAAAGGTCTTGCTGGCACCCAAAACGCCATCTGTGATTTCTCCAATCACGATGCGAAGCGTCTTGGTAGCTGGGTCAATTCCCGTCCAATAGGCACTCTTGACAATCCCGCCTGGACGTTTGCGAATATGAATGTGGCTTCTTTCGATGGCTTGGTCCGCAAGATCAACACCGACCGGCATTTCTTTCAAGGTTCCGGCGGTTCGATTGGGGCCCGAAAAAGACTGGATGCCGACCACCTTGTCCCAGCGCCACATCACCATGATGTCCGACGTACCGTCGCCGTCGACGTCAGTGACTGCAGTGTCGACGATCACGGCGTTTTGATTGGGCGGCGTGGGGTTGAACGCCATGATTTCAGACCAGTTGGCGTCGACTTCGGCCACAGTCTGATGATTCACAAAGCTGACTTCAGTCCCTTCAGACAGGATGAAACCGTTCTCGCCAGCTGGCTTGAAACTCACCGAGACCGGACCTGCGATAAACGCGTGCGGTGGGATCTCAAAGTCAACGCTGGTTGCGCCAGCATTCAGCGGAAGCACACCGGCAGCTTCAACGATCTCGCCGTCCGGGTAGGTGAACTCTGCAGAAATTTCTGCTTCTGTGTCCGTGCTCATCCCATCGCATTCGAAGTCGAAAGTGATGACGCCGCCCTCGGTGGCTGGGATCGTGTACGGGGCCCAAGTGGTTGAGCGACAGGTGTACAGATTGGTCAGGTCGCGTTCCGCGTCGAAACCCGCGTCGCTGAGCTCGCCTCCCATATCCGATACATTATTATTTGTCGTATTATTCGTGGCGTTATTGCTCGTCACGTTATTGGTATTATTCGCGTTATTTGTGTCGTTGTCTTTCGGGCCGCATGCAGCGGTGGCCGAAACGAGTACACCTGCCAGCAGGTATCTGCGCATGAATTCTCCAAAATTGATGATTGCCGGGCGGTTTTAGCCCATCGTCCCATGTGAATCAAACCCTAAGGCCGTCGTATCGGGATGCTGGCCGACTTTTGGGTTTCGGTGTAGATCTCCCCGACGAAGTTTTGCCCGAGATTTTGATGCCAGACCAAACCAGAATAGTTGCTCCGTATTTCAAGCCACGCATGGTCCGTTTTGAGGACGGAAGCTCCGTGGATGTCCCCGAAGGCTGGGTGTTGCTGCCGCCCGGAGACGCTGGTCTGACTCGACGCGTGAAGGCCGCAGGCCCCACGTGGACGGTCATGCACAAGAAGGGCAAGCGCATCACTTCGGCAGGTGTCTGGGCGCCAGAGGCCACCATCCTGCGCGAACAAACCAAGGTGGAAGCCGAACGCGAGACGCCCGAGTACAAGCGCAAACAAGTTCAAGCCGCCGCTCGTCGCGATCGAGACCAAGACGCCTACGAAATCGAATTCAACGACTCGATTTTAGATTTTCTAAAATTCCCGGAAAAATACTCGGATATCGCTTCGCAATTGGCTGAGGCCGTGACCAAACATGCAATTCCAGTGGGCAGCGGCACGGTCGCCCGTACCAAAATGATTCCCATCGAAAAGCGTGCAGAAGCCGCTGTCATCGCGTGGATGCGCCACCAGACGACCGGCTACGACGACATGAAGATTGCCCGCGTAAAAGGCAAACGCCGTGAAGTTCGTGGTGAGTTGGCAGGGATTTCGCGAAAATTGCTTGAAGGTTATCGGCGCGGAGGCGACGTCGACCCGGAAACCTGCCCGCTGGCCAAAGGGCTCAAGAAAGCCACGACTTAAAAAGACCAGCCGACATTCAGATTCAGGAGTGGAATGATGTCGCTGTTTTCACCCTTTTCCGTGTTGGTGCCATCCGTCGCTTCCGCCCGCGCCACCATGTATTGAAATCCCAATTGGGCATCAAACGTAAATCCAATATGGGTCGCGATTTTGTAGCCAATGAACGGCCCAAGCGCGAGTCCGGCCCCGGACACCGTTATGGACGACTCTCCATCACGGTCAAGATAGAGGTAAAGGGCTTCCGCTCCGACCTGCATTCCGTGCTCAAAGTCACCCAGAAGATAGTAGCGCCCTTGGGCTCCCACTTCGTACGCGGTGTAGGTTTCTTTGGCGACAAGACCTGAGGCTTCGCTGGTGATTTTGCCACCGCCGAGGATCAACGCCGCACTCAGGTCCTTCATGATGGCGTATTCGCCCGTCAATTCGACGATGGGGAGCACCAAGTGAAGGGGCGAAATCGTGAGGCTGAATTGGTGGCTCGGCGAATCCTGCGATTGGACGGGCTGGTTCTGATTCGTGGGGGTCGAGGGGCGCATTGAATCTTGCGCAGATGCCATCGTCGGCACCAGGACGCTCAGGGCAATTATCAAAAATCTATTCATTTCCACTCCATTATAAGGGGTTGCGAGGATAGGAGGGACACGAAAAAATTGCATCACAGATCTATGACCGCAAATTTTTTGCAGACTCGGGGGACTTAGGATTGGGGCGCGAAAGGAGTCAGGACGTTGTGGAACGCGAGCATGAAGGGGATTCGGCTGGCTGGCACGAGAGTTGCGGTTTGATAGGTCGAATCATCAAATTGTGAATCACAACCCTTTCGAGTTGTTGGAGTCCACCATGTCCTTTGCGCATTTTGTCCGTGCCTCGCTCTTTTTATCTGTGATTTTGGGGTTTTCTGCCTGTGACGGATCGTCTTCAAATCCGCCTGAGGTGGTCACCTGCCCAGAAGCCGAGGATGCCGTACTGGCCGCCTGCTGCGAGGGTGGGCCAGACCACGGTGACGGCGTCGGGCTTGCCACCAGCACCGTGACTTACGAGGACTGCGACACTGGAGACCCTGTCACCGTTGAGTGTGTCGAGGCGTCGACCCTTCCTGAGGATCAGGTTATCGAGGAAACCCAGACGAATGCCGGAGAAATGTCCGTTGCCTGTCAGGACGCGATCGCGGATGCCAGATCCATTTGCCTTGGTTACGACCCAACAAGCGAAGCCGGAGCCTTGGAGTGCCCTGGCGACACCGACAGTGTCGTGCTCCCAAGCTGCAAAGAACTGCAGGCGATGGCAGACGTCACAGACCGTTGTTCGCTCCTTGAATCACGCGGTTGGGAGCCTATCGGCATCGAGGAAGGCCGCCAGCTGCGCGGTGAAATCAAGACAGGTCCGGACGATGTGTCCTTGAGCAACCCACCAGGTGCAGCCGAACACGACGACGGCACGGAGCCTCCAGACTTGTCCGCAACGATTAGCGACCCCAACCGCCTGGTGACGTCGCTTCGGCTTGAGGTTCCCGGGAATTTCTTGCGCTATCAAATGACCGAAGGACCGCTGCGTGCGGGATTTGAAGCTGCCAACCAAATGGATGGATTTGTCTGTGACCCAGACACCTTAAAATGTTCGATTAATCCACTGGCGCTCGTCGACCTCACGGACGCCATTCCCATGAAAAATGGACTCTCGGCGAACTTTAATCCGGTCACGATTAACGGCCTGAAAGCCTATCGTCTGGAAAACCTAAAATACTCGTCGGTTGTCGAAGTGACATGGGATGGACACGTGGACGTGATGGCAAAGCCCATCGAACTCGACCTGAGCAGCAACAAAACCCGTTTGTCGTTATTGCCCATGCACATGCCCAATGATGGCTTGGGGGTCAACCAGTCGAACTCCTATCCGCTCACGGATATTCAGTTTCCAGATCGCCAGCGAAACATGATCGACCAGGCGTTGATTGTGACGCATCTGGACGATGCGACGTGCTGGGCCTTTACACAAAACCCAAGCTATTTGACCTACGCCCAGCCGACGCGATGTAATTGTGGAGTCGGTCCTAATGAGTTCGGTTATTGCGTTACCGAGCTCTCGCCGCGCGGCCAACCCAAATACGATTTGCTCGCCTATGCCACGACGACCGAACACGCGTTTTTGGCGCTCTGCAACGACCCGTTGGCCATCAAGCCGCTGCCCTATAAACACCTCTTCGAAGCGGCTGAAGCCGGCAATGACCCTGACCTGATCAACATGAAAGTGACCTCGACTTTCATGAATTATTTTCAAGGATATGGCACGAACGAGTTCACCAAAGACGTAGGCGTGGCCCAACAAGACGTGATTGATTTTGGGTGTTCAGGACGACTTTCCAAATACGCGCGGGTCGGCGATCAAGTTGTTTATACATCGGCATCGAATACAACAACCACGGGCCAAGGAGCATCGTCTGCGGCCGGTATGGAGCTCCTCACCACGTTGGGCATGGGCGGGTTGGACGTGGAAATTACTTCTGGGAAAGTGAAATTCACGGTCCCCGTGGTGGCCCATTTTGAGGAGTGGGTGAAAAAGAAATTTGGCAAAGTCATCGGTTGGTTCCTGAAATGGGTGCTGAAAATCATTTCCGGAATTGTCGACGTTGCGGCCAGCTTCGACATGCCGCCGGTCGGTGTGCCGAACGCGGCGTCCGTGCGCTTGGACCCGTTGACCTTAAGTGTTCATGCGGTGTTGTCCCAGGTCGCAGAATCGCCGAGCGCGCAGCAGGGATTTGCGTACGGAGTACGACGGATCACCACCAATGTTCCCGATATCGAAAAGAATGATTGGTGGCTGAATGTGAAATGGGACGCCCCAAATTGTGACGCGCTGACCAGTTCCAAAACCAATTTGCTCGAGAAATTCAAGGCATTGATTGGTTGTCCTTTGGATGTCCTGGCAAACACGGCGGCACAGGTGCTCTCACCCGTGACGACCTTCCTTTCAAAAGAAATTCTGGAGGGTCTTCTTTTCCTGACCTACGAGCTGAACGACGCGCTCTTTGATTCGATCGTGACGTCGGTCAAGAGCATGGAGAACGGCAATATCGTGGCGCAATTGCTCAAGGATGCGGGGGGGAATCTACTCTTTGAACCCTATTATTTGCAGGAGATGGGCGACCCCGTAAAAGCCTCGGTGGGCTCGTTGCCGCCGATTCTTGCCACAGCCTGTGGCATCGCCCCCAATCCAGCCATTGCGTGCGCCCTGATGCATCTGATGATGGGTAATGGACTGGTTCAGGTCTCGGCCGAGACGGAGCTTTTGCGAGTCGGCGCAAAAACACATTTCCGCTCGATGGACGAATTCGATGACGAAACCCCGTCCTATTGTTTTCCTCCGATCCGTTATTGTGTGGTCGGTGATAATCCGCCTGGCGCGGCACCGTTCACGGCTGCTCAGCGTGATGCGTCGCAAGACCTGAATGAGGTCGATGTGGCCGAAGCTGGTGGGCTTGATTGGCATCATCAATGCGCCATCTTTGCGGACTTCAAGGCACGAGCAACGGGCCAAATTATGACACCTTCAGCGACCTACGAAATCGCGGTTCGGCCCTCGGTCAGAACCCAAACGCTGATGAACGAGATCTTCGTGTGTCGCAATTCAGCCTATTGTCATCCGAGTGCAGAGCCCAACCATATTGCGGAGCGTGCCGAATTGGCTGCGTGTTCGCTGCTCGGTGATGTCTGGGGCCATGTGGCGGGAAGCGGGGACCCATACGTGAATGAGTTGTTTTTGCTCACCAGCGTGACCGACCCAGCCGGCGTTGCAGCGCTGAAGGCAGTCTGGGACGCCTATATGAGCAAGACAGCGCTCGGTGACGTCGGAAACACCTTCATCGAGCTCGCTGATTTTGCCTCAACTTGTCAGGCCAAGCTGGTTACAGCCGGGTATCCAGAACCGCCTGAAACCCGCCCAATCAGTGACTTTACGACCGACGTGCCCTATGAGTGCGCCCCCACATTTATTCAGCAATAGGCAGGGCAGGGTTCAATCTAGGTCGTCTTCTTCCCTGAGGTTTTTTATCCCAACGGTGGATTCAAGAAAACGAGTGTAAGGGATGAAGGCTTCTTGTTTGTCTTGAACCAAGACGACGCTTTGGGCTGCAAAGGTCTTAACGACGCCGATGACCTTGTCGTCCAGGGTCACCAGGTCGTGGATCTTCAGCATTTTTTCCACGTAGGGTCTCGCAATCAAGTTTCTGGCGACCTGTTGACTCGAATAACCAAACGAAATCGCAAAGGTCAGTCCAGCAGACGCCAGCACAATGACGAGGAGGTTTCGAACCAGAGTCATTTCGAGTCCGGCTTGCTCCAAAGCCAGCGAGAACGTCACGAGGACGACGACCGCATATATTAATTTACCGAAAAGATCCGGATTTTTAATAAGCGTATTTTCGGTCAATGCATTCGAAGCCAGAGTGCGCGTTAGGTCGGCGAGCAGCAGACCGGCGAGCAGCATCGCAACACTCGAAAACAGGCGTGGCAGGTAACCGATGAATTGGTCGCGCAACGAGCTGAACGCCGCGACACCAAGTGTGTCCACAGCGACAAATCCCGCGATGATGTAGACCGTCCACCGAACGGCTCGGCCACACGCCGTTGCAACACCGCTATGGATCCCGACTCGGTAGAGTAGTTTAGGCAGATTTAAGCGTTCCAGAAGTGATTCAAGTCCACTTTTTTTGACGACGCCGCTCACCAGAGTGTCCAACATACGCGCGGCGATGAACCCCACGATCAGAATAAAAAGCGCCGCGAGCAGATTCAGGCCGTACGACAATAAAAGGTCGATAACATGAACCCAGGCCTTCGATAGGTCTCCCCACTTACTCATCATCGTTTCTCCGCTGCACGCCGAATATGCCAAGAACGATTCGTCCGATCAGCCCATCAAGGGTTGGGTGGGCGTATCGACCCGTATTAGTCGACCGAATGCTATTCATGATCGGCAGAAGGTCATCGGCAACTTCGTGGGCCTCATCTCTGAGGGACGCGAAGAGGGCATGGAACCAGCCCTCTGTGCCTGTGTCCAAATCATCCATTTGTTGCCTCCACGTAAATTACTTTGAACTGGTCGCGTGCTCGCTTAAGTCGCATTTTGACGGCCGAGGTCCCCAGGTCGAGCGTCGTACAGATTTCTTCGATGTTCAGCTCTTCGACATATCGAAGAACCAAGATTTCTCGGTAGATATAATCCATCTGCGAGAGCACGAATCGCACGCCATCGGCATTTTGAAGACTCTGGGCGGGGTCAGAAATTTCTGTCGGGACACTTGCCAAGACCTGGTACCTGTCTTCGACATTTCGGCGGCGATACCGTTTATAGGCACCCCGGACTGCGATGCCACGAATCCACCCTGGAAAGGCCGCGTTGATCAGAAGCTGTTTCAGGTTCAACCATCCGCTAAGAAACGTTTCTTGTTTGACCTCGTCGGCTTCTCCATGGGGCAATAACGCCACCAGCAGTCGCGTCACCCAAGGTTGATGACGCACGACTAAAAAGGAATAGGCGCGGTCGCCGAGCTTTCCTCGTTTTTTCGCAATCCCCACCAGCGTGTCATCGCTGCTCGACGCATCCATCACCTTTCGTTGTTCCTCAGTGAATTCCACGCATTGACCAGATTGTCAGGGTTTCGTCGAATCCACATGATTGCCATGCCGGCACTAAGTCCAACAAGCCCAAAGAGTCCAACGAGCATTGCCTGCCAAAAATAGCCGGTGACCACGGCGACCCCCAGAATCGCTCCTAAGGCCATTCCGATCAACGGTTCGCGCATTCTGTGTTCTGAAATATTATCGTCAAACATGGTCTTCCTCACTTGATTCGGGGCGCTCTGCCTGTGGGCAAGTCAAATTGCAGATTCAGGCGGGCGACGGGCATTCCCGTGTGGTGCTCCAGGCTTGTAAACACATCGCGTTCAAACTCCCTTGAAACCTCGGGGATCGAGGATTCTGGCGAGATCGCCAATGCGCATGTGATATCCCAGCCTTCGCGGTTGAGATGAATCGACGACCTGCAGCCGCGAATTTCGGGCTCTTGACGAGCGACATGAGCGAGCAGGGACTTCAATGAGTCTTGCGAGACACTGACCTGCACTCCCGCCGAATCATCAAGCTGGGCGGAGATTTCGAAACGTCTTGTGGAACGAGGCACATCGGCTGACATGCGAAGCAGCATCAAGCCGAGTGGCAGGCACAGCAGCCCAACGATCCAAAGCCATATGCGCTTATCCGCCAATGCTGCTGCGTCAAATGTCAGTCCCAGGTGCCCGGCGGTTGTTTCCAACGGCACATCTACAACAAGCGCGTAGATGATGCCGATGCCCAGTAAAGCGACTACGACCCCAAGCATCGCCACCACGATTCGGTTGATTACGTCTGCAAGTTTCATAGTTTTCTCAAAATACGTAGTTGAGACCCAAGGCGAGCCCCAATTGCGTGGTGGACACGGATAAGTCTTTGTCGGCGCTCGAAATATTCTCATTGCCGTAGAGCAGCGAGAAATTGACCAAAAGACGTAATTGAATGTGTTCGCTTACGGCGTAAATCACGCCCGTATTGGCGTCGACAGCCAGACCAATCGTCGAGGTGGTCTCGTTGATCGTTTTGCCATCAGCGCTCTCGACGGGACGCTCACTGTCACCAAAATAGCCGCCTAAGCCCGCACCAACTGCGATTCCCACCGCCCCGGTAATTGGGAATAAGTAGCTCGTCCGGGCCTGAATCAGCCAGTCTTTTTCGGGAGCTGACGTTCCGTTTTCGCGCTGCAAACGCCGCATCAAAACGCCGGCGCTGATGCCGACCTCGAATTGGTCGCTCAAGTAGGTGCTTAGGCCTGCGTCCAGTCGAAGCAAGTAATTCGAATTCGTCGAGGTCGATCCGTCGATGAGTTCGTTCGAGGAATTGGAGTACGAAAACATCGTTCCAAGCCCACCTGACCATTTGCCTGCGGCGGTTTGCTGGGCGAGGAAGGCCATGTTTTCGCTCTTTTTGGCGGTCGCGGCTTGCTGGGTTGGTTGCGAACTTTCAGCAGGCTCGGCTTTCGCATTCGCGTAGTCCGAAAACGGATCTGGAGCGTCTTGAGCAAAACCAATCGCGGGAATCGAGGCCACCAATGCGGTGATAATGAAGTATTTCATGGGTGATTAACCTGTGTAGTCGAGTCTAGTTCAATGATGAGTTCGACCCGTCGATTGTCGGCGCGTCCCTCAGCCGTGTCATTACTTGAGATCGGTTGTTCTTCTCCGCGGCCGTTGGCGGTCAGCTTCGATGCATTGGCTCCTGCTGACGTGAGGGCCTTTTGAACCGCCGTGGCGCGAGCCTTAGACAGGGCCAGGTTCTTCTTGTCGTTTCCACGTGAATCCGTGAAACCAACAATTGTTAATGACCGATAACCAAGGTCCCCGTCGCGTAACGCTTGACCCAGGAGTCGAAGCGTTTCGAGGGAGCCTGCGGCAATTCGATCTGAACCCGACTCAAATTCCACTTTCGGAGAAACCAGAAGTCGGTCGCCCGCCAATGTCATTCCTTGCGGAAGCTGAAGCGTCGGGCGAACGGCATCGGCTCTGGCAAAAGCGTTTGACGCTTTTTCGGCCAGCGCCTGGGCTTTATCCGAGTCGCCTGCGCTTAGTGCCGCTTTGGCATCACGCAGCAGAAGTTGGCCCTGTTTGGCGTCTTCTGGTGCCAGGGTTTGACAAGCCTGGTCGCATTTCGAGGCACGAAGTTCTGCGTCCCGAATCGCATCCGAAGCCCCCGCGTTCGCGGATTTTGCTGCTTCTGCGGCGTCTTTCTTGGCCTGTGCATCTTTGGCGGCAAGTTCGGCAGCGCGCGCTTTGCTTGCTTCGTCCTTCTTTTGGCCTTCGGCTTTGACGACCATCAGGAAGTCACCCTTCGCCGCCTCTGCAAAGGTGCCAGCGGCTTGATAATCCTGTTTTGACCAGGCCCCTCGAGCTTTTTCGACGAAGCCCACACCGCGTTCAAAGACGACTTTTGTGTCGGCCGAAACAACGGTTTTTGCGCGGTCCCGCTCCACCAATGCGCTGAGCACGGACTCGTAGGATGCCTTCCATGCCGTGTTATCAGGCGTGGTTAACACGCTCTTAAATGCGCCCTCGGCTTGTCGTGCCAAGGCGGCAGATTCATCGAATTGCTCAGCTTGGAAACGAGCTTCAGCTTCCCGCAGCAACGAATTGCCGACTTTGACCGAGGCTGATGTGTCCGTGGTAGGCACACTTGCACGCACTCGACGCGCACTTGCCAGGGCCTCGGTGGCAGCGACTCGGTCTCCCTTAGCGACTGGCGTGGCCTTAGGTTCCTTGGTCTGTGCCGTCTGTTTGGTGGGGTCTCCACTTGCCTTTTCTGAACCATTTTCAGTGACGACATACACGGTTGGGTTCGGGTTCTTGGGGTCGTTAGTTTTCGCAACGGTCTTCTCACCGGCCGCGACTGGTTTTTCGATTTCCGCCAAGGTGCGAAGGGCACCTCGGAACATCAACGACGCGTCATCACACATGCCCGAAGTCTTGAGGCGAGTTCCCGCATCAATTTGTCGGCTCGCCTCTGCGGCAAGTTCGCTTTGTTCGGTCGTTAAGCGCATCGCAAAAACACGTGTTTTTGCCGACTTGGCCAGACTTTCATAACCGTCATCCGTGGAGCAAACCTTGGTCGGCTCAGGTTTTTCGGTTTTGGCGTCTTTGGTTTTTGTGACCGCTTTTACGGGTTCGATGACAGCTTTGGGCGTCTTTTTTCCACTCAATTCGGCCATCTTTCGATTGGCCAACGTCGAGAACTGCAGGCTCTCGGTATAGGCCGCACGGCCGAACCATTCGTCGGCTTTTTGAACCAATAACCTTGATTCAGCGAGGTCTTTTTGAAGGACAGGGTCTGACTCAAGTTTTGCCAATTGGATTTGAGCCTCAGCCAGTGTTTTGGCCGCCTCTTTTTGCTCGATATCAGCTTTAACCTGGGTTGCCGACGCCTGGGTTTTTGCAGGTTCAACCGCTTTTTTGGTGGTCGTCTCTGTCTTAACAACGGGCCTATCGCATTTCTTGAGACGCTCTTCGGCGCGGATGGCGAACTCGAAGGCGTTGGCGTTGTCGCCCGCCGCCAATCGACCTTCGGCCATTTGTAGGATGGCCTCGAACTCTCGGAAGTCGTCAGCGCATGTGCGATCGAGGCCTTTGCCCAAGGCTTCTGCACGCGCCATTTGAACTTTCAGAATTCGTGCAACGACCGCATCGTTTGCCAATCCCATCTGTCCGTTCTTTGGCGCAGCAATGACGCCAAAGCCTACGCTCTGAATGACATTAGTCTGCTCGTAGGCGGTCTTCGCCGCATTGGCGGTTTCCAGAGCCCGCTCGTAGTCACCGCCCGTGAAGGCGGTCCGTGCAAGGTCTAATGAAAAATCGCCCTTTCGCAGGGCTGGGTCATCGGCAGAGATGCCTCGGCCCATGGCAGCAGCGCGGCTGTCTTCGGCCCGACGAATGGCTGTCTTCGCGGCGTCCAATCCAAAACCACCACTTTCTCCGGCTTTGAATGCGGTGGTGGCTTCGTTTGCAGCCTTTGTGGCGGCTGCATAGCGCCCGCTTTCCAACGAATCGGTTGCCTGCGTGAGCAGAAGTTCGCCTTTTTTAAACGAGCCGCTGTTGCTGGCATTTGGCGAGGTCGCAACGGCCGAAGCTCGTGCGGTTTTGGCTTCGTCAATGGCATCTTGTGCGGCGGTTTTCGCCTGCAGGTTCTTTTGTCCGTCGGTCTCGGCAGCCTGCCGCTGACGTCGAAGTGCCACGTCCGACTCGCCGGATTTGCTGATGGCGACCTCGAATGCGGTGATGGCCTGTTGAGACAAATCGAGGCATTGCTGGTAGCCGCTGGTCTGAATTTGCTGCAGGGCAGACTCAACCAAGACCCGGCCTTGTTCGTAATCAGAAGTGGCGAGGGTAGGGGCTCCCTTTGCGATGGCTTCAGCTTGCTTAGACCTTGCCTTCGCAAGGGATTCTCGCGCCTGACCTTCAATTCCGGCATAGCGTTGGAGCTCGGCCGTGGCCGAGTCAAATTGCGCCTGAACCGATAAAAAATGAGCCAAAGCCTGGCTCTCAAGTTCCACGCGAGCCTGCTCCGCGGCAAGTCCGGTCGTGGCGTCACTCATGGCCGCAGACTGCGTCACTGCTTCTTCTGTCACAGCCAGATTTCTGGCCGCGCCGAACCTTGCATTCGCGATCTGCGCCAGCAAGTCGGCACGTTCGTAATCACCGGCTTGGAGCGCTTCACGCGCCTGGCTCAACGCTTCGATTCCGTCAGCGACAAGTTTGGGCTGCGAACTGGCAACGTCGGATTCTTTGACTTGTTCGAGCTGTGTCGTGGCTTGATCAAATGAACGCGGGGTTGGAGTTGTTGCGCAGGCCGAAAGCCACACGACTAATAGTAGAGTTAAATTTCGTTTCATTGGTTGCCTCCCGTCGAATTCAAGACGGCGTCGTTGGATTGACGCACGGCCTCGATTCCTTGCATTTGATCGGCGTAATTGAGCCGCAATTGCTCAAGGCGCTTTTCTTCGTCCCAACGCACGTAGCGCGTTTGGATCTCGGCGAGCTCCGCAGCGGTCGCCTTGAGCAGAAGCTCGGCGCGGTCGTAGTCAGGGCTCTCGTCGCCGTAAGCTCTTTCGGCCCGCGACAGATTCATCTGCACGGTAAGCAAGTCGGCTTGAGCGCGGCTCGCGTACTCCGTTCGAGCTTCGAGAGCAGCCAGCGCGCGAGTGTGGTTCGAGAGTGTTTCATCAAGACCTGCTCTTGCGGCTTGATCCGATGCACAACCTAGCGCACCAAATACAACCCAGATGAGCATCAATAAGAGTTTCATTTTCATTGGGTTTCTCATTAAAATAGTGTGTGCTGCAGGCGCAACGAAATGCCTTGGAAATCCGCACGTGGGGACTGCAAGTTGTCGCGTGCCAAGGTGGCGCGGTAGGTCAGCGATGCGAAGCTATTTAGCGTAAGTTCCGCAAGGCCACTCACCCGATAAATTGGGTCCATGTCGTCGTTGCCGACAAGTTGGTCTGAAGGGACAAACATATCCAAATCAGCCTTGATTCGAAATGAACGGCCCAGGCGAATCCCAACGTTTACGTGTCCTTCCGTCCCGTATTCGTCGGTGTCGTCGAAGGTTTGAACCCGGATGGTGCCGTCGGAAAAACGGTCGATAAATTCGCCGCCGTCAAATCGGGCCTGGCGGAGCGCAGCGCCGGCACGAAGGCCGATATCCACTGTGCTGTTATCCACGACCGTGATCGAAACCCCGGCCCCTTCTTGCAGGTAGAGCGGATAGGCTCCATTCACCAACGTGCGTTCATCGCCTGCGGCGACCGTAGCGATGGTCGTGTCGCCCCGAAGCACCGAGGTGTCTCGCTCCGCGTAGAATCGCGATGCAAAGAGCGAGGCTTGTCCGGTGGCCTGAGCATAAGGACCGACGATTCCGCCAAGGCGGTAGTTGTAGAGCACTGACGCGCGTGCCTCATCCACCAATTTTCTGGTGGGAACAGACGCGCCAACATCGCTCGATAGACCAACCCACGCTTCGTCAAAGGTCAAACCCAGAAGAGCGACGTGGTTCTTGACGTTGACGCCAACCTGGGTGTCCGAAAACACTCCCAATTGGACGTATTCACCATTAAAATTAGACACGCTATTCGAGGACGAATTAAACGCGATGTCCGCGCCAATCGTCCAGCGAAGCTGCCACCATTTTTCGGCGTAATTAATTTCTTCCAAAGCGTATTCGCCGCCAAGCACGTCGGCACCATCCATGAGGATCCGGTAGTCGACGACTTCGCCCGCAACGACTTTTAGGTCGATGGCTGTGTCGGATTTTGGCAGCCGGATGGTCAGAATTCCGGGACGAACCAAGGTGGTTGTGGTTGCGGCAAATGATCCTGCTGCTTCGGTTTCGCCATTCGCGACGTCGTTTTTGTCGACCTCGACAACCCAGTCAAGAACGGTGGGTCGTTGGGCGCCGATATCCACTGCGTGAATTCTCACGGCTGCGAAAAACGGTTCAATGGGCGCCGTCGACGAGTCCGTCACTCGAACGGTAGTTCGAGGCCGTATCGCTTCGGGTCCCTGATTGATCGAAACCTCATAGGTCCCAGGCGGAAGGATGATGCGCTCGCCGGTAGTACCGGTCGCAGCGCGTTCTCCGTTGCGTTTCACGACAACGTTCGCCTCTTTATCTGACGAGGTCAGGGCGGGCACAAATAGAGCGCCTAACCCGCTTGGAACCGGCGTGACATCAAGCTGAAGTTGGTCAGCGGTTATGGTTTGTGCGCCACCTGGGACGGAAAATAGAAGCGTCCCAGTGAAGACGCAGGCGTATGCCACGTGCGCGGCAAATTTGGAGTTAGGCAAATACATTTGAGCACCTCATCAAAAAACAGTTATCGACCCCGTTCAACGTACGCGTGATGTCGTGGCGATTTCTGGAGCTTCGGTGTCCCCTGGGAAGTAGAGGTCGACCACTTCGAGCGTGATTTCCGCGACTTTTAATCCCGTCATTTCTTCGACGCGACGAGTCACTCGTTCACGAGCAGCTTCCGCGACTTTGGGGATCGAGACGCCGTATTCGGTGATGATGCGCATATCGACAGCGACTTCGACGCTGCCGACTTCGACGTGGACGCCGAGGTCGCGCATGTCTGCTCCACGAAGTTCGTTGGCGAATTTCGAGAGCGTCTGTCCCGCGCCGTAGGGAACTAGCGCGTGAACGCCTTCGACCTCACGGACCGCGAGGCCGGCGATTTTGGCGACCACGTGGTCATGGATGGTGGTCTTGATTCCGTGCGTCGCCAACTCACGGCCGCGAGGCATGGTGGTCAATTTGGAATCGGTTTCAACTTTTGCTTGGGTTGCCATGGGGAAATCCTAAGTGTAACGCCGGCTAAGGCCGGGTTTTGTTGGGGCCAGAATTCTGGCTTCACTGTGGAGTTCCCCGAGACACGAGTTTGGTCACAAAAAAAGATCAAAAAACCTCATTTTTTTTTGCGACGCCCTTTTTTGATATGTGATTTTCTTTTTTAATTCAGCGTCTTGGTGGGTTCTTGGAGGCTTTTTCTTTGGAAGAAAAAAACCTCATAAGAATGGAGCTGAATGGGAGCCGAGGCCACCCTTGAGATAGGGCGGCCGTCATTTTCAGAATGTGACAGGGCACATCGCAGGCAGGCACTGTCCCCCGGATCCGCGTTGAAGCTCGGGGAAGTTGACCAAGTACAAGCAGCTGCCATTGCCGTCGAAACAGAATCCTGCGTTGCATCCGCCGCCAGGCTCCTGGCAATCCAACCCACACTCAGCGGCGATACATGCGGTCGTCACCGAATCACGAGCGAATTGGGGATGATCCTGTAAGAAAAGACACCCGTTACCATCATTGCAGAAACCGGCGTTGCAGGTTCCGGTGACCTGCGGCGAGTCGCAGCACGTCGACGGAATACAAGCTGAATTGGAGCTTGCTCGCGAAAGATTGGGATTGTCCGCGAGGCGCAGACACGCGCCGGTGGTTCCTTTGCAAAACCCCGCCGTGCAATATGGGGATTGGTTGCTTGCAGGAATCACGGGAACCGAGCAATCCCATTGGTCACAATTCGGTCCGGAAAAGCCCTCGGGGCAACGTGTTGGGGCGCATTCCTTACGGCCGTCGTTGTCCTGGTCAAAACACGAATATCCAGCCCCGCGGCAATCGCTGTCTGCCGCGCAGTCCTTGAAGCATCGCCCCCCGTCAGCGACACCATTGGCATCGCAATGACTTCCTGCATCGCAATCGGCATCGACGCCGCAAAACGACGAACAATAACCTTGGGGCCACGCCACAATACACTGGGTGCCCGGGCCTCCGGTGCAATCGGATATATTAGCGCAAGGTGCTCCTGTTGGACGAATTCCTGAGCCCACTGGGAGGCATTCGGTCCTGCCATCCTTGCGTGGGTCGCCTGCGGCATCAGAGAAGTCGAAACACGCATAGCCTGCGTTGCACTCGGAGTCGTCCGTGCATGATTGAACACACGAATCGATGCTGCCTTCACAATGAGTTCCGTCCGGGCAATCGCCGTCGCCGTTCGGGCAGGGGGCGCTGCAGTAGCCACCGGGCCAACCCGAGTTTGAAATGCATAATCCGGTTTGTGTGCAGCTCGTTGCATCCTGACATGAGTCGCCGATGCCTCCGCTGAGCTGACAAATGTTGGCGTAGCAGGATTCTTGGGCAGGGCAGGAACCGCAAATCAACATCTGCCCGCAGCCATCCGGGAGTGTGCCACAGTTCTTTCCGGCGTCGGCGCATGATGCCGGCACACACGCGCAATCTTGGTCGGTATCAGACGCGCAACCCTCGGGACAGCACATGTCGCCGTCGACGCACGCGGTCACGGCAGTCGTCGTGCACACGATATTGCAGGTTTCGGCTGCGCCAGCAACGACGTCTTGAGTGCAAGGATCGCTGTCGTCGCAGGTTGGGCAATCGCCGTCGCAGGTCTCGCCTGGATCGAGCGTGCCATTCCCACAATTGACAGCGTTATTGGTCGCGACGTTGTTGGTGCCGTTATTGGTCGAGGTGTTGTTGGTGCCGTTATTTGTGGTGTTATTTGACGTGCCCGTCGGGTCAACGACGGCCGCGCCAGAATCCGAAATATTACACGAAGCGCAAAAGAGCGCCCCGCCGATCGTTAGCGATGCCGCGAGGAGAGAGATACTTTTACTGAACATAGGGGTCCTTGTACGTCGTGGCATAAAGCGCCGATGACGTGGGCGGCAAGCGCCGAATGCCTCGATAACCGAGAATTCGCCGCGCTTTTCGATTGATGATGAATGCTAGTGCTGCGCGGAGTCTTGTGACGCAGAAGACGCGTTGTCAAGCGTTGCGCGGTAAGCAGAGATTTTGCTTGCCGTGATGCATTGGCACTTCGCGGGCACTTTGTGCCGGTCCGTGATGCCGAGCCCGCCCCGGATTAAAGCCCCGGGTACTTCCGCCAAATCTGCTCGTTGAGTTCTTTATTTGTGCTGTACTCGCCGATATCCCAACCCTTGAAATCGTAGAGGTCGTCAGCAATTTCGCTGATGACCTCTTTTAACTCCAAGGGGTTTAGCCAGTCCTGCGGAATCGCTTTCACGCCATAAACGGCGCCAAACAGGTTTCCAACGATGGCGCCCGTCGAATCCGAATCGCCATCATGGTTCACGGCCAGAACAACCGCATGTTTGAAGTCGTGAGCGACCAATGCGCAGTAAATCGATATCGCAAGGGCCTCCTCGGCTATCCAGCCCTCGCCCAAGCGCGCGATGGCCTCATGGTGGGGCTGATTTGACTCGGCGAGCTCCTCGGCCATCTGAAGGGCGCTCAGAGTTTCTTGGTGGTCGGTTTTTTGTCGCAGGATATCTTTCGCGGCGGCAAGCGCGTCTGGCAACGAATCGCCTTGGACGAGCATCAAAACCAAGACCGCCAACACCCCGCCCGTCAGCCCCCCGGTAGGATGCCCATGCGTCAGGGCAGATAATTCCGTTCCTAAATCGAATGCTTTTTGATTCGCGTTTTTCTGACCTAAGCGCGACACGAAGAGGCCGGCTGGAGCCATGCGCATCACCCCACCGCAACCCTTGCTGTCGTTGACCGCGGGCTCGCCGAGCCTGGTCGTCGCGCGAAGTGCGGATAGACACGTGTTGCCTGGTGCTCGGCGGCTGTGGAGTTCAGAATGGCTGAACAACCAGCCCATTTCGTCTGCGCCCACCAACGACTTCGATGTTTCACCTTGGGTCTGTAGCCACCGCAAATACGCGTTCGCCGTGACTGCTGCGTAACTCGTGATGCCTTTAAACGCGCCCCGGACTCGACCGCGCAGGAGCCCTTCGGCCGTGAACAAGGTCATCTGGGTGTCGTCGGTAATCTTGCCCAAACCGCCATACGCGGGGGCATATTCAGTGATTCCCTCGGGTCCAAATCGTCGCAGGATTTCGCTGCGTTTCATAAATTCAACCGATGCACCCAAGGCATCGCCCACCGCGCCACCAAGCAGGCATCCGCGAAATCGGTCCCGCTGGAGCTCTGAACTCGAATCGATTTTATTGTCTTCCATTAATCTCCCGGTCGCTGCAAATGAAGGCGAGGCTTTTTAATGCTTTTGGACCTAGCCGCCGTGAATCACGAAATAAATTCTCGTCTCAAAAACTCGTCGCAGCGAAATCACTGGCCGGCGAACGGCTTGATTGTGGACATGAATGCGTTCAGTTCTGGTCCGTTTTTGACGATGAATCTGTGTTCCTCGCCGCCCATATGCATCACGAAGCCGCCCGTTCCCATCATCCTGGTTTCGGCGTGAAGATTCTGGTCGATGCGCATGGTATCGACCTGTGCCCAGATTGAGTCGACCTCGGCTGTACTCAGCTCCCCGGATTTGGCCGTGCCACCGCTGTACGTGCCTGAAGAACTCTCGGCCGTTTGTACGGGGGCGTAGTCGAATCGCGCGCTTTTTTCAGCTGAGTCCTGCCAAAATCGATAAAGATTGGCACTTCCATCAGCGAACGAGATTTCCCATGGGGTGGCAGGCATTTTAGCGGTCTCTTCTTGTGGCGCAGAAGGCGAAATATCCGCCGCAGGAGTGGTCGCGACTGCCGTTCTTTCTTGTGGCGTGGAGGCGCACGCGCCCAAAATACTAGCGACGGAAAACACCACGAGTGTTAGCTTCGGATCAGGGAATAACATGTAGGATTTCTCAAGGCAGTCTTGTTCGCAAGGACTTCGGGAATCAAAAATTATCACGGTCTTGTGACGGCGGTCCACCGACTCGACACCTGAGTGAATAGATGTAGATTTTCTGACGTCGGAAGGACTCTACCGGGCGTTGGGTTTTTTGTGGGAGCGATTTTGAAATTACTATTTGTGACATTTTTATGTGTGGCCAGCGGCTGTGCGAGCGGAAACCAGAGCGCGGCAGGGCAAGCCCCGGCGTGCGTCGAAACGCCAACAGCCGAAGCCCCCGCCAAATCGACGACCTGCGACGACGAAGAAACGGTCGGCAAGAAAGTTGAAGCCTTGCGGGCACGACACATCAAGGGCGAGCTCAATGCAGACGAGCTTTATGCAGAGCAGGGCGCGGTCATCGACGGGGCGTGTTTCAAAGCCTACCTGCCCATTGTGGAAGACGATTTATCTCCCATGGGGATCGGACCGGCGACACGTTTGCGCAAGTTGAAGTCGCTCTACGATGCCGGAATTGTCGACAAGGCCGAGTACGAGGCTAAGAAGCGTCAGATTCTGGAAGTGCTCTGACGCTCTCGGTCGCGAACTAATCTAGGGCCACCGGTACCAGGATTTCGCCGGAACCGTTGCCCAGCGCGATCGTGCAACTGGTATACACTCGGTCTTCGACGACTTCGTTCTTATCGGTGCAGAGAAAAACTTCGAAACGGTCGTCCTTGGGTCCGCCCGTGCACTGCGATCCAAACTCGCTGACTCGGATCTTCATGTCTGCGGTCAGGCGAGTCCGGTTTTCGAAGACCAATCCGATGGCCCCACCGCAGCCAAGTGAGGTCAGGTTTTCTTCGCTGAATTCAGGGCAGCCTCCGATGGCCCAGGGCGGATTTCCGTCTAGATTGAACCCGAGGTTATATTCGTTTTCGATGGTAGCGTCGTAGGCGAGTCTGCCGTACGCGAGCGTTCTTCCTCGGCCGTCCTCAAGTGCGACGAAGACGATATCGCTTCCGGGGTCGACCGCATCGCATAGATCGCCAATCGTTACGTCTGCAATCAGCACCAGATAATTAGATAGGCTGCGTTCCTCGTCGTTGTTCGTCGAACCATTCGTCGACCCGTCTGTGGCGTTATTCGTCGAGTTGGAAGGGGCGTTTGTCGGGCTTTCATCGCCACACGCGGCGAGCATAGCGACGCCACAGCCCAGTGCGATACACATCGCCAAATTGGTGTTTTTCATCGCCATGTCTGATTCCGTTCGAGTGAGAAAATATTCGTCTATGGGCTCAAGTGCAGCTGCCTTAAGGGCTAATACTCCCAACCGTAGCCGCACATTACGCCACCAAAAAAATTATGCAGGGTGGCTTCGCAGACAAAAAATCCGTCATCCGAAACATGCCAATCCGCCACCACGGCGATTTCACCGCCCTCTATGAACGCCAGGTTTTGGCCAATTTTATCGCCGTTTGCATCGGGGCGAATATCGTCGAAAACCCGAAAAATACCGCCTACTCCAGCTTGCAGTCCAAAATACACCGACGAAATCCAAATGCCCCATCCCAGACGTGCCGATAAGGACGTTGCACTAAAATACAGGCCCGAATAGCCATCGTTTCCCCGCCCGTAGGGCATCGTGGTGAGGGAGGCCGAAACTCGAAACCCCATGGGAATCATAACGCCTGCCTGACCAGCGAACATCGGTCCCCAGATGGAGTATAGCGTCCAATCATCACCATATTCTTTGTAAGCTAGCCCCATGCCTCCCATGACGGACACGAATGGCGCGAATCTGCCCCAGCGTCCACCCATCACATCAAAAAGCGAGGGATCAAACGCGTCTTCTTCGTCTTGTTCTGGCGAGGATTCCAGGGTGACCGCCGACGCCGGCAGGCACGGGAGGGAGCAGGCAAGCGCCAAAGCCATTATCACGCATCGTCTCGACATGGTTTCGCAAGATTCACGCATTTAATGACCCGGGGCAAAAAGACTTAAGGTGAACCCAAAGCCACGCAAATCGTTGGAGCGATGGCCAATGCTCACGGCCAAAAACGAAACAGCCAATGAGACATCGACGTATTTGAGTTTCCAAATAGGGCCGGCTTCCGTGCGGAAATTGACGCCTTTGCCGTTGCCTCCGACGGTCATAAGCGCCTGGAAATCCGCGACATCAGTGCCAGGGAAAACCATACGCAAAGCGCCGGCGGGCCAGAGTTGAGAAGAAATACGAGTTTTGTGCCAAGACGTGTGCCCGCCAACCCATACCGGGCCAAAGAGGTGATACTCAACGATGAGCGAGAGGCCGTCGTCGCCTTCTTCGGCAAAAATATTTGTGTATGAAACACCGAACCGAAAGTCTTCCAGCACGTTGGTGCTTTCTGGTTCGGGAGTGTCGGCGGCACAAAGGGCTGGCCATACGATGGCCCCCAGACAAACGATCGTTGCCACTTTTTGAAGCCTGTTGTGCCTACCGTTCGCGCTGTTCAACACGCCCCCCTTGGGAATGATAATAACTCAATGCTGCGCACCGTATCACAGCGGGCGGGATGCCCGCACCGAATCACAGCGGTCGGATCAAAGACTTTCACCAAAGACCTACCCAATCAGCTCTTCGAAGCGTCTTTGGGTTTTCGGCGAAGGAGGTGATTTTGGCAGACCATTCCGCAGGTGTCTCGGTAGGGACAGACTGCGCACACCTGCTTACGCAAAAAATAGGTCAGAATTACGCAGACGCTCGCGCCCAGGATTAGGTAGAAGCCCGGCCCAGGCATGCCGATGGTCGAGAAATTTCCGATCTGGCCGGGCCCAGCTAATGTCGGGGTGAAGCCAGCAACTGTCACGGGGGCATCGGGGTTCAACTCATGCCCAAATTTGTACATCCAAAAGTACATCGCGCCGACAAATACAAAGGGGAAGCTGAAGGCGGGCAGGGCAAAAAAACGTGCGATACGTCGGCCAGGTAAAAAGACCATCAGCAAGGAAACCAGCGCGATGGCCGCAAGGCCATAGCCGGCCATCGCCCGTTCAAATTTCGCCGCTTCATCGAGCTTCGCCATCCCAATATAATGATTGAGGATATTGATTTCGCTGATGTCTCCAGCCACGTGGTTCATATAGACCGAAAGCACCAGTCCAAACGGATATTGCGGCGCGGACAAATACCACCCCCACATCGGCTGAAACCACGCGGCAAAAAACATCACAACCGCTAGTGAAGCGGTCAGCAGTCCCAACCACTTATAAAGTGTCTCTTTCTTTTTGGTATCCATAATCTTCCTTCAACTTAAGCGCTAAACAGCATCGCGTCTCGAGAATCTCCAGGCGCCAATCCAAGCCGCTCCGAGGCCCACAATAATCGGCCAAACGATCGCCCAAATGATCAACCCATTCGCCCCCAACTCCTCGAGGAGCGTGTACGATAAGGGGCCGAGGAGCTTCAATTCGGGGTCAAACAGGACCACCGCAGCCGTCCTGAACGCCTGCAGCGGGTTGAGCATCGCCAAACCAAGTACCCACTCGGCTGCGACGGATTGGCGGATAAGCAGGCCCAATAGGACGGCGTCCACAAGGCCCTCTGCCGCAAGCCAGATTACAAATGCGACGCCGATCGCCATCTCTTGGCTTGAACTGAAAACCGACAACATCATCGCGATGCCCAGAAAGCAGACCGTCATCGCGACCACAATGAGACTGTAAAAAAGCACAACATCCCACGGCACCACTCCGCCGCGGAAAAGTTCGATCAATGCTCCCCCAAACAGGGCCAGTACAAGCGGCAGAATCGTCGCGGTGCCGCGGCCTCCCATGCGCCCCCAATAATAGCCTCCGAAGCTGACCGGCAACGAGAGCATATACTCCCAAACGCCGGTTTCTCGGTCGCCCACCAAGGTGCGTGCAGTCGTCACCAGGATGAAGATCGGCAGGATTAAAATCGTAATTTGGATGAAAGTCAGCAGGAGCCGTCCCAGTCCGTGGAACCCCATCACTGAGGACTCCGCCAGACCGAACGCAAAAAATGCTGCCATCAGCCCGACAAAGGCCAAGAGGTAAAGGCGATACCAGCCTGCCCTAAGGGTTTCGCGCAGCTCCATTCGCCACATGGTGGTCAGCGATGGAGGCATATGACTGGATTCAGCGTTCGACACAGTAACCTGCCTTATGGTGCAGAAGTAGGAACTTGCCAGCGCGCGCCGTTTTTCTCGCGCAGCGTGGCGATGACCTGATCGATCGAAAAAGCACCATCGGCTGCAGGTGAAAACCCGTAGTCCATTGGCGTTTTTTGACCGTCGGCAAAACGCGTCTGGCTGGCTTCGACCCAAACGTCGGGTGAACCAGGTTTAGGCACGTATAACTTAGCTTCCGCTGGAGCGGATTGGGTCAGGATGGCGTTTACCGCACATCCTAAATCATCGTAAAACCGCACTTGGGCGCCAGGCCCGGCGAGTTGCGCCGCGTGAAGTGGTTCGGTGATGGCCATGCGACAAACACTGCAGGTGTCTTTGCCCCAATGAGGGGATTTAATGCTCTGTTTGACCTCGCAACCGAGCAGGAAGAACCCGCAAAATAGGAGGCCTAAAAGCGTTTGAATTCTAAACATTTGGGATTTCCTCCAGACCAAATTCTTGAACCAATCCCGACCAGCGGGCGATCTCACAAACGAACCTAAATTGGTCGCTAGCTGCGATTTGCCCCGACCAGTGGCATGGATTGTCATGGGCGGCCTGCAGGCCCCACTCGTTCAGGGTGGTGGTGATATTGGGGCTGATCGTGCGGAAACGCAGTGCACATTGCATCTGCGTGCCCAAATTGGTGCGGTCGACCGACACAAGGTCATCAAGAACCAATTTCCCGGAATCCAGTTCGATCAAGCGCGTCACCAGACCCGAAATTTCGTCGATTCGGTGCGAACTCAACAGAATTGTTGTGCTTGGATCGAGCTTTTCTAGCTCTTCAAAAAAGGCGGCTCGGGCAAGCGGGTCGAGGTTTGCCGCGGGTTCGTCCATGATCAGCAAACGTGGCTTTCTGGCCAGCGCGATCGAGATCAACAGTTTTTGTTTCATGCCGCCTGAGAGGGCATGAAAGGCTTTGTTCGAGATGTCAGGCAACGAGAGCCCCAGATGGGCCGCGACCTCCTCGATAGGCTCTCTGGTGATGCCACAAAGCCTTGTCGTCGCGAGCAGGAACTCGCTGACGGAGGCGCGAATCCCAGGAGCTTGTTGAGGCACAAATCCGACCTCGGCTAAGACCTCCTGTCGTAGCTTTCGTGGGTCTTTACCGAACACCCGAAGGTTGCCCTCGCATTCGTAGAGACCCAGCAAACACCGGATAAGTGTCGTCTTGCCCGAACCATTTTGGCCCACCAACGCCAGCCGTTCGCCCTCTCCAACCTTTAGGGAGAGCTGCTTGAGAACATGCTGTTTTCCGAAATCCTTAACCAATCCCTGAACGTCGATCATGGCTTCACCCCTTTGCCCGTAAGTCGCCGTGGTTTGGGGTCCTCCAAGAGTTCGATGGGTTCGGTCAAAGGGACCAGTCTTTCGATTAAAGTAATCAAGGCCAAAATGGGTGAGCCCGTGAAATAGCGCGCAGATGGGTGTGCTCCAGTCAGCAGATCACCGTATTTGCGCGGCGTGTGTGGCGTGTCTCCAATACCGTCGTTATTACGGTCGAAGCCTTCGTAGTCAGCCCAATAATTTCCAGACCAATTACCTGGAGATTTGCGCCTTTGCTCCGTGTCGACATCGAGCCTGTTTCCAGAAAAGACATTTCGCGAGAACTCGTTATCGCGGTCATTGGCGAGCAAGACGCCCACATCGTTGAACATGAAACGATTGTCGAGAACCCAATTTCGCGTATCGGGTTCCCAGGGAGAGTTATCCATCAAGATTCCAGTCGCGCAGTAAACAAACGAATTGCCCTGAGCATAAACACTGGAAGTCTCTTTGAGGCCAAGTCCCATCCCGGTAATACCTGCCGATCGCACGACCGTGTTGCGCAGCACGGTGGTGCCTTTTCCGTACATTACAAAGATGCCCACGCTGTTATTTTCAAAAACATTATCCTCGATCATGAGGGAGTTCGAGTACATCGAATGGATGCTGTACCGCGTGCGTTCGGCTCGATTCTTGGTAAACGTGACCCGCTCTGAATACCACGCGACAGAATCCCGGGCGTCGTGCCAGAAGTTATCGATGACGTTGACGTCTTTCGAGGACCAGATGCGAATCGCATCACCCTGATAGGTCGGGTCAACATCTTTGGAAGAGATGTCACACCCCTGAATAACAATGTTATGGCTCTCACTGATATCGATGCCAAAAAGCACATCCTCTATCTTAAGATTTTCCAGATGAACGTTGTTTCGAGACGTGACCGCAATACCGGCATCCACTTGGGGCGTAAAATCGCCGGACCCACGAATTGTCAGGCCGCGAAGGGTCACATCATCGGCGTCGATGATCACGACACTGCTGCGCCGTTGTCCGTCAATGACCGCGCTGCCTCCCCCGTCGATGGTGATGCCTTGGGTTCGGATGACGATGGGGCCCAACTCCACGCCGGTTAAGTCCAGACGATCCCCTAGTTTCAGGGCATCGATTTTGGCTTGGAGCGGGCCCGGTTCCACCTCTTCTCGCCAGGCAGCGACCGAGGGTTCTTTGTGTTCCTGCGCCATCGCTAGGGCACATGTGCCCATGAATAGGACGAATATGATGGCGCGTTTCATCACTTACTGGGCTTTGGAGGTGATGAAGTCGATGGCATTTTTCAGGTCTTCATCGGTGCAGTCACTGCATCCACCACGTGGTGGCATGAATCCAGTGTCTCCCTTGAATCCTTCAATTCCGTGTTTCAACAGCATGTCTGGTCCTTTTGCGATTCGAGGCGCCCATGCTTCCTTGTCGCCAAGTTTTGGCGCACCGCCCACTCCAGCGGTATGGCATGCAAAACAAACCTTCGCATAGGCTTTTTCGCCCGGATCGTCGGAAACCACGGCCGCTCCCGCAGATTTCCAGGTGCTCAGATACTCGATGATCGTATCGGCATTGGCAGCGTCGACGCCCTGATTGGGCATCTTCACGCCAAATCGTTCAATCAGAGGAATAATGGTTGGGTCCTCATACATCGCGTCCGGGCCCATAATCCAACGTTTAATCCAAGCTTTATCACGGCGAACAGTGACGTCGGTCAGGTCTGGCCCGCCCACTTCACGGCCCTGACGATGGCAAGCGTTGCAGCCGAATTCGACGAATTGACGTTCCCCATCTGCCAGCTCAGCACGTTCCTGTTGAACTGCCCAGGTCATCAGTTCGTTATGAGCGACTTCCATGGTGGCTGTACGACGTTGACGCGCGGCCTCCATCGCTGGAACTGGTTTGACACCCAAAACACCAAAGCTGCGCTCTGGTTGAGCCTGATCGGTCATGCGGGCGTGCACTGTAAAATGCCCCGATTGCGTAGCATTGACTCGAACCGTCGCCGTACGACCAGGCGGAAGGAACGTCGTTGCGTCGTAGCCTCCCACATTAAAGGCCACTGACGCGTCGGGTTTCGTTTCAATATTGGTCAAATGATAGAGCACGGTGTCGCCTTGGTTTGCCGACACTTGTTTTGGCGTAATTCCATGGCGTGAAACCGTTGCAAAAACCTTCACCACCTTTCCTTCCCGTTCCACGCGTTCCTCACCCTGGGCCGTTGCGACCGCCGAAGGAGACATCGTGCTGGAGTTGGTTCCCGGCGCGTAGACGTCTTGGGTTTTAAGCGCTTTGATATCGATACAGGTCGTGTAGTGCGGTTCGCCCATGGGCAATGGGAGGTCGTAAAGCAGCCGCATTTTGTCGCCAGACACGCCGATGAGTTGGTGATTCTGAGGATGCAGAGGTCCGACCGGATTAAAGCGATCGATGGCGAGCTTGTTGAGCGAGATTACGTATTTTCCGCGTGGATCACGGGAATCTCCTTGCATCGCGACCAGGTGGCCAACGTTGTAGTGAACCGACTGTTTGTCGACCACTTTGAGATTGATGTAGTCCCATTTTACGACCATCGAGTCGATGTAGACCGAGGTATAGGCAATGCCTTCTTTTGCATCAAATTGCGTGTGCAGCGGGCCCAGTCCGAGCGCCACTTGGCCGTGCATTGCCTTCTTTTGGTCCAAAATCGGGACGCCATAGGCGTCTTTTCCTGCGTAGTCTTTTTTGTTGATGAGGTCTTCGATCTTGCGAATATCAAAGACCTGCGCATGCGTATCCAATTTACCCGCGACCACGATAAAACGGCCGTCGGGTGAAACATCCACGCCGTGCGGGGATTTGGCCTCTGGAATCAAATGAATCAAATCTTCAGCGATAGCGAGGTCAAGCGGGATAACCGTGTATCCGTTGATCTTAGTGCCCTTGCCGGATGCGGCAACCTTGGCCGCTTTCTTCCAGTTGATGACGTGCAGGAAGTCCGTGTCGGCCGCTGAGCAGCCTGCTTCCCAAGGTGGCCTGCCGGCTTCAATTCCCCCGACATAACGCTCCGAGCACAGCGAGTTCGTAAACGACCAGCCGTCGCTTTCCATTTTACCGGAATCCGAGAGGTCCTGAATATACGGAGGAAGCTCAATCACAAACGATTCGTCAGGGCTGATACGGCCCTTGGAACGGTCAAACTTGTGATAGGTGATGCCCCCGCGAAAAAACTCGTTGAAGTTTTTCTGCGTCAGCGGACGGTACATATGGTCGAAGGGCGAAGCATACTGCGCCGATTCGATGATGTATTCGGTGTTAGGAGTGACAAAAGCGCCACCATGATTCGAGCGGAAAATGGGATTTGTGACGATTTGTTTGGTTTCAAAATCCTTCAAGTCCATCACAAAAATACGAGGATTTGCTTTGTCATTTATGAATGCAAATTCGCCGTCGTACTTTCCGTCCGTTTCAGAGTACGCAGGGTGGTGGGTGTCACCCCAATTGATTTTTCGGTCGTCGATATAACCCTGAGTGGCCAGGAGCTTGCTTTCTTCGTCGTATTGAAATCCCGCGGCCGAGTCAGGCGCAGCTGTTGGGATGTACTTAAGGATCCGCATCGACGGAACGCCGTACGCAATCACCGAGCCGGCTTGTCCGCCGGAATTCAGACAAACAAATTCATCTTTGATATTAGGTGCGCCGTACGTCGAGACGGCTGAGACCATGTCGTCAGCGCTAAGTTTGCGGTCCTTGGCAATTTCCAAGAGTTCGGATTTTTGATCCGAGGCCCCCGCAACCGTGTCGGTTTTGGTCGAATCTTCGGATGCAGGTTTGCAGCCAAAGCCCGTGAGGGCGACCGCCGCAACGAGAAACCAAATGGATTTCGTGGTTTGAATCCTCATTTTGCACCTCCTTCTACCATCACATTCTTCGCGCGGACGCCGGCATCGGCGGCCTTAACTTGATATTGAAAATATTGTTCAGCCCACAACTTAGCTTTTGGCCAATCACCGGCGGCAATTGCGGCATCGATCTGGGGTTGAATGGCCGCGGCGGCGTTCAGCTGCGCGACGGCATCCGTCACCAATTCCACGGCGCGGACGTCCTTCTTGTACTCATGTTCATTTAACCAAGCGACCACTGAGTCAATCACAGCTTGAGTCTCTTTGATGGTTTGAGCCTTCGCTTCGTAGTCAAGCTTCGCTTGCGCAATCTCCTCGGGCGTTGCGACTTCCTCGACCTCGGCCGTCTCAACGTAATTCTTAGGTTTAACCATCAGATATCCCATCATTTCGAGGTGCAGCGCCGAACAGAATTCCGTGCAGTAGTAGGGGTAAACACCGGCCTTATCGGCGGTAAAGGTGACCGAGGCGACCTTGCCTGGTTCCCAACTGCTGTGGACGTTGTACGTGCTGACCGTGAAGCCATGGGTCTGGTCTTGGGCCTGCTCAAGGTTTGTGAGGTGGAACGTTACGACGTCGCCCTCTGTGACTTCCACGATTTCAGGTGTGATATGCGATCGAATCAACGTTCCAAAAACATGGACACGATTTCCTTTGCGCTCGACGCGCTCTTCTCCTGCTGCAGTGCGGAAATCCGAGAGCTCGCCGGTTCGTGTATTTGTGCCTGGTGGGTAACGAACGACCGTGCCGCCGTCGATGAGGTCGGCCTTGATGGCCACGGCATCGATACGCGTGGCTTGAGGCACCGCCATGTCGGAAAGCGAACGCATCGACTCGCCGGAAATGTCGATAAGGTGCGGGTTCATCGCCAGAACGGGGCCGACCGACGTAAGTCGATTCCGAGGCTGCGTGTTCATCACCACCGCATATTCAGCGGTTGGACTCGCTGTGTCGGCTTGAGGAATCATGAGTTTTCCGCCTGGGAAATCCAGCGCGAGTTCACCCGCGATCGTTTTCTTCGCAAGGTCGATCCGAACGAGCTTTCCGGGGGTGATCACGCTGATATAAACGTTTCCTTTTGCGCCAAAAGCGACGTCTGCCGTAGGACCGCCGACTTTGATTTGAGTCAATCCAGCAGCCGCTGCGCTAAGGGTTGGGACACCAAAAGCGTCAGGTTTTGCAGCGCTCCAATCCCCTTTGAGTCGGTTCAGGTCCAATACCGAAACACTGTCCCCAAAATCATGGGTGATGATTGCCGTCGCGCCATCCGCGGAGACCGCGATCGTGGTTGGCCCTGCGGGCAATTCCACCTGACGAAGCGCACCGTCTGCAGCGGCGTCGGCGAGTTTTACACGCGGGTGTTTGCCGTGCAGGGTGGTGGAAGATTTGGCGAGCGTCTGGGCCTTCGCGATGTCCACAATATGCAAGACCGCTGGGGTTTTTTCGTCGCCACAGGTCGTGTCGACCCCAGGCACGACACCCGTGCCGCTGCAAAATCCTAACGTGAAAATTAAACCAGCGCTGGCGCCTTTGCCGGCATCTGATTCGCCCTGAACGTATGGGGGCAATTCGACGGTAAATGCACCAGACTCATTGATACGGTTTTCGGTGTGATGACCGCGATCAAAGGGCCAAAATGTGACCCCGCCGCGAAGTTTGGACGCCAATTTCGGGTCATCAAGTTCAGCCCATTCGCCGATCGGAAGATCTGGCGATGACGTGTTTTGCACCACAAATTCAGTATTGGGCGTGACTGTGATTCCACCGTAGCCGCTGCGGAACACTGGGTTGGTCACAATCTGTTTGGTTTCGTAATCGTCAAGGTGCAGTACCGCGACGCGACCGTTGGCGCCGTCCGCCAAAAATGCTGCCACGCCGTCGTAGTTACCGTCTTTCTCGGATAACGCCGGAGCGGCGCTGTCGCCAAACGAATACTCGATGTCTTCGCGAGCGCTTGCCCGCAACATGTTGCGAGATTCATCATCGTAGGCAAAACCCTGCCAGGGCTCGGGGGTAAACACGCCGGCGTACTTTAAGATGCGCATGGAAGGCATGCCAAAAATAACCAGCCGTCCGGAGGTTCCCGCGCCCATGAGCCCGACGTACGTGTCTCGGGCTCCGGTTGGCACATAGGTCTGCATGGCGGCCCGAATTTGGTCATCGTTGAGGCCTCGTTCGCCAGCGACTTTGAAAAGCTCACCGGAGACTTCTGTGGCAGCCTCTTTTTCTTTTGCCTTAGGCTTCGTTGTTTCGCTGAAGCACCCAGCGATGAGCAGGCCTGAGATCGCCAGGATCCAAGGACTGCGGGAATTCGGTTTTAGCATCGTGTCGCTCCAGTGGGCTGTTTTTAAAAAGTTTCGTACGTTAAAAATTCTTTGCGCGGCCCACTGCTTAGCAAGTTGTATTCCAGTGGGTGAGTAGGGCTAAGTGGTTGAAAATGCGCCAATTCTGGTTTGAAAATTGCGAAATGAATGCGCGTACAGTCTTGATGCGCAACAATTGCGCGTCTCGATTGCTTCAACTTCGAACTCTTGTTGTCTAAGGTGTCGAAAATATACTAGGTTTTTTTGTCTGACAACCGACTTTAATCTGGGGCCAAACCCGTTGGGGATTCGATGCGAAGAGAACTCATTTTATCGGTACTTTTGCTGGTGGGCGTAAGTTGTGCTGGCACACAAACGAGCCAGACAAAAACGCCCACGAGCACCGCGCTTACCGAAAAGACAGACTCACAACTGTTGCGCGCGTGTTGACTCCGAAATGGACCGACGGCGATATCTTTGTGGTCGAACGGACTTTTGCAAAACATGACGCTATCAGCGGTCGGCAGGGGACCTCTATTTGTAAATATAATTTAGATCTCGAAAAAAACTCGGACGGTTATCGAATTCGTGAGACTGGCCTTTTGCCTGGTCCGCTCCCCGAACGGAGTTCAGAGGCCTTTTTTAATCATCTCGACAAGTTGGTCCAACGCAGCGTCCCAGCCGTGTTCGAATCTCATTGCTTTGTGTTTGGCGCAGCCGACTTCATCGGCATGAATCACCGTGGCGGTGTAGCGAGTGCCCTCGCCGTCGTCCTCGAGTTCAATCATCGCCGTGAAAGAGAATTATTCATCGGCGTCTTCCAGGGCAGGGGGCAAAACCACGGCATCAGCAGCTCGGGTTCCGTCCATGCTCGCCAGACCAACTCCTGCGGGACGTCGACGGTTCGTGTGAAACTGAGATCGAATTTTGAATTGGGCTGATAGGTCTTTTTCATTCTTTTTCGCCGATATTTGTTTTCGTTTTAAGAATCAGTAGGTATGCGTCCACGGCTGGTTGCCACGGCGTCGCGAACGGCCGAGAAGAGCGCGTCTTGGTTTGGGAGATATCGTTCTCAAAACGAAGTATCCCCGGCATCGTGTCGCACCAAAGTCTGGATCATGACGTCCTTGAACTCCGAGAATGGCTTTTCATTATGGGCCAGCCACGCCTCCCACGGGCTTATCCGGTCGGGCTTAGGACCGAGTGCTTGATGTCCCAAAGCGCTCACGTGAAGCATGCAGAAACGAAGGTGCCAAAGGTCGTGTTCGCCGAGGTCCAAATCCGGTGTCAGGTGCTGATTCAGAATGGCTTCGATATGAGGGCTGTATGGGAGTTCTCCAGTCTCCATACGATGCTGCATACTCAAAATGAAGGGCTGCCACATCTGGACCCATAGGGTCCGCGCTTCCAAATTCCAATCTTGGAACCCATGCATTTTACTAAACATCCGGCCTCCTAAATATTTCCAAGCTGTCGAATTGCCGAAGCCAGCGGTTCGATATGCAACATCACCGTCGACAGTGGGACTGAAGCTGGATTTTTTTCACCAAGCTCGGTGATATCGTAGCCCATGGCTTTGATGGCTTCGGTGTAGTCCTCGATCGCTTGGGTTTTGCGTGGCAAAAACTTCAGTAATTTCTCGCGAGACGGAAACATGACGCGGTCTCGTCCGCCGCTGATGGAGGCGGTTGCTAGTGACGAATGGGCGCTGGACGCCGAAGCATAGACGCGGAGGGACATCCCTTTGTCCATCAAGGTATTCATTCGGAACTCGCCAGGTGCCATCGGCCCGGAAATATCAAAGGTCACGGGTAAGTGCTCACAAAGCGCGATCACAAAACGGTGTTCGCGCATTTCGTCGGAGACCTCTGCCGTCGTGTAGGAGCGTGACGAACGTCCCAGAACATACTCGCAATACATCGCCTCATACGCATTGCAGTATTTTGCCTCCTGCCGTCCCGCGGTCGCACGAACCTTGGTCACCGCTTCAAGAATCTCCTCCAGACTCAGGTCGCCTCCCCATTCTCGACGGCCCACAATCGACACGACTCGACCGGCGTTCGCGGCGGCCATCGTGCGATACCTGGATAGTTGTTCGCCATTCTCTCCACCCAGTTCAACCTCGACGTAGGCAAGGAATCGGTCATCGCCATCCAGAATTTCATAATCTGGCCGTCCCACGGCGTCGTCCGCTGCGGTGTTTTTTGTGGGAAAAAGCACGGCGTCGGCGGGGACACGAATGCGCTCGAAAAACCACGAGCGAAATTCTCGAATATTCAGTAAGCCAAACAGATTTAGGTTCACGCGATTTTCGGGCGACGACACGACCTCATTGATGAAAATCGATTGGTCGTATTCGATCACTAGAGACGCTTGGCCTGGCTCTTCGTTGCTCGTTTGCGATTGATAATAGGGGTTAATGATGTCGTTTTGCCCCTCAAAAACGATTCCAGGTCGGACGGCGCCCCCAAGGTGCGCAATGCCCCTGCGGTACTGCGATTCCTTCGCATTCGGGTTGCAGAAGGCGCGGTCGACGTCCAAAAACCACTGTCCCGATTTTAGCTCTTGTACCCTGTTTTCTCTCATCAGACGTAGAAGTGGTTTTACGGAGATGCCGTTTAGCAGTTTTCGTGAGTGGTTCAGGATCTGGAGTCGGATGAGCTCGTTTTCCTCAAAAGAGGTCAGAAACTCTGAAGGCTGCATTGTTGGACGAAAGTCTCTCATGTCGATCTCCTGTGCTCGTTGGATTGTTACCATCCCAGAACTATGCGACAGAATACGTCGCATGACTGGTAGGGGCGCAGATGGGACGACCAAAAAAAGACTATTCGCAGGCCGAACGTCTCTTGTTTATTTACCGCAAGTTATGGCGAGGTGCTCCGATTCGGGCTGTTGAACTCGTCGAAGATTTCGGGCTAAGTCGACGAACGTGCGAGCGTGACTTGGCCGCGCTCAAATCGGTGTTGGGGCCCGATTTGGTTGAGGAGTCATATCTCGACCATAAGGTATTCAAAATTCGGCGCGGCCTGAAACTCGCCGACGTGTCCCATGCACAGGTGTTGGCTTTTTTATGCGGAACAAAAGTCATCGACTTTCTTTCCGGGCCAAGTTTTCGTCTGGATGCCAGGGGGCTGGGGGAGCTGCTTCGGACCAGCCTGGCGAAAAACGGAGAGCGGATTACGTCGGCGAGGTTGCCGAACAAACTCCATGTCACATCGGTCGGGAACAAAATGTACTCGGGGCAGGAGGATAAGCAGGAAACGCTCGACCAGATGACCCAGGCACTGCTTTACGAAAAGCCGATTCAGGTGTCGTACCTGTCGGCGTCACGGGCCGCGGATGAGGTCGAGCCGTTGACACACTTGCTCCACCCGCTGGCCATGGTGATTCATCGCGGCGGCGTTTATTACGTGGTGGATATCGTCAGCGAGGATTCAAGTCATTGCAGAAGGCTGATGGCTTTGGACCGGATGGAGGTCATTTTTTACGACCCCACCGGGCCGATGTTTTTGTACCCAGAAGAGTTCGATGTTGAACACTATTTTGAAGATTCTTTCGGTATTTTTACGGGCGGAACTTCGGAGCTCGTTCGACTTCGTTTTGCCGCTCATTACGCCCAATATGTTGAAGAGCGCACCTGGCATCACAAACAACAAATGGAGCGGGACGCTGACGGTCGGTTGATTTTAACGTTTCCGGTTTCGAGTCCTATTGAAATTTCGGATTGGATTTTGGGTATGGGAAATAATGTAGAAGTTTTGGGACCACCAAAATTACGTGATTTTGTGGTCGACCGATTGCGCTCGGCACTGGCAAACTACTCAGACGCCAGTTGAAATAGGTTATAAAACACGCCGACACCGAGGGGCAAAATGTCGATCTCAACTTTTATGTCTGAACTCAAAAAAATATCTACGTCGAGTTCAAGACTCACGCCTGAATATAGACAGAATTTGGAAAAGTTGCGGGGTCGCTTCCCAGAGGCCGCGGATTTTCTTGATAAACTGGCTTCGGACAACGACTTGTGGTTGAGCACAGACCAGAACGCCCATCTTTATTGTGGTGATAAATTCCTTGGCTACATCAAGTTTGACTATCAAGATGGCCATCATGGCATCATGTCTTCTCCGAGATTTCATGCCAAAATTGCGGCCAAAACAAGTGATAAATCAGAACTTATTTTTAGAAAGCCGATATCTGACCTGGTGCAGCGTTACGAATGGAAATCCTGGGCGGCCATGCTGATGGATGCGGACGCGCACGCTTTCTTCTTTTTTGCCGGCTCTTCACGAGATGGAATTGTTGAATTCTTTGATGCGCTCATTTTGCTCATCAAGGAGAAGGCGCTCGAGGACAAAGCATGATTTCACGACTCATCATTTTGACGGCCGCTCTGGCACCCGCGCTCGCCGATGCCGCGCCGCCCTTGAGCACACCCTGGCCGTGTGAAGTCAGCTACCGAATCACTCAGGGGCATAATACCGGAAGCCACACCGATAAAGGGGCGTGGGCCTGGGATATTGGGGTTCCACAGAACGCCGATGTGGTGGCGCCCGCGGATGGCGTTGTGCGGGCCATTCGTATCGACTCGAATAGCGGCGGGTGTGACAGCGCGTATGCAAATGATGCCAATTACGTGGTCATCGATTTTGGTGATGGAACCGAAGCTTTGTTGCTTCATCTGGCGCAAAACAGTTCGCCATTGAAGGTTGGTGAGCAGGTCAAACGCGGACAAATAGTCGCTCGAGTGGGCTTAACAGGTTGGGTTTGTGGAGCGCATCTGCATTTCCAGATTCAGAACACCTGCAATTCCTGGTGGTGTCAGAGCATCCCCGCGGACTTTGAAACGTATGGCAATCCGACCAGCGGATCGTACGTGTCCGATAATTGCCCATCTTGTGAAGCTGTGGCCACGCGGAACGAAACCACCTTGGTCGATGAAAAAGATCCTGGCTGTTTCAAACGGCGTTCAACGTTTTGGTGGTCGGTCGCCGAGGGGCAAGCAGACCACCATTATTACACCTTCGCCGCGGATGCGCCCGAACCCGAAGCGCTGGGTGAATGGTTCTTTGATGTTGCCGAGGCTGGGGATTACGACATCGAGGTCCATATTCCGCAGACTGAGGCGGATTCAATCGGCGCGAATTACACCGTTTTTGACGGCTCAAATCACACGACCACTCGTGTGGACCAAACGCAGAATAAGGGCTGGGTTGGCTTGGGGACTTATGCGATGTCCATAGGTGAAAAACGGTCGGTCAGCCTGGGGGATAATACCGGGGAGTCGAGCGATCTGCGACGGAAGGTGGCGTACGATGCGATTCGCGTGGTGCCGAATATGCCCGCACCGGTTGAAGAACCTCTTCCCGCGGAAGCATCAACGGACCTCCCAATACCGCCTGATCCGACGACCTCGGCCGACGAGTTGCCGGCCGTTACGAACGATGGCGAAGCCCAAACGACCCAAGTCAGGGTGGATTCTGGCTGCAATGGGATGGGCGCGGGCGCATCGTGGTTTTTCTTAATTGCCGTCCTTTTTCGGCGTCGCTCCTAGCCGGATCCGTAGGCTTGAACTGAATAATTTATGAACACCCACGTCTTTGATTTGCCTGACTGCCTGGGTGTTTGTATGCGAATTCTGTTTTTATTGTTGTTGGCCGTTATTGGCGGTTGTGCTCATGCGCCTGTGGCCGATGTCGGTGCAAGTGGCGCAATCATTGACGAATATGAACAGAAGCTCGCAGTTTCAGAGTTTGGGTTTTGCCAGATTCGCGAAGACGGCACGATTCGCTGTCGTGAGACGCACCGTGAACAACCGTCGGTGTATGAGGCCCCGCCCGAAGGGGAGTTTGTGCGCATTGTGTCGCATGAGCGGGGCTACTGCGCCCTGAACGCCGAAGGCCAAATCACCTGTTGGCGAAATATCGACTCGACCTTTCAAGACAGTGTGGCCTTTCCTGGCCGCTATACCGCCATCGGTAGCGATAAACGCCTGGTCTGCGCCATCGACACACAGGGCGCCCTCTGGTGCGCCAGACCCGACTCGCACAAGATTACCGAGCAACGAGTCGAAACACCTGCGATTCAGCTCGCGGCCGGTCCGTACCAGAACCTCTTTGATGGCATAAGCATCTGCGCGCAGGCTGAGGGGCATGTCGATTGTCTCTGGCGCACGCTTCCGCTCACGGAGTCTAGTTATCGTTCTGGATTAAATGAGCCCCCTTCGCTCAATCACATTGAACGCCTTGAGGGGCAGTTCACGAAGGCGTTGCGCACATGGGAGTCGACATGTGGCCTGCGGGTCGATGGACAGGTCGTCTGCAAACACGCAGCGCGATATCCGAAAGCTCCTAAGTCGTCGATTTTTGACGGCGAATTCACCGATTTGACCGCGCAGCGCGGCATCTGCGCCAAACGCCCCGATTCGACTTGGCTATGCGAAGAACGCGTCATCGGTCCCAGTGAAAAAATGGGCGAAATCGTCGTGATCCCAAACGGCAACCACGAAGGCTACTCGGGATTAACGCTCGATGGGGTCGCGGTGGGGAGGCTGATTCCCCCAAAAATCCGACAAGGCTTCGTGAAAGTTTACGGGAGCGGGAGCATGTGTGCCGTACGTGCGGATAAGTCCGTGTTCTGCGAATGGCCACGTTACGACGACGACATGCTGCACGATGTCTCCGAGATTTCGGCCTCCGAGAGCAGCATTTTCACGGATCGTGGCCAATTTTCGACATGGTTGGACCCTGCAGCGGTGACCCAAGTCTACGGGAGCGCTGACCCGCGTAACGCCGAGGTAACGGGGTTTGCGCAGGTTCAGCACGGCCGGGATTTCGGTTGTGGCCTGCGTGAAAACGGCGACATCAAATGTTGGTTGACCACAAAATGGAATAAGAACCGCGCCAGACCCCCGGTCAAAAAGTTCAAATCCTTCGCGCTTGGGCAAGTATTTGGATGCGGCATCACACCGGACGATGAGATCAGGTGTTGGGGGAACGACTATTTTTCCATCGTCACCAATCAGCCCCCTGGGAAATTTGAAGAGGTGCGTTCCACACGTTTAAACGCGTGCGCGACTCGCGATGACGGGCAGGTTTTGTGCTGGGGACAGGCCTTCCCCAAACTCTTTAAATTCCCGTTTAAAACCGAGAAATGGGTCGTGCTTGGTGAGGGCGTCTGCGGCGTCGACGCGGCGCGTGATGTTCAGTGTTATGGGCTCGGCTTTGCGTGGAGTCGGCCGGATTACCCATTTTATTTACAAAGAGAAAAAAAGAATTCGCCCAATTAGGCGAATAGCAGCGTGTATACGCCTCCCACAAATAGCGCGGCAAAACCACCAAGCTCAGCGATCACCAAGAGCACCATGAATCCATGTACAATTGAACCGGGAAGGCTTGTGGATCCCAAGCGATAGGGCGGGTGAAGTTGGTTTTCGGTGTCCTTCAGGTAGCCGTGAATCAGATAGGTGCCAATGGCTGCAGCAAAAAAGACCTGTGGCGCCAATGCAAACCCGAGCGTGAGCGCATCAGGGTAGGGCGACAGTTCGACAAATTTCAGGATCACCAGACTCGCGAAGGAATACATCAGCGAGGCGCGATGGGCGATATCCACATAAATCGGTGCCACGGAGTTCTTGGATCGCGCGATCGCCGCGTACTTCCAAACGCCTGTGAGCAGGCCAACCAGAAAAAAAAGGCCCGAGAAAATAATCGTGGTTTTTAATGCGAGGTCCATCTTCATTTTATATCGCAAAGCTGCGCTCGGCGCGATCGTCTAAGTTTTCGCAAGTTCTGCGCGTGTCGTGTCGAGTTCATGGGCAAATACAATCAACTGTGGCGTGACGACGTTTTTTCCCCTACACTAAATGTAACCACTTGATTACGGAGCGCGAATGTCCCGCATGCTCATCCTACTCGCCCTGTTCATGACCGCATGCAGCGATGGTATCGTGACCATCGAGTCCGGCCCGGAGTCTTCGTCTTCGACGAACGGTAAGACGTTTACAGTCGAAGAGTGTGTGGGAGTGGGCGCGTGGTGTGCTGATTCGTGTGTGAGTCTAGACAGCGACGAAATGCATTGCGGGGCTTGTGGCGTGGTTTGTGACGGCGCGTGCGTTGCTGGGGCGTGTCAGCCCGTCATCGACGATTCAAATCCCGACCCTGATTTAAATCCAGGCACCGAGCCTGAACCCGAGCCGGAGTCGGTGTGCGAGGTCGGCGAAATGTGTGGTGGCGTATGTGTCGACACGTCAAATAGCGGCGCAAATTGTGGGGTCTGCGGCAACGCCTGTGCAGGCGGTCAGGCCTGCGTCGCTGGTTCGTGCATGGTGGTCACCGAAGTGCAGGGTGTTTTGGTCGAGACCAACGCGGCTCGCGCTGCTGGCCAGGATTGCGGAGTTTACGGGCAATTTGCCGCGGCGGCTCCTTTGGTCTTAGACGATAATTTGAACCTCGCGGCGCAGGCCCATGCGGCGGACATGTCGACGAATAATTTCTTTTCCCATACAGGCTCGGACGGCTCTAATTTTGTGCAACGGATTGGCCGCACAGCCTTCGCCGGCACGCCGATCGGCGAGAACATCGCGGCAGGTCAGCGCTCCGCAGCCGATGTGGTTGCAGGTTGGGTGGAATCTGACGGTCACTGCAGAAACCTGATGAACCCGCAGGCGACCAAAATCGGCATTGGATACACCACGGGCGGGCCTTACGGTACCTTGTGGGTTCAGGTCTTCGGTCGGTAGGTCTCAGGGCTCAGGTTTCGTAAATCGCAAGTCACAGTGCGGGCAGGATGAGGCTGTCGCATAAGGGGGCTGATAGTGTGATTGGTCCGCGAGCCCATAGGGCCTGCGTACCAAGCGCAGAATCGCAGAAGTGGTAAATAGGCCGGAAACGGTTGTCAGAATTTCTGGTGTTAAGTCAAAGGGACGGCCTCAGGATGCCTGCTGACCGGTGCTCGACCGAAACCCCATTTTTTTTCATGATTTCGGCGGATGCGTTCATGAGCAATCGGGTGTGGCTGCTTGTCAGCAGTCCGTTTGAGGGAGGTGTTAATGAAAAGTGCATTAAGATTGTTGAAGTCAGTCATGGCGTTCCGTTGTTTGAGTCTGTTTCAAGTCTTAGCATGATTTGAATCATTTAGTGGTGCGGACTGCCGTGGGAGGATTGAGTTAAGCTTCCTTTTTTGAAGGCATTACATGCCGATGCATGCCTTCAATCATCTCCATCTGTACATATTGAATTTCGAGCATTCGTTGCCATTGATTATGCATCAGGTGCTCGATTTTTTCGTCGATCATTCGGATTTCGAGCTCGGCCTTCAGATTGACTTGATAGTCGTTTTCGGCCCGCAGGCGGTCGCGTTCCTCCTGTCTGTTTTGACTCATCATGATGACGGGGGCCTGAATGGCAGCGAGCATCGACAGGAATAGGTTGAGCAGGATGAAAGGGTAGGGGTCGAAGGCTTTGCCGGTGACCAAGATGAATGTGTTGATGCTGATCCAAACGACCATGAACGCGCCGAACAGAGAGATGAATCGCCAGCTGCCGCCGAAAGCTGCGACCTTGTCGGCGACCTTTTGTCCAGGCGTGAGGTGGTCGTCGAACTCTCGGTTCAGGTTACCTGACAGCAACTCGTGGTCTTTCATGCTTTGGACGACCTTCTGTTCCACAGCGTCAAGGTCTCCGAGGTCCTTAACCATCAAACCACGCACGTACGCATTTCGCACATCGTTCAAACAGCTCAAACACACCGCGCCGTCTTCCGACCAAGACTTCGACGTCGCTTTGGCGTGGGCGAGTAACTCCGGTCGAAGCAGTGCGATTGGAAGCAACTCCGCGCTGGTCTTTTTGTTCGCACACACAAGACATCTTTCTCTTTTGTCGTTCATGTTGTTCTCCCCGTCGGTTGCATTTTAAGTATCACAAACCACGAAAGCAGTTGTCTAATCGCGCCGCCCGCGAGCTTGCTGGGAGGATGACTTGTTGTGAGGAGGGATTTGTCCAATGGCGGACCCGGCTGCAAGTCGCAATGCCAGGCTGGAGCCTGGCGGACCCGGCTGCAAGTCGCAATGCCAGGCTGACTGCTGACCGCTCGCTGTTAAGGCAGCGCGACCGCGCGAGGAGTGAGGAAGCGCATGGAGCCATCTCCCATTTGCCCCTGACCGTTGTCACCCCAGCAGAGTATCTGGCCGCCCGAACGCCGTCCGCAGGTGAAAACGTCGCCGACCGATACCTCGACCCAGTCGGTGAAAGCCGTGGTCACGGCAACCGGTACCGTCGAGTCATTGACCGTTCCGTTGCCCAGCCCACCATATGGGTTTGCGCCCCAGCAATAGGGGATGCCGCCTGCGATTCCGCATGTCATGTCGCGCCCGACGGCGACCTGGCTCCACGGCGCCTGTGCCGCGCCGACACCAATGAAGTTTGTGCTCAAGTTCAACGTTCCGTCGCCGAGCTCGCCGAAGGTGTTATCGCCGGTGCACAGCAGGTTGCCGAGGGTGTCAATGGCGCAGGTGTGCTCCCGTCCGGCGGCGACGCTGACGAAGCTTGTGCCCATAACTGTGGGCATCGCTGGGACCGACAACGAAGGCACGGTTGACCCGTCGCCGAGTTGTCCATGAGCGTTATCACCCCAGCAGTAGAGGTCGCCCGCCTGGATGCCGCACACGTGTGTGTGTCCCGCAGAAACCGCGCTCCACATCGTCCCAGTCAACTCCCCGGTGTTGACCGGCGAGCTGTACGAAATCGGCTCGCCCTGGCCGAGCTGGCCTTCATCACCGCGGCCCCAGCACCAAAGAGCGCCGGACTTGATACCGCAGCTGAAGCCACTGCCCGCGCTGACGCTCGTCCAGTCGGTGTCTGTATCAGTCGTCATAGGGATAACAGGGCTTGGCGATGGAGTGAGCGAGTCATTTCCGAGGCCTCCGTCGGCGTTATCACCCCAGCAGCGCGGAGCGCCGTTTTGAAGTCCACAGCTATGAGTTGAGCTGCTCGACACCCGCGTCCAGTCGGTGTTTCCGACCGTGCCTGGAACCGCCGAGGTCGCGTCGGTCAGCGAGAAATTGTAGGCCGCCGCACCCCAGCACCAAGGGGCGCCGTTTTTGATGCCGCAGCCATAGCTCGAGACGCCGAGGTTGAACGGAACATCATCGCCGCCGTACGCAGAGACCGAGGTCCACGTTGAGCCAGCGTCAATCTGTCCGTCAGGCGTGAGGCGAGACGACGAGATGCCGAGTTGTCCGGCGTAATTGGCACCCCAACAGACCACGTTGCCTGCTTTGATACCGCATCCGTGGGAACCGATCTTCGGCAATTCAGCAGCCGTCCAGTTGCCGTCGATGCCTACCTGCGTTGGGGTGTTGCGGTCGTTTGTGTCGCCCAGACCGAGCTGGCCTTCGAAATTTGCACCCCAGCACCAGAACGACCCACTGGCCTTCAAGGCGCAGCTCATGTCCGCGCCGGCCACAGGGATGGACCAGTCGGTATCAGTTCCCACGCGGGTCGGGACAGGGATTTCCATCGAGCCGCTCACTTGACCCTGGCCGATTTGGCCGCTGATGTCGGAGCCCCAGCAATAGAGTTCTCCGGCGCGCGTGGCACAGGTATGCGCGCCACCGAGCGCCAGATCATCCCAAGGTCCGCCGGCAATCTGCACCGCGACCGCAGAGTCTACACCGACCATCCCGTTGCCGAGCTGACCGGCGAAATTTGCGCCCCAGCATGAGAGGTTCCCAGTGGTGTCGATCGCGCAGGTGTGGTCGCTGCCGGCCTTCACCGCTGCCCAATTTGTGCCATTGGTGCTTTCGCGTGTCGGAGTCGCCGTCTGCGATTGCGTGGACCCGTCGCCGAGCTGGCCGGCCAAGCCGGAGCCCCAACAGTAGATTTCGCCGTTGGTGTTCAGGGCGCACGTGTGGCCCACTCCCGCGGTCACTTGAGCCCAGTTCGTTGCAGCGGTGATCTCGCGTACGGGAACCAAGGAGCCCTCGGACGACGTGCCGTCTCCGAGCTCGCCGTTGTAGCCCGCTCCCCAGCACCAGAGCTGGCCGCCAGCATTGATAGCGCAGGTGTGGTCGGAACCGCTGGCGATATCGACCCAGTCGCTTGCCGTGCCTACTTGTACCGCAGCCGGGCTCGAAATGATGGTGCCGTTGCCGAGCTGACCATAGAGGTTTTCGCCCCAGCACCAGATGGCACCGGAACGGATGGCACAGTTGTGCTGAGTTCCTGCCGCGAGCGCCTGGCCAATAATTAGGGTTGTGGGTGTGCAGCTGAAACCGTCGCCCATAAAGCCGGAGTCGCACTCGCACGTGTAGTCGCCTGGGGTGTTCGTGCACGTTGCGTTCGGGTCGCAGGCGAATTCGTCCTGACATTCGTCGAGGTCAACGCAGCCTGTTTCGCCCGGAAAGAAGCCGATTTCACACTCGGGAGGCGGAGGGATTGGAAGAAAACATCCTGCAGGCGGCTCCAGTGAGCCTTCGACATCTTGACCCCAGCATTCGATGGCCCCGTTCGGGTCCACGGCGCAGGCCTGGCGATGTCTTGCGATAACTTGAAGGTAGCCTGTGCCGCTTGGCGTGTGGGTGACGACGTCGTTGTCGGCTCCCCAGCAAATCACCTCACCGACGTCGGTCAGGGCGCAGGCGACAAATACGCCCACGGAGACATGAACGAATTTTCGATTGGGTGCGTTTGGAGCTCGCTTGATGCCACTGATATCGGAGCCCCAGCAGCTGAGTTTTCCGGTGCCAGATACGGCGCAGGTGTGCCGCGCTCCCGCGCTGATATCCACGAAGCCACTGGTCGTTGGCGCATTCGCTTCGCCATCGCGCGCAGGTCCCCAGCAGAAGACCTGGCCGTCGGAATTCAGTGCGCAGGCGTGAAAATCGCCCGCGGTCACGGCGACCAAATCGGTTTGGGCTGGGCTTGGCACCTCGTAGTCGAGGCCGCCTGCCATGAAGCATTTGACCGTGCCGTCTTCTTTCAAACCACAGGCATGGCCGCGGCCCGTTGCGACTTGAATGAAGCCGCTATCCGCCGGAGGAATGGGTGGATTTTCGCCCCAGCACTGGATCGTGCCGTCGAATTTCAACCCGCAATCGCTCCAAGCGCCAGAGGCCACATCGACGAAGTCCGAAGACGTCGGCATCGGAATGGTTGCGGAAGCAGACTCGCGCAATCCCCAGCAGCAGGGCGAGCCTGAGGATTCAATCCCGCAGGTGTATACGCCGTGACCGGGTCGGGTGGTTGCAAACGAAGAAAACCCGGTTACGCCGGTCGCCATTTTGTTCGGGTCACCCGCGTCCCAGAGCCCAAGGTTCGGTGCGTAGTTCGGCGAGGCGGAATCGCCTGTTTGGTCCCAGAGGCCAAGGTTTGGAGCGAATTCCGACCCCGTTGGACCGAACTCGTCCCAGAGCCCCAGGTTCGGGGCGAACTTTGAGATCGATCCAGCGCTTGTAAACACACCCGGTACGACATCGAGCTCGAGCGTGGCTGGTTTGAGGAATTTCAAACCTTGCGGTCCGAAATCAAAGATATTTCCCTTTACGACCGCGTTCGCTGGTGTGTTCTCAGGTTTCCGAACACTGACCGTAATCACGGTGTCCTTGTCGAGCGCACCAGGCGGAATCGTGAGTGTTCCACCCTGAACTTTTACCACTCCACCTTCGTCGGCTTTGATCGCTACGCTGGCCTGCGTGGGGTCCGGCGTTGAGGTCGCAGTGGGGGTGTTGCTCGACAGATAGTCGACGCAACCCGTCGTAACCAAGGCAATAAGTATGGCAGTGAGTCTGAACGTCACGGAAATCTCCTTTCAGGAACCGCGAGTATATCGCGCCAGCACGTATCTGAAACGACGAATTGCGCGATTGCGCGTAGGCCCGTTTTCGTTTTGACGCGTCGTGGTGCCTGTGTTCAGGTATTTTTCATGAAAGTTGGAGCATTCGAAGTTGGGAAAGAAATCGGTCGTGGTGGCATGGGTGCGGTCTATCTGGCTCACCACACCTCGGACGACGTGGACGTGGCTCTGAAGGTACTCGGCGACATGCAGCCCGGCATGGAGCATACCTTTGACCTCGAAGTTCAGGCGATGGCGCGGCTGAACCATCCGAGCATCGCCATGGTCGTCGACGCCGGTCGCCTTGAGGGCGACGTGTCGAAGTCGCTCAGCGTGCTGGCCAATTCCCCGTGGATCGCCATGGAGTTTGTCCGTGGTGACGAGCTGACCGCGTTACGCGGTGAGCTGAGCTGGGACGAGATCCATGATTTCACGCTGGGGATTTTGGAAGCGCTCGCGCACTCGCATTCGCTGGGCGTTGTGCACCGTGACATCAAGCCTCAAAACATCATCGTCGGCCGCACGCTCGAGGGCCGTGTAGCGCCCAAACTGGTCGATTTCGGGATCGCGCTGCCCATCGAGGAGCTTGAGTTGGCAGGGGGCGACACGTCTGACCACACCATCATGGGTACGCCCAAATACATGGCGCCAGAGCAAGTCGCCGCGGCTTGGTCGGTTCAGGGGCCTCCAACCGACCTCTACTCGTTGGCTTGTGTCATCTGGGAACTCACGACCGGACGTCCACCCTTCAGAGGGGGGACTCCCTACGTCGTGATGATCGCACATATGAGCGATCCCCCGCCTCCGTTCAAGCCGACCCTTTCGGTTCCGCCGGGGCTCGAAGGCTGGTTGCGCCGGCTCCTGATGAAGCAGCCGATGGAGCGGTTTCGCCGCGCAGCTGACGCGGCCTATGCCTTTAGGCAGCTCGGCGACGTCGTGTCCCAGATGAGCGACGACGACCAAACGGAGGTCGAGGACGACGACAATACGGTCAAGGTGCAAGAGCACGAGATGACCTTCGACGCACCTAAGGTCGGCAGTGGTTGGAAGAGCAGCTACGACCGCCCACCGATCCCGGCCGGCGCGCCGGAGCGCGGCGAGTCGCGGTTGACTTTGGTGGGCTCCGGGCTTGGGCTGGTCGGTCTTCGAACCATGCCTTTGGTCGGCCGCTCTAATGAACGTCAGGTTTTGTGGCAAGCTTTGCTTGAGGCAGACCAAACGGGCACGCCTCAGACCGTCGTGTTGCGCGGCCCTGCGGGTGTCGGCAAAAGTCGGCTGGCCGAGTGGTTTTCGCGTCATGCCGATGAGGTCGGCGGCGCACAGGTTCTGCGTGTGCTGCATAGCGAGAACGGTGGTGCGACGGACGGGCTCGGTCCCGCTGTGACGAGGCACCTCAGGTGCAAAGGTCTCAAGGCCGCCGATGCTTCTCAATTCGTCCAGAAATGGCTCGAAGATCGCATGGTCAACTCGCCTAGAGCGCTTGCGGAGTCCCTCTTCCAGATCGTGACCGCGGGCTATGGTGAGGTGAACACGTCGGCATTCTTTATGGAGCCGTCCGAGCGATATCGCATTTTCACCGAGCTCCTCGAGGTCTTCTGCCAGGAACGACCTGTTGTGTTGTGGATCGATGATGCGCAGTGGGGACGCGACGCCGTCGAACTCGCTCATCATCTGATGACGGTGCACAAGAATCTGCCGGTGGTGATGGTCCTGACGCTCAAGGACGATGTCGTCGAGACCCCGTCGGTAAGGCGAGTGCTTGAACTCGGTGAGATGGGGCGCTTATTGGCGATCAACTCGCTGAACGAAGCTGAACAGATTGCGCTCGTCCGGCAGATGTTGGGCTTGTCTCCAGCGCTTGCTCGTACCGTCGCGGAACGCACGGGCGGAAACCCACTCTTCGCCACGCAGCTCGTGCGCTCTTGGGTTGCCAGTGCCGCGCTTGTTCCGTCGCATGACGGTCTGGTGCTCTCGCCAGACGCGGCAAGCGTGCCAGACGATGTCCACGTGCTGTTGGCCCGCGATTTTGAGCGCATCATGGATGGCTTTGTCCACCAGACGCCCAAAGCTCCGCAGATGGTCGAGCTCGCCGCCCTGCTTGGGAACGAAGTCACAGATGCCGAATTTACGGCGCTCGGGTTCGACGAACAAATCTTCGACGAAATCATGCGTGCGCTGGCGTTTGGCGGTTATGTGGAGCGCACCGAGGACGGCTGGTACTTCTCGACAAGTCTTTTTCGGGAAAGTCTCGAACGACGCGCCGAGGACGGTGGCCGCGCCAAAGAGCATCATCGTCGATGCGCGGACATGCTCGCCGAACGCTACGACGACCACGCCGGCGGAATCGCTGCACGCCGTGCCCGACACCTGCTTGGGGCTCATGCATTTCAGGAAGCCATCAAGCCGCTGCTCATTGCCGCGGATTTGGCCGTCGAAGAGTCTGTCGCCGAAGCGCGAGACCTCTTGGCTCTGCTCGAAAACGCGATTGAGAACGTGGACGCCGATACTGGCCGCGCACAGGCGCAGGGCAAGTTGATCCGCGGTGACGTGGAGCTTATCAGCGGCAATGTCGATAAGGTCATGACGATTGCGGCCGAGGTGGCGGAAGCCGCTGAAAAAAGCGGTTGGAAAACCGAGCAGGGACGTGCGCTCACGCAACGTGCGAACGTGTACTCGCACCTTGGAAAACCCGCGGAAGCCCTTGTTGACTATGAAAAGGCGCTCGCCGCGCTCGAAGACGACGAGCCCGAAGAGCTCGCTCGCCTCTTGATTTCGCTTGGTATTACGCGGCGCCGCGCTAACGATGTGGGCGGCGCGATCGAAGCCTGTGCGCGGGCCGTGGAAATCTACGAAACACTCCACCGCGATCGAGACCTGGTCAAAGCACGTAGCGAACTCGGCTGCTCGATGCTCGGTCACGGACGTTACGACGAAGCACGTGAGCTTTTGAAGCAGGCGGGGGCAGATGCGGCATCGCTTGGCTCGACGAGCGCGCAATGGCGCGCGTTGCTGCTGCAAGGGCTGCTCGAAATTTTGGCGGAACACTGGGAACCTGCTCGAGCCTGCTTCCATAAGGCGCGCGAAGTCTTCGACGTTGAAGGCATCCCAAAGACCGTCGTTGAAATGCACGAGGCGTTCATCGAAGCCTGTGACGGTGACGTCCATCAGGCCGAAGAGACCCTGAATCGCGCCGTCGAAATGTTCGAGACCACGGGCCTGAGATTCGAGCTTCCCTCGGTTCAGACCGCGCTGGGAATCTGCGCCGCGCGCCGTGGGGACTGGGAGGCTTTTGATGATCTGATTCAGAAGGCTCAAGAGGGGATTTCTGAGTCCGGCGCGACGAGTCTGTTGGTCGCCGCCGGTGCCGATGCGGCTGCCGATCTTGCCCATAATTCCGATAAATCGGGTTGCGAAACGATTGCGCGCGAGCTTGCGCACTCCCAGTGGATCGCTCTCGGCCATCCGCGCGGCCGTGCATAATCGGGATTTTGTTTAGGGACCTATTCTCTAAAAAACCTCCAAAATGCATAGAATCACTGCAAAAATAGCGATTCGAATATTTGCCATTTGAAGGCGCCAGACGAGGCGCAAAAATAGCGGCTTTGTCAAGCTGATTAATTGTCCGACGGGTTGAGTCCCATTGGAATTTGGCCTAATATAAGGGCACAAATTTTGAGAGAGGATAATTATGAAAACTAAGTGCTGGACAATCGCACTCATGCTGCTTCTGGTGACCGCCTGTAACGTCTCCGACGAGGGACAGGTGAACCCGGTCAAGCAGAACAACACGACGAATAACGCGACGAATAATTCGACGAATAACACGACGAATAACACGACGAATAATTCGACGAATAACTCGACGAATAATTCGACGAATAACTCGACGACTACACCGGCGGTCCCATTGCCTCCATCTGCTGCCATAACAGGTGGTTCACAGGTGATGCAGTCCGCAAGCTACAAGACGAAAGTTTCCGTGGGTGCGCCAGCCGCAAACCCGAAACCCAAATCAAACGATCATCAAATTGAAGTTGGCCCAGTGGCGCCACGATAAACTCTGAGGTAATCCATGCGTACTCTATTTGCATTATTTGTCGCGCTCATTGCAGTGCCCGCAACGGCTTCAGCCCAGACTGTGCCCGTTGTGATTCCGATTCAAGGCATTCTGACGGACGCCCAAGAACAGCCTGTCACGGGCAACGTGTCGATGACCTTCACGATTTATGGCGGCAATACGGCACTTTTCGCCGAGACCATCCCCGTCGATGTCGAGAACGGCTTTTACTCGGTGAACCTGGGCGCCACCGAGGCACTTTCTGCCAGCTATTTCCAAAACGGCGAAGCAGTTCAGCTTGGAATCAAGGTCGGCACTGATGCCGAAATGAGCCCACTGCTTGATTTTGGTTCGGTGCCCTACGCATTGGTATCTGAATTTGCTGTCGATGCCGCTCACGCCCAAACAGCCGATAATGCCCAAAATGCGGCAAACGTGGCCGACGCTTCGATTTCGACTGCAAAACTCGCAGACGGCTCGGTGACACTTGAGAAACTCGCAAACACGACTCCGGTCTACAGAGTTTCGACCAATTTTTGTGAGCAAGAGGCCGGAACCTTGATGACGACAGACACTTGCCGGGCTTGGCAGTGGAATGTTGATGCATGTTCAAACATCTGCCAGGTGGGTCAAACACGTGTTCGAAACTGCACGGGCAACTGCAGTTGCGAATTTCAGTTGCTGTGCCTCAATGGCGTACCATGCCCTCCAACTCGTGGACCCGCATGCCCCAACACACCTGCTGGTTACCTCGTAAACCCCTGAACCTAACCAGTTGATCATTTCTGTTAACGACAGAAACCAGGAAGCCCCGAATTAATTTTTAGTTCGGGGTTTTTTAAATTAAGCCGATCGCGCTCTATATGGGGCGACTTGCGATTGGCCCGTGGGCCGGGCTGCCGCCTGGCATCGCGATTTGCGATTAATCCACAAGTCCTATGGTCTGAAGATTATTATCGGCTGCTCTCACCTCGCGAATCACGATTTCCACGGCTTTCTCGGGCGGAAATTTGTAGGCGCCAGTGGAGATGCACGGAAACGCGATGCTTCGTGCTTGTTCGGCCGCTGCCATCTCAATGCTTGTCTTGTAGCGCTGAGCCAAAAGCTCAGGCTCGCCATTATCCCCGCCACTCCAGACCGGACCTACAGCATGCAGGATGGTCTTGGCCGTCAATTGGCAGCCAGGAGTCGCTGTGACGCTTCCTGTGGCCACCGAGCCAAGTTTACGGCAATGGGCCAAGAGGTCCGGGCCGGCGGCGCGGTGGATGGCCCCGGCGAGGGCATGTTTCGCCTCGTCTAAAACGACACGTCGGCAGCCTCACGCCCTTTGGTGTCGGTGATGCTGAAGAGCACGCCAGCGATGGCTGAAAGAACGAACGACGGGGGAAGCTCGCCGATGGCGACAAGATATTCGCCGATATTCGGGATGTGTGGGGCTCCGAATTTGAAAAAGGGAACACAGAGGAAGCCCGTGATCATGGCCGCAATCGCGCCTCGACCCGTGAAGCCGCGCCAGCTCAACGACAGAATCATCGTTGGGCAGAAGGTGGCCGAGATACCCGACCATCCAAAGACGACAAACCAGAAGACTGTCTGACCGGGGCTGGTCGCAATGAGCGCGATCACCAGGGCAATCATAGCGAGGGCGAAGGTCGCCACGCGCCCTTTGCTCACCATGCTTTCGTCGGAGGCGTCGGGATGCAGGACCTTCTGGTAGACGTCACGCACCACCGCGCTTGAGGCCAGAACGAGCAACGAGTCGACGGTGGACATGATGGCGCTGAGCACGATCGCGATGAAAAGTCCGATGAGCATCGCTGGCAGCAGATTATCCACCAGCATTGGGAAAACACTTTCGCCGCCTGCGCCAAATGCGGCCTCGACGTCGACGCCAGGTTTGGTCAAGAGCGCGCGCCCAACCATGCCGGTCAATACCGCACCGAAATCGGCGAATAGCGTGAACGCAACCGCAACCGCGGTACCTTTTCCGATCTCGGACTCGTCGCGAAGCGCGAGGAATCGCACAAAGATTTGCGGTGATCCCAAGAAGCCCACGCCAATCAGGGCGAACGATAAAGTTCCGAGAATGATCTTCGGCGTCCACCCGTCTGGGCCAGCAAAGGTTAGGAGTGTCGGGTCGATCGCGGTCAAGGCTGTGCTGACCTCGCCCCAACCGCCGGCATGGATGATCCCGATGATCGGCAAGGTGACGAGCCCAAAGAACATCAGCGCGCCCTGAAAAATATCGGACCAGACCACGGCCAGGAAGCCGCCACTGATGCTGTAGGCCATGACCACCGCGAAGCCGACCGCGATCCCGACATAATAATTCCAGCCAAGGAAATCGGTGAACGCCTGCCCGGTCGCGAAGATTTGCGCCGCGACGTAAATCGTCACAAAGACGGATAATGCGCCGGCGGCGACCAGTCGGATTTTATGCGATGTATCTCCGAATCTGGACTCCAGATAATCTGGAATCGTGATGGACTCGTACTTCGTCGTGAGTCGATGGAAGCGGCGGCTCATCACCATCCATGCGAGCCCGACGCCTAAGACTTCTCCTCCGACAACAAAGAAGGCGCGGGCGCCAATCATGGCCCCAAGGCCGGTCAGGCCAAGCAGAAGCCAACCGGATTCTCCGGTTGCTCGGGACGAAAACGCGACCGCCCAGAAATTGAGTGATTTGCCCGCGGCATAGTAGTCGCTGACGTTTTTCATGCGGCGGGAAGCCACGGCTCCAATGACCAAAAGCACGATGAGATAGATGACTAGACCAAGTATTTTCCAGAACATTGAACGGAGACCTTTCGAAGAATATTAATTAATTTCAGACGTTAGCCTAGCACGGCTGGCCCGATAACGCTTGGGCCCCGGGTCACATGGCAATACCCCGTCGAAGTGTCCGGTATGACTCCCTTTATTCGCGCACAGCCAAGCCGTCGCAAAAACTGATTTGGAACGATGTTCGAGTACGGGGTGGGAACCTTGAGCGGCTCAGACGCGACCCGCTTATGAGATTTTGCCCGATTCCGCAGTGGGACCTTAGGGACTGGTCCGTGGGCATCTGCGATTTGCGACCGGTCCGTCAGGCTCCAGCCTGGCATGGCGATTTGCGACAGGTCCATGGGCATCCTGCCTGCCCTGCGACCTGCCTAAAAGAACAACTGTTTTAGGATCATAGAAGCGGACGAACGCACTCGTTCGTACAGCCGTCATTCTGGTTCGTATTGCCGTCGTCGCATTCTTCGGCGCCCTGCCGCACACCATCGCCGCAGTACGGGGCCTTGGTGCAGTCCGGGTTGCAACCGTTGTAGCCGCCCAGGTTTTGCCCAGCGCCCTTGTCGCAGGCTTCTGGACCATTCACCACGCCGTCGCCGCAGCGCGCGCTACGCATTTGGCAATCGGCCGAACAACCGCCGTACTGGCCGTCGTTGATGCCGTCGTCACAGACTTCGTTGCGAGGTTGTACGACTGCGTCACCGCACGTCCCAGCTGGCGTACAGTCGGGGTTGCAGCCGTTATAGCGGCCGTCGTTGACGGTCACGCCATTATCGCAGATTTCGGGGCCTTCTTTGATGGCGTCGCCGCAATAGCCGCCAAGCGAGAGGCAATCCGCAGAACAGCCGCTGTACGAGCCGTCGTTGATGCCGTCGTCACAGACTTCGCCAATCGTCACGATGGCGTCTCCGCAGGTTTCTTCGCAGCTTGAGCGCTGTTTGACGAAGCCGCGTAGGTCGAGTTTGAAGTTCGACCCGGACGTATGTCGTTCGGCGTGGAAAATCACCATTTCGACCAAGGGTTTGGGGTTGGCCACGGTGACCAACGAATCCAAATGAGTCTTACAAGCCGCCACAATCCCCCGCTGTGTAACGTTCGTCTCGAGCGCCGGGTTTGCGAGGTTCATCGTCGCGGCTTGCGCGCCATGAAGGCCGCCCACATCAAGGCAGAGCTTCCCATCGATGAAGACCCACATGTCGTCGTCACCCGAGAAGTTCAGGATCTCGGTGCCTTCGTACTGGAAATAGAAACGTGTCTCGGTCGTGAAGTTGAAGTTGTGATTGGCGCCGTCGTTGATGTTCGCGTCCGCCAGTCGCAGGCTTTCGGAGCCCTGAGTCACCCAGCCGCCGTCGTCGATCGGATAAAATCCCTTGGTGCTAAAGGGCGCAAAACCTTGCGTAGTCGAGTCGTATTTGTAGGAATCGTTGGCGCCCCGTGTGAGCGTCAAGTAGCGGATGACTTCGATATTCCATGGGCTGGCGCTGTCGTACCACTGGTCGAATCGCGTCGATGATTTTGGCAAGCCTGTGGCGTCGGTCGGTGATGCGTTGGCGTAGGAAAGGGTAGGGCGGCCGTTGGCACCAAGTGTCGATTGCACGAGTCCAAACGCGATCACGCCGTTGCCGTCGAGCGGGTCATTGAAGTCTGGGTGGCCATGGGCAACGGCGGTGTCGGGGTACCACTGGATGCCCTTGAAATCACGGACCACCAAAGGCAGCACGATATTGGCCGGCAGCGGCTCAGGTTGAACGACACAGCTCCAACCAGCCTCGACGGTGCAGGTGGCCGAGCAACCATCACCAGCGCTCGTATTGCCGTCATCGCACGCCTCTTGGTTGGCGCCGGGCAAAATCACGCCGTCGCCGCAGATTGCTGTGCACGTGCCGCCGCTGCAGCTCGGTTCGTTGGTGCAGTTTTGCGAACATCCATCAAAGGGCCGCACGTTATTATCATCGCATTGTTCGGTGCCTTCTAGGATTCCGTCACCGCAAACGGTCAGGTAGCAGGACATCGCAGGAGGGCACGCCCAGCCTTCTTCGATTTGGCAAAGGCTCGAACATCCGTCGTCATCATCAGCGTTTGTGTCATCACAGGCTTCGGTGCCGGCGAGTATGCCGTCACCACATTGTGCAGCCCGACAACGCGCGCCAGCAAAGGGGCAGGACCAGCCGGCCTCGCGTGCACAAAGGTTGTCGCAACCATCGCCAGCAACAAGATTGCCGTCATCACATTCTTCGGTCGGACCGACTCGCCGATCGCCGCACACCACGGTGGATTGGCAGGCTTGGTTAGCGGTGGGGCAGATGTAGTTGGGTTCGACCACCGCGCAGTCTGCGGCGCATCCGTCATCGCCTACGATATTTCCATCATCGCAGGCTTCTTCGCCAGCAAGGATGCCATCGCCGCATTGTTGGGCGATGCAAACACCGGTGGCCAAACACACCCAGCCGGCCTCGACGGTGCAGGTCGAAGTGCAACCATCTCCATCATTGGGATTGCCGTCATCACAGGCTTCGGCGCCGGCTAAGAAGCCGTCACCACAGTCCGCGGCCGTACACGCAGCGCCGCTTTCAAGACAATTCCAACCGTCTTCAACTGCTTGGCAGTCTTCGGAGCAACCGTCGTCCGAGACCGTGTTTCCGTCATCGCAAGTCTCGTCCGAAGACAAATTCCCATCGCCACAGGCCGTCTCATCCACGCACGGCCCGCTCGCCGGGCACGACCAGCCGTCTTCGATGGCGCTGCAGTCAGCAGCACAACCGTCGTCAGCGACGGTGTTGCCGTCATCACATTTTTCGGGGGCCGTTCGAGTGCCATCGCCGCATATGGCTTGGATGTTTGTATCCGTATCGCTGCCCGTGTCTTCGCTGCCCATATCCGGTGTCGTCTGATTCGACGTCGTGGAATCCGAGCAGGCCGAAATGGCGAGCGTGGCGATGATGCCGAGGTAGAGAGCGAGACGAGACGGACGGTATTTGGAGGGCATGGGTTCCTGCGTGGTTTTACTGCTTGGGCGCGCAGTTTTGCACTTGGCGCCCGAGTGCCCACTATACCGGCTTCTGTACGCCGTACCATAATGGCCACTTCATTTTCTGGCGCGCTTTTTGGGTTGCGTTGTGTGTTTTTATGAACCAAGTTGGTGAACTATTGTCTTGAGTCAGGGTGGGGTTTTGGATATAGGTTTCAAAGACAAAGATGTGGAACGTCTTTGTTCAGACGTCAAACACATGACGAAAAAGCTGGGCAAACCAAGTGCCAAGAAGTTGCGGACAAGGCTCAACGAGCTTTGGGTAGCGGCAAACCTCAGTGAGGTAGTTTCTGGACGACCACACCCTTTGCACAACGAATTCGAGGGATGTTTTGGGCTCGAATTGGCAGGTGGAATGCGGCTGGTGATCGAACCCAATCATTCTCCGCTGCCATTGCTTGATGACGGCGGACTTGATCGAAAGTTGATTACCAGTGTTTGTGTCGTATTTGTCGGAGATTATCATGACTAGCACATCAAGCTTCCGCCCGAATTGGGTAACGCATCCAGGAGCGAGCATTGCGGACGCGCTGGAAGAGCGTGGGATCAGCCAGCGCGAGGCTGCAGAGCGACTTCAAGTGAGTAAGAAATTTGTTAATGATTTGATCCAAGGACGTGCTGCGGTGTCGGCGGATACTGCGCGGGGGCTTGCCCACGTCATCGGTTCAACACCTGAGTTCTGGCTTCGACTTCAAAGTCATTACGACGCCGAACTTGCGAGACTGCGCGCCGAGAAATCTCTCGAGGAAAAACATGCGAGTTGGCTCAAACTTTTCCCTATAAAACAAATGGTTAAATGGGGCTGGGTCGAAGAGAAGTTCAACTTTACCGAGCAAATCGAAGAGATGATTAGTTTTTTCGGTATTGCTAGCCCCGACGCCTGGCCCACGGTGTACGGTAACCGCGCAGTTGCGTATCGAAAGTCGCCGACATTCAGCAATAAGGCCGGCGGGCTTACCGCTTGGCTAAGACAGGGCGAACGCCAAGCGCTGCAGGTGGATTGCAAGCCGTGGGATTCAAAAGGCTTTCGTGCACTACTTCCGTCTTTGCGAGCGTACTCGAGACATGATTTCCACTCGGCTTGGCCCAACATTGTTGAAGAGTGCAGTCGAGTAGGGGTCGCGGTCGTTTTAGTTCGTCCACCGACTGGCTGTGTGGCATCCGGCGCCACGTTTTTCATGGGTAAGGACCGCGCAGTTCTGATCTTGAGCGGTCGTCATAAATCCGACGATCATCTTTGGTTTAGTTTCTTTCACGAAGCCGCGCATCTCATCCTTCATTCCAAGAAATTAGAATTCATTGAAGGCGTGGATGGCTTGGATAAAACCTTAGAAAATGAAGCTGACGAGTTTGCCGCCAAGATGCTGATACCCGAGCTGTTTTTGTCTCGTTTACAGGGCCTTACCTCGAAGGCCCTCGTTAACGCGTTTGCCGAAGAGGTCGGCATTTCTGCAGGGATTGTTGTGGGCCGGCTGCAGCATGAAGGTCATATCAAGTACAACCAGTTCAATGATTTGAAGGTGCGTTATTGCTGGAAAGACTAAAGTTTTTCTACCGATGCTCGCTCCATCCTGCGCGCTTGGTACTCGCGCCTGCGCTTGGTACGCATGGCTCCAGCCGCGCCTAATGCGCCAAAAATTCAAGGCAACCGATACGTCACAATAAGTGGCGGACGATCGTAGTCTCCAACTTGCGCAGCGTTCTCGATCGCCATGTAAAGTATGCCATTCTGCGCATCCAGCGTGGCGCCGATGATCGCGTTACGGCCGTCGTTATCGAAGGGTACCTCCCATGCGCCATAGGCGTAGGGACGAGGAGCGTCCAGTGATGACGCATTTAGAATTTCATCGATATCGAAGAGCCAGTAGTAGTTCGTATAGTCGTCGGGTTCATAGGCGCATGGCCCTCCACATTGATTACCATCGCTCTGGACCGCTTTGTAGCCGATGCCGCTCTCGAGCCCGCCCGTTGAGCCAATCACAGCAAAGGTTCGCGAGCCTTCGACAAAAAAGCCGTATCGTCCGCGGCTGATCGGATTCCACACAGGATCAGCAGCGGGAAATGGGCCAGAGGTTCCCTGCTGTCCCCACTCCAATGCACGTTCCGAGATGATTCCGTCGGGATGCGGAAAACTCATGAGTCCAGTCGCAGCAACCCCAGGGCTTCCGCTCGCCGAGCCCTCGATCATCGCGGTCGGATCAAAAGTCCAAAGCGATGGCCCGACACTGTATCTCGAGATAATCGAGTAGACGCTTGACCATCCGGTGTAGAACGACGCGCCGAGCTCCCCTTGCAAGGATTGAGGGATCGGCCCCATGTACCCGGCACATCGAGCGCCGCAGCTGAGTTCAAAATAACCATCGCGCTCGCCGGCAAGGTCGTCAGCATCGCGAATCACGAGTGTGGTGTCCGCATTCTGTCCGGCGGCGTCGTACCAGCGTTCGGCGTTCACGAGCAGCGCGCCATCCAACCAGAGCATGCCCGTGACCTTGTCGATGCCTTCTGGGTTTCCGCCCGTGCCGAGCACCCGAACAAAAGGCTGCAGCGGATCTGCGGTGACGGGAAGGTCCTCGACCGTTTGCTGCATACCAGGGGCGATAATCGGATATTCAGCGATGGCGTTATGCTGAGCGTGTCCAGCGATGAAGAGCGACTGATTTTCTGGGTTGAAACCCAAGGTTCCGACCGCGTAATCGATCGAGGATTCACCGTATTCGCCCGGCTTCAGGCGAAATGCCCCGTTGAATTTCAGGTCGTCGATACGGATCAGACCGAGGCTGCTGCCGGCGTCGGCTGAGCCCGCATCGGAGCCAGAATCCGCGGTGCTAAAATCACTCAGACCCGCGGCATCACTAGCCCCCGAATCGGCCAGGGTTCCAACATCTTGAACGGCGTTATTGCTTGAGTTGCCACTCGAATCAGAGCACGAGACAGCCAAGGCGAGCACGACGAATAAAAATAAGGATGGTTGAGTCATGCCGGAATCGTGTCACGAATCTGGGACCACGCAAAGGTGAGGTCGATGAGGCGCCGCGTCGTTTCCGCCCACTCACATCAAAGCCGCTACTTGGTCGGTTACTTGATCGATTACTTGGTCGGTCAATGAAGCCCAATTCAATATGTTGGTGTTGCTGTTGCTGTTCTTAGCACTGGCTAACGTCTTGAGTTGCCTTGCTCAAAAGGTCCAAAAGGTCGCGTCCTCGATTTGTGCCGCGTTGCATGATTTGTTCAGCAATCCACCGCGCCCGCTCCAAATCTGAGATATTGGCAACAGCCACAAGGTTGACCAAGTCCATTTGGTCTTGCGGTCGGTCTTTCGAAGATGCCAGCAGTTTGAGAACAATGAGGTCCCCAATCTGGGCAACAGGCAATATGAGATCTGGCACCACCTCTAAACGGAGCGCGCCGGCAACAATCTCAGGCTCCACTCCGGATGACGCAAAAAGTAGATCTGCGACAGCATGGTCGCCGAGTTGAAGGCGCGTCATTGCAAGTCGTCCGGATTTCGATTGCTCCACCACTGAGTTTGTTTGATAGCCGCGGGAAATCAGTCGAAAGATGATGTGTTCGGCTTCTTCGTCACTCGCGGCGGCCACAACGAGGTCCACATCCGCCGTAAATCTAGGTTCCGAGTGGATGGAAACGGCTAAGCCGCCGATTAGTGCGTAAGCTACGTCAATGTCGTCGAGGAACGCGGCGAGTTCGTGCAGAGAACGGATAACATTATTCATTTACGGGGCCACTCGACGACACGAAACCCATCGGGCACGGGTTTGTGGTTGAGCCGCCACGTCAGAAATAGTTGGTCGATTTCCTCGGGCGTGGCATCGGGATTGCGCCGCATGATTTGAGTCCGCTTCACTTGCAAGCCGAGTTCTTGAAGTTCGATTGCGGCGAGGAACTTTTCGCTTTGGGACAGCCTCTTCATGACCCGAGTACACCAGTGAACGGCGGTTTTCGCAAGCACACGGGGTGTCTAAGCAATTTGAGTCGACCGAGAGGAGCTACCCGATCGTTGTCGCATGACCTTTGAGCCATCGCCGACCTTTTGGGGTCAAGCTACAACGTTGCGTCGGAGAGCAGGGTGAATCTGGTTGAGTACGCTCGAGGAAATCCCCATCAAGTGCGGGGTTAAGGTAATTGTCTCGAAACGTAGGGCGGTGCGCCAATCCCAATACCTACATCAAATCATGGCTGCTCAGTGCGTTGTTTCCGACCATCATCATCAAGGCTGCTTGCCAAGCTCAGTCAGCGCAACAGCGGATGCCAACCGATACAACCTTACGCATACGTGGCCAGCGCAGGTTCTCGGCCATGGCACAACGCAGCCCAACACCATTGAACTCGAAGCTGCCACCGCGGATACGGCATGGGGAGTTGGGGTCGTCGCCATCACAGGCGTTATCCCATTCGGCTGCGTTGCCGGTCAGGTCGTACACGGCTGAATAGGCCGAATCCGGCGAGTGGCAGCCGGGCAGGGTGCCGACGTCGACAAAGCCCCAGGTGGTGTAGTCCTCGGCGTCTGCGCCGCGGCATATCTGGGTGTCGAGCTCGTTTCCATACGTGTAAGTATTGGCGCCGCCCGAGGTACATGCGGCGTGCCACTCGCTCACCGCAGCATCAGCGTACGCGTTGAAGTCGTAGCCGGCCCCATCACTGATGCCTCCGCAGAGGCGTTTGCCCGCAGCAGCGCAATACGCGGTGGCGTCGCACCAGTCGACACAGACCACGGGTTCGTTTTCGCCACTATCGCATTCGGGTTCAAAATCCGTGTTTTCTGCGCAAGAACTGGGTTGTCCCGTGGTAGCTGGGGAGGTCGCAAGCCACGCGTCGTACTGGCCGCGTGTGACCTCTGTGGTGTCGATGCAGAAGCCCTCAGGCAGGCGAACCATCTCGGGGCCAGCGCCTTCGGGGCAGCCGTCTGCGCCTGGCAAAAGCTCGGGGGGCACCGCGCGTGCGGTCGGAGTCGAACGTTCCATCGTGCCAACACCGACAGCCACTGCCGCCACAACCACGGCCACGGCCGAGAGTCCAATCTTGGTTAAATTATTCATCACCAAAACACCGGGGAAGAGTTGCGGTAGGGGGAGTCGTCTGACATCGGGAAATGCCGTTCGCTGATGCTGGTGGCGGGGAAGCCTTCGTCTACATTACTATTTTGAAGGTTGCCCTCAGCCAATCCGGCCACGTTTCGGATCCGATATCGGTGTCCACTGCCATTAATTAAATTATCTTCTAGCCGTGTGCAGCCGAGCAGGGTCAACAACATATAGCCATCATTAATGGTGTTCTTGGCGATGAATTGTTTCTGGTTCCATGCACCGTGGATCCCCGAGCCGTAAAATGTGTTGCCGGCGATGTAGTTACCGACCGGGTTATCACGCACAGCCTCACGAACACGTGGGTAATTGATGACGCCCCAAAGGCCGTTCGAACTGCGTGTCGTCATTCTGATGACGTTGTTTAACACCACCGTGTCCGCGTTTTGCCACAAGACGATGGGGCCGTCTGTTTGGCCCGCCCAGTCAGGGGAGATATCGCAGGGCAGGGATGCGTCGTAATTTCCCGCTTCGTTGACCTGGCATTGCGTCATCGTGTTTTCTTCCAACCAAACGTTGTGCCCGCTGGAACTCACGTAGTCGCCGCCCCAGTTGTCGTGGAAATTATTACGATAAATTAAAATGTCTTTATCGGTCCGTCCGGCGCCCTCGATATCGACGCCAAATTGTGGGGAAGTGCCCGAGATATGATGGATATGATTATTTTCGATCACGATATTATGCCCACCCACAACCGAGACCCCTTGGCGTCGATTATGGTGGATTTTATTATTCCTGATCGTCACGTTCGTGCTTGGGACTTCCGCGTTTGGATCGTCGTCCTTGGGCGCCGAGCCCACAATCAACACACCGTCGCCGGTCAGTTCGTGCAGCTCCGTGTCTTCGATCAAAATACGGTTCGAACTCGTCCAGACACAGATGCCGTGCCCCTCATCGTTTGAGCCACCCGAATAATCGTGGTTTGCACGGTCTCCATGAATCTCGCCGCCACGAATCGTGATGTCGTCATTTCCGTCGGTGCTGATCACGCAGTAGTTGTGGCGGTCGTTGGGCATCATCTCAAGGACGGCCCCGTCAGACAGCTCCAGTGTCATGTTCCCCGGCAGCTGGATCCCGGCCGAATAAATATCGTTGGTCAGCTCGCCGACCACATAATGCCCCGGCGGGACGATGACCTTGTCGTGGCCGTTTTCGACCGCCCAGGCGATGGCCTCGTTCATGCGTTGCCGCGTCTCGACCGGGTCACCCTGGTTGTTGTCGATCATCCATCGATCAAGCTCGAGTGTGTATTCGTTGGTGTGCATAGGCGGCAGTGTTGCCGTTGGGCGAGCGCCGACCTCCCAGGCACAAGCGCCGTCGCCAGTCACGGGTATGATAACGCCGGCGTCGCCGTGGGTTTCGCCTGCGTCCGGGTTCGGGTTGTTGACCGTACCTCCGTCCTGTGTCGTCGATGAGCCATCGAGACCACCCTCGTTATTGGCAGACATGTCGCCGTCGCAGCTAGAGCAGCCGGAAGCCAGCAAACATGAAAGGATAACGGCTGCCCATCGGGCATCACCGCCACATAGGTTCAATGCTTTTGTAATCATGTGGAAACATTACAATACGGCGTTTTGAAAATCCAGTGTTTGGTCCGCCAGGCTCCAGCCTGGCTGTGTTTTGGTCCGCCAGTCTCCAGCCTGGCTGTGTTTGGTCCAGTCTCCAGCCTGGCTGTGTTTGGTCCGCCAGGCTCCAGCCTGACTGTGTTTGGTCCGCGAAGCTCCAGCCTGGCTGTGTTTGGTCCGCCAGGCTCCAGCCTGGCATTGCGATTTGTGGCCTATGGCCTGCCCACCACTGCGATTTGCCCACCCGAACCCACCCGAACCCACCCGAACCCCGAAACCTAGCGCTGCTCAAACGCGCCTAGGTCGACCGCGCTGCCGACGACACGAGGCAACCCGTCGAGGTCCACACTGGTCACGTCGGTGCCAATGCCCGCGTTGACCGCGGGACTTGTCGCTTTCAAGTGGAAATCGAGGGCTGCCGGGTTCACGAAGTGCTGGGCAAGGTCGCCTATCTCGAGGTTGGCTTCGACAGTGGAGGTCACGTCGTAATCCCAAGGGGTCAGCATCTGAGCGAGGTTATTACGGATAATATTATCGAAGTTTTTTTGCCCGGTTTTTGTCTGGTCTGCGATGCGAATCCATGGCCCGCTGGTGCTCACAAAGCTCGGGTGAGCCACGACGGTATTATTTTGTACTCGGCAATTTCGCGCGCCAAAAAGGCTGATGCCGTGTGCCTGGCTGTTCACAATCAGGTTGTCCTCGACGACCCAGCCGTCCGCATAACCGTCGGTGATGATGATGCCTTGCATCAAGGTCCCGACCAGCTCGTTGTCGACCACAAAGTCGGTGAGCGGGTCAGCAAAAAGGATGAAGCGATTATGGGCGATCGTGACGTCCGCGATTCGCAGGTCCCCTTCGAGTTTATACGCCTGAAATGCGTCGTCGTGTTGGACCACGTACTCGTCGATATACGCGTCACGGACGGTGTTCCAGACATAGGTCGACCCGCTGCCAAGGCCGCGGATGCCGTCACCACCAAAATTGTCGATCGTAGTGCCCTCGACCCAGGCTCGGTCACCGCGAAGCGACAACGCGTGGTAGGTGTTTCGAATCTCGGAATCGCGAACGGTGATGTCCGTACCCCTAAAATCCACACCGCTGCTGACCAGATTCACCCAGTCTTGTCGAGTCCAGCTTTCGATCGAATCGGCCGACTGAATCAGGACATCGTCCAACGTCACGTTTGTGGTGGCGACGTCCCCTGTGACAAGGAATCGATTTCTTTCATCGACCTGTGGATCGATGACGCTGGAGCCATCAACGACAAGCCCCGATAAGGTCAAATTCGAAACCGCGCCAAGGCTTAACGAGGCAACAACGGCCTGCCGACGATTTCGAGCACGGATGATCAATGAGCTGGCGGCCAACCCCTGAATCCGAGGTCGCCCATGAAACCCATCCATCAGGCATAACGTGCCACTCGTAGGCAGACTCGCCGCTGCCGCAAGGCTTTCGAGGCCAGCCCACGGATGCGCCTCGGTGCCGTCCGCGTCTGATCCTCCGCCGTTGGGGCTGCTGTAATAATCGCACGGCTCCGGTTGGGCCATGTCGACTTGCGCGTCTGACTGCGCGTCGGTTCGTGCGTCAGGCGAAGAGTCGGTGTCACGGTCATCGACCTGCGCGTCAGCGGCGGCGTCCTTATCGATGTTGGTGGCGTCAAGGGAACCAGCATCGCTGGTATTATTCACGTCGACCGGTGGAGTCGTCCCGTCGCCCGAGCCACTGCAGGCTGTCAAGAGCAACGCGGCGAGCGTCATGGTCAGATTATAATGTGCTCGGTGTATGGTATTTGTCATCGAGGCTCTCCTTTGGCACGGACAAGGTCGATGACCACTCTCTCATAAAAGAGCGTAAATGACGGGTTATTTTGACGAGCCTGAGTTCTGCCGTTCCTGCCAAGGCCCAGACTCGAAGTGACGCCTCGATTAACCAGTCGGTAGATAATGCTTTCGGCTTCTTCATCACTCGATACGGCAACGACCAGATCAACGTCCGACGTAAATCGGGGCTCAGAGTGGATAGACACAGCCAAGCCACCAATTAAGGCGTAACGGACACCGATTTCGTCAAGGTATGCGGCGAGCTCGCGCAGCGAACGAATGACGTCGTTCATTTGTGGGGTTACTCGACGACTCGAAAGCCTTCGGGAACAGGTTTGCGATCCAGCAACCAAGACTGAAATAGTTGTTCTATTTCCTCGGGCGTAGCATCGGGATTTCGCCGTTTTATCTGGGTCCGCTTCACTTGCAGGCCGAGCTCTTGAAGTTCGATTGCGGCGATGAACTTTTCGCTTGGGGACAGCTTCTTCATGTCCAGAGTACACCAGCCAATCGTAGTTTTCGCAAGGGGCCGACCTGAATGGTTCGGACTATTACTTAACGGACAACAGCTAACCTCATCGCGACCAAAGACGGCTCGCTCGCCGAGGCGGCCCGGCCGGCCATTGGTGGGTACGGCATCTGGTTCACCGTGGTCATCGCTATGACCGCGACGGCCTCCGGCTTGCTGGCGAGCATCTTCGCCGTCTCACGCATGCTCGCGATGCTCTCGGAGATGAACCTGATCCCAACCAGCCATTTCGGGATGCCAGGGAATACTCAGCAGCACATGTTGGTCTTCACCGTGGTCATCGCTGCGATCCTTGCAGCCGTGTTCGACCTGTCCCGCATCGCTTCACTGGGCGCGATCTTCTACCTGATCATGGACATCACGGTTCATTGGGGTGTCTTGCGACACCTGCACGACGACGTCGGAGCGAACCGCGGGGGTGTCGGCACCGCAATCGCCCTCGACGTCTTGGTCTTGGGAGCGTTGTTAATCATCAAAGGCTCCTCGGATCCGCTGATCGTCGTGGTCAGCCTTGTGTCGATCGCCGTCGTCGTTGCGTTCGAACATTTCTACCTACGCAGGCTTCGGGCGGAAGACGAGTAAGAATAGGTTGCTGCGACCTTTTGCACGACCTTGAAGAGCAGGTTGGCCTCTTGGAGCTGGCTGATGAACTCGCTAAACTTGAAGTGTTCAAAAATCTCGCGGGCGTCTGTCGAGAAGCTTTCCACATAGTTGAGCAGGTTGCTCTTGATGTCGGAGCTGCCAAGCTTTGATAGGTCCATCGGCGAGGTGTTGTAGAAGGACTGAGAGGCTGCCTTCAGTAGGAACTTCTCGCGGGCCTCTGCTTCAAGACCAGGCATAGCCTTGAGCTTTTCGAGCTGGTCCAAGACCTTGGGCTTGCTGTCTTCCAACACGCATTCAAGGCGACGGAGGATTGTAAACGGGAGGATGACTCGACCGTATTGGGACTGTTTGAAGTCGCCGCGAAGGAGGTCGGCGAGCGACCAGATGTAGGCGGCAGTTTGCGAGAAGTTGGTCATGGGTGGGACTGCTTATGTTGGGTAAGTGTCGGGACGTTATCACCGACTAAGGCCACTGGCGATCGATATCCGAACGACTGATATTCAGGCCGTTGCGAGTCTTTTCCAAAATCTGGATGAAAAATTCAAACAGTAGAACTTGCGGCACGTAGCGTGCCATTTTGGCATGACGGGTCGTTATAACTTGACGTTACGCGAAGCGGAATTTAGTTTCATAAACACTAAACCAGATCAGAGACTAATATTATATTGCCGCGTGGCTCATTCGGCCGGATTTCCGGGTCAATGTAATAAGTTGTTGAACCACAATAAGAATGGCTTCGGGATGCTTTGTATGAAAGTTGATACACATGCTGCGGCTTAAAACGTGATTTCAAGGTGATTTTGAAAGTGATCAAAACTCATTATGTAAAACGAATTGAAGTCAGCATGAATAACTAAACATTATCGCAGTCGAGTTATGCATAATGGTATGCATCTCTTAAACCCTCAACTCACCAACTTCGAAAGACTTATGTCCAGTACAGCTCTTCGCATTAATGTCGTTAGCAATGTTTTTCAAAACATCCAGCTCCATGGTGTTTCGAAGGAACTTAAAAAACAGACAAAAACGCTCAACTCGATGGACAATTCTCTGAATCAGATGAATTCGAAACTCGGTGGGATTCAGCAGCAACTTGCGGCCGCACATGATGTTCAGCGTCGCCAACTCCTTTTGCAAGAACAACAACAAAATCTTCTTGAACGTCAAGAGTTGGAGCGGTCGGAACAAAAGCAAATAAAGAGCGCAGTGTTCGAGGTCGTCCAATCGCTGGAATATGTCGAAACACTTCAGTCGAGCTTGGCTCGTCATTTGAGCTTAGAACAACTTCGTGGATACGTGGATGAGTCGCTTGTAATGTATATCTCAAAACTTCACGAGTTGTCCGACAAGGACTATGCGAATGGGGTGCAGCGAAGTCTTCGCCAAGCGTGTCTCGACGCTGATAAAGCGCTTACAAGTAATGAGCGTGAGGATGTATTGATATTTTTAAGTACCGCGGAGCGGGTCAACGAAATCGAAGCAGAATTGGCTACTGCTGAGCTGCAATTAGAGCCGCAAGTTCAACGTGCCGAACATTTTCGTATTCAGTTGGATAGATTAACGCAGCAAGATGTCATTTCACAAAAGTCAGTGTCGGGCATGCCGAAATTCGTCGCGCTTATAGCGATGGCGACTTCTGGTAACCTCTTTTTCTTAGGATTTATTGCTAAGTTTTTAGAATGGAATGCTGCCCATGATTTGTTTATGGGCTTTTGGGTTCTTTCGTGGCCTGCTGCATTCCTACCGCTTGGTTATTGGGCATGGACACGACGCCGGACTAAACCAGTCGACATTCAATGGCTTGATACGATAAAAAAACAAGCGATGGAAGAGCATATGAAAGCGGAGCGTCTGGGAAATCACTGCAGAATGCTCAGAACCGAGTTAGATCCTCTTAGAATATTTGTTTCAAAATTTCTTACAAACCAGGGATTGGTGACGGGATGACACTCAAACAACGAAAAAGAGACGGCATTCAGATTGGTATTACGTTTGTTGTCTGCATGTTAGGGCCTTGCTGTCTAATTCCACTAATGCCAGCGTCGAGCGAACCAACAAAGCTCGATGTTCCGGCTGCAGACCATGTGACCTCTTCGGCAAAACAACCTCAATCTTCACAAATACCGCAGCCAACCACGACTCCTTCTAATGTTCCCACACTGGTTGCCAGTCAACACGTTGTGTCGGTTTCAGTAGTACTGTCGCAAAAGAAGTCGAATGGTAAAGCATGGGATGCTCTTGGTGGCGCGCCAGATCCTGCGATCTGCGTTACGACATCGAAGGGAAAGGCTTGTTATCCAGCGATGGACAACAATCCTGAGAGGATCGCTCGAGGCATGTGTCAGGACGAGTTCGAGTGCATTTTCGACAATGTGGAGATTGCCGACGAAGTGCCGTTTTTCGAGGTGTTTGATGCCGACGCTGCTAGTCACGATGCGGCGGGACAAGGCGAATGCGCTGTGGGAGATACTTGTGTGATCGGGCTCGCAACCCTGAGCATTATTGCAGCACCATAGGTGGACATTAAGATATCAGTTGGGTTGAAAGCAAAAAGCCCCGAATCAACGAATTGATTCGAGGCTTTTTTGATAATGGAGGCGGCGGGAATCGAAAGCGCTCAAGCGCCGTTCGAGTTTTTAAACAATAACAACGATTTACGACTCAACCCCTTGTCGCATCTATGTTTTGTTTTTCTCTCTAGTTCCCTTTGGTGGAACCTCGTGGAACCCAATTCCCCAAAGTCAGGGCACATAGTGGGCACATGGTGTCGTTGTGCGAGGCGTTAGATGAAGCCGAGATCGAGTTCGAAGACCTCAGTGAGCTGATTGCCACCGGGCTGATTCAGCGCTATCTCGTAGCGAACGCGACCTTGTGCGGGGTCTGATGTGACGTCGTCGAACTCTATCTGTACGAAGATCAGCCTCCGAATCTGACGGTTCACATCAACGAAGTGGAGAATTTTTTGTGGGCCGCAGTGCTCTGAGTGCTGGTAAGCGTCCGACAGACCGCGTTGTTTTCCACTCCCACATGATTTGATAAGGACGACATTGGGCTATTGCGAGCGCGGCTCGATGGCCCAGTTCCAAGGCAAGAGCTGCGCAAGTTGGGATT
>Ga0100385_1000082_pt1 | contig 120356 bp, 99 predicted proteins | sample CryGeymeta201509_FD_81543 | JGI IMG/M metagenome (GOLD analysis project Ga0100385, IMG submission 81543) | Groundwater microbial communities from Crystal Geyser aquifers in Utah, USA - Crystal Geyser metaG 2015-09 | ecosystem: Environmental > Aquatic > Deep subsurface > Groundwater | place... | reverse complement strand
TTTTGCCTGAAACCAAGCCTATTCGCGACGCGGACTGGAAGGTGGCCACGCTGCCGAAAGACCTTCTGGATCGACGCGTCGAAATCACAGGGCCCGTCGATCGCAAAATGATCATCAATGCGCTGAACAGCGGCGCTCGCGTGTTCATGGCCGACTTTGAGGACTCAAATTCACCCACGTGGTCGAATTTGATGGATGGTCAGGTCAACCTCAAAGACGCCGTACGCAAGAATATCACGTACGATGCCCCCAACGGGAAACACTACAAACTCGGCGAGAAACCCGCCGTACTGATGGTGCGTCCACGCGGTTGGCATCTGGAAGAACGCCATATCCTTGTCGACGGAAAACCGGCACCTGCGGGTCTGGTCGACTTCGGCTTTTTCCTCTTTCATAACGCCCGAGCGCTGCTTAATCAGGGCAGCGGCCCATACTTCTATCTGCCCAAGCTCGAGAATCACCTCGAAGCCCGACTGTGGAATGATGTTTTTGTGCACGCCCAACGTGAACTCGATCTGCCCTTGGGCTCGATCAAGGCCACAGTGCTCATCGAAACGATCACCGCCGCCTTCGAGATCGACGAGATCCTCTACGAATTGAAGGACCACTCGTCCGGACTCAATTGCGGACGCTGGGACTACATCTTCAGCTTCATCAAGAAGTTCCGGAACGACCCCGACGCCGTGATGCCAGACCGCGGTGAAGTGGGCATGGGCCAACCCTTCATGAAGGCCTACAGCGAACTCGTGATTAAGACCTGCCACCGTCGTGGTGTGCACGCAATGGGCGGAATGGCCGCTCAGATCCCCATCAAGGGCGATCCCGCAGCCAACGAGGCTGCGTTGGCGAAGGTCAAGGTCGACAAGGAGCGCGAGGTCAAAGCCGGTCATGATGGAACATGGGTGGCTCACCCAGGCTTGGTTTCCATCGCAATGGACATTTTTGACCGCGAAATGAAGACGCCAAACCAGATTTCGAATCTGCGTGAAGACGTTCATGTGAGCGAAGAGGACCTTCTGCGCATTCCCAAGGGACATCGCACCTGGGAGGGCCTTCGCCATAATATTCGAGTCGGCGTGCTTTACCTTGAGTCGTGGTTACGTGGCGTTGGCTGCGTGCCCATCTACAACCTCATGGAAGACGCCGCGACCGCTGAGATTTGCCGGACTCAAGTCTGGCAATGGCTCAAACACGGCGCGACGCTCGAGGGCGAAGCCTTGAGTGTCGAGCGATTCCATACCGAATTGGCGAGCGAAATGCGCGCACTCGAAACCTCGATGGGCGCCGCTTTCAAAGAAGGCGAGTTCAAACGAGCGATTCGCCTCTTCGACGAGCTTTGCACGAGTGACGAGTACCAAGAATTTCTGACCTTGCCGGCCTACGGCTTGCTTCCCGACTAACCACAGAGAGGATATAAAATGGCTGCACCAAAAGAACGATTTGCCGGCATTATTCGCCCCTACGACGACGCCACAGTTAAACGACTTCGAGGCTCGATTAAGATTGAGTACACCCTCGCTGATCGTGGAGCCCGCAATTTGTGGGAGAACCTCCATGCAGAAGAGCCAGTCGTCGCGCTCGGAGCGTTGACCGGAAATATGGCGATGCAACAGGTTCGCGCGGGCATGAAGTCCGTGTACCTGAGCGGCTGGCAGGTTGCTGCTGATGCCAATAACGCGGGCCAAATGTACCCCGACCAGAGCCTTTATCCGGCGAGCTCTGTCCCGGACGTGGTTCGTAAGATCAACAACACGTTGTTGCGCGCCGACCAGATCGAAAGCAGCGAAGGCAATGTCACCCGCGATTGGCTTGTACCCATCGTCGCGGATGCCGAAGCCGGTTTTGGCGGGCCGCTGAACGCCTTCGAAATGATGAAAGCGATGATCGAGGCCGGTGCCGCCGGTGTTCATTTTGAAGACCAGCTCTCGAGCGAGAAAAAATGTGGCCACCTTGGAGGCAAAGTCCTTGTGCCGACAAGCCAGTTCATCCGCACGCTTAATGCCGCACGACTCGCGGCCGACGTCGCGGGCGTTCCAACCGTCGTGATCGCACGAACCGACGCAAACTCGGCTAATTTGCTGACCTCGGACGTCGACGACCGTGACAAGGCTTTCTGCACGGGTAAACGCACCCCTGAAGGCTTCTTCCACCTCAATGGCGGCATCGACTCAGCCATCGCCCGAGGCCTCTCGTACGCTCCGTACGCGGACATGATCTGGTGTGAAACCTCGACGCCCGACTTGGCCGAGGCCAAGAAGTTCGCGGAAGCGATTCACGCCAAGTTCCCGGGTAAATTGCTCGCCTACAACTGCTCGCCGTCATTCAACTGGCGTCGGCATCTGGACGACAAAACCATTGCGAACTTCCGGAACGAACTCAATGCGATGGGCTACAAGTTCCAGTTCATCACGTTGGCTGGATTCCATTCGTTGAACTACGGCATGTTCGAACTCGCCCACGACTATGTCGCTCGCGGCATGACGGCGTACGCCGACCTGCAGGATCAAGAGTTCGCTGCTGTGGACCGAGGGTACACCGCGGTGAAACACCAACGCGAAGTTGGAACTGGATACTTCGACGAAGTATCGATGGCGATTTCCGGTGGCGAATCCAGCACCACGGCGCTGGCAGGCAGCACGGAAACCAAGCAGTTCTAAACCTAAGGCGCGGCGCGCCAAATCGTGCCGCGCCTTTGTGTTTGTGAGAAACCAGAGTTTCAGCATCCCATCCAATGACCGGGTCAGATTCGTTCAAACGCCACGGCTATTGATTCCACCTGGAGCACTAAGATGCCACTTCATCCCGCCATTGTTCATATCCCTGTTGCTTTGGCCCTGCTTCTGCCCCTGCTCATCCCGCTCGCGGCGTTTTTGTGGTCCAGAAACAGAGAAAGTCGAACCCCATTTGTCTTCGTCGCTGTGCTCTGTGCGACGATGGCGGTCTCGGCGTTTATGGCCAAGCAAACTGGCGAAGACGAAGAAGACACGGTCGAGACGATCGTCGCAAAATCTCATATTCACGATCATGAAGAAGAAGCCGACATCTTTTTCTTCATGGCGGTAGGTATGACTCTTTTGGGCCTCGGAACCGTCGCAGCGACAAAATCAAAAGCCGCGATTCCCCTCACCGCCGCTTTGTGGCTGCTGTCAGCCGTCGCCGCTTATCAGGCCTATCGCACCGGCGAAGCCGGTGGAGAGTTGGTTTACAAATACAACGCCGGCGCAGCCTACTTGACCCCAGACACCGGCGCTGATGGAGCTCCGGTCGTCAAAGCCGACGACGACGACGACTAACTACTCTTTGAGAGATGCGTAGAACGTAATGCCACGCACGTTTTCATCGATATGCAACGTACGTTGCATCGGTGGAAATGCACGCTGCTCGCAGTCCATGCGCTCACACAGGCGACAGGTGACGCCCACGGGAACAGCCGTTTCCTCGTTGTCGAGCTCGACGCCTTCGGAATAGACCAAATGCTTGGCTTCGTCGGCCTGACACCCAAGACAAATAGCGTGTAACGCCGGTGGTGAATGAAATCCGCGCTCCCCACGATTCACCGTCCGCGCGATGCAAAAAAAACGCTCGCCGTTGGCCATAACGCTAACCTGCGTTCGGATCTGTCCGGGAGTCATGAACGCCACGACCAGATTCCAGCGAGGACAGGCGCCGCTAAATCGAGCGAACTGAATGCCCGAGGCACTGAATCGCTTCGAAATATTGCCCGCGATATCCACGCGCATGAAATGAAATTTCACGCCCTCATGGCCGGGTTTTCTAAGCGTCGTCAAACGGTGAGACACTTGCTCGAAACTCGCACGGAATCGATGCCCCAGCATGTCGACGTCGTAACGTTGCGCCTTGGCCGCCTCCAGAAACTCGTTGTAGGGCATCAACACCGCGCCGGCGAAATAGTTCGACAGAGCCACCCGTGCCAGCGCTCTCGATTCGTCGGTGGTCAGGTGGCGGTCGCTGACAATCTCATCGAGCACGTCGGATATCTCGATCAACCCAATTTGGTGGGCCAACTGAAAGTTCACGGTGTGGGGAGCAAGGATTTCCGAAAGCCGAAGCCGCTTCGACGCCGGATCAAAACGCCGAACAGACCGGTCATCCGACCGTGATTGAACGATCTCGACCGAGATCGCGTGACGCTTCTGAAGGTAATCGACCAGGCCCGAATACATGTTCGGGCGGTCGAGCAGCGCATCCTTCCATAGGCGACTGGCGGCCTCTTCTAACAACGGAAAGTAATTATTGTGTCGCTGCAGCAGGTCGGACACTTCCTCGGATGGCAGTCGCCATGGCTCAACGCCCGGAAGATTTTGGTCCGAGATCCTCTCAGCCAAGATCCTCATCTGATCGCGAAGCTCGCGATACGAGTGATAGAGCGCTTCGACGCCTTTAGCGACATCCGGACTATGAAGTGCAAATTCGCGAATTTCATTGATATTGAGGTCGTGGCCTTCAAAAATCTGGTCGCCAAAAACTTCGGCAAGCGCGGTCACTGTCCGTTCAGTGCCATCGTCTTTAAACGCCTTCAATTCCACGTCAAATATCTGCGCAACCTTCAGCAGGACTGGCGCCGTGACGGGCCGACGGTCATGCTCCATCAGGTTCAGATAACTCGCCGAAATGCCCAATACATCGGCGAGCCCGGCCTGAGTCATCTTGTTGCGTTTTCGGAGGTTTCGAATTTTTGCGCCAAGGCCTGGCGTCATAGCTCTCTCCTCAGGCGTTCTTGTGCGTCCGAAACCAGATTTTCGACCCTGCAAACCTTCGCCGCCCCTTCCTCAACGATCGGGGTTCCCGTTGGAGCCTCACGCCATGCCCATACCTGCGGCAAATCGTGGTGGTCAGCCCGCCAACTCGCATTGCTCATCCGCAGCTGCATCAAGCGGTCGACCTTGAACCATTCTTGGATATCGACGACATCGATATCCGCCTCGACGCGCACCATCGCGGTCGGTGTCTCGCCATGTTTGCCCAGGGCAAAAAAGAACACGCCAGCCCCCTCGGCCCGAAGCACTTGTGTTCGTTGAGTCAGTGCGTCGATCGTGGCGCGCTCAGGCTCCCAAGACCGCCAGTGTTCCATCTGGTTCAAATCGTATCGAGTCAGCTCCAGCCCAGGCAGCGCGTCGACAAGCGCGATCAGCGGACCCATGGTTTCGCCGTCATCGACGGCCCCCGCCGAAAAAATCGCCACGATTTCGAGCACTGCTCTGCCTAGGAAAATAGACCGGTTTTTTTCTGAGTGATGGCCTCTTTCATCGCCCGGTCGGACCGCAAGATCTCGACGTAATTGGGCGGGCCCTTCCAATCGCGTGCGGGGGTCTCGGACCGCGGAGCCAGCGCCCGCACCCGGGTCACGAGTTTATCGGCAAACCCTTTGGGCACCACATCTGGAATCTCATTCGACGAAAGATCGGACTCCAACCGCTCAAGATCAGCGTTGGTCAGCACACGTCGACGCAAGAGGTCTGAAAACGAGTTGGCCAACTCAGTCAGACCGTAATCATGTTCGGCCAACATTCCGCCGGCCACACGAATCAAATTCTGCATCGTGAAGGTCGTATCCGCGTAAAGCACCAACGCCGCCTGAAAATAATTCACAATGGGAACGACTCGCGGCCCCAACGTCAAAAAACGGCCAGGGGGCGAGCGGCGGTCCAAATTGATGAAGATCCGATCCACGTGTCCGACAGGCTGCAGGTGGGCGCCATAGCGCATGATCTTATCCATCGTTGCCGAATAGACCTCAGCCTCGACCAGAATATCGCGAAGAACGTCCAGCCCGAGTTCCCCGGAGACCAAATCCGCGTAGACCGAATAGATGAACGCATCCTGTTCGGCATCATCGCCAAAAAGCGTTTCGGGCACACGATCGTGGGGACTTTCTGCCCGGACACGAAGCAGCGCCTCAAGTTTATAACCGACCTGACCCCGCACTGCTTTGAACCGGCCTTTGAGAATGTTTTCAAGGGTCGGCTTGAGCACAAAAGCGTCGGGCCTGATGCCGTCGAGCTCGAACTTCTTCTCGAGCACACTACGCATCTGGGTTGGACTGCCCGAGATAAACGTAAGCAACGAGAGTCCCTCGTCGCTGGGTCGTTTGATTTCGCGAAGCAGGGGCACGGCGCCCGGCACGGTCATTTTATCTTCGGGTTTTTGCAGAGCGGTACGAATCAAGTCGCGGATGGAATCGAACTCAGTTTGCAGATAGGTCTTGTCCAAGTCCCATCGGTAGACATGCAAAACTGCCTTTGCTTTGTTTTCCACATCCACTTAGAGCTCGCTTGGCGTCATGCCTGCAGGGCGTCAGCCACCTGGGCCGTTAAACCCGCGCTCACATTCTTGATGGCGAGTTTCAACGCATTCCCGATGGCTTTGCGACGTGACTTCGGGTGCGCCAGAATCACCACGCCGTCGACTCCAAGCAAAGGAGCCCCGCCGTATTCTTCAAAGTCGATCGCCGTCTTGATTTTTTTAAGGCCCCCGGAGAGTAAGCGCAATCCCATTCGCCATGCCAGCTTGCGTTCGTAGGCTGAACGGGCAAGGTCAAAAGCCGCTTCGCCGGTGCCTTCGAGCAGCTTCAGCGCCACATCGCCGACGAACCCTTCGCAGATAATCACGTCGTAGTCGCCTTTGGGAATCTCATCGCCCTCGATGTTGCCGTAGAAGTTGATGTCTTCGTGGGCACGAAGCATCTCATAGGCTGCAACGATCTCGGGCGGACCCACGCGAGCCTCACGGGAATTCGACAATAATGCGACGCGGGGCCGCTCCAAACCCTTCACGACCCGCGCATAGGCGCTTCCCATCACCGCAAAACTCACGAGGTCGTCGGCCGTCGCCCGCATCGTGGCACCGACGTCCAGAATCAGACCCAATCGATCGTTTTCGGGGCCACGTGCCCGTGGCGTGGGATAAACCGAGGCCAGGGCCGCTCTGGTGGCACCAGGCAAGGGCTTGAGCACCTCCATGGCGGCGAGCACAGCTGCACCTGGATGGCCAGCCGTGACGAGCCCGTCGGCCACGCCACTTGCCACCAACGCGCAGGCAACCGAAATCGAGGCGTCTGGCTTTTGCTCCAGCGAAACAGCCGCCGGCTCGTTCAGATTCACCACGGAACCCGCATGCACGACCGAAATCCGCTCCGGATTATGGCCCGCCTGATAGAGGGCTTCCGAGATGCGAACCTCGTCGCCCACCAGAATGAAGTACACCGACTCGTCACCCACCCTGCTGGCGTGCGCAACTGCTGCTACGATGTCGACCGGTGCGTGGTATCCGCCCATGGCGTCTACCGCGATCGTGATGGTCCGCTCAGCCAATCAAACTCCTTAGAACCATACGTGCGCGATCAAGAACGCTTCCGTTGAACCCACATCCGTGAAATCGATGCGAGGTGACCAGTTCACGCGGTAGGCCGCTTCCAGATCAACGAAAGTATAGGGGTGGTAATCAAACGCCACCTGTACGCGGTGTTTCTGGTCGTCTTTGTACTTAATATTGGGATCGCCCCAATCGTACTTCAACCGAGCATACACGCCACGAGTCAGGTTGTAGTTGATTTCATGGAACGAGTAGAGACCATCAAAGCTGTCGATCCCTTCCTCGTCCGATATCAAGTGCCGGATGTCGACCTCGCCGTAGATTCCGAGCGGCTCGAAGTTCAGGCCGTACTGCAACCCCGCGGTGATTTGGTCAAAACCACTTCGTCGATTCAGGTAGTGAAAACTGGAACCCAAGTGCCAGCCCAAATCGCGCCAACCGACGTTGACGGTACTGCCGATGCCGCGTTCCATCCGTTCACCGGGCCAGCGACCGGCGCCCTGATAATAAACTGACGCGTCAGCGTACAGGTAGTTGGGGTTGTAACCGACATCCATGCCGAGCACAGAGAAGAACTGGTTGAACCCAAGATCGTTGCGGATATAAGCCGTATGATCGTCGGTGCGCCAACCGTAGCGAGGGATGATGCGTCCAAACCGGAAATAACTGTTGTAGGGCATCCGATAGCGGAAAAAGATTTCACGAATGGTGAAATAATCACGCGCTTCAACGTTATCGTAATTATCCGTGTCTTTCTGCGCTTGAAGGCCGGCGCTCACATAGAAAATCAAATCGTCGACGGACTCGTTCATCGCATAGAGGTCGCCCTGCATCGGAAAGACGAACGGACTTTTGGGATTGCTCGAATCATCGAGAACCATCGCTCTAATATCGCCGCCGAATTTCCAGACTGGTTCGGCGTCGATATTGCCGTAGCGCTCATCGATCGTCGTGAAGTCGGTTTTGCCGGGCCACCAGCCAGAAAATCCCTTTCCAAATTTATAGATTCCCTTTTTGGGGAAGCCTTTGGGCCGGTATTTGCCCGGATTCGCGAATGCACTGGGTCTTTCACCGTACATCGGCAGAACTTCTTTGCCGTAAAACTGACCATCGGGAGTGCGCAAGCCACCGCCCGCGGGGCTGTAGTGGCAGCCCACACAATCCAAAGTACAGCGACGGGCTGATACGTCTGGATTGGCCCATCCAAGGGGCTCGATATGGCAGGTATCACAGGCCGCCGCCGAGGTGATGGCGTAGATGGGCAGAGCTTCGCTGTCTGGGACCCAACCCCAGACGCCCAACACCAAAATCAAAAGTCGCGCGAAATTAGAGATCATCGTTTACTTCCAGAAGTCGGAAGAAAGGTAAAACACTGAAGACCAGCCGTCCCGTTTTTTCACTGATAAGGCGCTCCACTCAGGATCCAGGTCCTTACGGCATCAATTTGTGCCTCGGGCAAGTTCCCTGTGGGAGGCATTCGTTCGCCCACTCGGTTCGAAGACATCGTCTGAAAGATCCGAGAGCCTTCGGGATTGCTCGGCACCACAAATGGAATCCCACTCGTGGCCACTTTCCCTGCGAGGGCCGTACGCGCCTCTTCGACAGTTGAATTGGTCGTGATGGTAAAACCACCATTGCCCGTTGCATGGCAGCTGGAGAGCCCACAGCCATTGGCCAAAATCCCCGCGACGGCCGTGAACGGCGCTCCGGTAATCGTGGTCATGTTGTTGGTCGTGGAAGTGGTTTGATTATTCGTCGGCGTGGTCTGGTTATTCGTCTGATTATTGGTCTGCCCGTCGGGCAATTTTCCGGCGCCCGTGCAAGGCGCACCTGTGATGTACCATTGACGAAAGATTTGCCGTTCGATTTCAGACGGTTGAAACGTAAAACTTGCGGGAGGCATCGTCTTAATGTCGGCCGTGCGAACGGAGTTTCGCTGCGCAAGAGCCTTGGCGCCTGACAGGCCGTCGACGTTTTCGCACTCATCCAACCGGAAGAAGCCAGGGGCGCCCTGAGTCGCAGGTACACCGTGGCATTCCGTGCAATACCGTTCCATCAAAGGGCTGACATCACGATTCCATTCAGGCAGTTCAGGTACGTCGGAGACTGGGCCGACCTCGTCGCCAAAACCTGGACATCCGGACAAACCCGCGGACACCAGAAACGACCCCACCAACATCAGCATTTGCAACTTCCGCACAACGGTACCCTGAAAAGAGGACTTCAATCCGGCGCAGAGCTTAACGACGAACGGTGTTAATTTCCACAACGCAGCACAACATAAGCGCCATTACGTCAGATGGTGGCCGTCAATTCATCCGAATCGGACCGAACACGACCCAAGACCATTGATATCAGCGACGAGCCAGTCGCCCTTTTGCACCGGTGTCACGGGCCCAAGAGCCCCCGAAAGAACAAGTTCTCCGGCGCGGATTCCGCTGCCGATCCGCCCAAGCGTGTTGGCCAACCAGGCCACCGCATGAACAGGATGCCCAAGGCATGCAACCCCTGCCCCGGTGGATACGACTGCGCCGTTTTTTCGAAGCACCGCGCCGCAGAGGCGCAGGTCGACTTCTTTCAGGTCACGAGGCTCATTTCCAACGACAAACATCGCACTCGAGGCGTTATCCGCCACGGTGTCCTCGAAGGTGATTTTCCAGTCGTGAATTCGCGAATCGATGATCTCGATGGCAGGCAACACAAATTCAGTGGCCCTGATCACGTCTTTTGGAGTCACCCCAGGCCCCGCCAGGTCGTGTTTCAGCACAAATGCAACCTCGGCTTCGGCGCGTGGCTGTAAGAGAAATTCAATGGGAGCCGTGCCTCCATTCAACACAGACATGTCCGACAAAAGAGTACCGAAATCAGGCTGATTCACCTTGAGCCACGCTTGAATCGCATCGCTCGTCAGGCCGACCTTCCGGCCGACAATCACCGGCGCGTCGACGCCCTGAGCCCCCGTCCGCAATTCAATATTGATTTGCTGGATGCGGTAGGCATCCTCCGCACTCAGCGCGAATTTTTGCGCCAAAGGTTCACAGGGCTGTCTCGAACTCTGTGCGTTTCTCAAGATTTCCGCGGCCTTCTCAATCATTAAACGCTCCAATAAATCCACACCGACCAATAAACCAACGCTGCAATAACCTGCGCCCACCCATGTCTGCTACTCACTCGCCATGCGAGTGGAATGAAGAGCAGAGCACCAACGCCAAGCGGCGTGCAAATAAAGAACGGGACCTCTAAGGCTTGAGCGAGTCGCATATGCGTCATTTTCTCGCCAATCATCGACACGATACCGATGAAGACGATCGCAAAACCAAGCCCGACGACAACCCGATTGCCGGTCAGAGCCGACATCGGAGGCAGGGGCGGTGGTGGCTCATATGGGGGGCGTCGACTCATACAAAAAACTCTTCTCGAAACATCTGAGGAACACGCTTGAAAACTGCGACGCCAAAGGCGTTCACGGCGACGCCAGCGAGGATCGAAGCCTTGAACGCCCACCCAATCGGGCGGCGGCCGAGCGCAAGCAGCAAGACAAGGTACACAGTGTAGTCCAACGAGAACCTGTAGCCGAACTGCTCGTACCCAGTATTTTGGTAAAAGAAATGGGGAATCGCGGTCAAGAGCACGACGAACCACAGCAGGCGATGCCAGAAGGTCTCATCGGAATTTCGCCGCGCCAGCGGGCGGAACAAATAGATGAAAGCAGGAGTCGTCAGGAAGAGGCTCATGCCGTGTTTTGAAATCAACACAAACGGTGAGTGCGGGATAAAACGTGGCAATAACGTGAAGGCCGCAGTCAGATTTTTTGACAAGAAAACAGGGTCAAAGAGCCCAAATTTTTGCACGCGTTGAAGGCCACCGCCCGCCAAATAGGTATGCCCAAATTCGCCGAGTGACTCGAAACGCATGCCGTTCTGCGTCAACAAAAGAAGCCCGATGATCAAACAGGGCGTGCTGAATAAGACGGCTTCCTTTAAGGCATCCCGCCATCCCTCGCGACGGAATTTCCCGTTGGGGAAGAGCAAAATCACGTAGAAGAACGCCGACGTAAACAGAAGCGGAGTCCGCGTGGAAAACGCGAACGCCATAAAGAGGCCGGCGAGCAACGACTGACGTCGCAACGTAAACAACACGTATCCAAGGGTGAAGGTCACGCCCATCACCAACGCCGTAAACCAAACCTGCCCCAGAGTGGCGCACCAAAAGTGCACCGTCCCAAATCCAAAAAGTAGGGTGAGCCACAGATTCTCGCGCCGGGTCCGTGAGCCAAGCCCCATCGCGGAAAAATTCATCAGAACCAGAAACATCAACATCACGTTCAGCGACGCAAACACGATCGTGAACAAGACGTCGTTGACCTGATAGCCCCAGATCGCGGCGAGCGGCATCATCAACACCGACGGCGCCGGCGGGAACGACATGAAATAACGCTGCTGGCGCTGGCTAGCGGCGAGCGTCTTGGCATCGAGCACGACCTCCTGCCCACTCAGGAGTCGGAAGCGCCCACTGCCCTGACGGTCCAGCCAGATGCCTCGAAACACCTCTCCCGACTTTAGCTTCAGCTCCCAATAGGAGGCCCAATCGTTTCGGTGCGGCGGATTACGGTCGAGTTCAAAGGCGACCTTTCCGGCTCGGCGCGCCTGCGCGGCCTCCGAACCCAGCGTTGCCGCAAGCATCGAGTTGTAGGTGTTGGCCAAATAGGCGAAGTGCGGGTCGGTTGACGGCCCTTTCAGGCGATCTCCAGCACCAATTGCGAACACGACCAGAGACATCACAAAGATTGCGACTGGATACCGCAATCGTGACATCCACGTGTCGGCTTTTGGCTCTTGGTTTTCCATGGTCTTAAAACAGCACGAGCCCGACCTGGGTCGAGCTCGTGGCATGTCAGCTAAGGGCTGAAATTAGAATTTGTACGTGGCGTTCAGGAGCGAGAACATGCTGTTCTGGCTGCCGCTGAGCACTGCCGGACCGTCGGTCACGAACGGCGTCGTCACGGTACCGTTAAGCTCGAAGTTGCCAAGCTTGAAGCCAACACCAACGGTCCACATGAACTCATAGAAGTTCGAGCTTTCCGAGATATTTGGTGTGTTGTCGTCGTCGAATTCACGATCTTGGAACGCGAAGTAATAACGTGAAGTCAGACCGGTGCGGAACGCCATCCAATCCGTGAGCCAGTGCTCAAGAGCGAGCTTGAAGCCAGGAAGCATCAACGACGTGGTCGAGTATTTCTCGTCACCCGAGTTGAAGTCGTAGCTCGACGAGCCAAAACCAAGGGTTCCGTAAGCAGCGATCGTGGTGTTGTCAGGCAACGTGTAGACGGGGCCTGCACCAGTTTCGATGAAGAAGTTCGATGCCGAAACCGAAAGGCTGTCTGCAGTCGTCGTCGAATTCGGAAGCGTTCCGAACTCGTTGGTCACGTTTGATGAGTTGACGTGAATCAGGCCGAGCACACCAAGCTTGATCTGGTCCTGAAGCGGGATCATCGCACGGCCCGAAAGCGAGAACGACGGAGCCAGCGAACCGCTGTCTGCATAGTTCGGCGAGTTCTGGTCGGTCACAAAATCGTTGCTGAGGAACGCAAGACCGAGCTCAAGGTTCAGGTCGAGGTCGAACGACGAGCGAAGGCTGTAGCCCAACACAAGGTCGATCACTGTCGTGTTCCACGAAACCGTCGAATCACTTCCAGTTGTCACAACGTTGGTCTTGCGACCGTGCTGTCCAATCGACAAACGTGCGCCCATCGAGTGTGCAGGAGCGAGCTTGAATCCAAGAAGGATGTCAGCAAGCTGAAGTGGCTCTGCGACAGAAATGGGGCCGGCACCGCTTGGATCGCCAGCAGGTTGATTGGCCTGGTCTCCACCCGAGATCGGACCGTTGAAGCCCATGTATCCCCAAGCCTGGAGACGACCTGGGCCATAAAGCTGAACGTCGCCGCCGCCAAGGAATGCATTGGGGGTTGCGCCGTATTGGTCTTCACGATGCGTCGAAATACCGAACGCGAAGTTTTCCTGACCAAAAAGCAACAAACCAGCGCCGCCCATCGAGTTGGCGCCGTCGTTGAGGCCCGCAGCGGACTCTTCGGTGTTACCAAGGCCGAGCACTGTGCCGCCTGGATAATAGTCGAAGCTCACCAAGTTGCGGTGGTCGAGCGTAAGTTGAGGGTAGATGTAAACATCGTCTTGATCGGTGATCAGCAGGTTTCCTGCCAAGCTCGAGCGACGGTCAGCGTATGCGTTCAACGCGACCGTGGTCGTAAGCAATCCAGTCAAAGACGCAGCAAAAAACCGACTCCATTTTCCATTCATATTTCCTCCATCCTATTCAATAAATCCAACCATTTCGGGTTGTCGGCCCAAGTCTTACGCGCGTGGTCATACAACAACACCTTGGACCGTGCAATCAAAATGGAGCCATCGCCGATGGCCGGCCTGGCGCCAAGAAAAAAGAAAAGCCCGGTTCTAAAACCGGGCTTTTCTGTCGGAAATGCCGACGATATCACTGCGAAGCTGGTGGAGCCTCTGGTTCGCCTTCTGCTGGCTTTTCTTCGGCCGCAGCAGCAGGTTTTTCCTCAGCTGGAGCTTCAGTTGGTTTATCAGTCGATGGTTGCTCACCAGCTTCTTCAGCTGGAGCTTCAGTGGTTGCTTCTTCCTTTTTCTCGCATGCGACCGCGAAGGTCAGTGAGATGAGGCCGAGCACCACCAATAATTTTGTGATTGCTTTCATGTGCCCAGATACTCCGTGTAGTTAAACAACGTTCCGCCCGCACTTTATGAGACCCTAAAAGGATCGTCAACATTATCAAGGATTGTGTCGCAGCATGAGCATCCCCCGACGCGCATCTGCGCGTTCGACCTCAAGCTCAACCTGGGCCCCAAGCGAAGGCGGTTTTCTCAACCTGACCAAGACGCGATATCCGTAATCCGTGAGCATAACTAGCGTTCGCCCATCTTGTGCAATGTCGACTACGACCGCTGTGAGCTTTTGACCTGGCTCCACCTGAGAAAGTAACCACGTCATCCAATACTCTTGCGCTTCACGCTCGATCTGTTGGGCCTCATAGCTTGCTCGCTCGACGTCGGCCACAATTTGATAGAGTTGCTCCGTGTCGTAAGGCGCTGCTGCGCCACTGAGACACGCCTTGATCTGACGTTGAATCACGAGATCGGTATAACGCCGTATCGGGCTTGAGGCCTGAACGTAGTAGGTCAGTCCGAGACCAAAATGCAGTCCAGGGTGAAGCGAGACCTCAGCCCTCTTCATCCGACGCAACACGGCAAATTCCCGCGCAACACCCTCTGGAATTTCGGTGAGTTCCGCCCCACTCAGCATTTGGTCAGGTGCGTCCTGCACGCGGTACACCGCGGGAATGTCATTTTGGTGAAGGAATCGCGCGGCCAATTCATTCGACCAGACCATCAACTCGGTGACCATCGTGCGGGATCCACTTTCACCCAGAATCGCCAAGTGTCCAACGGGCTCGCCGTCCTCCATCTTGATCTTAAGCCGCGGCTCCGGCATGTCGATCTGAACCGCCCCGGCCGCCAAGCGATCGATCAAGCGTTCCTCTGCAAACCACATCAATGTGCCAAGGATTTCGGCGACATGTTCTCGTGAATCGTTTTCGAGCAATCGATCTGCCTGATCGTAGCTCAAGCGACGGTCGACTTTCACGATGGACTGCACAATTCGCCACGACAAAACCTGCAACGCCTCATCCACCACCACATGGGTCGTGATCGCGGGGCGTGTTTCGCCTTGCACCAAAGAAAATGCGCCTTCACTGAGGATCGGCGGCAGCATCGGAACAACGCATTCGGGTGAATAGATGCTGGTCCCGCGTGAGCGAGCCGCACGGTCAAGGGCGGACCCGAGCTTGATTTGCGCCGATGGGTCAGCAATGTGAATCGCGAGTTCCCAGCCCCCATTCATGGAAGGCCGCACGCTGAAGCCATCGTCGATGTCGCGTGTTTCGGCGTCATCAATCGTAAGCGTCCACCAGCCTGTGAAGTCTTCCCTCTCCGCTCCCGCCACCCATTTCGAGTTCGCGATCGTCTGCGCCTGTTCAAGCACCTGAGGAGAGAATTGAATCTGGGTGTTAAAGCGACGAAAGGCCAAATTTTCGTGCTCTTCCCAGAGGCGAAGCTCGACCATCAAATCAAACGCTTTGAGGGTGCCTTCTCCGGGAATTGCGCGCTCAATTCGAGCTTCCAGCGCGTCTAAAAAATCGGTCGCCTCCGGATGGGGATCTAGGTCATCTGAAGCCGCGTACGCCTGCAGCAGTCTCATCGTCTTTTGCGAAGACTCATGAGCGAGCAGCGCGTTTGAAGGCTCGCTCCGCAGGTAAGCCGGTAAGTCTAGAATTCTGGCAAGTTCGTCGACCAGTTCTTCACGCCCCGAAAAACGCTCCATTTCTTTCTGAATGCGACCACTCATTTCTGCGACGCTTTCTCGGGTGCGTGGTTCAAATTCGTGCTTCTTGATTTTGAAGTGGAGCCCATCTGTCCGCAATGCGCGGGCGAGAGCAAGTTTGGCACCGGGCGAGACGCTCGGGAAAATCAAATGGCACAACTCGGCGAGCGTGAAAAGTCGGTGTTCCTCGCCGACCAACTCCCATAGCGCCTTCAAATCGATCTCGCCGGCCATCTCTGCCGCGTCGGTCTCGAGATCGGCCAGCACTTTCAACAAGGCCGCACGCGATTCGTCTGCGCCCAACTCGGACAGGTCATTCACCACCTCGGCATGACTCACGCGAAACTCGGTACCGTCTTGAGCCACGACCAAATATTTCTGGCCGATGTCTTCAAGAATCCCCCCAACTCGAAAACCGTTCGAATGTTCGAATTCGACGATTCGTACGGATTTCATCGAGTCCCTAGAATGTCATTTCGGTTACGTTTGGCGCGACAACATAACGCGCAACTGTGAGCGCTTCGACGTCGGCAAGAGTGACTCCTGGCGCGAGTTCCTTGAGGATCAGATGATCCTCAGCAACGTCAAAAACCGCCAAATCTGTGATGACCATGTGCACGCACGACGTACCTGTCAGGGGCAACGTGCAAGCGTCCAGTACCTTGGACTCGCCGTGTTTGGAGGAGTGCTGCATCAACACGACCACGCGACGGGCCCCGGCAACCAAATCCATGGCGCCGCCCATCCCCTTGATCATTTTTCCGGGGATCATCCAGTTCGCAAGGTCGCCTGATTCATTGACCTGCATCGCTCCAAGAATCGCCAAATCAATATGCCCACCGCGAATCATCGCAAAGCTATCGGCGCTATCAAAAAAGCTCGCTCCAGGAATCGCGGTCACCGTCTGCTTACCAGCATTGATGAGGTCGGCGTCTTCCTCGCCTTCGAAGGGAAACGGCCCAATCCCAAGCAATCCGTTTTCACTCTGAAGCGTGACGTCTACGCCCTCTGGAATGAAATTCGCGACGAGAGTCGGGATTCCGATGCCTAGGTTCACATACATGCCATCGCGAAGTTCTTTGGCTGCGCGTTGCGCGAGTTGTTCTCGTGTCAATGCCATTATTGCTCCTCAGCCGCGCGGACGCGTCGTACGTTGTTCAATCCATTTCTCATAGTGCTCGCCCTTGACTACCCGCTGAACGAATATGCTCGGGATATGAACCTGATCGGGATCGATCTCACCAGGCTCAACAAGCTCCTCGACCTCGGCAATGGTGATTTTACCCGCAGTCGCCATGATGGAATTGAAATTCTGAGCTGTCTTTCGAAAAACAAGATTCCCGTGGCGGTCGCCTTTCCATGCTTTGACGAGCGCGAAATCAGCGGTTAACGCGGTTTCCATCAGGTATTCGCGTTTGCCAAATTTACGGGTTTCTTTGCCTTCAGCAACCAAGGTGCCAACGCCCGTAGCCGTGAAAAACGCCGGAATTCCGGCGCCTCCGGCTCGGATTCGCTCGGCCAACGTGCCCTGTGGGTTCAACTCCACTTCGAGCTCACCACTGAGGTATTGCTGCTCGAAGTTCTTGTTCTCACCGACGTAGCTTGAGATCATTTTTTTGATCTGGCGGTTCTGCAACAAGATCCCCAACCCAAACTCATCGGTACCGCAATTATTGCTGATAACCGTCAAGTTCCGCACGTTTCGTGCGTGAAGGGCTTGAATCAAGTTTTCGGGATTTCCACACAAGCCGAAACCACCGCTCATCAGGGTGTTTCCGTCCTGGATGTCGAAAATCGCCGCTTCGGCTGATTCGAACACCTTGTCCATGGCTGCTCCTCACGTTGTTGGGCGATTGCCCTCTTAGAATGCGCGCGAGCGTAGTGCGAAGGCGGGAGCAGCGTCAAGGATGGCGCAGATCGTCGGTGGGGTTCACTTCGATTCTAGAGTCGAGTCCTCGAAATCCACCGACGACTTTGCCTTTCGGGCGGGCGAAGGCTCTGGCTTCGAATCGAGGCGACGTTCCATCTCAGTTCGAGCGGAGCGGATGCGGTCAGGCTGATAGCCCGAATAGTTGGCTTCAATGTTTTTGTAGACGTTGAGCGCCTGTTGAACCATGCCCATCTGCTGATAGGCCAGCGCCTTGAGTTCAAGCGCACGCGCCTTCTGGACCGAGGTTCCGCCCCCTTCGAGGACGGCATCCGAAGCTTGAACAACCTGACGCCAATCCCTTGCTGAAAACGCATCTTCAACGGCGTCCAGCGATCCTGGAGCAGATACGTAGGCATCTTTGGCTGGCGGCTCCGCCATTCGATTCGCCGAAGGAGCCGCCTCGGCGAAGTCCGCGCGGGGTTTGTTCGCGTCCTGCTTTGGGGACTGAATCGGTGCAGGGCTGTTCGACGCATTGCCCGTCGACAATGTCAGGGAGTCCTTGATCTCACTTTTTTTGTCGTACGCAAAATCCGAGTCTCTGCGCGTGTCGGCATCACCGGCACGGCCACGAGCGCTCGATTTCGCTGCTGGTGCAGGACTCGGTTTCCGAACGACGGACTTCTTCAGCGTCTGACGTTTCGCCTCAGCGGGCGCATCCGCCTTGGCGGTGTCAGCAGCAAGCTCAGCCAGCCCAGCGCTCACACCATCCGTGCCTTCTGCTGATGCTTCGTCAGACGGCGCCTCCGGTTCATTTGGATTTGCCAACATTGGGACCGTTGGTTCTTCGGCGACCTTCGCCAGCTGAGCCGAGGGAGATGGCTCGTACATCTCGGGAGCCATGGGCCTATCGTTGTTCATGGCACCGGTTCGCATCACAAACACGCCAGTGAGCAGCACGGTCGCCACGAGCGCGAGTTGCGAAGCCTTGCCTTTGCCCAAACGCCGCCAAAACCCGAGCGACTCTACGCCATCCGAAGCCGGTCGACGACTCGGCGAACTTTCGTCGGGTGATTTGCGAGACGCCTGCTTCGACGCCTCGGCAAGAAGTGAGTCCCGCACCGACATCCGTGGAATCTCTGGTGCCAGAAACTCACCCATCTGTCCGCGCAACGATTCAAAAGCAGCCAACTCGGCCGCCAGAGCCGGATCTTTCGCGACTGACGCCCGAGCTGCCGTTTCTTCGTCGGCGCTCAGTTCCCCGTACATTAGGTCGAGGATGATGTCTGTCGATTGTTCCGAGGCCATTTCCAATTTCTCCTTAGACGCCAACTAGACAACATTCCAGCGCGTCTTTTCTTCCCGTAACGGAGCACCTTGCTCCAATATTACCTTTAACGTCCCTGTTGCGATTCGGATCTCAAAAGAGATCTAAATCGTGTTTCAACCGCCCGCAGGCGTATTCACTTTTTCATCCTCAGCGTCAAAACTATGGTCGGCATACTCGGCCAGATGGCCACGTAACGCCTCAAGAGCATAGCGCATTCGGCTTTTCACCGTCGGCACTGGAATCTCCAGAATTTCGGCAATTTCGCGAAATTTCAGATCCGACACTTCACGCATCATAAACACTTCGCGTTGATCTTCGGGCAACTGCTCAAGCGCCCATTCCAGACGTTTTCTAAAAACGTCGCGGTCATGATCCGTCGAGATTTGGTTGGTGGGATCGGAGACCCTGTCCAAGAAAGTCGACTTATCTTCATCCCCAACCGGTTTGTCCAAAGAGAGCTCACGACCACTTTTCTTGCGCGACTTATCGATGCAGATATTTCGAGCAATCGTGTAGAGCCAGGTCGTAAATTTAGCCGACTGTTGATAACCGGCAGCATTACGAATCACGCGCAAAAACACGTCCTGAAGCAATTCTTCAGCGATGTCTTTGCGGCCGACACTTCGGTAGATAAAATTGAAAACGGGGCGTTCGTGCCTGCGCAACAACACTTCGAACGCACGTGCATCGCCAGCGGCGTACGCAAGCATCAGTTCTTCGTCGCTCTGCTCCTCATGTGGAGCTTGTTCGGGCTTTGCGCCGAACAGGCCTTTGACGATCGCCAGCAGCATTTACACTCGTCCCGGAATGCACCGGAAAGACTCAAGAAGATCGCCGAGCTTGGCTCGGCTTTCATAAAACGTCAGCTAAGACGCCACTCTATTCCAAAGGGTTTGTGCGCGCCAACCACGATCACAGCTTCGCTGCGACCTCACCCGCGAACTTGCCGATCGTCATCTTCGAATCTCCCCAGCCTGGAAGAGAGGTTTTCGAGGACTTCAAATTCTCGACATCGCCCTTCACCGTCGCTTCTTTGGCGATCTCGGCACAACGCAGCGAAATGACTTGCACCGGCCAACGCTCGCTTTGAAGGCCACGAGTCAGTTCTGGGGCAATCGAGTCCACGCCTTGGTCCTTCATCTCTGTGCTGATGAAATTGCACAGAAACTCCGACTCCTTCTGCAGGTCCTCGTCGCTGTAGGCCGCCGATTCCAGCGGAAGGGCGTTCGCTGCCACAAGAATTCCGGCTTTTCCGCGCAGTTCGATGATGCGCTGTGCCGCAACCCATCGAAGCAATCCGCTCTGATTTCGAACAACCTCCGAGAAAAACGGTGTCGCTTTTTCACCTTGGATCCGCACGATCGCATCCATGAACCCGTCCTTGAGCTTATTTGGTGCCGCTGGATCGTTGATGGCTTTCTCGAGGTAAGGCATCAAGTTCGGATGGCCATTCTCGAGCAAGGCCACTTCAAGCTCACCCTCTACATCGGGGTGTTTTTCGTTGGCCCGCTTGACCAAAATGGTCGCCAAATCGCCCATGATCTTTGGATCGTCTTTAGCAAATTCCATGACATTGCGCTGAACGGTGGCTGGTTTCGCAGTCGTTTCGAGCCAAGTCAGCATCGACTCCAGGCCCTTTTTCCCTGAGCGAGGCATCACTTGACCAAGAGTCGTCGCGCCCAATTGCGTGCGCAAATCTTGGTCCTTAGACATCCAAGCGCCCAGAATATCTTCGTAGGCGGTCTTTTTAGACGAGGCGTAGGGTTGCATGAAAAACGCGATATCCTTGGCAACAACCGACTTCGAATCGCCAACCTTGACCTGTCCGCCCTGCTCTTTCACGTCCTCCGAAAGGCTTGGTTGATCCTGCAGGGTCCACATTTTTTCCACGAGGGGATAAATTGCGTCTGCGAATTTTGCACGTGTGGCCGCGTCTGGCATCGCTTCGAAAAGGGGTTGAATGTCCGAAACCTGATTCTCTTCGATCAAGATTTCAATCGCCCGAACCCGCACAGCATCTGGCTCAGTCGGGCTTTTGGCCCACTCGGCGAGCTTCTCATAGCCGCCCTCCGAGGTGCGCCAGATCTCAAGATCTTCGGGTTTACGTTCACAACCCCATACAAAACCAAGGGCAACCAATAACGACATTAGGGAAGAAGCTCTTTTCATCTGGCGTTTACCTGTGGAGTCCGGCATTGAACCCGCGAATGATCATCTTCAATCTCCCCGCACGTCAAGCGAGCATCCGACATGGAAAAAACAGTCACCACAGCCTGGTACCGACATCGTGTATTTCGTTGGCTCAGGGACCTGGTCATCTTCGGCGTGATTTTTGGCGGCATCACTTGGTTTCAGACGCGAAACCTACTCGATCGCGGCACCACGCTTCCCGTGACCTCATTGAAACAGCTCGACGGCAACACCTTCGACCTCAAAACCATGAACGGAAAACCCACCTTGCTCTATTTTTGGGCGCCTTGGTGCTCCGTATGCAAGTCAAACGCACATAATGTCCGCGCCATTGTTGGAGATGGGCACAACATCGCTTCTGTGGCGCTCTCGTACGAATCACTCGACCAGGTGCGATCATTTGCGCAAGAATATGACATGCCGCAGCCTGTGCTTCTGGGAGGAAATGAAGACAGCACCGCATTTAAGATCGAAGCTTTCCCCACGGTTTATGTGCTGAATCGGGACGGCGAGGTCGCATTTGCGACGATGGGCTACACCAGCGAAATTGGGCTGAGAGCGCGCCTCTGGGCAGCCGGACTCTAACGCGGTCCTAGAACATATCTTTGCGTTTGGCGCTCGATAGAATCCCGAGAGCCTCACGGTATTTCGCGACTGTACGCCGCGCGATATCGACCCCGTCTTTCGCCAATGCCTCAACGATCTTCGCATCCGACATCGGCTTTTTAGGCGGCTCATGAGCGACGATCTCTTTGATCTTAGCCTTCACAGCCTCGCTCGCAAGGTCATCGCCATCCAGATTCGTGATCGATGAATTGAAGAAATACTTCAACTCATAGGTCCCACGCGGAGTGTGGACATACTTATTGGTGGTCACGCGACTCACCGTCGATTCGTGCATGTTGATGTCTTCTGCGACATCGCGCAAAACCAACGGCTTCAGGTGTTCAACGCCGTGATCAAAGAAGTCTCGCTGGAACTTGATGATGCTCTCAGTCACCTTCATGATCGTGCTCTGACGCTGATGAATACTTCGGATCAGCCACATCGCTCCACGAAGTTTATCCTGGATATAATCCTTCACTTCGTTGTTCTTGCCGCCCTTCTGGCGCGCGAGTTCTTTGCGGTAATACCCACTGATTCGAAGCTTGGGCATGCCGTCTTCGTTAAGCATCGGGATGTAGTCGTCCCCGACCTTTTGGATGTAGATATCGGGCGTGATGTAGCGCGCCTCATGGTCAAGGAACTCTCGGCCAGGCTTGGGCTCCAGACGGGAAATCAACTTCGCCGCGGCCGTCACTTCCTCGAGATCACATCCCAGCGCTTTGGCTATCTTCTGGTAGCTCTTGCGCTCCAAATTCGGGATATGCTCCAGAATCATGTGCTTGATGATCATGTCTTCGGGGTAAAGCTTGTCGACCTGAATCAGCAGGCATTCCTGGAGATCGCGGGCTGCGATACCTAGAGGATCAAAGCGCTGGATTTCAGTCAGAATAAACTCAACGTCGTCGACGCTGGCCTCGGCATCTTCGGCGATGTCCTCGACGGTTGCATTACGCAAGTAACCGTATTCATCGAGGTTTCCGATGATAAGCACGGCAATAAGCTCTTCGTCTTCGCTCATTCCCGACAAACGCACCTGCTCCATGAGGTGCTCGCTCAACGACTCACTGGTCGACAGGGTTTGTTCAAGCCCTGGCCGGTCGTCATTAAGCCCTTTGTAGGAATTTGCAGGTGTGGGCGCTGAGTAATTTTCAAGGAAGGCTTCCCAATCGATCTTTTCGGCAGCATCACGCTCACCAACAGGCACGTCGTCGTTAGTGTCTGGCTTGGTCGCGGCCGTCATAGGCACGTCGTCATACTGCTCGATTGGCTCGTAGTCGTCAGGCTCAGGCATCTCTTCGAGCACTGGATTCTCGACCATTTCTTGGCGAACCGCAGTGATGAGTTCCATGCGAGAGAGCTGCAGCAGCTTGATGGCCTGCTGAAGTTGCGGAGTCATCCGCAACTGCTGGCTCATCTTGACTTGTTGTCTGAGTTCCATCGCCATTAACTGCTCCTATGCGCCTGAGCGCCTACTCTTTTTCTCCGACACCCGGAGATTCCAACACAACATTTGCGTCGGAAAAACCAACAAAAAGCACCTGGCTTTTCATCGTCCAATCGGATGCCTGAAATGCACCCTCCACCAAACGTAAACCGGCTTCCGTCCACGTCGCCGAAGCGGCGGAGACGACACCAAATGGGCCCGTCACCACAACATCGTTGGCCTGTGCCGGATCGCGACTCAGGCGAGCGACGAAGATCTTCTTCGACCCGCAGGCACCGCTTGCATTTACAAGCACCGCCCCATCACGTTTGCCGGTCAGTTCACAAGGCCCCATTTGCCATGTCTCTATGACATCAACAGGGGGCTCCACCATGACCTGCATCGGATCGACTTCTTCGGCTGCTTGAACATCCGGTCCTGCAGCATTCACCATCGATAGAAGTGAAAAAAACAAGATGTACCGAGCAGTTGAGTTAGTCATCGAGGGCAATGATAACAGACGAACACGGCGGCAGCAACCATTCTGGCATCCAATGGTATGAAACTTGCTTTTCAAGAACAAAAAAAGCGACCTCTCGGTCGCCTGATTTCTATCCTATGTGATTTTTAAGTTCTCGCAACCATTTCTCAGGGTGCGAAATTCTCGCAACGATCGATGACGAGTTTCTCTCCACCCAGAAATCCGCCAGGCTCATACCAGACGCATACTTCCTTTGCGGTTCCAGGCTCAAGGTCTGCTTTCCACGTCAGCTCCTGAACATTGAAAATACCGGGGCCCCACATGTCATGCAGTGCATCGTCCTGCTCGGTGTTCAAAATCGCATCCATGTCGCCGTCCAGATAGGCGTCCTCCATCATCGTTTCGGTGATGGCTGCGGCCACCTGACTCGAGACAAAAAAGGCAAAACACAGATCCTTGGCTTTCAGTGGTTTGCGGGTGTTCCAACATTCGGCCAACGCCAATGAAGCTTGGTAGATGTCGGTCGTGGTGTTTGCAGCAGGCGCTGGGGCCGGAACATCCCAATTTTCTGCGCACCAACCGCCGGGGGTGCATTGTTCAAACGTCGGACACGCCGCATCTTGAGTCGCTGGATCAGGATCAAAGATCGGGCATTCCACGCATCGGCCGGCTTCACGATAACAAACGTCGTACTGGCCCGAGCATGTATTGGTAGCGCAGAAATTCCCCGTGCATACGTCATTTTCACAGGCCAATCCCGCCACACAATCGCTGGCGACCGCACAGGGCGCGTCCTCGGCGCCCTTGCATAATTTCGGGCTCGTCGTGGGATCACAGGTCAGCTTCGACCCCGCGCAATCGTCGTTGTTTTCGCATTGGGCGCCCGAACCTCCCTGGCAAGTGCCACCGTCGCCAGCGCAAACCTGCCCTTCCAACGCACATTCATCGATTCCGTCCACGCAATTATCGTCGACGCTATTACAGATTTCAGGAGCTCCCGGGAAAACCAGATCGCTTGCGTCATTGCAGTCGATCTCATCGCCGCCAGGGCAGCCCATCGAGCCCGCGATTCCAAATCCATCGTTGTCAGCATCGGTGCAATTTTCGGCGCACGCTAAATCGCCGCCCTCGCAATCCTCGTCGATGCCGTTGCCGCAAATCTCAACAGCGCGTGGCTTGATGTCGGGGTTGGTGTCGTCGCAATCGCGTCCACCACAAGCGATGTCACGGAAATTATCGTTGTCGGCATCCGCACAGGTGATCTCAGGTACGGCATCCCCGTCTTTGCAGTCGTCGTCGAGCCCGTTTCCAGGAATCTCGGGTTTGCCTGGATTGACTGCGGTGCTGAAATCGTTGCAATCGTCGCCCATTGGGCAAGCGGCCGTGAGGCCAAAATAGGTGTCTCCGTCCTGATCGACACACATATCAGACGTCGTATTATTCGAACCTGTTCCATCATCGACGGTCGATTCAGCACAACCAACCAGACCCGCAAGCGCCACAAGGGCCATCCACATCTTCATGCATTCACTCCAAAAATTGTGACCGCTATCATGCCAGTTCGAACACACATGCGCCACTCATGGGAGGACGTCCCCTATTTGTCTAATTTTGCACCGTGATTGCCTAATTGCCGCAGTGCTGAGGGGGTGTTATATAGCGCGGCAAGGCCACGCACAGTTTCACAAAAAAACGTCACGAGGCAGGCAAATGGCGACGCACGGCGACCTCGTCGGTACACGAATTTTCGGGGAATACACCATCACACGCAAGCTGGGTGAAGGTGGCATGGGAGCCGTGTATCTGGCACGTAACGAAGCGATCGGGCAGGAGATCGGCATCAAAGTTCTCCACGGCCGAGCCGCGGAGAGCGACGAGCTCCTTCAACGATTCAATCGCGAAGCTCGCGTCATCTCCATGCTGACGCATCCCAATATCATCCGCGTTTTCATTTTCGGACGAACCGAACAAAACGTCGTCTACATGGCGATGGAGTATGTGAAAGGCCGATCGCTACGCGAGACGCTCAGCGCGGGATTGCTCGACGAAATCTCGATCATCAAGATCATGAAGCAGGCGTGTTCGGCGCTGGCGGAATCGCACGATCTGGGCATCATTCATCGCGACTTGAAACCCGATAACGTGCTGCTCACCGAGTTCCGCGGCGAGCCCAACTTCGTCAAGGTGCTCGACTTTGGCATCGCCAAGATTCAGGATCAAGAAGGGCAGCAGCAGCTGACTCAGGCGGGCATCGTTTACGGAACGCCCGAGTACCTCTCGCCAGAACAGGCGCAGGCACAGCCGCTGGATAACCGCACCGATATCTATTCTCTGGGTGTCATGCTCTACGAAATGATGGTGGGCAAGGTCCCCTTTCAGTCCAATTCGGCTGTTCAGGTGCTGACCATGCACGTCTTCAACGAGCCCGTCCCAGCCGAGCAAGTTGCGCCAAATCGTATCTCCCCCACCATGGCCGCAATCATCCGCAAAGCCATGGCCAAAAAGCCCGTCGACCGATTCAAGTCCGCCATGGAACTCTTCCGAGCGCTCGAGGCTCGCGAACGAGAGATCGTCAACGAGCGGCATATCGACTCCTCGGCGATGAACGTCCCTGGTTCCGAACTTACGGGCATGTTTATGGCGGTGCCAACGGCTGAACAGATGGCCCTGCAGCCTCGGCCCCAGGCCGCACCGCAGCCCGTCGCTCAGGTTCAACGTCCCCAGAATCACGCAACACAAGCCGCGAGCCCTGTCACGGACCCGACCCGAAAAGTCATCATCACACTCATCGTGTTGATGGTCCTTCTTTTGATCGTTTTGGTCACGGCTGGTGTCGCTTTGTACTTCAAGTAGGCGCGACGGTGCTATTCGACCTCGAAAACGTCCATAAACACTATGGGGACTTCCACGCACTCAAAGGCATCACCCTTAAGGTGCCCGAGGGAAGCATCGGACTCTTGGGTCCAAATGGTGCGGGCAAATCCACTTTGATTAAGTCCCTCTTGGGTCTTCTTTCGTTTTCGTCGGGATCGGCCTCCGTTCTAGGCTATCGACTTCCTGACGAGGCCCTCAAAGTCCGACAGGCCATCGGGTACATGCCCGAAAACGACTGTTATCTGCCTTATATGACCGCCGTCGAGTACGTCTCCTATGGCGGTGAACTCGCTGGCATGCCCAGAAGCGAATCCTTTCGTCGCGCTCACGAAGTCCTTTATTATGTTGGACTGGGCGAGGCCCGTTATCGCCAACTCGAAGGTTTTTCGACCGGCATGAAACAACGGGTGAAGCTCGCACAAGCGCTGGTCCAGGGGCCGCGCCTTGTCTTTCTGGACGAGCCAACGAATGGACTCGACCCCAAAGGCCGCGAGGAAATGCTCGATTTGATCAACGATGTTAAGGCACGCGGCGTCAACATTGTGCTCTCAAGCCACGTACTTCCCGACGTCGAACATGTTTGTGACTCAGTCATCATGCTTAATCAGGGCGGCCTTATTCATTACGGCCCCATCGACGAGCTCAAAAAGGGTGGCAAAGAAGTCGTGGAGATCGAAACCAAAGACCAAAACGATGCGTTCGAAAAGGTCCTTCGCCAGAAGGGCTTCAGCATCACTAAGGACGGTCTTCGACTCAAAATCACGGTTCCCGAGAATTCAAAACGAGACGATATTTTGCGACTCGCCGTCGAGAACGACATTCAGGTGCGGCATTTCATGCCCGCTGAACTCACCCTCGAGTCGGCGTTCCTTGGTTTGCTCGGAGAACACAGCTGATGGCGATTCACGAACAAAACTACGTGCGCTACGACGGCCCGCTGCGACAGACCGGAGCATGGTGGACGATCGCTCGAACTTCCCTTCGAACCTACCTCAGCTTCCTGCGCACCAAGCTTGTGCTTCTGGGGCTTTGGGTGATCGGGCCCTTGGTGGCCGGCGTTCTGATCTTGGTTGAATACGGGGCCCGCGGGCAAATCGCTCAATTCACAGAAGTCACGGCTCCATCGGGCGACTATGTCACCTACTTTCTTCAGATGCAGGCCTTCGCGCTGGCCGTGCTCTTCATGGCCAACGGCTGTGGCGTGATCAGCGAAGACCTCAGGTACCGAACCTTTCAGCTTTTCTTTTCCAAACCACTTTCTCGACTCGACTACGCTCTAGGAAAATACCTCAGCCTGCTGCTCCTCGGCTCGTTGATCACGGTCTTGCCAGCGACACTGCTCGCAACCTTGAGATGTGCATTTTTTATGCAATCGGAGTTCTTCGCGAGTGTGGCCAAACAAATGGCGATCGGGGTTGGGATGTCGGCTCTCATTACGTTTGTGATGGCCGCCATCGTGATTGGATTGAGCTCGCTGACCTCGCGCACTGGCTACGTGGTCCTGTCGTGGATTGGAGTGCTGATGGTCCCCTTGATCCTGAGCGGAATCGTAGGCATCGCCACCGACGGCGCAGAGTGGGCAAATCTATGGAGCCTCACGGGAAGCTTCATGGTCGCCTCCAAATCATTGCTCTCAGAAGAGGTCTTTGACGGCCCGATTTGGGTCGCCTGGGCCGTCTTATTCGGCACCATGGCTCTTGGCCTCTTTGGACTCGCGCAGAGAATTCGCACACTTGAGGGGGTCGCATGAGTACAGCTCCCAAGAAAGTCGAAATTCCAAAAGTGGGTTCAGGTGACACGGTCATCGCCATTCGGCGGGCTTCGCTTTGGTACGGGCAGGTCATCGGCGTCAACGACATCACGCTGGATATCGGACATGGCGTGCTGGGTCTGCTTGGACCCAACGGTGCGGGTAAATCGACCTTAATGAAGTTGCTCACAGGCCAACTTCGCCCCTCCACAGGAACCGTTGCGGTGCACGGCGACATCATCTGGAATAATCCAAATGTGTTCAGCCGGCTGGGCTTCGTCCCGGAACAGGACGCCTACTACGAAGAAATGACCGGTCGTGAATTTGTCGCCTACCTGACTCGGCTTCAAGGCTTCGGCAAGGCAGAGGCGCTCGAACGTGCCGATCGCGCGATCGAACGCGTGGACATGACCAAACAACGCGACAGGCGCATTTCCGAGTACTCCAAGGGCATGAGGCAGCGAGTAAAAATCGCCCAGGCTCTTGCCCACGACCCAGACATCTTGCTGCTCGACGAACCGCTCAACGGCACAGACCCCATCGGTCGACGATCGATCATCGATTTGATCGGCGAGCTTGGTGACGCAGGAAAAACGGTCATCGTTTCGAGTCATATCCTTCATGAAGTCGAGCAGATGACCACGAATATCGTGCTCATCAACAAGGGACGGGTAGTCGCCGACGGCAACATCTACCGTATCCGCGAGATGATCGACGAGCACGCGCACACCATCTTTGTGGACGCATCGGACTCACGAAAATTGGCCGCACTTTTGACGCCCTTTGACGACGTGGTCTCGATCGAATTTGCAGAAGAAGGCATCCATGTGGCAACCCGGGCTCCCGATGCGTGTTACACACGAATCCCTAAATTGGCCCTGGATAATGGCATTGAGATTCGTCGCATTGCCTCACAGGATAATAACCTCATGGCGGTCTTCCGATATTTGGTGAAATGATGAGTACCGCACGTAAACTTGGCACCATGAGTCTGCTCTCGACCTTGATCAGCGTTCAGCTGCGTCAGTTGCTCTTGCAGCGAAAAACCAAGGCGCTCGCGGTCGTGCAGCTGATGCCCCTGATCGGCGCGGCTGTGTACGTCCTCTTCGAAAATATCGACGGATTGACGATGTTTTCGGGGGTCGCCGAAAGCCTACTTCTGCCATTCCTTGTGCCGCTGGCCGCCATCTTTTACGGCGGCCCCGCAGTCGTCGACGAGATGGAAGGTCGCACGCTGACCTACCTCACCCTGCGTCCGATTTCGAAGGCCACTCTTTTTGTCGGAAAGGTCATCGCTGGCACGATCATGGCGTTGGCCATTGTGCTGATACCAATGCTACTGCTCTTTGGGCTGTGTATGTTTCAGTCCATGGATTTCGCGGAGAGTCTTCCGGTTCTGGGCCGAGTCCTCGCAGCCGCGTCATGCGGAATCATCGCCTACTCTGCGATCTTTGCGGCCCTTGGAGCGCTTTTTGCGTCAAGCCTGCTGGCTTCGATTTTGTATTTTGTCGCGTTTGAAATGGTGATGGCGACCTTGCCGGTGCTCGAACTCTTGAGCATTCGGTTTCATCTTCGTACGATAGCGGGGTTCACGTCGTCGGATCGACTCGGTTTTTTAGACCGAATGGTCCTCGACCAACCCCTTCATGTGGAGTGGTGGGTCTCTTTGCTCATCATCGGTGTCTTGACCGCACTCGGCATCGCCGGCGGTTCAATGATTTTTAAAGAAAAGCAATATTTAGTCTGAAGTTGAGGTATCTTATGGAAATTCTTTTCAGCAAAGAAACGGCAATTGAAGTTGCAGCGTCCCTTCTTGTCATCCCTTGCGTCCCTGACGAACTCCATCCCGCGCTTTCGCAGGTTCAAGAAAAGTCCGGTGTGGATATCATGGCCCTTGCCGGTGAAGAGAAATTCACCGGAAAGAGCGGTCAGGTCTTTGTTCTTCGTGGGCTTAAGGGTCTGGGCGGACACCGTGTTCTGCTTGTGGGCCTTGGAAAGCCCGACGAACGTGACGTCGAAGGCGTCCGCGGAGCTGGCACCATCGCAATCCGTCGTGCACGCGAAATGCACGCCACCACGGTGGCACTGGCGGCTCCGGCCAATAAAGAAGCCATGCAGTTCTTCGAAGGCGCCTTGTTGGGCACCTACGCGTTTGACCGGTACATTTCCAAGAAAGACGGCGATTTTTCAGGCTTCGAATCGATCACGATCGTGGGTGCCGGCAAAGAGCTTGAAGCTGCGTTCCTCGAAGCTCGAGTCCTCGCTGAATCGACGAATTTCGCTCGCGACCTCGTCAACGAGATCCCAAATGTTCTGACACCCGAGATGATGGCCTCGAAATCGCGTGAAATCGCGTCGAAGTATCGCTTTGAAATCACCGTCATGGACGAGAATCAGCTTGAAAAAGACGGGTTCAATCTACTCATGGCCGTGGGCAAAGGCAGCATCCATCCGCCACGTCTGATCCACATGATTTACCGCCCCGAAGGCGCTGTGAAGAAGAAGATCGCGTTTGTGGGCAAAGGCGTCACCTTTGATACCGGCGGATACAACCTCAAGCCTGGCTCTTCGATGCTCGCCATGCATTCCGACATGGGTGGAGCAGCCGCCGTCATGGGAGCCGCACGCGCAATCGGTGAGCTTCGACCTAAGAACGTTGAAGTGCATTTTGTGATCCCAACTGCCGAAAACAACATCGACGGCAACGCCATGAAACCTCAGGATATCTTCCGGGGTTACGGCAAAAAGACGGTGGAAATCCAAAACACGGACGCAGAGGGTCGCCTGATCCTGGCAGACGCACTGGCGTACATCCAAGAACACAAAGTCGACACCATCATCGACCTCGCCACTCTGACGGGCGCATGCGTCGTGGCTCTTGGCGAAACAACGGCAGGTATATTCTCGGATAGCGACGCGCTAGTTTCGCAGCTGATCGCGGCTGCAAGCACCACAGGCGAAGACATCTGGAGACTTCCGCTGACCAAGAAGCTCGACAAGACCCTCGATACCCACACGGCCGACATGCGAAATGTTGGACCACGTTGGGGCGGGGCCATCACGGCGGCGCTCTTCCTGAAACGATGGGTAAATATCCCCGATTGGGCACATATCGACCTGGCTGGACCGGCATACACCGAGAATGAAGGCACGACCTCTCCTGCAGGAGGAACGGGCTTTGGTGTCGGCACTCTCGTTCAATTTACGCTGGATCAGTCTAAGAGCCTCGCGTGACGCGGCTTTGACAATCCGCGCACGCGCGGATTATAAGGCTGATACCAATTATTATTAAGATTGACCGGACTTTTTTGGAGCACCCATGGCTCGTCTGAGAGTAGGAATAGTCGGCGTGGGCACCATCGCCGAACTGCATGCCACGGGTTACGAACACGATAAACGTGCCGAAATCGTTGCCGTATGCGATCGCGACGAAGACCTCGCCATTCGACGCGCTCTGGATTGGGGCGCGAAGAATTATTACACCGACTTCGACGAGATGTTGCGTAATCCCGATATCGACGCCATCGAGATCGTGACCCCGCATTATTTGCACGCCAGGCAGGCGATTGCCGCGCTTCGTGCCGGCAAACACGTCTCGGTCGAACGCCCTATCGGGTTGACGATCGAAGAAGCCGATCAAGTCATTCAGGCGGGACAGGCGTCAGGTAAAATTTTGCAGGTTTTCGAACCCTGCCTCTTTTACAAGCCTCTGCTCGACGCGCGCAGTCTGATTGACGCCAACGAGATTGGCCGTCCGGTGGGTTTGCGGATCGACGCCACCATCGGGAAATCCACGGCTGGCGTTTGGAACTTCGAAGAAGGCAGCCCCGAGGCTTGGCGCTTTGATCCAGCGTTGGCGGGTGGATCGCCCATGCTTTACGACATCGGTTACCAATCGATGTGCATCGCCCTTTTTCTGATCGGTTCGATCGAAAAAATCGATGTTTGGCAGGGCACCACGCGAATCGATGAACGCTTATCGATCGACGCACCAACGGTCGCGATGTGGAAGCATTTCCAGCAGGACGTCTTCGGAACGCTGGCGCTGACTTACGCACCCGAACGCAAGATGCGGACTCCCTATCAGCCCATCGAGATGAGAATCACGATCAACGGCACTCGGGGAGATATCGACATCCATCGAAACTCGGACCCTGCCCAACTTGAGGCACCGGTTGAGCTTCGTCGTGATGCCAGAAAGGTCGTTTACGGACAGAAGAACACGGCCTACGAAGACTCATTTCATCGGGCAACCAAGAACTTCGTCAGCGCATGCTTGGGCGAAGAAGAGCCTTTGCTTAAGGGAAATGAAGCCAAACAGCTTCTGATCCTTACCCTGGCTTATCAGGAAGCAGTTCGGCGAGGACGCGCCATCACTCTTCAAGCGGGATAGTCATGAAACGTTGTTTATTAGTTTTGTTGATGCTCAGCGGATGCTCCTTCGATAGCGGAGATGCGCCTAACGAGAACGGATCGAAATGGGTTTTGGATTCGGGCGTGACCGACGCGACCCTTGATTCACAAATATCTGCCAACAACACGACGAACAACGCGACCAATAACGCGACGAACAACGCGACCAATAACGTCACGAATCCGACAAATAACGCGACCAACAACACAGATCCGGCCGACGCCGGCCCCGATCTCATGCCACCCGTAGAAGACGCGGGTATGGACGTCGCCACCCAACCCGACCTGCCCGTCGGCCCCTGCCAAACCAACTCAGATTGCCCCTCCCAGGGCGAGGTGTGCTGTCCACAAATCGCCGGCGAAAACGCCTGCAAACCGCAAGACCAATGTCGAGTCGGTGGAACGTGCGAAAACGCCAACGATTGTTCGAATAACGACGAATGTTGTCCCCTCCCGGACCTTGTGGGTGGGGGCGGTCTTTGCGCGGCTCAATGCATCGGAAATGGTGGCTCTCAGACCCCTTGCGCAACCAATGCGGAATGCAGCAACGGATTGGTGTGCTGCTCAGGCCTGAATGGCAACACCTGCAGCAACCGCTGCTGGAGCGGCGGCGTGTGCGCCGTTGATGCGGATTGCGCTACCGGGGCAACCTGTTGCGACGTGCGCTTTGGCGACAAACAGTGTCTCACCAGATGTTTTTAATTTTGCGGGGATCCGTTGGTGCTCTCTGACATCCCTTCGAAAATCATCAAGTCGCCCGGACGTTATGCCGTTCTCTTAAACGCGCGTGCCAAGCGCTGGACCGGCGACCTTCATTCCGACATTCAACGATGGGTCTCTCCCAAAGACCTTTATTTGACGGACGACTTCACCCAAGCCGAACGAACGCTCGATCGTCTTGTAAAAGAAGACTACGACTTCATTTTCACCGGTGGTGGCGACGGAACAATCGCCTACCTCATCAACGCGATTGAACGCCGTATCCGAAGTGGAATGGTGTCGCGCGAACAGGCCCCTGGCGTCGGTGTGCTAAAAATGGGCACCGGCAACGCGCTGGCGAGCTACGTCGAGTCATCGGACATCGTCGACGACCTGCGGAAATTGCGTGAAGGCGGCCCGATGGTCGTCTACGACGTGCAAATGGTGGATTGCGCCGAGGGCCTCTTTCCATTTGTGGGCTTCGGGTGGGACGGACTGATCCTGAACGATTACGACGCCCTCAAAGATGCCGTACGCGGCACCGCCGTTGAAAACTACGTGACGGGGCTGGGTGGATACGCGCTGAGCATCGCTTCGCGCTCGATCCCCAATGCAATTCGAGTCGGGGAAGTGCCGACCATATTGACTGCGTTGGACCATTGCATCGAAATCGACCCCAACGGCAACGAGATCGCCGAATGGCACGCTGGTGACGTCATGTTCAACCAGAACGCTAAAGTCTGCGGGTGCGGAACCATTCCCTACTGGGGTTTCAAAATTAGAATGTTTCCTCAATGCACCCAGAGACTCGGGTATTTCCAACTGCGTGTGTATTGGGGCTCCGTGTCGTGGATCCTCAAGAACCTGCCAGCATTCTGGGATGGAGGCCTCGAGCCCGGAAAATTTCGCAACTTCCTGTGCAAGAGTGTAAGATGCGAGTTTCCAGATAAGCCACTAGCTTACCAAGTGGGCGGGGATGCCAAAGGCTTCGAGCGCATGGTCGAATGGAAGATCAGTGAATTCCCGGCGAAACTAGCAGTTCCTTTGCGCTGAGAAATACGTGACCGATCGAATCAAGTCGCCCGAAGAGTTCAAACATTTCGTTTGGCGAAGGCACGAAGACAGCAAAGCGCTGGGGGGCTATCGATCAGAGATCGTAACCTCAAACGGCACCGACGTACGACGAATCATCGCCCAACCCTTCCAGATTTCATTCCAACAATTCACGGACATCGAAGCATCGATGCGGATCATCAACCGCATCGAGGGCGGTCTAGGCAAAGGGGTCGCCATGCTGGGCTACAGCATGTTCTCGTCGGAGACCTCGGTGGCTGTCCTTCACACAGGCCAGCACCTTAATCCAGGCTGGATCGCATTTCCATTTGGAGACATCCAAGGCCGCTTTCCAACGATGCCACTGTCGTCGGTCGAAGTCCCTTGCCTGCGTTTGATTGGCGGCGCAACGCTCGTCACGGAAGGTACGCCCACGCTGCGTGCGGCGCTTGAACAGCGAGGGACCAGCTTTCAGAAACAAGATTACGCCTTCAATATCCTCGAACACATCAAATCCTGGGAAATCCATGCGCGTATTGGCGACGACGACTCACGGCCAATCCGGCTTGTAGACAGCAAAAAGCCCAGCGCTTTAAATCGCACCGATCCCAATCGACTCACGATGAATTTCTTTCTGGATCCCGTTATTTTTCGAGAATTTAAGGACGACAAAGGCCTGCAGCTCTTCCACCAGATCAAATTCGACCGAGAATTCCTGTGCCTGCCCGAGGACTGGCTCACCTTCTCGTTCAAAATTGAACTTCCGGAAGGCACATGAGTTCGAAAGCGACCACGCCCCCCCAAATCCGCGCGGCAACATCACTTTTGCTTGGCGTCGTAGGCGCAGCCATAGGGTTGCTGATCCTGAGTGTCCTTCTGGATCTCAGCATTCTCGACTTCGAAACTGGCACCGTTTTTTCCAACGCATGGCTGAAAGGCCCCAATCGCGTGCTTGACGGCCTGTCAGAGGTGCTTTCAGCCGTGCTCGGCATCTCCCTCACAGTCGTCGCCATCGTCGTACAGCTTGCCTCCCAGCGTTATCCCGCGAAGATCGTCGACGTATTTATGTACGATCGGCTCAATATCACGGCGTTTGCGTTCATGGCGGCCTCCTGCATCTACGTCGTCATGGCCACGGCAATGAACGTCGATGGGAACCTTCCCTTCGTCGCGTTCACGGCACTGCTGCTTGCGATCCTGAATTTCGCAATGCTCCTCCCCTATTTTGCTCACGTCTTTGCGTTTCTAGAGCCCACGAATTTGATTTCCCAGATCCAAATCCGGGCCAATGCACAGCTTCATCGCCTGGCTGAGGGTGGTGACGTGCTCACGACACAGGAATCCACTGCATCAGCGTTCGATCGGATCGCCGATAATTGCATGGCTGCCATCGTTCAATCTGACCGCAATCTTGCCATTCATAGCCTCCAGACTCTTGAAACGATGATGGTCGACTACCTCGCCCTGAAACCATCGTTGCCCGATGCCTGGTTTGAAGTCGATGAGGAGTTTTTTGGCACGCTGGCACAGGAGTCCATTCTCGATCTTGTCAAACAGCGCACTTGGATCGAAGCCAAAGGGCTGATGGAATTTGAACGGGTGTTGCGGCGAGCTCTCGACGAAATGTCCGAAGTCGTCAGCCAAATCGCGCGCTCTACTCGGGCGGCTGGCGAAGCGGCCATCGCGCGAGAGCAGTGGGAATCCGTTGAACTCACCACTCGATTTTTCAACACCTATATTCGCCATGGCCTGAACCGGAAGAACATCCGAGCGGTCTACAATATCCTCTATGAATATCGGTTATTTGCCGTCGCATTGCTCGAGACCCAGCCTGAAATGACTCAGAAGGTGGCGAATCACCTCGTCTATTATGGCCGCACGGCTAACGAAATGGGCCTGCCTTTCGTGACCGTCACCGTCGCACACGACGTCCGAGTCATCTGCGAAAACGCATTTGGCCAACCCGATGCTGACGTCAGGAAACTGCTCGAGGTCTTCCTGCGCCTTGACCAACCTGTCGACGGAAAGGGCGAAGACGTCGCGCTGATCGGCGTGCGCAAAGCTCAGTCAATGCTGGGTGCTTTCTTGCTTCGACACGACGAAATGGAACTCGTCGATCTGATCCGTGAGGACATGCAGGGTGAGCGCAGTGATCGTCTGCGATTCATTCGGGACGAAATCTTGGCGGTCAAAGACCGTAAGTTCTGGGAAATCACCGATCGAGGCTTCAATTTCGATTTCTCTGAGCTCGAACACCACCCTTCCATAATTGCGTTCTTTGAACCCATGATTGGCACCTAGTCAAATCGACATGCGGACGACCATTTGTTATGCATGGCCTCGAATTCGTCACGGAGGACATAATGACCGAAACGTTCCTGCTTGAGCCCGGTTTCCAATTCTCTGCCGCCCTTGATCCACACCGCCGATCTGCGTATCGCCGTGCGATTGATGCCGCCTTTGCAACACTTCCAGCCAAACCAAGTTTTGCGTTGATCGGTTGGCAAGCTGCGACGCTTCTTGATTTCGTTGCGGACCGAGCCGGCCGAATTATTATCATTGAAGATAATCCGACCTTTCTGGAATCCATCCGAGCGTCGGTCGAGGCCCGCGGGGCGTCGAATATCACGATCGTGACCCAATCACCGGCCACCGCCAAATTAGACGATCGCGTCGATGCGGTTGTAGCCGGCCTGTCAACGACCTGGTTTCTAGAGTCTCCAGCCGTTCATATTCTGGACAACGCCCGTAAGCATATCTTGCGCGCTGGCGGGATCATGATCCCCAGACGATTCCTGCACCTCTTCGAACTCGCATCAAGTCCCAACGATCTGCATGGCATGACCATGCGGGTACCGCGATACGGACGACCAGGTGAGCCTTTTCCCGTCTTGTCCGAGTCCAAACATTTTGGCACGACAGATCTCACGAGCTCTGAGCCGATCCGACTTGAGACCGATGACACCATCATCTGCAAACCGTTGCTGTCAGGAACTCTTACGGGCCTGCGCCTGACCACCTTGGTCGAACTCGCTGACAACAACGTTCATCTGGCCAGCCACTCGGGCTTCCAATCGGTCTTCATGCCACTGCGTGAGGATATTGAGGTTGTGGCCGGAAAACCTGTCACCATTTTTGTTCGATTCACGTTAGGCGAAGGCCTTTTGCAGACACGCTTCATGGCGCGAAACGTCGAGGCCGAAGAACCGCCTTTGATTCTTCCGCCCGAAGTCGTCGACCAATTCAAACGCGAAGTCGCGGCCATGATCGCTAAGGTCGACGAACTCGGCCGCGGCAGCGACTTGGACAAGGTGGTGACCTACACGTTCGACCCGCATGGCGACGTGTCTCGATTGACGGCTCTCTTTTGGACAGTCGACGAAGAATTCCAAAAACCGCTCAGAGCTCTTGTCGAACGTGTGCGGCTCGCACTCTCGCAGGAAGGTCAGAATCCGAGCGACGAGAACCTGTACGATTTGATGCTTGAGGCCTACCGGGATACCCGAGGCCGTTAATTCTTGAGGACTTCATGACAATTCATCGCATTGAGGGCGAACTCGCCCAGCGCATTCTTATTCTTGATGGAGCAATGGGCACGATGATCCAACGCTATAATCTGACGGAAGCAGATTATCGTGGGACACATTTTGCCGATCATCCCAGCGATCTGAAGGGCGCGGCAGATGTACTTGTCTTAACCCGACCAGACGTGATTTCCGCAATCCACCGAGAATTCCTTGAGGCTGGCGCGGATATCATTGAAACCAACACCTTCAATGCCCAGGCAATCTCGCTCGAAGATTACGGGTTGGTCTCTTACGCCAGACAGCTGAATGTGGCCGGGGCCAAGCTCGCCCGCAAAGTCGCCGATGACGTGACTCGCTCCAACCCTTCCCGTCCCCGATTTGTGGCCGGTGCGATCGGTCCGATGAGCAAGACGCTGTCAATTTCCCCCGACGTCAACGACCCAGGATTTCGAGCCCTGACCTTCGACCAAGCCCGCGACGCCTATGCCGAGCAGGTGCGAGGACTTCTTGAGGGCGGAGTCGATTTGCTCCTGCCCGAGACCACGTTCGACACGCTCAACCTGAAAGCCGCCCTCTACGCGATCGAAGACGTCTTTGAGGAAATGAACACGCGGGTTCCTGTGGTGGTCTCTGTCACGATCACCGACGCCAGCGGGCGCGTGCTGAGTGGCCAAACACTCGAAGCATTCTGGATCTCGATTGCACACGCAAAGCCTCTTGCCGTGAGCATCAACTGCGCGTTGGGTGCAAACGAAATGCGCCCGTACGTCGAAGAGTTGTCCAAGATCGCAGACGTTTACACCGCGTGTTATCCCAATGCCGGATTGCCCAATGAATTCGGCGAATACGACGATTCCCCGGCACACATGGCGAGCCTGCTCAAAGATTTTGCGGCCAGCGGTTGGCTGAATCTGGTCGGCGGCTGTTGTGGCACCACTCCCGATCATATCCGCGCCATCGCGGCGGCCGTCGCCGACCTGCCTCCAAGAACGGTCCCGACCGTTCCGCGACTGAGTCGCTACGCCGGACTTGAGCCGGTCATCCTGCGCCCAGACTCGAATTTCACGCTGGTCGGTGAACGAACCAACATCACCGGCTCCAAGCGTTTCATGCGCTTGATCAAAAACGGAGAGTTCGACACGGCACTCGATGTCGCCCGCCAGCAGGTTCATGGTGGTGCGAATATCATCGACATCAACATGGACGAGGGCCTACTGGACTCGCCCGCCGCGATGACACGTTTCCTTAAGCTTATTGCGGTTGAGCCGGACATCGCTCGCGTCCCGATCATGATCGATTCCTCGCGATTCGAGGTGATCGAAGCTGGCCTGCGCTGCGTTCAGGGCAAGGCGATCGTCAATTCGATCAGCCTCAAGGAAGGCGAAGAGCTTTTCAAAAAACAGGCCCGGATTTGTCGACGATTCGGCGCAGCCGTAGTCGTCATGGCGTTTGACGAAGAAGGCCAAGCCACCACCGTTGATCGAAAACTCGAAATCGCACGAAGGGCGTTCAAAATCCTTCAGGAAGACGTCGGATACGACCTCCTCGACGTCCTCTTCGACCCCAATATCCTGACCGTTGGCACGGGAATCGAGGAGCACTCAGACTATGCCATCGACTTCATCGCCTCAATCAAAGCGATCAAGGCCGAGTTCCCGGATGTGAAGATCGTGGGCGGCGTCTCCAACGTCTCGTTTGCCTTCCGAGGCAACGATCGGGTCCGAGAAGCCATTCACGCGGCGTTTTTGTACCACGCCATTCAGGCCGGCTTTGACATGGGCATCGTCAACGCCGGGCAACTCGAAGTTTATGAAGAGGTCCCTAAGGACCTCCTTGAGCGCGTAGAAGACGTGCTGCTTAACCGCAGACCGGACGCGACCGAACGCTTGGTTGATTTTGCCGACACCATCTCGTCTGCGGGAAAAGAACGCGTGCGTGACGATGCATGGCGCGCCACTTCCGTCGAAGAACGACTCAAACACGCGCTCGTCAAAGGCATCGACGAATTCATTGAGGCCGACACCGAAGAGGCCCGCATCAAGTTCAAGCGCCCCATTCGGGTCATCGAAGGCCCATTGATGGACGGCATGTCGATCGTGGGCGACTTGTTTGGTGCAGGAAAGATGTTCTTGCCCCAGGTGGTTAAGAGCGCCCGCGCAATGAAAAAAGCCGTCGCCTACCTGACTCCGTTCATGGAGGAGGACGCCGGCGACGAAGATATTTTCCAGGGAACAATCCTGATGGCCACGGTGAAGGGCGATGTACATGACATCGGCAAAAACATCGTGGGCGTCGTGCTTGGATGCAATAATTACCGCGTGATCGACCTCGGGGTGATGGTTCCTGCGGATCGAATCCTTGATGAAGCCATCAAGTCTGGGGCAGACATCGTCGGCCTTAGCGGGCTTATCACCCCGTCGCTGGATGAGATGGTTCACGTCGCCAAAGAAATGAAACGACGTGGCATGACCATGCCACTTCTGATCGGTGGCGCGACGACAAGCCGCAAACACACTTCGGTGAAAATCGAACCTCAATATCAGGGTGTCACGGTTCACGTCCTCGACGCGTCACGTGCCGTGGGTGTGGTGGAAAGCCTCCTCAATGAGGATAAAAAAGAGGCCTACATCGCCCAGAATCGCGATGCGCAGGAAGTCGATCGGGTCGCGTTTGCGAACCGAAACACCACAAGTGAGGTCATCTCTCTCGTGGATGCGCGCGCCAACGCTCCCATCATCACGTTTGAGCCCGACGATATTGCCGTTCCATCATTCCTTGGCACTCGCGTCATGACCCCGAGCGTCGAAGAGCTGATTCCTTTCATCGACTGGAGCCCATTCTTCGCGACCTGGGAGCTTCGCGGCGGCTATCCAAGCATCTTCGAACACCCTGAACTTGGACCGCCCGCTCGTGAACTCCACGCAAACGCGCTTCAAATGCTCGATGTGATCGTTGCTGAAAACTGGCTGAACCCGCGGGGCGTTTTTGGGTTCTATCCAGCCGTATCGCAGGGCGATGATATCCTGATCGGTGCGAACCAAGAGACACGTCTCTGCATGCTCCGCCAACAGAATAATCGCGCGAAAAACGGGCAACATAATATGTGCCTCGCAGACTTCATCGCCCCACAATCATTGGGGATGACCGACTATATGGGCGGTTTCGCGGTGACCTCCGGACCAGAAGCCGATGAACGCGCTGAGGCCTTCAAGGCCAATAACGACGACTATAACGCCATTCTTTTGAAATCCTTGGCCGACCGATTGGCAGAGGCTTTTGCTGAATGGCTTCATCGCGAAGCCCGGCGGGAATGGGGATATGCACCCGACGAAAACTTCGACTCTGCAGCATTGATCTCTGAGCAATACCGCGGAATCAGACCAGCACCTGGATACCCTGCTTGCCCTGACCACACCGAGAAATTCAAGCTCTGGGAAATGTTGGACGCGGAAAAGCTCGCCGGAATCAGCCTGACCGAAAGCTGCATGATGCATCCTGGATCGTCTGTCTCAGGCTGGTACTTTGCCCACCCTGCTTCTCGATATTTTAGCATTTTGCGCATCGGGCATGACCAACTCGAAGACTATGCCGCGCGCAAAGGTATGACCGTTGATGTTGCTGAACGCTGGCTTGCCACGCTTCTTGGGTGAACATGAAGAGCCTGGGCAAATACCAGATCATCCGACACATTGCCGATGGAGGCATGGCGACCATTTGGCTCGCTGAGTTCACCGGACCACAAGGATTCACGAAGGAAGTCGTCATCAAGCGACTTCTGCCGGAACTTGAATCGGACCCCATTCAGCGGGACATGTTTTTGGATGAAGCGCGCCTGGCTTCTCAACTTTCTCATCCCAATATTGGTCAAATCATTGAGCTCGGAGAGGCCGAGGGAGCCCATTTCATCGCCATGGAGTTCATCGATGGCCTGTCTCTGGAAGCTATGCTTGCCGACGGGCCACTTCATCCGCAGATAGCGGCCCGAATCATGGTCGACGTTCTTGCAGCGCTCGAACACGCGCATACGGCGGTTTCTCGCAGTGGGCAGCCGCTCGGGATCGTTCATCGCGACGTCACACCTTCCAACGTGCTGGTCTCCAACGACGGGATTGTAAAACTCGTCGACTTCGGGGTTGCCAAAGCCCTTGGAAACGCCCGTGCTACTCAGGCAGGCGCTGTGAAAGGGAAGTTCGCATACATGTCGCCAGAACAAATTCAGGCCGACGAAGTAACCCGGCAAAGTGATGTCTTTGCGGCCGGCATCACTTTCTACGAAATGCTGGCCGGCAAACGTCCATTTGGCGACGGCATCCGAGCGGTCTCGGCCATCCTTCGTGAGGAACCCGAGCCACTGACCTCAGCCCCTGAGCCCTTCGCACAGATCGTTTTCAAAGCTCTCCAAAAACAACTGCCCGACCGCTACGCCACAGCTCGCGCGATGCAGTTGGACCTCGAAACGGTTTTACGAGCACAGGGCTCGTTTGTCGGGCAGCGTGAAATTGCAGTCCTCGTGCGAGAACTCCGAGGAATTTCGGTCACGGATTTGAGCACAGACGACTTAGATGCCGGTCTGTTTTCGTCGTATCGCGGCGAAATCGCCGCCGTCGGCGCGAGTGGCGAGATGGCGATCGTCAATCCACGCCCGCGCGCTGCAAAATGGATTTACATTGCAGCGACCTTGGCCATCGTCGGGGCGTCCTTGACGGCATTCTTGATATCGCAAGCCCGACATACAATTCCAGAAAACACCACTTTGATCCTCGGAGAGTCGTCGGTCGTTGAGGCCGGCACAACTCCTCGTATGTTGTTCGAAAAGGCTGGCGTGCCCGTGGTGATCCGCACCCTCCCTAATTCCGACGTCTATCATATGCGAAAGAAGATAGGCTCCACGCCACTGACAACTCAGCTGACCCCAGGAAACTACAAGCTTCAGTTCCAACGTGGAGACGTTTCCAAAGAACTGACGCTTGGCATCCCGGCGGAAACTGCGCTCGTTCAAAAAGACCTGCGACTCTCAGATCTCCGAGATTTCCAACCAGATGTTGCGGCGAAACCTGAAGCGAAGGCAAAACCGAAGTCGAAATCCAAGGCGCCGGCGGGATTTTTTGACAAGCTCAAGAAGGCCATCAAATGACCGAATTCGGAAATTTGTCGAACCACGCTGTAGGAGTGCTTCTTCGGGAGATGGTCCGTCGCGCTATCGAGTCGATTCAGGCGCAGCAATTTGATTTTGAGGCGTCAGAAAAATCCTCGCCCTATCGCGCTGGCAGAGATTTTGTCACCAGTGCCGACCTGGCCGCCCAGGCGATCTACGTTCACATGATCACAGAATGCCTGCCTGGCGTGGGAATCATCGCCGAAGAGGATAACCTCCTTGTGGCCTCAACCCTACCCACGCCGTTGTGGATTACGGTCGACCCTCTGGATGGCACTCAAGCGTTCATGCGCCGACAATCGCATGGCATCGGAACGATGATCTCGCTCGTCAACGATCAAGACGTTCTTTCGGCCTACGTCGGCGATGCCATCACTCGGGAGATCTACGGTTTCCGACCTGGCTCAGCCAATGTTCACCGGATCAGCCGTGGCTCGAACACGATCCGCCTGGAAATCGAAGAAGGCCTTTCGCTAAATCAACAGCACGCTCTACTGCACAACGAACCGCGAGAATTCTCGAAGGAAGCTCAAGAACTCTTCTTGGAACCACCCCATCGGATCTTCAAGTCCTTCGAAATCACGCGAGGAAGCATCGGAATGGAATTCACCCGCCTCTGGAAGGGTGAAGTCGGTGGAATCTTCATTCGACCTGGTTCTACGACTCCCTGGGATTTTAATCCCATTTTTGGGATCTCACGGCATATGGGTTTCAAATTCTTGCGAATCGCATCAGACGGACTGCACGAGGTCGACATGCCGGTCTTGCTGGCGGTCGGCGCGTTGGAGCACGAATTGTTGGTGGTTCACGAGAGCCGGGTCCACGAGCTCAGTTGAGCGTAGACAGACGGGCACCGTCATAAGCACAGAAACGGGCCGCGCCCGAAAACCTCCGACCACACGCCGAACACATTTTGCGTCGAGGCCCCACCCCAAGCGGCGCCAGAGCGTCCGGCCGAACATTGAGCATGGGAGTCAGCAGGTCGCCGTCTTCAGGGCAATGCGTGACATCTGGCGAGGCCACGTGATGGCATGAATCGCAGACCATCATAGGAATCATGGGAAAAATCACCCTGGCGTCCGACGGATCGAGCTTGTTCACCTCACATCCCTCCTCACAGGCGTGCCCTTCCTCGAGGGCCTCCTCGCCGCACGTCTTGCAAACCCAAACCACCGCTAGGCGTTCCACTGCATTGGTGGACAACCGTTGTCCGTCGAATCGGCAATATTTAGCGCCATACTCATAGCGACGACCGCAACTCGAACAGACGGGTTTACGAACACCGTCGAGGACCTTTACGCGATGTCTGGCGTCGCCTCGAACAGAGAGGCGGCTTGAATCATGGGGACAGATGACAACCGACTCAGGAAAGGTTCGCTGGCATTTTGGGCATTCTCGTTCCCTACCCCGCCCCCCCGCGACAAGAACATCGGCGATGGTCCGACGCGCGGAATCAGTGGCAGCTTGTGTTTCGGTGATAGCCGCTAACGGCGAGGTCTTTTCAACTCTACGTTCACTCGCAACCCGCTGTGGCGAAAACAGAACGACTCCGTCTCCGTCCAAACGCTCATCGCGCCGGGCAAGCCACCAACGCGTGACCACCGTCGACACGAACACACATAACGCGAGCAGAAGGCCCGCCAAAGCAACCTCAGCCCAAGTGATGGTAAGCGCAGAAAAAGGCGTGAGTAGAATGGTCGGCATTGGCGCTCCAGCGTGACCTTTTCACTATAACAAGTGGCCACCCGAGCAACAACAACCCCGCAAATTGTATGAAACATCCTGACGCTGGCCGAATTAGTACGGCAGCTCAGGAACGTAAAGAATATCGCCGGGCAACAACTTGATGTTCTTGCTCTTTCCTTCCACGATATCTTGCATTGGAACACGCACCTGAATCTCAGCGGCGTTCACAACCCGAGACAACTTCGTGCCATTGGAGTTCGCGTTATCCGAAAAGCCGCCGGCAAGTGCGATCCCTTCGATAATCGTAATATTCGACTTGTAGGCGAAAGACCCCGGGCTGTTCACTTCGCCGAAGATGTAGATTCGTTTTGAATTGTACTCGGTGATCGAGCAACGAACCGAGGGGTTCTGGAGGTAGCCGTCAGCGAGGCCCTCTGTCAGAACCCGCTCGAGCGATGCGCAGGTTTCCCCGTCCGCCTTCACTCGCCCGACGTACGGAAAATTGATCGTTCCGTCATCGGAGACCGTGAACATTCCTGACAGATCCGGTTGTCCGTGAACGGCCAATTCAAATCGATCACCCACACCAAGCTCACCCGTAGGCGGAGCCTGACTCTGCTGTTCAACGAGCGCTTCGTACGCAGGGTCCACGTCACCCGAACCGCAAGAGGCCAGAAAAAACAGAATGAAAAGGAAACGATGCATCAGTAATGAATGGTGGTCGAGAGTGATACGAGATGTCGCATATACGCACGCAACGATTCGTCTCCCACCGTCGTAATCTGCACGGTGTCATCCGTAAAATTTGATGCAAACGTGTAACCGGCATCGAGCGACCACCATTTCGTGATCTTGAATCCTGTGCCGGCCGAGATTTGGAGCAAGGAATCGTTAAACGCCGAACCTGGGTAGCTACGCAATTGCAGGGAGCCGTCGAGCTTGAAGTTCATACGATCCGTGAAGCTCTGCGTATAACCCGCATAGGGTTTGTAGAACGTGTAGTAGTTCGAAATCGAAGCGTCTCCAAAGCCCTGTGCGTAGCCCAAAAACAGCGTGTTTGCGCTGGAAAGTGAACCAAACCGCCACGAAACTTTTCCATCCACCAACGCATTCGACGCTGTAGGACCTGCATCGTAGAAACCCCAACCCCAACCACCCGTGAGTGAGACGGCAATGCGATTGGTGATCGAACCACTGAGTCCGCCCGTAAGCCGCAACGGCATCGAGTTCGCGGTCGAAAGACTCCCCGAAGTCACGGTGGTGTCATACTGAATCAATTGGATATCTGCCGTGAGCACCAAGGCGGTGCGTGGCAAGAATTTCCAGTTATTGGCCAACGTCGCGTGATGAATCGTGCGATCCAAATTCGACAATTCGGCATTCTCGTGGTGGTAGAGCACCCAGTCGTACGTCAAATAGTGCTGAAATACCTGATCACCAGGATGCAAGCCAAAGGTCACGCCCAACGAGTTGATGTCGCGATTGAACGGAAAAGCCGTCGGTGAATTCGGGGCTTCGTTTGTGCGATTGAAACGTTCTTTGAACGTCACACTGAAGGCGCCCTGTCGATTGATTCCGACTTCGCCCGCCAGATTCGCGCTCAAACCGCTCTGTTCCGAAAGCGTCGTTTTCGAGCTGAGGTATTGCTGCCAGCCCATCTTCGCATCAAGCGTGACTTGGGTCATCCGCTTGCCGGTGGTCTCCATCTTAAGGAATGGCTCGACACGGATCGAAGGTGCACCAGAGAGAGATTCTGTCTCTTTGGCGGATTCAAAAAATACGTTGGTGTCGTAGAGCGTGGAGAGCGTCAAACCAGGAGTAACTTTCAGGTTACCGGCGCGCAATCCGTCTCCAGGCTCGGCCCATGCAACACTTGAGGTCAACACCCCAAGTAGCACACCGACGAGGAGTCTTTTATGGCCAGCAGAAAACATTAAGGTCCTGAGGTACTCAACAAAACAAAAAAAAAACTCGTTCCCAGCCTATCTAACAAAAAGCCCCGAAAAGTGAAGTCATTTTGATTACTGGAACAAAGTCAGCTCGGGAAGCCGCTCCTCAGCATACTCAAAATCGAAATCATCGTGGTCGACGACCAGATAATCGAAATCGGCAATATCATTGTCCACCACCACCTCGGTGACGGTGCCATCCGAATACTGAAGAACCTCGCCGGCACAAACATGTGCTTCATCGCCGAGGCCACTTACTTTCTGCCCAGAAATCGCGATCAGGGTGTAGTGATGATTTTGCGACTGACGGTCCTTCTTGGCCACAGCAGCTTTGAGGTTATCAAAACTCTGCTCTGACACCTTCACAAAACCCTTGATAGCCGCGGACTTCTCGTTGATGCAATTCAACTTCAAGATGTCGCGCTCTTCCTTACGAACCTTCTCGAGGAGCTCAGTCGTTGAAGTCAGAACAATCTTCATACCATCGAGCTTCTCGACGGCACGCTCCACCTTTTCTTCGGGTGAAAGATTGGCAACTTCTTTCTCAAGAATCTCGATCTCTGAGGACATGGTGGCGGTTCTGACCTTGGTGCCTTGCTCAGCGAAGGCGATACCTCCGAAAGCTGCACCGGTAAGCGCCAACATAATCACCACAGTCTTTTTCATATTCTTGTTCATCTGCGCTCCCACTCAACCGTCTGAGGGTAGACCGGCTACCCATTCGAATCAAGCTTTCGTTTTTACTGAGCCACTTCGAAGATGAAAGTCTTGTTAACTGTGACTTCGCCGCCCGCGGGTCTTGGGAAACGAAATCCCTGGATGGTAGTGGCGACGCATTGCCCCACACCGCCACCAACAGAGTCCGATACCGCTTTCGCGCTGGTCACACGACCAGCGGTACCAATGGTGAAGCCAACGATGACTTTACCAGAGGCGGTCGGGTTCTTTTTAATTTCTCGTTCGTAGCACTTCTGAATGGCCGACTGACGCCGACGGATCACGTCGGATACCGACGAGGCGTCGAGTTTACCGGTGCCAACGATCTTCTCGGGAGTCTTCATATTGACGCGGACTTTGACTTTCGCTTCGCCCTTGGAACCGGTGTCCACGCCCTTATTGGCAGCTTCCGCGCCTTTAAGACCTTTGAGATCACCGATGCCTACGGTCGAGCCTTTTCCATCCGCATCCGAAGATCCGCTGGTTCTCAAACCGCTCTTTTCGGCACCAGCAACATTCGTCGCGATGCCGGCGGAGTTGGCAAACGCCTCCTCCATGCTCGTGCGTCCTGCGCCCTCGGTCAGCGAGTCGATCAGCGAGCCACCTTCGGAGCTCAAGGCTCCGATTTGTCCCAGAATCGTCTTGTTCTGAACTTCTTCCGAAAGGCGCCGTTTGCGTTCTGCATCGGCTGCGGCCCTTTCTTCAGCGGACTTGGGCTCTGCTTTGGCTGCTTCAGGCTCTTTCTTGGCCACTTCCGCAACCTCTTCTCCGCCATCTTCAACCGGGGTGTCCCCTGGCTCTTCATTGACCGGATCGGGTTCAACAGGTTCAGGCTTCTTGTCGACCATGATCGAGACAAAGCGATCAGGCATCTGATAGTCGATATCACGCGGCTGAGGCCAATCTCGGCTCAGGACAAACGCGATAAATCCGATCTGCACGACAGCGGAAACACCGGTCGTGATGGCAAGCGTGGTCGCACCCAAAAGGGTGTAGATGAGTCCACCACGCATGCTGGCTGGCAGCACGGGCGGAACTCGAGGTGGAGGCGGTTTCACGAATTGGAAAAGCAGCGCGACTTCGTCTTCGTTCGAACCAAACGCAACTCGACCGAAAGTCTTTTCGGTCAACGTGAGCGAATAACCCCCAGAGGTCTTTTTGGCTTTGCCTTGCTTGACGAGCTCGGACAGTTCGACAGGTTTGCCTTCACCGAGCGAGACTCGGCCAGACATATCTGTATTGAACTCCAAGGTGTACTTGCCATCCTTAACCGCGAAGACCGTATAGGACTTCGGCAGTTTGGAGACAGGCACCACGAAGGTGTTTTTACGAAGATCCTGACCGATGGTCACGGCCTTCGTTGTATGAATCAAACGCTCTTCGAGGCAGTTCTTGTTTTGGAACAACCCGATTCGCAAGATTCTTTTTTGGGCGGTCTGTTTTTGACCAGACATTTTAGGCCTTTACTAGCACACCTAAGCTCGTGCAATTGCATCGACACGCTTCCGTCCAAACTTTAGACGAAAACATCCTTCAAACATTCATTCTAAGGCGTATCTCGCCCCAAAACTAGGATGACCGATAAGTCATCAATTAACAACCAGCTCGAAAAAAAGGGACAGAAAGCTGAGCTCTCTATCCCCTGCGCAAACCGACAGCCCCTCGCGCTCGAAGTAGATTGTTCACTCAGCAGCGAAAGCTTTACGCTCGCCACGTACCACAGCAAATTTGAACTGACTCAGTTCAGCCTGGCCTGCCGTGTACATCACCTCAGTGAGGAGTCTGTATGGCGTGCCTTGGTCTGCAATGATCGTCGCAATCGGCTCGTAGGTCTGACCGAGAAGTTTGCTTTCACGCTTCTTTCGCTTGATCGCTTCGGTGAGTTCGTCGAAGAGCGGCTGAATGTTGAGGCTCGCCTCACCACCTTTCTTCTGACTCTTATCCACCGAACCACTCTTCACATCGACGGCCTTGGCGTTATTCACCAAGATCGCTTTTGTTGAGATCGTGATCGTCGTCATATCTTCGGGAGTAAGCTCAGTGGTACTGGTGGGGACTTTGAGGTCCTCGCCGATCACCTTAATGGGCTCATCACCGTAGTTCTTAAGCAGGAACACTAGGATGATGGTCATAATGTCCATCAGCGAGTTCATGCTCAAGCCGCCAGCGTGCTCCGGTCGGCGAGTACGCTTTTCGCGCTTCGCTTCTCGGGCGCGCTGCTCGAGGAGGTGTAACTCCTCTTCTTCATCAAAATGATGTTCTGACATCTTTGCCTCGCGAGCGTTACTGGGCTACTGCCAACACTGGATCTGGGAACAACTCTTCCTGCTGCGAACCGACTTTTTTGTAGCCAGCTGTCCAGAACTCGCTCGACTTGGAATAGGTATCCTTTTCCAAGCGGAATCGAGTCACGTCCATCACGCGAACAATCGCTGCGTAAGGGACATCAGGGTCGGCCGAGATCTTGATGACAGTCTCATCTTTGTACTCGTTCTTGATGCGAGCAATTGAGTTGTAAAGTTCAACCCAATTGTAGGCTTCAAGTGCCTCTTTCATGAGGACTTCACCTTCGGCAATATTGCCAGCCGAGAGAAGCTCACGTGAGCGCTGAAACTTTGCGGCCACATCCACGTTCTGCTTTAAAAGACAGATCGTAGGACCGGGAACTGGGCAACCAGCCTTCTGTGGAAGGATGGCACCCGTCGCTCCAATCTCAAAACCTTTCGCGCCCACCGCAACCGTGAGGTTGAGCTTCTTGTCTGGTTCTTCGATTTCCGTTGGTGTTGACGGACCGACCGAAAGCTTGGGGGCTGTGATGTTAATCACACCGACTTCAAGGAACACCATCGAGAGAAGAAGGAGAGGAATCAAGATGACCACCATGTTCATGATGGGCGTCAGGTCCAATTCCTTGACCTCGTCTGTGCTATCCCGTTTGTTACGCGCCATGACTGCCTCCAAACAGACTCCACAATCGTGGAGTCATTCCGATCATTCCTCGACCATTCCGCCCTTGCCACGACTGACAAGGAGGTTCTCCAGCTTGACGCTGTAGAGGTCGATTTCGTCCAGGAGACGCTTAGTCTGGCCGCTCAAGATAAGGTGAGCGATCAGCGAGGGAATAGCGACAACAAGACCGAAGGCGGTGGTGTTCATCGCGAGAGCGATACCACGTGCCAGAAGTCGTTGGCGATTTTCTGGAGTAGCCTTCTCAAGAGCTTCGAAAGCCTCGATAAGACCCAGAATGGTACCCAAGAGTCCGAGGAGCGTCGCGATATTAGCGAGCGCGTTCAAGGAGTTGGTACGCTTCTGGATGCGTGGAACCACTTCAAGAGAAGCTTCTTCGATCGCGTTTTGGATCTCCACTTCGCCCTTGTTGGCGCGCATCAGGCCAGCTTTAACAACCTTTGGAAGCGCAGCTGAAGGAGCTGCGTTGCAAAGCTTGATCGCTTGGTCGTTTTTGTTGGCCATAACAAGTTTTTGCACCTGCGCGTAGAAAGCCTCCGCGTTGATGTTGTACTTGAAGAACAGAAAGATGAATCGTTCAATCGCGATACCAATCGCGAAGATCGAGACACCGAGGATGAGATACATCCAAATTCCGCCAGTGCGGAAAGCCTCGGCAATTGCGCCCATGATGAGTTTCCTCCGTAAGCGTTGAAATGACTCTTACTAAAAAGCTGTATGTACAACCCAGCCGCCTCACAAACGAGACGACCTATTTCACTATGTTTTGAAGGCCCGAAGACCGACTGCTAACCCGACTCTCATTAAGAGAACGGAGTCTATATCACAGCCCCGTTCACGGGGCCAAGTTCTATTTCCCTACATCAAAAAGGTTCTGTTTCCACAGATTTCAAGAGTTCGGGCATAAAAGTCTGTTTTGGCGTAAGTTTTTCATAACTTAGGCTCGCATGCTGCAAAATATAAAAAGCTTCGGGCTTTTGAATTCGGCCCTTGATCACCGTCTCATCGAGGTTGATCACCCCTTTTTGAGCAAATGCGGGTGCAGACACCAAGATCATCGCCAGTGCCATGAGGCCAATTGCTAAGCGTTGAATTCGCATATCTTACTCCTCGGGAGATGGCTCTTCCGAGCTCATCTGTGATTCACGCATCATCTCGGCCTTCTGACGCTCGATCTCGATCGTCTTGCGGGCTTCCTCGATATATTTGTCCGCGGGGTCGTCCTTGGCGCGCTGCTTGGCGATCGCTTTGTACTTTCCGAAAACATCGATCGATTTTTGCAGCCGAGCAATCGGATCTATACCTGGCACATCGCTGTCCAAATAGAGGATCGCAAGATTGAAGTGTCCGTCTGCAAAATTGTCGTCGATCTCAACCGATCGCTTAAAGGCGAGTTCGGCGTCTTTATAACGTTTCATGCCCTTATAGGCATTACCGAGGTTCAAGAAAGCTTCTTTAAAGTCCGGGTAGACCCGAATGGCTTCCTCGAATTGGGCAGCCGCAGACTGGAAATCGCGGGCGTCGTGATAGAGGACACCCAGATTATTTCGGGCTTCAGGGTATTGGGGTCGAAGTTCAACAGCCTTGCGGTAGTTGACCATCGCTCCGGCCTTATTGTTGAGCTTAAGCTCAGTGGACCCAAAAAGATTGAAGAGATCAGCCCGGTTCTTGTTCAGCTCGACCGCTCGTTCGATGACAGAACGAGCAAGTTCGTATCGACCCAGCTGAAAATTCGCTTGGGCCAGGGCGTACATGGCGTCGACGTTACGCTCATCCTTGCGCAGGATCTCTTTGGCCTTGGTGATCACGTCTTCGTACGCGCCCTTACTCAGGGAGACTTCAAGTGCTGCAGCACGATGACCGAGATTATCGGGCCGTTGATCGACAAATTTCTGAATCAAACGTTCCGCATCTGCAGGACGATTCTGACGCAGGTAAAGGCGAGCAAGATTGATCAGTGCGGGCGAAAAGTCGGCATTAAGTTGGAGCGCCTGAAAATAGCGTTTCACCGACTTGTCGTAGGCCCCTTGTCGTTCGTTGACGACTCCGAGGTTGTACGCCGCCAAAAAACCACCCGAGGGATCGTCAACCAGCGCCTCAAGATCTGAGGCTGCGCCGGTCAAATCGCCCTTTTCTGCGGCGGCGACTGCGTCAGCGATCATCGCCGACACGCCGGCGTCAATTTTCGACTCCGACTGAGCCGAGGTGCTTTTGCCGTCTTCAAGAGAATCCGCGGAAGGCACCGCTTCAACGTCTTTCATCAGGTCCGCAGCACTGCTCACCGTTTCAACTTGGACGGGCTCTTTAACGACATCGTCTTTCTTTTCCGGTGACGACGAGCAGGCGCCCAACCACAAAAGGCCCACAACTAATAAGCGCAGGTTTTTCATGGTGTCTCCTGACTATTCTTGAGGTCGTCGATGGACAGCATGTCACGCCCGGTGATCGTGCGGAATTCTGGTGCCTGACGTTCATCCTTGTAGAGCGGGTACTCGGCCGGCTTGTACTTGTTCAGTTCATCAAGCGTTCTCTTGGTCCATTCGTTCACGATCTTTTCCTCGCGAGCTTTTGCGATGGTTGCCTCGTAACGACGAATGGCTTCGTCTTCAAGCGGGATAGCGATGTCTTCGAGTTGTGTTCGATAGACTTCGTACGAGTCGCTGTCCTCTTTGAACGGAATCGGAACTTCGTAGAGTGAGGCTGCAAACTGCTGGAACAGAGATCCGATCCGGTAGCTCGACGCCATGGTCCACTCAAGATTCTTGTAGCCCCAGATGCTCTCATATTCGGCGGTCAACTTCTTCTGACCAGCGATCTTTTCTGGGAGGACTTTTTTCTGGTTGTTGAGCGATCCCTTGATCTTGATCGCGCGCCATTGAACGAACTCACGCTCGACGAGCATGAATTTCGACTTGGCGGCGTAGAATGCCGCAGGACTGCCTGGAGCCAGACCGCGTGACTCGAACTCCGAGATCACTTGCTTGTAGATCTTGTCGGCTTTCCCCGTGTCGCGTTTCGCTTCATAGAGATCTGCGATCTTCATCAAACCTTCGAGCACCCGAGGACTTTGAGCGGGTTGACCGCCAAACTCGGCGTTGAAGGTCTTGATCGCTTTGGTCATTTTCGCTTCGTCACCCGCCTTTTCCCATGTGAGCACGGCTCTCCACGCGGCTTCTGGCGCCTGTGGATTTGTGGAATAGGTTTCCGCGTAACGCTCGTAGGCCTTAGCCGATTCGCGATATTTCTGAAGGTTCTCGCGCAGGACCGCGGCGCTTCGTAGCGCATCGCCGCGTTTTTCATCCAGATTAAAATCGAGACCTGTGGCGTCGATCTCGGATTGAGGCTTGCTACGGTACTTGTCGTAGAAAAGTTCGTAGGTCGTGATCGCGTTATCGTAGTCGAAGAATCGTTCCTGATTCACGCCAACACGGTAGAGCGCATAGGTGGCAAGAGGATCTTGAGGATGCTCTTTGTACACACGCTCATAGAGTTTCATGGCCGACTCAAAACGTTTCACGTTTTCGTAGGCCACGGCAGCGTTATTAAGCGCTTTTGCGGCGTAGGGTGTCGTCGGCGCTTCTTTGAGCAGACGTAGATACTCTTCGGCCGCTTGTTCGTATTTCTTGTCGGCAAAGAGTTGTTCGGCGGACTTGAAGAGCGCACCGAGTTTGAACTCTTGAACTTCCTTACGAATCGCGTCGGCTTGTTCGCCCTGAATCACAGTCGAGAGTTTTTCGGCGGCCATAGCCAGCCCAGTGAAGTCGTTCTCTTGTCGATAGGTCTCAAGGTAGAGTGAGCCGGCCAGGTAGGCGACTTCATTTTCTGGGTACTTGTTCACGATCCATTCAAATCGGCGACGGGCTGTCGTGAAGTCTTTGAATTCGTAAAATACCTTGGCGGCTTGGAACGCGAACTTTGCCGACAAATACTTGTCTTTGTCGTTCTTGAGATCGAGAACCACGTAGCGATCCATCTCGGTGATGTAAGTCTTGACGACTTCCGGGATCGGTTCGGATTCGATCGTGCGTTTCTGGTCGGATCGTTCGCCTTCTTCGCGGACCGTTTCCTGCGCTTTGGCGGTGTTTCGAGCGTCATCCGTCTGAGGAAGCACTTTACCTGGAAGCTCTCCACGACCGACTTTTTCGGCCATCAGGAGCTCCATGGACTTCACAGCGTTGAACGCTGCGACTTCCTGATATTCGTTATTCTTGACGTCCATTTCACGCACGACACGGTATTGTTCATGAGCGGGTACAAACTGCTCTGAATAATAGAGGCACTCAGCGAAGTAAAAGTTCCATTGATAGGCATCTTTATCGTTGGGATAGCGTGAAAGGAAGTCTTCGTAGCCCTTCGCGGCGAACGCGTAACGGTCGCGAGCCTGCGCAGCGAGGTCCTGATCGTCACGTACTTCGGCCTCGTTTCGTAGTTTCTGAGCTTCGGAGTGGTACCAAGTCGCAGACTGGATCAGGTTGTCTTTGACGAGGTTATCCGAGTAGCGAATCGCCTCGGCGTTGCCTGCCTTCTGTTGGTACGCGTACCAAGCGCTCTTGGGGCCGTAAAATTCGTTGAGCTTGCCACGTTCAGTGAACGCCGATTCCATGCGATCGTCGCGCAAAAGCGCCAGAATGATCTGCTCATGAATTTCAGGATTTTTCCGGTCGTTGGGGTACTTCGACAAGATAAATCGGTAGATTTCGACCGCGTCGGCGTAATAGGTGTTCTCGAAGAGGTATTGCCCCAGTTGGTCGAGGACTTCGCGTTCGTACGGTTTATCACCCTTAATGTAGCGCTGTACCCGCGTCAGACCGAAGTCCGGGTCCTTCTTGCCGTCGAGATCCCAGTCGGCTTCAGCCAGTGAAATCGCGATGTATTGCACAGCTTCGGCGCGAAGCACGGAGCCCTCTTGGCCTGTGCGAGCGCGTAAATCGTCACTGTATTCAACGAGCCGTTCGAACTCTTTGATGGCCTGATCGAAATTATCCTGCCGGTAATAGGTCCAAGCGATCTTGTAGAGGGCCTTGTCGAAAAACTTCGAGTTCGGGAACTTCATGGCCTCGATATAGGCCTGTTTTGCCAACTCGAGTTCGTTGTAATCGAAGTGGAACTCGCCGATGCGAATCCAGGCTTCGGGCACAAATTGGGAGTCGGGACGCTTGACGATCAACTCGGCAAAAAGAGCGCGGCCTTCCTGTTCGTTGCCCATTTGCAGTTCGCAATAGGCGAGGAGGTAAAAGGCGCCGTCGAGCAACCGATAATCAGGCCATTCGGCGATCAGCTTGCGAAACGTCTGCATCGTTGGGCCGTAGTCCCGAACCGGGTCCGTGGGCGCAGCGGGGGCCTTTCCTTCCTGGAAAAGGGCCATTTGCGTCTGAAAATCCTCATCTGCCAGAAGATAATCGTCGTTCGCTTTTTCGAAGTAGAGTTCGGCCAGCCTGAACATCGCGTCAGGCGTGTAGCGCTGGTCCGAGGGGTATTTCGTCAGGAAGTTCTCGAACGCGGCGATAGCGTCCACTCGGTGTTGTCTTTCAACCGCTTCACTCGCCCGGATCTTACCGTCGTAGGCTGAGTTGACCTGAGCAACACGCTTTTTGTACTCGGCATCCACAATGGAATCGACGGTCGATTCGAAATCGACAATCTCCGAGGTGTAGCGAGTCAGGGCGTCTTGCCAGAGGCCGAAGGCCTGAACCAATTTGGGATCGGCGTCGCTGGGGAGGTCGATTGGGGACCGCAACGGTCCCTTATCTTCCTCTTTCATCGGTGCTTCTTTCTTGGTGATATCTTCACCACGTTCAGCCGTTTCTTTGTCGAGATCGGTCTCATCGACCACCTCGACTTCGTCAGGCGGATCTTGCGCGAATACCGGAGCGGATCCGGTGAGCAGCGCCGTAAAAAGAGCAGTTCTGAGCAAGTCTCGACTCAACATTTTTGCATCCATGCGCATCATCGAACCTCGTCGAATGCATCCTGCAACATTCGAAGTTCGCCTGTGCGATCTTCGAAGAGCTGGTTGATGTTGTTCGACATGCGCTCTTTTTTCTGCCAACCGACGTCGATCAATCCGACGTCACCGCGCAACACTAATTCATCAAATTTTGCACGGGCACGCATGAAGTTGAGGTAGGCGAGCACACCTGCCCCACCATCCGCTGCGTGCACCATCTCATCGAGAGATGCTCGATGTTCACCGAGTAATAATTCTTCGTTTCGCACGGTTTCACGAACCTCTTTGACCTTGTCAGCGATGAGTTCATTCATTCGGTCAAAATAGGAATCGAGCCGTGTCTGGAGGGCGGGGACTTTCGATCGTGCGGCCACAATCTGCCCCGCATCGGTTCCGCGATTTCCGAGCAGGCGTTCGGCCTGAGCCAGAACCGTGGAGTACTTCTGGCGAAGCTGCGCCTCTGCGAGTACGACGGCGTCGCCCATGCCGATCTGGTCTCGGGTGTTGGCAATCTCTTTTTGCAGTTCAAGGCGAATCGTTTCGAGATTCGCGATGTTTGCTTTGGCCTCAGTGCGCAACTCGTTGATACGGGTCAGCTCTTCGGGCTTAATGGGACGGCCGTAATCATTTTTAATATAAGCGTCAACGCCTGCGACCTGGGCCCGTAGGCTGTCGATTTGAAGGCCCACAGCGTCAATTTGGCCCCTAAGTCGGTCGAATTCGTAAAAGACGGCGTCTTCACGTTTGGCGAGCGCGTCGCGCGTTTGAGGCATCTCTGCAAAGCTCAGGCGAAGCCGTTCGAGTTCAACTGCGAGGGTGGCCCACTCCTGACTTTCGGCTGGGGTCATCGAACTTTGTGCGGACGGCGACTGTGCATCGACCAATTTTCTACGAATTTCGAGCAACTGGCTTTCAGCTTCGACACCACGTGCGAAGCCCTGAGCAAGCTCCGGAAACGACTGCACGCGCGTAGATGACTCAAGCCTGGAGTTGATTTCGCGCACGGCGCTCATCGTGTCGTCGATGTCGTTGGAAATCGCTCGAACGTCTTTGATGAGTTGCATGGCTGAACGAATGGTCGGATCAGACTCGACCCACGCCTTAACGAGAGGTGGCATGGTGTCAGGCTCGGCACCTGCGATCTCAGTTTGAACCAAGACCCCGAAAAACGACTGGATGTCTTTTTGTTGGGAAATGAAAACGTCCATTTCCTTCTTGATGGGCTCAAATGAGTTCAGGACATCGCGGTAGTCTTCCTCGGCAAGTTCGTACTCATCAAGGCGAACCGAAAGGTCGGCCTTGAGGAGTTTCGCTTCAGGAACGAACGAGGGGTCAGGATCTGAGAGCAAAAGAATTTCGACATTTCGTCGGGCTTCGCGGAACATTTCTTTGGCGACGAGAACCCAGGTGAGCTCCCAGAGAGCGCGATCAAAATGGACGCTTTCGCGTGGAACGCGGGCGTACATGTCGATGGCTCGATCGAAATCCCCTTGTTCGTAAGAAACGCGGCCTTGAGCCAACCAACTCATCTCGACGATCTCGAGATCGCGCGCGTTGGTTCCGCCTTTCTGAACCACTTGTTCGAAGACTTGTTGCGCTTCGCCGAATCGGTTCTCGGCCGCAAAACACACGCCCTTGAAGTAGAGGGAGATCGAAGCGTATTCGGGGGTTGTGGCGGCGCGATCAAAAGCGCTGCGGGCTGCATCGAATTTGCCCTGCCGATAGAGGGTCTTGCCCGAAATGTAGGACAATGCGCCGTTGCTGCCTGAACCGAGGCGGGCCACGAGTGCGTCCACCCCTTCGAAATTACGTGTTTCGAAGGCCATCTCAAGGAAACGACCGGCGGCTTCGTCGAAATATTCACCGGGTCCAAGGTCGATCAGCTGAGTAAAATAACGTCGTGCGGACTTGTAATTGCGGAGCCTAAAGAGGCTATCACCCAGAAGGTAGATGCTCTCACGGTAGCTCAGAAATGAGCCGTTCTCTTTGGAGACGAGGTCCACCAACAGGACACTGGCGCGCTGATAATCTTTGAGAAAATAGGCAACTTTCCCGTCGTTGAAGCGCGACTCTCTCTTGTACTTGGACGCAAGGACAGCGGGCTTGAGGAAGTCGGCCTCGAGTCCATCAATGGTCGCTGGAATCTTGTCGAGATCCCGAGTGAGGTCGGAAACCGACTGCCCAAAAGCGGAACCACTGACAAGAAGCGAAACAAGGAGCGCGCCGGCTCCCGCGAGATTCGTTCGTCGTTTCATCATAGGGCTGATCAACCGAGTCAGGGTTTGTCCTGTTGAGCCACAGGCTCTTCCGTTTTCACGTTGTCGAAGTATTGGACTTCGCAGCGGGTGTCCGGGCGATTTTCTTTCGAAGTGGCAACATTGCCCTTCTCAAAAGCGACGACGCGGATCTGAGCAATCTTACCTTCTTCAGCTTTGAATTGGCAGGACGTGCGGATGTCGAATTCATAGCCGTCAAAATAGGTGAACACGCCGTATCCGCTGCCTTGATATTTCAAGAACACCGAGAGGTTGTGGACGCCGGGAGAGACGGTTCCGTTGTAGAATTCGAAGGTTCGTTTATCGGCCAGGGAGTCGTTTTTATCGACCTGACCAAAAATCTTCGTTCCATCAAGGCTGTATAGGGCTTCGCGAAGTTTAAACGCAGAACCAAGGTCAGTTTTGTGGATCAAAATCGCTCGCGCGCCGGCAAGGTTGCCGCTCAGCAAGGTTTCCCGAAGCAAGACGATTCTGGTCTTGGACTGAAAGACTTTCTCTTTCAGGTCGTCGATCTTGGTTTCCAGCTCTTGGATGCGCATTTGGTACGCTTCCTGAGGTTGGTTTCCGTCGATCTGAAGTCCTTGAACCTGATTGGTATCCATGCGCGAGAGCAAAGATTCGTCGGTTCCAGGGTAGTCGGTACGAAGCGGCCTGCCGCCAGGTCCCAAAACAGTCTCCCCCTTGGCGCCTTCGGCTGCAGGTTTTTCTGTCTGTCCATCCACTGGCGCGTCAACGGGTGCATCCGCAGCGGGCGCATCCGCAGCGTCGACCGGAACTTCGGCTGCTTCCGCAGCGACCGCGTCTTTCTTGGCCTCTTGCGCCCAAGCCGGCACCGCAATCAAGAGACCGGCTGTAAAAATCAGACCATTTCGAAACACATTCATCAAAAACCTCAAGCTATCCGATCGCAGAGCCTTCCCACGAGCGTAATGGGAAACCACCTGATTCTCAAGATGATCGCTGCACGAGCCAGCGTAAATCACACCCGAAGGGGTCAAACAATCCGCCATTGGGCCTGCAACGTCAAGTCCTGACGGAACGCAGGGCATTGGCATCGGATGTGTTTAACACATCGGCGGCGGTTAGGCCTGCACGTCTGGCCTGTTGAACCGCAAAGAACATATCCTCTAATCCTCGCGTCGAGTGGGCGTCGGATCCGAGGATGAGCTTGGCCCCTCGTGCCTTTGCCTTTTGAGCGAGCTCTGCGTTCAGATCAAGTCGGCCGCTGGATCCGTTGATCTCCAAGGCGACGGAATGTTGAACGCAGGCTTCGACGACCGCATCAAAATCGTAAGAATAACCGTCCCGCCCACCCAGTATTCGACCCGTTGGGTGTCCAATGCACGACAGAAGACCCGTCTGAATCGCCGTGATCAATCGCGCGGTCATTTCCGCCGGGGGTAAGGCAAAATGGCTGTGGACGCTGCCCACCACCCAATCGCAGGAACGAAGTAGATCATGCGGCATATCAAGGGAGCCGTCCTTGAGGATGTCGACTTCAATGCCTGCGAGGATCGTGAAGTCATCCATCGTCTGGTTGACCTCGTGAATCCTCTCGATATGACGCGCGAACCGGTCGGGAGTCATTCCATTTGCGACGGCCACGGCTTGGGAATGGTCGGTGATCGCGATGTACTCGTAGCCAAGCTTTCTGGCGGCCGCGACCATTTCTTCGATCGTGCCTCGCCCGTCGGTCTCGACGGTGTGCATATGAATATCACCACGGATCTGCTTGGCGTCGATAAGCTGGGGCAACGTGTGATTTTCGGCGCGCTCGATCTCGTCCGAACCTTCGCGGATCTCGGGAGGAATGTAGTCGAGGCCCAGCAAGGCGTAGAGGTCCGCCTCGGATTTCAATTCGTGCGAGACATCTGAATCACGCGGAAACACGCCGTATTCATTGATTTTCAGGCCCATTTTCTTGGCGCGGGCGCGAAGCTTCAAGTGATGTTCTTTGCTTCCGGTGAAGTAATGCAGGGCTGCACTGAATTGAGTGGGAGTGACGACTCGAACATCGACCTGCATTCCGTTGCGGAGTCGGGCTGAGGTTTTTGTATCCCCGCGTACCAGAACCTCGTCGACCTCAGGCAGGCCAACAAAGGTATCGAAGATCTCCATGTGGCCGGCGCTTGAGGCCACAACAATGTCGATGTCGCCTACGGTTTCGCGGCCGCGACGGATCGAGCCCGCAACCTCAATCTGGGTCACGCCATCGATGGTCTTGAGCTGGTCCAAGATGGCGTAGGCCATATTGCGCGCGGCCGGCAGCGGCGTACGCCCAGATGTTTGCTCAAGGCGTTCCAATTCGTGGATGATCTTGTCCTGAGTCTTTTGTCCCAATCCATCCAATTCTGCGATGCGGCCTGACTCTGCGGCCTCACGGAGTAGGTCAAGGTTGGACACCCCTAGCTTATCGTAGAGCAACTTGACCCGTTTGGGCCCAAGTCCTTGAACCTTCATGATGTCGAGCAAACCAGGATCGAGTTCTTGGAGGAGTTCCGCATGGGCCGGAGAAACTCCGTTTTCTCTCAGGGCTTCGACTTCGCGGGCCAGACTCTTTCCGATCCCGTCGAGCTTGGTGATGTCGCCTTCATCCATGAGATCTTCGATCGATTCGTTCAGATTTTCGATCGCACGCGCGCCGTTTTCGTAGGCGCGGATCTTAAAGGTATTGTCGCCTCGAATCTGCCGTAGCACGGCAATTTCGGACATGATTCTGGCGTATTCTTTGTTGTCCATTCGGAGTTTCCTAAGGCGAGCTTGGGGCAGAATCGGAATGACGGGAAGCCCAGGCGCACTCGTCAAAATGCGGGTCGGAGCTTAATCCCTAGTCGGGACAGCCATCTTCGTCTTGAAAACCGTCGAAGTCTTCTTTGTCGAGTGGGCAGACGTCATCAGCATCTAGAATGCCATCCTCGTCATTATCGGGCTCTGGGCATCCATCGTCATCTTTGAAACCGTCGCGGTCCTCGGGGTCCGCCGGACATTGGTCGGCGTCATCAGGGATACCATCACCATCGCCGTCGATGGCGCTCTCGGGGACAGGCTGTCCGTCGCAGCAGCGTGGATCGCACTCGATCTGCTTGATGGTTTCACGAACGCCTTCCAGAACGGTCGCCTCGGTGGAGCACACCGAGAGTTGAATTCTGCAACCAGGCAGACATTCAACGGGAGGTTCCACAGGGGCTTTTGCAATATCGGCCTCTGTTTGAGTGTTGCTGGAGCCTCCTCCACACGCGCTCAACATCAATAAGATCGCTAAAAATAGTCGTTTCATAAGGCTCTCCTGTTGACGCGAAGTTAACCCGCATTGGGGATAACGTCAAAAAGTCAAAGCAGGCCGAGGCGGTAAAGATGCGCGTCCCAGGCGTGAATGGCTTCCTGCAACACGCGGCTTTCGGCGTCGTAAGAAATGGCCTTCATGGCTTCGCCCAGAGTCATCCATTGAGACTCGATGACCTCGTGGTCGTGATCGGAGGTCTCGCCGCCGGTGTATTCCATCAAGTAGAATTCCACGACTTTTTTAACGCGTTGGCGACTCCCATCCACGGGACGCGTGTACCAGTACTCGATGGGGGAAAGTCGAGCCACGGCATTTCCGCTGCACCCGGTTTCCTCGCGAGTCTCTCTGCAGGCAGCTTCTTCGGGTGTTTCTCCGTACTCGATTGTGCCTTTTGGGAGGCGCCAAGACGGGTTGCCGCCTCGGGTTGCGACCTGAATCAGGCAGACCTGCGTTCCATCTGGGTTTGGCTTGAAAAGCACTCCCCCCGCGGAGGTTTCGACAATCGGTTCGTTCAATTTATGCCCATGGTAAACTCCGACGGTTTACCTGTCGGTCGCTGTGATCACAATATGTTTTTCCAATGAAGCCATGAAACCCTTCCATTGTTCGTCGGTCAAAACGAAGGGAGGTGAGAGTCCGAGGACGTTTCCATAGGATCCAGAGGGCAAAACCAGGTAGCCATCTTTTCGTAGTGCTTCCATCAAACGGATACACATCATCCCGTCGGGAGTACGCGCTTCGTCCTTGATGAATTCCACACCGAGCATCAGACCTTTGCCTCGGACGTCGCCAATACAGGCGTGGCGGGCTTTAAGCTCATTCAAGTCGGTGAGCCTCCGCGTTCCGATTTCGGCGACACGATCAGGCCAGTCCTCATCGACCAAAACGTTCAAGGAAGCAAGGCCCATGGCCACGCCCAGCGGATTCCCCAAAAAGGTCGTCGTGTGGATCGACTCGCCTTTTGAGTTGCCCCACCCTGCCATGACCTCGGGTGTTCCAATGACAGCGGATAGTGGGAATCCACCACCGAGGGCCTTTCCAACGCAGAGCAGGTCTGGAGTGACACCTTCATGTTCGCAAGCAAACATGCGCCCTGTTCGGGCAAAACCTGAAAAGATCTCGTCAAAGATCAACAAGATCCCGAACTCGTCGGCGAGCTCGCGTAGTCCGGTTAAAAAACCCACAGGAGGAACGACTTCACCGCCTCGGCCCAGGATCGGTTCCACCAGGATCGCCCCGATATCCTCAAGCCCGGACGCCGGATGTTTTAAAGAATCCCTGAGGTGGGCAAGGACGGCCGCCGAGATCGCCTGGGGTGGGCTGTCGAGCGCCATGCCAAAGGGAGGGCGGTAGGGATCGGGGTAAGGAAAGTGCCGAACTCGGGAGCTGAGTTGAGCCAAGAAAGGCTCGCGAAAGCTCTTTCGGTAGGCGGTTGCGGCCAACGCCCCATGGGAAAGGCCGTGGTAGCCTCCCCAAAACGCGATCAGACCGGATTTTCCGGTTTTCATCACTGCAGTCTTGAGCGCAGCTCCAATCGCATCGGCACCAGAGAGCCCAAGAATAGATTGTTGAAGATTGCCTGGTGCAAGTTCAGCAAGCCGTTCACAGAAGGCGATTTTGACGTCGCTGGGATACACATCGCCCATGGCGTGGATGAGCCGATCGAGTTGGGCATGGCCTGCTTGAACGACTTGAGGATGTCGATGCCCAAGTCCTCCCACTGCAAAGGCGGCCGTAAGGTCGACGTAAATATTCCCATCCACATCCTGAACGTTGGCGCCCAGTGCGGATTCCCAGACGATTGGATCCTGCGGGACGCCGGATTCGTCGGCGCGGCGCGATCGACGCGCTGTGATCGCAGGGCATTCTGTCTTGGCAAGCCGAGTGACCCATTGACTGGAGAGAGGGCCTGGCGGTTCGACGACGATCCGCGGCAAATTAGTTCCGTCCATCACCATGCGAAAGCCAGCGAAAAAGTCGGGATTGAGGTCTGATTTTTAGAGGTCGCGCCGGTCTCAGGGTCTTGCACATCGTAGCTGTACGAATAGAGGCCCAAAATCGCCGACCAACCCCCATTCGAGTAGCCTGCGGCGACGCCGAGCGTCACGTCGCTTTTGAACGGAATGCCCGATTCCCAATCGCCTTGTTCGAAGCGGTCCCGACGCTGAGCGTAAGACAGATCCGAATGCACCCAATCCATGCCCATGAAGGTGCCGGCTGAGCCTCCGCCCAAGAGTTCGGCACGCAGAGTCCAGCGATCCGTGAAGAAATACGTCAACGCAGCCGACACCATCAAAAAATGCCCGCCGGGAGGCAGTGTCAGGCTCTTATCTTCCCACACCACACAATCAGGATACTCCGAACGTGCGCCGCATTTTTCGATATTCTCTTCCTGATAGTTGTACCAAAGCGTGGCCATGCCTTGCACACCTGCGGTCAACACCAACGAGTCGAAGAGGTAAAAATCAGCCATGACTCCGACACCCAATCCGGTGTCTGACAAGTTCTGGTCAAAATACTCTCCGTGTTGGCTCAGAAAGGGCTGAACCGAGACTTCCATCGTCTCGGATTCGTAGACCGACATCTTGTGCGACAAGACGAGCCAAAGCGGCGTGGAATCAATTGGCGGAACGAGCGTCAGCGACGTCTGCATCGTGTCGGTCTCGGAATACGAGACCTGATTCACCAGCAGCAAGACGTTCGTATAAGAGATCGTCCCTTCTTCTGGAGTGAAGGCCGTGGGCAGCGATATCGAGCGGTCAGCCGCTGCATCGAGCCTGCCCCGTTTATCCTTGAGGGTTAGCCAGACATCAGGCGACGGAAACTCCCGCGCGACGACGACTTCTTGCCCGAATCCCTGATCGAAGGGCAGTGTTTGGAGCGGCTGCGGTTCGGGTGTTTGAGCCAGTCCGACCGACGCGAAACAAACAAAGAACGCCACGAATAAAGTTGTGCGAGTCGGGGTTCGCAATGCTAATACCTTTGAATAACCACTCATCTGACCACGAATACGACCATGTATCAGATTCTACTCGTCGACAAGAACGCCAGCATAAGCCTACCGGACTCCACGGGCGAGCACACGTATCGCGTTCCTGGTATTGGGGAACACGTGTTGATCAAATGGCAGGGCGAAACCAAGGTCTGTGAGGTCGAAGACCTTTGGACTCATGTCAATTTGGACGCAGCCCCGGCGTATCAGGGCGCGGTGCAAGTGCTCGTGCGCTGGTCGAAAGGCTTGGACCCTGCCCTCTACGCCCGCCGGTTCAAATAATCAGGGATTCTTGGTGCGATTCAAGAAGGTCTCGTACGAAACCGAGACGTCGTCGCCGTAGCGACCCATCGTGGGATCAGCAGGAACCGGGCGATACGTTCCAAAAAACGCGATCGAATTCGTACTCGCGAAATAATCGAAACCGTTTACTCGGCTTCGCGGAACCCATTCTGCGTTCTTGTAGACCCTCAACGTGCTCGAGATCGGGACGGCAGCCAGAACGTAGTTTGAGGCCAAGCCGGTTGCCGCGTAGATGATGTCCTGAATCGTCTCCGAAATATCCACCGCAAGCAGGTCGGCGAAACCGCCGCCAGTTTCCAGGGCGACTTGTCGATATGCTTCGCCATTGCTGCTGGCGAACGTAGAATTTCCGACGATTGAAAATGCGATCGTGTTGCCCGCGAAGAATTGTTTGAAACCGGTCATCAGGGTCTGACCCGCTGCGGTAGAGAGCGGACTGTTTTGAATCGACTGATCTTCTTCATCGCTCATGAAGATGGTGATGAGTTGGGCGTCGGGGCGAATACGTGCCACCTGAGGAGCCGATGACGACCTCATCCAAGAGATTCCTTCTTGAGCCGAGGAAAGACCCCACTCGGCGCCACCGGAGGTCGGGCCACATCCAGCGCAATCTTCGACGTAGACGTCGATTTCGTGGATAAATGTCACTCGGTCGGTGTGCCAACCCGGTGGTGAGCGCAGGCGACCGTTGATCTGCTCATCCATGTTGGTCACGCCGATCCGGTAATCCAACGCAGTGTTCTGCAATTCGTTGAAGAATAGGTTCGCGACATTCTTGACTCGAACGTAGTCGTCGTACATCGAGCCCGACTGATCGAGGACCCAGTAGAAGTCGGCTTGAGGGTTGCCTTCGCCGGCACGAAACGCGTTGCATCGTGGGTTGGCGGTATCCTGAGCGCGCGAGACATTGGTGGTGTTGGTCAGGTCATCCATGCGGAATTTGACCTTCTCACGCGTGTCGTATTTCTCGGCGGGTGCCACGGAGGCCGCGATCAAGATGCGGTCTCCGTTGATCGGATCGGGACGATAAGTCACCGACACAAAGATTCTGAAGGTCGTGTAGGTATTTCCAGCAGCGACAGGCAAACCTGTGATGTCCGAAGCTGCGATGGCTGAGAGTTTCAAGAGAAGGTTATCGCGCACAGCCCGAGCTGATTGAGCGGTGCTGGTCCGAATCAGGAACTTGGAGACCGCTGCTTCGTTGAAATCGTGTGTATCAAAGGACGCGCCGGTATTGTCCTGTTGGATCGAGCCCACTTGGCCCACCCGTGCGGGGAGCGTGCGAAGCACATCGATGGGGTTTATCTGTGACGCCAGAGGCGTTTTTGACAAGAGCAGTCCAGTGACCTCGTTTGCGGGGTCATCAAAAACGGACGCCGCGAACTTGTTGGTGCTGTTCGCTGTGGCGATCTGAAGCTCGGCGTGATTTGCGAATGCAGGAGGAAGTCCTAAGAGCCAGTCTCCCGTTGGGCTGGTGTAATAGTCGACAGGTTCACCGGCCGGTTCGTCGCATGCACTGACGACCCAACGATCGCCGTCCAAGACGTTGTCGTTGAGGGTGGACGGGTTGGTGGGATTAAAACCGAACACGATCTCATCGTAGTCGCTGAGTCCATCACCATCGGTATCGGGAAGGAGTGGATCGGTTCCAAGCTGAAGCTCTTCGAGCTCGCTTAGGCCATCGCCATCGGTGTCGTTGTCGCACGCATTCGTGCCCAGCTGCTCGACTTCTTCGCAGTTCGAAAGGCCGTCGTAGTCGCAATCGACTTCGCACCAGCGAGGCCCTGAGTAATTGCAGTCAGCCTGGCACACTTGAAGGGGATCAATGGGAGCCGGTACGTCGGGGCCCATGTCGACCATGGCCATGTCGGGATCGGGCATGTCTGGCGACATGTCGGGCACAACCACCACATCTTCGACAAGATCGGGGGTCTCGCCGATATCCGAATCGACACCAGCGTCGCTGAGGTCGGACCCTAAATCGGTCTGATGATCGATCGCCGTGTCAATTCCAACATCGATTGATGGATTGGACGTGTCGTCGCTGCAAGCAGTGGCAAAGCCAACAAGGGCCAAGAGGAGGATGATTTTTTTCGGCATGAGTTTCCCGATCGACGTCTGAATTGACGTTGATGGTAACTGAAACCCAATTCAATTTCATCGGGTTAAACACCGCCGTTATTGCGCAATTTTCAACGTTCAGTCGCGCTCAAGTGTTCTCGCGGGCAGTTGCACGGTCGCGCAAAAGAAACCTGGAGCTTTGAACGTGGTCCTGCCGTCTCGAATACATGCCAACATGGGCACATCTACGTAGGCCTCGCGCAACCACTTCGAGTTGACCTGTCTGGAGCCGAACTGAGAATCGCCCACCAGCGGGTGTTTCCAAGCCCGAAGGCTTTTTGCCAGAGTATCGGCATCGATGGGTTCAACCGAGGTGATTCGGATCACCGAAGCCCCCTCGTAATTCCGAATGCGACGAACCTTGACGACCCCGCCTGGCAACTCGCCGTGAGGCACGACACCATCCGCCAATGCGATCCAAATCGAGGCATGCTCGGCCGCCTTTGGACCCACGGCAAGTCGTTTACCGCGGGCAAAACGGACCACGAGTTCGACCTGATCGGTTCGTGGCATCATCTCGTAGGCGTGGGTTTCGGCGATTTGCCAGCCGTGGCGGGCTAATCGTTCGGCATCACGAAAGAACGAGATTGGGTTGCACGACACGTAGAGAATCTGTTTGCACTCTGATGTGGCTACTCGGTCGAGGAATCCTTCAACCACGCCCGCACGCGTTGGGTTGAGAATCACCGTGGCATCTGCGAAGGGGGGCGTCCACGATTCGGCGGTGGCGTCCTCGACGACCTCAAAAGTGGCTTCGCGTTTGTTGGCAGCAGCATTGGCCCGAGCCCACTTCACGGCGTCTTCGACGTTATCCATGCCGTAGACGTGGCCTTTGCCCAGCCCCAGCCCGTGCACACCCACACCGCAATACGTGTCGATGATGTCTTCGTCTTCGATCCACTGCGCCATGCGGTCTTGCATGGTTTCCAGCATCGAGGTGTTCAGCTGAAAAAATGCATTGGGTGGTACTTCAAAGGAAAGGCCTCGAACCACGAACCGTACGGTTTCTGGACCCGAGATCACCTCTTGCTGCCCGGCCAAAACTCCGTGACCTTTCCCACGGTTCAATTGCAGGCCAATATCGGGCTGCATCGAAAGGAATTGCGCCTTGAAGTCCTGAATCGCCTCGTCGGTGACTTCGCCTTTAAGCGACACGGTGAGAATCGCGTTTTCGCCGGCACGCACGTCGACAAATTTTGCGGCTTGCATGACCTCGTGTTTGCCCAGCAAACGCACGGTACCGAGCACTTCTTCGACCGCGTCGGTGTGGACGACACACGCCTGAATGCCGATGAATTCGCGACTTTTGGCGCGAAAGAAACCCAGCGGATAACGGCCGTTGCGCACGACCATTCGGGCGCGGTTTCGGTAACCGAGGTCAATTTCTGAGTGGATAATCGAGGACGGAGGCTTCAATTCGAAGAGACCAGCGAGCCTGTGCAACCCTGCGAGGAGTTCAGCAGCACGCTTTTCTGGTGTTTGTTCGAAACGAGGACATCCGTCGCAATCTGGACGATGGCGACATGTAGGTTGCATCAGGGGGCCGTGTTCAGTCCGGAGAACTGTATTTTAGTGGTCGGTGAAAGGTCACTCGACGAAAGGGTTGCCACTGGTTCGAGATTCACATTGAACTCGGAGGTGACGAAATCGGAAGTCATCGCGAGAGGCCATAGGATGGTGAGCGAGCAAATGCACAAAAGCGCGGACCGAGTGTTGTAAAACTCGGTCTGAAGCCGAACGGTTTGCGGCTTATACCCATCTTTTTCGATGGTGATCGCGTGTTCGGTCCACAGGTAGACCTGCTCTTCGACCTGAAGAGGTGTCTCTCCGAGGATCTTTTTATCATCCATGGTCACCCGGGCTCGAGGTGGCTCAGAGTAGAAGGTCGCAGTCGAGAGACATCCCGACCCGAGACCTGCAATCCCCACCAAGAACACCGAGAAGCCAAGTTTCATGCGCTCTGCTTCTCGTAAACAAGCATGGGTTTTTCACGTTTGAGGACGACCTCTTCGGTGATCACACATTCGCGCACATTTTCGAGGCTTGGGATCTCGTACATGATGTCGAGCATGACCTCTTCGATGATGGCGCGCAGGCCACGAGCACCCGTCTTGCGTTTGATGGCTTCGCGAACGATCGCCAGCATGGCTTCCGGATTGACGCGGAGCTTGACGTTCTCGAGTTCAAACAATTTTTGGTACTGCTTGATCAGGCTGTTCTTGGGTTGCCACAAGATGTTGACCAGCATGTCTTCGTCGAGTTCGTCAAAGGTCACGATGACGGGGAAGCGACCAACAAATTCGGGGATCAGCCCGAATTTGGTGAGGTCGGCTGGTTTCACCCGGTGCAAGATCGCGTTGTCGCTTTCTTTTTTGACGGTGACGTCGGCACCAAAGCCCATGCGGGATTCCCCCATTCGGCGACCGATGATGTCGGTCAGGCCTTGGAATGAACCGCAGCAAATGAAGAGGATATTGGTCGTATCGACCTGAATAAACTCTTGTTGCGGACGGTTTCGCGAGCCCTCAGGGGTGATCATGACCTTGCTGGATTCGACCATCTTCAGAAGGGCCTGCTGGACGCCTTCACCGCCCACATCGCGTGTGGATGAAGGGCCGTCGCTTTTCTTGGCAAGCTTGTCGATTTCGTCGACGCAGATGATGCCGCGGCTGGCGCGTTCAACATCGCGATCGGCGGCGAGCCAAAGGTTCTTAATCACATTCTCGACGTCTTCACCGACGTAACCGGCCTCAGTTAGGGAGGTGGCATCGGCGATCGTAAACGGCACATCGAGCATTTTTGCGAGCGTCTGAGCCATGAGTGTCTTGCCACTACCGGTTGGCCCGATGAGTAAGATGTTGCCCTTGGTCAATTCGACGTCGTCATCTTCGTCAGGCTCCTGGCCTTCCATGTCGATGTCGTCGGCCATGATGCGCTTATAGTGGTTGTATACAGCCACCGAAAGCGCACGTTTGGCGCGTGTTTGCCCTACGATATGTTCGTCGAGGAATCCCTTGATTTTCTTGGGACGCATATCCTCGATACCGTGGGTTCGGTCGGGTTCGCGTTGGCGATCTTCTTCGATGATCTCGCGACACAACGAGACACACTCGTCGCAAATATGAACCTTAGGGCCGGCGATGAGTTTTCGCACGTCTCGGGCTTCCTTCCCACAGAAGGAGCAGCGAACTTTGCTAGCGGGATCCATCGTTTTCATGCATTCACCAGGTCAAGAGCAGAACAAACGCCAGTTGCGTTGGTTACATCACATATCATCGAACATACCGGGCCTAAAATTCCTGCGACGTGCATCTTCTTCGTGAGATTCTTGCGCTTCGACGCCAAAACGCGCCGCAGGGTTGGCCCTTAGCCTTTTTTCGCCGATTTCGTCACCGCTGTCTTCGCAAAACCCGTATTCGCCGTCGATTATCCGCTGAAGAGCGGCATCAACTTCGTGAAGCATCTTGAGTTCACGGCTCTTCAAGTTAACCAGCGAGCCGGTTTCTTGCTCAAGCATCGAGGTGTCTAGCGAGTCGTGCACACCGTCGTCACTGGCTTTGACGTTCAAAATCTCGTCATGGGTTCGTTTTTGGCGAAAGGCGAGGTTTCTTCGGCTCAAAGCCAGGGCAACGCGCATCTCTTCGATGAATTCCGGTGAGTAAGGCATGATCGTTTCGGGGTTCAAACGCGACGACGGAAGCCGAAGATCGCCATCAAAGCCATCCAGATGGAGGGAACAGCGCCAGCGGCAGTGCAACCTTCATCATCAGCCGTGCCGGGCGTTTCGGTGTTGGCCGTCGAGTTATTGGTCGAGTTGTTGGTCGAATTATTCGTCGCGATATTGGTCGAATTATTCGTCGTCGTGTTGGTCGAATTATTCGTCGTGTTGGTCGTCGAATTATTCGTTGCGTTGTTCGTTGCGTTGTTCGTCGAGTTGTTCGGAATGGTGCAGCCCATGTAGTCGAGCACACAGTCGTTACAGGCGACCGTTCCTTCGTGGTCGGCCGAGATATCGGTGCACACCGCCCCACCGATGTCGCCATCACATGCTTCTTCGCCGTTGACGATGCCGTCTCCACAAAGCGTGCTGTTCATGTCGCCTGGTTTCGAAATAGTCCCTGCAGGATCGGCATCACCAATCACCCAAGTACCGTCGGGATCCCCAAGCTCAAGGCCGTTCGAATAGCCGTCGCCGTCGCTGTCCAGATTATACACTTTGGACCAATCGGCATCCTGGCCGTTCAAAGAAGCCTCGATTGCCGCTCCGAACGCGTTGCGTGCTCCGCCGCCGTTGGCGCTGGCGTGACAGGTGAGGCAGTTAGCCTCAGCGCCATTTGGAATCTGCGAAACGCGAAATGGATGCGCGTCTGCGGTTGAAACCCATGCGAACGTACTTGTAATAGCCAGGAGTGCGAGAGCGTTTTTCATATCTATCCTCTTTAAATTCAACAAGATACCCACCTCTTAAGAGTTCCTCAAAAGAGACGGATGGCCGAACCTGCTTTTGATGACTCGCCGGCTCGGAAAAGAGGCTTCTCCCCCATCACAGGCCGTAGACTATAGAAATTTTTGAGCACCGGTTCAACCGCGATGTCCAAACCCCACGAACGCGATCAAAGCCAGCCAAATGGTTGGAGCGGCGCCTGTAGCGCTGCAACTGCTATCATCGGGAACGCTGTCATCAAGGAGAATGACCGCCGGGGACGTCGTGTCCGAAGTGCCGTTGTTGGAAGTATCATCGCCAGAAGAAGTCGAGCCATTTGAATTATTCGTGGGGGTTGAAGACCCCGTCGTCTGATTATTGGTGGCATTATTGGTGGCATTATTGGTGTTGGTCGTGGATCCACATGCAGCGTAGTCAAACTGACACGCAACGCATGTCACCACCCCAGTGCTTCCAACATCTGAGCACGAGGCACCGTCAACATTTCCGTCACACTCTTCGGGCCCATTGACGATCCCGTCTCCACATAACGTGCTATCAGCTCGTCCAGGGTTGGAGGTCATTCCAGCTGGATTTGCGGCGCCAATCGACCAGACGCCGTTGGGATCGGCGAGTTCCAAACCATTTGAATAGCCGTCGCCATCGCTATCCAGAGCGTACACGGCGGACCAATCAGTGTTACTCCCCTTCAGTGTGTAGGCGGTGTCGAGTCCAAAAGGATTCAGCCCGCCGCCATTCGTGCGTGTATGACACGCAACACAATTGAAATCGTTGCCGTTTGGAAGCTGCGCGACACGAAATGAGCGGGCCTCAGCCACAGATCCCGTTGCGATGATTCCGCACAATACTGCCGTCGAAAATCTGCTTTTCATGTTTTTCCCTGGAAGAACCACCAGTAAATCATCGCGGCCGGAAGAGCGGCGAGAACAAAGAGAAGAAGGGTCAAGGTCAGGACTAGAGCGAAGGTCAACACTCGGTTCGGCCGATTTTGTTCCTGCACACCAGAAGGCATCATCACAAGGTTCGGATTGGACGGTCGGGAGGATGCGCCAAAATGGCCAAACACCAAGTCCACGTTCTTGCGGTTGGCTTTGATGGCGACGTCGGCTAAATCGCCCACCACGGGCACATAGCCGACGAGTAGATCCAAGGTTAAGTTCCAAGCCATCTTCAGCAACACCGTCATCGGTGCGCCAAGACGCATGGCCTCCCAGAGGATGTAGATCGACACCAACCACGTGACCCAATCACCACCAACAGGAATGGCACCAATGATAGGATCGAGGCCGATCCGCACATTGACGATTGGCACAAGAAACTGGTCATCCATCAAACGGGCGAGTCCGCGCAGACGTCCCAGAGACCGTTCAAGTTCGGTGGGTTGGCTGTCTAGCAGCTTAATATCATTCATTCAGTTGGCGTCGCCCATGTCAGCGTCATTCATTCCCATGTCTGGGACTTCCACGACGACAGGCTCAACGCAAGATGCAGGTGTGAACTTCTGGTCTTCGTAAACGACCGCGACCTCGGGATTATCGCCGTCTTTATAACAATAGAGCGCAATGGATGGATTGGTGGGTTCCCCGTCGGCATTGAGAGTAAGCGCCCCAGACGCCCCTTCATAATCAACTTCTTCGCCCATTAGGAGGGCCGCAAAACCGGCGCCCAATTTGTTAGAGGTGCCATCCACGGCCAATTTACCTGGCGTGGAAAGCTTAGACATTCCCACCGCAATCTCAGGGCCTGAAAATCCGCCATAGGCCGCCCCCAATGCCGCAATCATCACTGCGTCGTAGGCATGGCTCACGAAATTCTTACCGTCGGGGCTTTCAAGAAATTTAGTATTATACTTGAGCGCAAAGTTTAGATAGGGCGTGTACCCAAGCGTTCCACCGTTTTGGGGAGAAACACCAAAAATTCGGCCTTCCAAGTCGAGGTCAGGCAAACGTGTAGGATCCGGGTCACCAATTCCGTCCGGCGCCAGATAAAGAATGTCTCCACCGGGATGCAACGATTCGATCGCTCCAGGCATGAGCCACCCTTCCGAGTACCCCAATAAGACGACAATATCGGGCCGCGCCATGGTGGGACTGTTAACCGCAAGCCATTCTTCCCACGCTTCGGGATAATCCTTCGAAATGAATCGGTCGCTGGTGAGAAAGCTTTGGGGAAGTTTGCTTGTCAACACCTCTTTGATGCCGGAGCTGTAGGCTTCTCCTTCTTTTCCGAGGACCCAGATGGTTACTTCGTCAAAATTGCTCTGGAGTCGTCCTTCGACAGTGTATGTCAAATACTCCGCAAGGGCGGCTGCCTGAGCGTCATCGCTGGGACACGTACGCCAGACAAGATTTTCGTCGATCAACGACGAAATGCTGCTGGTTGTTGCGGAAGGCGAAATCAACACAACCTTGGCGGGAATGGTGACGTCATTGGCGATGGCAATGGTTTGAGACGAGGAATCTGAGCCGACAATCACTTGGACGCCGGCCTTGTCAACCAGATGTCTGGCGGCGGCGAGAGCACCGTCCGTTGTACTCAACGAGTCGCAAATGATGAGGCCAACCTTCCGACCGCCAATTCCACCGATCTTGTTGATATCATCTTGAGCGATTTGCACGGCGTTGACGACAAGTTGCCCAAAGCCTTCTTCCCCCCCTGAACGTGGCATCACCACGCCAATATTGAAGGCATTCGAAGCTTCGATGTCGCCGAAGGACTCCGTACATGTTCCACCCAGAAGTTCCGCTGCATTTGGCGTGCGGCAGACTCCGGAATCGCAGGTGTTCCCGGCCCCGTATTTTGCGGTGCAATCGGAATCCGCGTCACATTCACTCAGGTCGACCAGAAGTGAACAGGCGGAGACGAGTCCCCCGAGAAATACAAAAGTGCCGGCAGCGAGCCAAGCTTTACTCAAGCGCATAAAAAACCCTTGTCTTTTGTAAGTTCTACCGCAATTCGGACCGGTACACCAACAATGCCGTCGAAGTTCGACAATGCCCTCGAAGTTCTATGGGGCTGTAAGCGCCCACTGAAGTTCGTCTCGGAGGGTGTCGATTTCGCGATTAAGCTGTTGCTGGTCTGCGGCCCCAAGCACGACACCGTGCAGCGCCACGAAGGTGAGATCGATTTCCCAGTAGGGTTCGGTCCCTGTGGAGCGCCGGAATTGTATGTCGAGTTCAAGGGGCTCCTGATGGATCGTCGAGCGCCCCATTGCGTACATAAATAGGTAGATGATCAGCGGCACGACCAGGACAAAGAGCGGGACAAGCGCGAGGAGAAACATGACGCTTCCTCGCTCAAAGCGCAGTCTTTCTGCGCTTTCGTCTACTTTCCTATAACCGAAGCCTTGAAAAAGGCGGGTCACTTGATCTTTTAGGGCCTGAGGCTGATGCGCTCCGTAAACCCGAATCTGCCGCATGAACATGGTGCGCGACGCGTCACAAAATGCCTCGTCGTTGCTTTCGATGCGCACAGGCAACATGTCACGATCGTCATGGACGACGAGTGCTGTCACAGGGTTCACCGAGCCGCTGGTACCATCCGGGCCATATCGTTCGGCAATATGTGAGCGCAAATTGGGCGGCAACGCGGTTGCGCCGCGTGATGGCGATTGGCGTTTTGGAGGCGGTGTTGGTGATGGTGATGGGTTGCCCGTCACCGATCCGTCAAATCCGTTGGCGTCTCTTTTTTCTGGCTGAACAGGTTGTTCGCGCCAGACGGGCTTAGGTGCTGGTTTGGATCGGTCGATGCCGGGAACAAAATATTCGAGGTCGCCCTGCTCTCCGATTTCGAGTTCGAGGACGCTTAAAAAAACGGCCTGCTCCAAGTACGCGTTCGCGACCTCGATCGGAATGCCCAGAGTGTAGGCGAGCATCGACGGCCGAACACGATCGACCTCGTCTTCGTACGCCATGCGCAAGATATGCCATTCAAATTCTTCGTATGTCATGAGCACTCGCGATAAGCCCTCAGCTTAAACCGCCTCCTCTGGCAATCTATTCGCGCGTGGTGATTCAATCAACTACTCGCATCTTCGACTTCCTCAGCCATCTGCTGGCGGTACTGTCGGAAGAGCCGCTGGTCGAGTTCTTCGATCAACGGCAGCGCGGTGCTTCGTGACAGAGCCGAAATCGAAAGTGCCGACCATTGCTGGGCGGTCGCTAACGCATCTGCAGGCTCAAGCCGGTCGGCTTTATTGAACACCAAAATCTGTTCTTTCTGCTCAAGTCCAAGGTCCGCCAAAATGCGATTAACAGACTTGATGCGTTCGGGAAACTCTTCATCTGAAGCATCGACAAGATGCAACAACACGTCGGCTTCCTCAAGCTCTTCGAGCGTTGCTTTGAAGGCAGCAACGAGGTCCTGCGGCAGGTCGTGAATAAACCCAACGGTATCGGTGAAAATGATTTCACGATCGTCGGGAAAACGTAGCCGACGCGACGTTGGATTCAACGTTGCGAAGAGTTTATCTTCGCTGAGCACGTCGGATTGCGTCAGTGAGTTCAGCAAAGTGGACTTGCCGGCGTTGGTGTATCCAACGATGCCCACGACAGGAACCTGACGTTGCTTTCGTCGCGAACGGCGAAGGTGGCGTTGAACCGAGAGTTTCTCGATATCTTTTTCGAGTTCTCGAATTCGGTCATTGGCACGGCGCCGGTTGATTTCCAATTTGGTTTCGCCGGGTCCACGACCACCGATGCCGCCCGAAAGACGGGACATTCCGGTGTTTCGCGAACTCAACCGCGGTGCGTTGTACTTCAGCTGAGCGAGCTCAACCTGAAGTTTACCGTCGGCCGTGGTGGCATGCTGAGCAAAGATATCCAGGATGAGTTGAGTGCGATCAATGAGGCGAAGTTCGGTGTCTGTGGTGATCGCTCTCATTTGGCCGGGCGTGAGATCTTGACCGAAAATCAAGAGGTCCACGCCGAGTTCCAAGGCGCGGAGGTTGATTTCTTCGATCTTGCCGCGACCAACCGCCCACTTAGGATGCAGGTCTTTTCTACGCTGAATCACGGTGTCGATGATCTCGACTCCAGCAGTTCTGCAAAGCTCGTGGAGTTCAGCGAGGTGGACGTCTTCGTTACGGGCTCCAGGCGTTGCCACGTAAATGAGCATCGCGGGCGCGCCCGCGGTCCTCTTGGTTTCCGGGGCCTTGCGCTGAAACTCGGCCTCGAGTTCGAGGACAAGTTGTTGGAAGTCCAGCGGCAGTTCCGACGGGTTGTTGAACTTCTGAGCCTCATAGGTCCTGCCGTCTGGCGTGGTTGGAACCAGGTGGGCAAAAATGGTTTCGCCGGGGTATCCGCCAGGCCCAACACGAACTGACACCACGGCGTCGAGTTGCAGCATGTTGAGGTCAGTAAGGTCGTCTGCGCCGAGTTCCACGCCCTTTTTGGGTCCAAGATAGGTGCGAAGCAAACGAATGCCTCGGAATCTACCTGAACCGGCTCTGGCACGGCCGATGTCGGGAAGATACGCGCGTTCGGTATCGCCAACCATCACGTGTTCAACACGTCCTTGTCGGTCAACAAGAACGGCGACAACCCGATTGATGTCCCTGGAGATGAACGTCATCTGAGTGGCAAAGTCCTGAGTTAGAGGACTCTCGGAGCCAATACGACGTTTATAGAGTTTTTCGAGTGATTTGATCTGAGAGGGTTTGAGCCCGTTCAGTACACCGTGGATGTTAGCGATGGCGGTAGCTCTTCATCACTTGCAGTGGGGTGGTTCAACGCCGGCTTTCTTGAAGCTGGCGCATGATTTCTCGATTTCACCGAGATTCTTGTAGGCGAGGCCTACGATTCGATAACATTTGGCGTCTTTGACGCCCCAGCAGGTCTTGATGGCACCTTGATGGTCGCCCGCAAAAACCTTCTTTTGAGCTTCAGTGGCAATTTCGTCGGTATCGATTTTCGGCTTCTTAGGAGTCGAGTTCCCAGAAGATGTCGTTTTCTTGGCGGCGACCTTCACAGGCGCTTTGTCCAAGGACTCCTTCATCGAATTCGCGTCAGCGTTGTGCGGTTCATAGAGCAAGACTTCTTCGACGAGTGCGCCGGCTTGAGTCTTATCGCCCTCTTGGAGAGCTGCATTCGCCTTGGACATGATCTGGTCGATGATTTTTCCAGAGAGATCTTCTTTTTCTACGATCGCTCGTGTGACCGAGTCTCCTGGTGGGATCTTCTTCAATTCGGAAAGGGCGTCGACAAAACGTGAATCACGCAGGTACTTGCGAGAATCATCAAGCGCTTCTTCGAGAGGTTTTTCACGTCGTGCTGACGAGAGCATCTCGTCGATCTGGTCGCGTTCTTCCGGATTGGGGCTCATGGTGTCGCGGGCCAATTCAAGAATGGTGATCGCCTTGCCTGCCGCACCGGATGCGAGTTTTTCTCGGGCCTGAGCAATCTGGGGTTCGACGTTTGAAACGGCGGCTGGCGCGGTGGTCTCGGTCTTAGGAACCACATCAACCTGAGCAACCTCATCCGCGGGACTTTCATCCGTGGTTCTGGTGCCCATATACAGGGCGAAAACGCCGACCACGGCAATAACGCCCACGCTGATGCCAATCAGCATCTTTTTGTTCCCGCTGCCTTTCTGGACTGGCGGTTCGCCGAAGGCGTCCTCGATGATGGCTTGTGGGGTGAAGACGTAGTTTTCCCCGGGTTCCACAAATCGGAACTTCACGTGACCGAGCTCGACGATATCGCCACGTTTCAAGTGGACGGCACGGTAGTCTTCGCCACTGACCTTGACGCCGTTCTTCGAGTTAAGGTCAACGATCTTGTAGTTGCCTGAAGCTTCGCGAACGATTTTGGCGTGTTTCTGGGATACAGAGCGGTGGTCAACGATGATGTCGCAATCTTCGGCGCGTCCGATCACCATTTCTTTGTTCACGAGCGGAAACTCTTGGCCCGCGAAGTTTGAAGAAACCACAACGATCTTGGCCGGCTGTGCGGGCAAGATTTCTGTTCCCTGACTTCGGCGATCTCCATCGAGTCGCGTCAGCATGGTCGGTTCGCTGGTGAAACCGGAGCTTGCGGGCTTGACTGGCTTCTGCAATTTCGCAGGGGGAGCCGAGAGCGGTGCTGGCATGGCAGATGCGACAGCTACAGCACCGTTCTTGGGTGCTTCAGCTTCGGCGCCTTCTGCGAGCAGGGTTAATCGGTAGTCACCGATTAGGTAAACGTCTCCAATGGTAAAGTCCTGACGGCCGGAGATCTTTTCTCCGTTTTTGCGTACGCCGTAGCGGGCGCTGAGTTCTTCAATGAAGACTCCGCCCTCTGCTCGGACAAGACGCGCGTGTTTTCGCGACACATTCCGCTCAGTCAGCCGAATCGTGTTGCCGTCTTGTCTACCAATGGAAATCTCGTCGCGGATGACCGGGACAACTGTTTTGTTGCCATCGTCGTCCTCAATTACGAGTTTGTACATACGTCACCCTAAAGCTCTTCGACCAAGAATAGCGGATGCATCCAATGGTGCAACCCGCAAACTGGCCCACGCGACAATCCACAGTGTTAGCATAACCCAGAACCCAACCACAATAAACGCGTTCATCAAGACTGGATCAAACGATCCCGGTCATTTCGTCGTGGGCAAGGTCATCGAAAAACGTGGGACCTGCCCCTCACCATAAAGCCAGGAGTAGACCCAGAAGCTCAGCAGGACGCGCTTGGTGTAATTGCGTGTTTGTCCAAACGGAATGTCTTCAATCATCAGGTCTAAGTCCGGGGAATCCGCCTCTTTGAGCCAGCGTCCGACATTCCCCATTCCACCGTTATACCCAGCAATCATCAGCACGGGATGCAGTTCGACGCCTTCTCCGAGCTCCTGCAGATATCGTGATCCCAGACGAATATTTGAGGACGCATCAAAGAGCGTATCAGCCGTAAAACTCACGTGATCTATTTTGGCCATCCGTTCACCGGTTCCTTCCATCAGTTGCAAAAGACCGCGCGCATTAGCCCAGCTTTCGATCCGAGGATTAAACCCGCTTTCTTCCCGCATGATCGCCCAAATGAGCGCGGGGGAGATCCCGCGTGTTTTTGCGTTTGCCGTCACGAATTCCTCAAAAGGTCTTGGAAAACCGATCTCCCATGACCGTCGGTGGATGGCATCGGGGTAGGTTTGGTCCCAACCTGGGATCTGACGCCGGGCAATATCGTGTGAGAGCGTGTAGGCGCCGGCGCGATCGAGTTGATCGGCGAGGTACCATAACGCGTTGGGATCCTTGGAGACTCTTGCTTCGATGGTCAAAATCTCGGCGCGGGCCAGGGTCGACAGGTGCAGCGCAAAGAGCATTTGCGCGCGCAGATACGAAGGGTCGTTCAAATCGCCTGGAGTGATATCGGGTGATGAGACGGTCGGGACGTCGCAAAACGACGACCCCGGACACAGCCATGGTTTGGTTGCCTCCTTGCCAAGTCGTTGGAATGCCAGAAGCGCATAATAACTCACCGGAAAATCTCGAACGGTCTTGGAGTAAGCAAGCAAAGCCTGGTCAGCGTGACCGCCTAATTCGAGTGCGCGGGCCCGAAAATAGGAGAGTCGGCCGCGTGAATAGAGGTCCGGCTCGTTGACGACTTTGATGGCATCGATGCGGGTGAGCGCGTCATCGTAACGCTTCAATTTGAAGAGGCGACGGATCTCAAGCCAATGGGCATCTTGAGTCATGTCGCCTTCGGGGTACTCGGCAGTCTGTTTGGCGACGAGGGCGGCCATACCTTTGTCATCGCCGTCTTCTTCCAGGATTCTGGCGGCAAAATACATCGCGTCGTCGGCGTAGCTGTGGGTCTTGTAGTCGGTCCACACCCGCTCAAACATCGCCCTTGCTTCGGCACGTTGACCGGCATTCCATCTGGCTTTTCCACCGAGATAAAGTGAACGAATTCTCCAATCGCCCGTTGCGCAGCGGTCGATCACCTTCTTGTACCAGATGGCTGAGTCGGCATGTTTGCGCAGCTTCGTCAGGCTGTGAGCGACCATGAAGTTGCCTTCACACCATTGATTCTCGGGCAATTTCGGCGCGACCTTCCCAACCTCATCGACCACATCCTGGGAGCGATGGCTTCGATAGAGCGCTCGCCAGCGCGCCATCTTTGCCTGATCGGAGCTCGGGTCGAAGGCTTTTTGCCGCGCCTTCGGGAGCTTTTTCACAGCGGCGGAAAGGACGTTTCGCGCCTGTCCAACCAGGGTATCCAATGGGGAATTGATAAGAATGGCGTAGGCTTGGGTCGCCGCGATTTCAGGGTCAGTCGGCAAGAGCAGACGTGCGTACATGAGTCGAGCTGTTGGAACTCTGGAGTCTCTGGGGTGTTTTTCCAGCCACAGTGCCAAAGCCACGGCGGCCTCGCCGGGTTTCTTGGAAGCCTGGAGCGAAAGGATCGCGATCCATTGCGCGTCGTCAGAAATTGGAAGACCCGGCCCGACCTGGGCGGCATATTTGAGCGCCTCGTCGTTCTTACCCTGAGCTTGCGCGACCTCGGCCGCAAAGCGTGAGGCGTATTGATTTAAGACAAAAGCATCGACCTTGGAGGCTTTGTCCAGAAGTCCAAGCGCCTCAGGACGAGACGCCTTAAGCGCGATGTAGCCTTTGAGGAAAAAGCCCTCAGGCGAAGTGGGCTCGGTTTTCTCGACCGCGGCCCAAGCCTTGGGCCATTCGCCTCGTTCAACCCACTCAGCAGCGGCGGGAAAGGGGTCGTTTTGTGGAGCTGGGGCGTCCTCAAATCGGGGAATCACCCGAAACTTGAGCTCGTTTCCTGCTCGTTTCACAGCGGCAGGGTCTTGAGCCATGGCCAAGACCGGCATGAAAATCCACAGGATTATTGCGGTCACGATCGACGTCTTCATGAATCGTCCTCTTGGGTAACATTCCTTGTTCCCCTTTTTGTCGGTGTCCCGAATTCGCGATTCAGCGATGGGTGGCCGACCATAAGTTTACGCGCAACCCGCCATTTAAGAACTGGGCGACTCTTACAAAGTCCAACTTCCGATGAGACGGATGAAATTCCGACGGCATGATGAAACCCAACCGCCAGCCCTCGAATCGTTGGGCAAAAATGCTCAACAGCGCTTTTGTGGCGGAGGTGTCCGAGAGCCGAAGGCCATAGGGCGGATTGCAGAGGATCAACCCGGAAGGACCTATCGGCTGAAGATCTGCCACATCGGCCTGTGCCGCATTCAAGGTGACGTCTGCCGTGGCGGCGTTTGCCAGCGTGGCTTCAATGGCTTTGGCGCTGATATCATAGCCCCATAATCCAGCAAGTTCGGACGCGGTTTCGTTTTCGACTTCCTTCCAAGCATCGGCATCAAGATTCGCCCAGTTTTTAGCGGCATAATCGGGCCGAGTGGGCCGGCCCGAGGCCATCAACGCAGCCTCGATCAAGATGGTGCCGCTGCCGCAGGTCGGGTCGATAAGAACTTCGTCCGGAGTCCATTTCATCGCACGCAGCACGGCTGCGGCCAGATTTTCCCTAAGCGGCGCCTCGACCGGGCTTTTTCGCCAGCCTCGAAAGTGTAGCTCTTCACCGGCCGCATCTAGACTGAGCGTCGCGATGTCTTCATCGATCCGAACGTAAATGCGCTGGGCAGGACCGTCGCCGATTTGGTGTTCACTCAGGGCGTCCATGACGGTCTCGGCAATCCGGCCCGAATGGATCAAGCGTGATTGGCGTGCAGAAGCGCGAACGTCAACGCTGGCGCCAGGCGGCAGCCATTGAGCCCAGGGTTGTTTACGGGTTCGTTTGAAAAGGTCCGGAAACGCGCGGGCCTTGAACGTCGCGAGTCGCATGGTCACCCGGTTGGCAATCCGGGTGTGCTGCAAGACGCGATAGAAGACTTTACGTGTGGCGTCGAACTCAGCTCCCCCATCCAAAAGTGTGACTTTGCGGGCCCCGAGGGCTCGCAGTTCTTCTTGGAGAAAGGGCTCAAGCCCGGGCGATGTGACTGCAAAATAGGATTGGGACATTACTCGAGAAGGATGCAGACGCCGAGGTCTTCCTGCTGAGGGTCGAATTGGAAACACTCCAATCCTGGGTCACAATCTGACAAACCGAGCCGGCAAACTCGCTGACATCGGTTGACGCCAGTCTGCGTGGGGAAACACGCGACGGCGTCTTCGTTGCACATCGAGAATTGCTGCCCACATCGGTCGCCTTCGGTGGCCATGTTGTCGCCCAAACACACGCCGATATCGGCTGAGTACGCAAAACAATGTCCGGCATCACAGTCAGTGGTGGCAGAACCGTTGGTGTTCGCAAAAGGACGGCAAGCCTCACGGCACACGGCGCCGTTTCCATTGGTGCGCGGCACACAAACGGCTCCGCTTGCGCAATCAAGGAACTGGTCAGGGTCGCAAGAAGAGCCGATCGGATTGCTGGGGTTGGTGGGCAAACAAACGCCCTCGGACTGTCCTACATCGTAAGGCAAGCAGCCCAACGCGGGATCTCCACAACCTTGGTCGAAGGTGCAATTCGAAACGCAGAGTGCCGAGGTGTCGTTGGGATCACCAAAGGCGCAAGCCGTGTTCGGGTCGGGACAAGTTGAGTCAGGGTCCATCGCTGTCGTGCTGCAAACGCCGTAACAACGCCCCTCGTCCTGGCCTCCCAAAGCGACGCAATAGTAGCCGTTTACAAAGGAGTCCAGGTCTGAGCAGGGTTGATTCTGACTTTCACAGAGCTGCGGCTGAAAATCCTGGCAGGCGCATTCGGTGTTGCAGAACTCGGAGTCGGCACAACCGTCGGCGCAGCAGCCATCGGGATTGCAGTTTTCATTGGCGATACCGTTGCAGTTGTCGTCGGCTTGCGTCTGACAGCTTTCACGAGCGCCGGGATTGATGCGGTCGTTGTTGTCGTTGCAGTCCGGGCCACGATCGCAAGCGACGCCGTAGCCGTCACCGTCTGCATCGATGCAACCGTCGGCACCGACACAAATACCCGAGTCGCAAAACTCCTGAAGCGTGCACTCGATCTGAACAACCGTTGCGACGCCTCCCTCGGAAACGCAAAGTTCGGCGAGGGTGTCGCTCACGCACTCACGTGAACCGATCACACAGGCAGGCACGTCGGAGTCTGTGGTCGAGTCCAGCCCAACATCGAGCATGTTATTATTATTGTTGTTTGGATTGTTCGGCACATCTGTACCCAGAGGCACACAATTGCGCTCGAAACAGGTCAACCCGTCGGAGCAATCCGAGGGGACAAAGCAGCTTTGCCCCGCTTGTTGAGCGCCACTTTGGATGTCAACGCCACAACTGGCGAGCAAGGCCAAACCCAGAATCAAACTACTTTTAAACATCTCGAACTCCATTCACTGACTGCGAGCCTGCACGTTGTATCTCAAAGGCAAAGTGCATGCAAAAAGCACGACCAGACTTGAGACGCCGCGGTCGACGGGGTATCAGGTCTGCCGAACCATGCTGGATGACTTATGCGCCATCACATATGGCTCTTCCTTGCGGTCGCAGCCTGTTCCCAAGATTCCCCGGCACAACCTGTCGACCTGAAGACGGCGGTTCCCGAGATCGCAGCAGCCCAGTGCGAGCGCGTCTTTGAGTGTTGCGACGCCGAAGAAGTGAGTCGTCTGTTCCAATCCGTGGACGACGTCGCGTCGTGCATGCCGGTCGTCGAAAACTACATGACGACCTTTGTGCTCCCAGCCCTCGACGATGCCGTGCAGCGAGGGGCCATCGAGGTCGATGAGTCCGAACGCGCCGCCTGTATTTCTTGGCTAAGGCAAAAGACCTGCGAATCCTTTGTGCCAAGCCCGAATCTCAACATGTTCGCAGCGACGGAATGTCGTCCTTGGATCAAAGCTCGCCTCGAGATTAGCGGGTTTTGCCAGGAAGATTTCGAGTGTGTTTCCGGTTTTTGTGCTCGAGATTCCGGCACTTTGGAAGGCACGTGCAAACAGGCGCCTTCGCTGGACGAACCCTGTGTGGTAGGCCGCTGCGCGGTTGATTTTTACTGTGCAGATCAGATCTGCTTACCCAGTCTTTCGACTGGCACCGAGTGCACCAGAAACGACGAGTGCAAAAGCAATAATTGCGTTGACGGGCTGGACGGGCGAGTGTGCGGCACCCAACCAACGGCCTGTCAGGGATGAAAATGACCGAGACCACCTCTATACCACTGAAAACAAACGAGTTTGAAGCAGAACTCAAGAAGCTTGTCCAAGAATTCGGACGCTCCGAGGAAAACCCGGGGTCGTACAAGTCCGATGGATGCGTGCGCTGTTTCGACTGCATGTTCACGACCCGGAGCAGCGATTGTTATAAGTGCACGTATTGTGAGCGGTGTTCATCCAGCACCGAATGCACGCATTGCCGTGGCTGCACCAATACCCACCGCTCCAATTATTGCGTGGAATCCAAAGACCTTGCGGCGTGCTCGTACGTGGTGAAGTCTCAGAACTGCTACGAATGTCTGTTCTGTTTTGGATGCGTTGGTCTTGTGAAAAAAGAGTTCCATATTTTGAACCGCCCATTCAAGCGAGACGAGTATTTCAAACTCGTGGCCAAGCTTGAGGCTGTCTTTGGTTTGAAGAGGCAGTAGTGGCGTTAGCATCCATCATATCCGTCGCTCATGTTGACGCTCCGATTCGGGTAGAATCCGAGGTTATCGAACAAGGTTTTGCCGAGACACTGTCACGACTTGGGCAACGTCCTGGTTTGGTGAGAGCGCTCACGGGCGTCGTTGCGCGACGATTTTGGGAAGCCCATATTCAGCCGAGCGACGCCGCAACCATGGCGGCCGAAAAGGCGTTGGCGCAGAGCGGAATCCCGCTGCAAAAGATTGGGGTTTTGATCAACACATCGGTGTCCAAGGACTTCATCGAACCCTCGATCGCGAGCACCGTGCACGGCAACCTGGGCTTGAATCCGCTCTGTTTGAATTTCGATGTTTCCAATGCCTGCCTGGCTTTTTTGGACGCGATCGAAATCGCGAGCCTGATGATTCGTACCGGCCGAGTGGAATACGCGCTTATCGTCGATGGAGAGTCGTCGCGTTTGCCGGTGGAAACCACGATTCAGGTGTTGGCGCAGGCCAATATGTCCGAAGTCGAACTTCGAGATCATTTTGCGACACTGACTTTGGGCAGCGGCGCAGCAGCGATGGTCTTGGGGCCCGTCGATCAATCACCGCATCAGGTGACTGGGCGGGTCAGCGTGGCGGCAACGAATCATAATGCACTATGTCGGGGACAACGCGATCACATGATTACCGACGCACCAGCGCTGCTTCAAGCCGGAGTAGATCTGGCTCTGCAGGCCTGGGAACGCGCTCAGGTCGAAATGGGATGGAGTGCAGAAAACATCGACCATTTGATCATGCATCAGGTTGGTTCTGCGCACTCACGAAGTGTCTTGAACCGCCTCGGCCTCGATATTTCGCGGGCCTACCTGACCTATCCTGAGTTTGGGAATATGGGCCCGGCTTCAATCCCGGTGACGCTGTCTAAGGCAGTTGAAAGCGGGATCGTGACCTCGGGACAGCAGCTTGCGCTCATGGGTATTGGAAGTGGACTCAATTGTTCAATGATGGGCATCAAATGGTAGCGATAGACCTCAAAAATGCGTCGTGGGCGGCCGAATACCCCTTTGAACACCACACACATGCGGTGTCGTCGGGAGCCAAGATGAATTACATCGACGAAGGGCCTAAAGACGGTCCGGTGATGTTGTTCGTGCACGGCAATCCGACATGGAGTTTCTACTGGAGAAACCTCATCAAACGGTTTTCGGACACGCACCGATGTGTCGCGATGGACCATATTGGCTGCGGCCTGTCGGATAAACCCCAGGACTACGCTTACACGCTGGAGCAGCGAATTCAGGACGTGAGTTCGTTGGTCGAGGCTCTAGGTTTGGACGACATCACGCTGGTCGTTCACGACTGGGGTGGCGCGATTGGTTTTGGAACCGCAGTGCGAATGCCCGACAAATTCAAACAGTTTGTGGTGTTCAACACGGCGGCTTTTTTGTCGCCACGCATTCCGTTTTCGATTTCCATCTGCCGCATTCCGGTCTTTGGTGCCGTGGCCGTGCGGGGCTTCAACGCATTTGTGGAAATCGCGCAAATTCGTGCGATTCACGAAAAACTGTCCGATCCGATCAAAGCCGCGTACCTGGCTCCTTATGATTCCTGGGCAAATCGTGTGGCGATTCACCGATTTGTCGAAGACATCCCGATGAGCCCTTCGCATCCCACGTACAAGACATTGAAGTTGGTTGATGAAGGCATCGGCCAATTCAAATCTCACCCGATGTTGATCGTGTGGGGAGATGAAGATTTTTGCTTTGATGTGTCGTTCCGTGAGGAATGGCAACGACGCTTCCCGGAAGCAGAAGTGCACGCTCTGGCGGATGCCTCCCACTATGTGGTCGAGGACGCCAACACGGATATTCAAGGTTGGATGGAGACGTTCTTGGCCTAGTTGACTGGCGTTCAGTTCAAACCGTGGCGCAGGAGGCTGTCTCTTTGACTCGGCAACCGTTTCCGGCCCATTCTGCGATTCTGTGATGCTTGCGCAGGCCCTATGGCCTGCATGCGATTCCTGCGATTATTCAGACACAGGCGAGCCATAGGGCTCGCGGACCAATCGCAAGCGAGCCATAAGGCTCGCGGACCAAGCACAGGCGAGCCATAAGGCTCGCGGACCAATCACAGCGATCCTAGTCTTCAGGTCTGGTTTCAGGCGGGTCGGGTAGGACTTCCACAGGTGTCTCGGTGGGCAGAGCAGGTTCGGCGACCGGCGCGTCAACACCATCGGCTGGCTTTTCCGCATTCTTATCCGCTTCGGGCTCTCGCAATTCTTCTTGCGCCTTTTTCCAGAGATCAAATTCGTAGACCTCGCGGCGCAGTTTTTTCTGCTTCCATAGATCGACGCCAGCCTTGACCCCCTCGACGACAAACGTCGAAGCGCCCGACTTGAGCATGGTCTCGCCGATCTCTCGCCAGAGTGATTTCCCGCCTTGTTGTAGCAATTCAGACCACATCCTGCCTCCTGTCCGGGAATACAACGCCTCACGATGCCAAATTCTGCCCATTCGAGCAAAAAAACCTTTCGAGAATATTTTTGGCGCAAGAAACACAAAAGCCCCTTGCGGGGCCTTTGTCGCGATTGTGTTTGGGGGAGGGTAAACACAATCGCTTTTGTTTCACGATACTGCTGTGAAACTCCTCACGATACTGCTGCGAGGTTACCTCACGATACTGCTGTGAGGTGGCCGCTTGGCGCGGCATTCCTGTGGGGTAAACAGGAATGAAAAGGGACAACATCTGCGACAAAGTCATGGGGGTGACAATACTGCGTCGCGGAACCCTCATCTAGGTGTAAAGTTACAGACAGGTTGTAAAGTAGTCAACACTCAAAGTCGCGCGGATGTCGTGGCAATCCTTGCATATAATTAGAGAATTCGGACAAATCGTCTGACAATTTTTTTCTCACCGACGGTCGGAAAACGAATCGTGAGCTTCGCTTCGTCGCCTTTTCCGGACACGGCTTTCACCTTTCCGATGCCAAATTTTGCGTGCGTCACGGTTTTGCCTGTCAGGTCGTCAGGGTCGCCCGCATCAACACCCCAATGCGAAACATCGTGGACATTCTCCGGAGCGGCGGCAGCGGGCAGGTCCTCCCAGGGCGTTAATTGCGAAAACTCGTCGTCGGAATTGCGAGCTCTGAGTTGGTCGAGCGCCTTGCCGATCGAGCCCTTGCGGGTCTCGGGCGACTGGTCGAACTCCCACTCTTTGGTCCCCACTGCGACCAGGTCTTTCTGCCATCGCTCGCGTTGGTTGGAGTAGGTCGGGCGGGCAAAATCAACAAAACGGCTGGAGCTGCGCGGATCGACCTTGAGTCGTTCAGGTTCGATATCCAGCACAAATCGACTTGGCGCGGTGTTTCGGATCGTGCCGTAAACACGCCGTCTTTGAGCATTTGTGATGAAGAGCTTGCGCTCGGCGCGAGTGATCGCCACGTAGGCAAGGCGCCGTTCTTCATCGAGCTCATCGGGATCATTATCCCGAATGCTGGGGAAGATTTCTTCTTCCATGCCGACCAAAAATACCGTGTCGAATTCCAACCCCTTTGAGCCGTGCACGGTCATGAGAGTCACGGCACCGCGCTCATCAAGGTTATCGGTGCTTTGAATCAAAGCTGAGCGATCCAGAAACGCCCGCAAAATCCGCTGCGCCCGGGGTTCTTTGGTTCGCTCGCCTGGATCGGGGAACCATTCTTTTTCGAATTCGGCGATGGCGTTGACAAGTTCGGCCACGTTTTGCTGTCGATCTTCGGCGCGCTCGGGGTCGGAGGTGAGCAGCCACTCGAAGAATCGAGTGCGCTCCAGAAGCCCCTGAACCGTTTGAGCCAGAGAACTGGACGCGCGCAGGCTGTCCTGAACGAAGACGACCAGGTCGTGAAATTCGCGGATTCCTTTGAGGGACCTGCCCTTCAGCCCGGCAACGTCGGCCAATGCGGGGTCAATCAACGCCCCGCCCGGCCCCATTCCGGGAAGCCAACCGTGCTGCATCGGTGCGGGCCCAGTGTTGGGTTCGTCGTTCACGGCATATCCAACCGCGCCCCATAACCCTTCGACCTGACCAAAGACCCCTGCCACGCGCAGTTTATCGATCGTGGATTTCCCCACGCCGCGGGTTGGCTTGTTGATCACGCGCAACAGGTCGACCTCGTTGGTCGGATTCAACGCGATTTTGAGGTAGGCCAGCACATCCTTGACCTCTTCTCGTGCGTAGAACGAGACGCCACCCACAACCTGGTACGGCGAGCCGTGGAAGCGGAGTTGTTCTTCGAAAGCTCGGCCCTGCGCGTTGGTTCGATAGAACACGGCAAAAGACGAATACTCAAGACCATCGCGCGCCATTTCGAAGATACGCTGGGCCACAAATTGAGCCTCTTCGCGATCGTCGGACGCGGTAAAGTAGGTGATCGGCTCCCCGCCTTGTCGTTCGGTCCAGAGCTTCTTTTCGCGGCGACGCCAATTCAGTTGAATCACGTCGTTGGCGGCGTCCAAAATCACCTGAGACGACCGGTAATTCTGCTCAAGTTTAACGACTTTTGCGGTTGGGAATCCTTCCTCAAACCCCAAGATATTGGCAACCGTTGCACCACGCCAACGATAGATCGCCTGGTCATCATCGCCGACCACTGCAAGGTTTGTGTGCTCGCAGGTCAGATGTTTAAGCAGCTCGTATTGGGCCGCATTTGTGTCCTGAAATTCGTCGACCATCACAAAACGCCACTGGCGGCTGTAACTGGAGGCGAGGTCAGGATGCAGGCGGAAAATCTCGAGCACGCCTAAAATCAGGTCACCAAAATCAACACAATTCGAGGCACGCAGCTGGGTTTGGTAAGCCTCATAGAAGTCGACATCTTGTTCAGTGGCGCCGTCAAACGCCTGTTCATGAGCCTGATGTGGCGTCAACGCGTCGTTTTTCATCTTCTCGATGAAACCTCTCAATCGTCGCGCTTCGCTGCGTTCGCTTCCGCGGTCGTTGTCCTCCATCACACGACGAATCAACGAAGTCTGGTCGGCATCGTCATAAATCACGAAATCGGCGCTGAGGTTGATCTTTCGGGCATGCAGCCGCAGAAGGCGGGCACAAAGCGAGTGGAACGTTGAAATCGTTACGCGTTCAGACGCTCGTTGGTCTTCAAGCAGTCCGTCCACGCGTTCGCGCATCTCGTGACAGGCCTTATTCGTGAAGGTCATCGCCAGAATTTCTTCGGGGTGCACACCTTTATTCGAAATCAGCCACGCGATTCGATGAGTCATCACGCGCGTCTTGCCGCTTCCCGCCCCGGCGAGGATCAGCAAAGGGCCTTCAAAATGGGACGCTGCCTCGCGTTGAGCGGGGTTCAGCCGTTCCAAAAGTGAGTCGTCGGCTTCCGCCTTTTTTTCCAGAGAATACTTCCTAGCCATCCACATGCCTGTACAAACGTTCAACCTTCTTTTGCGCGAAATGGGTGAATTTGGCAAGGGGCCTGTCCTTGTGACAACACGCGCGGTTGCGTGTAACCCCGGTATTTCCTAGTATTCGTGCAGGTCCAAGGAATGGACCGTCAAAAAAGTACCGGACCAAGGATGGGACCGATGACACAAGCCTTGCGCGAACGCATGTTTGGGCTGCTCTCTGAGCTCTGCCCGGAATTACCCAAAGACACCCTCAGAGTCACAAGCCATGCGCTTCTGACGCTTGCCGTCGACTCGGATACCGACGCGTTGATGCAGGTCCGTGACGCCCTCCCCTGGATGGGTGCGTTCATCGAACTTGATGGCGGCTCGTCAGGCGAGTTCATCGCAAAGGAACTTCGTGCCCGCGGGGCGCTGCGTTGTTTGACCGATGGGTACGTTGCCCGACGACTTGTCGAAATCCAGACGCCTTCGGCCCAATCGGTCGCGCTGCGCGACCTTGCAGCCTTAGACCTGAAGCTCGCCCGCATTTCGGCGTCAAGCGACCGCGAGATACGCTCGGCGTTGCTCGACGACGTGGAAGTGTTGGTCGCCTGTCTTGAGGTGATGGACGGAGACTCGGACTCGTTGATGCGGATTCGTGAGGCCCTCGGGATTCACTCCGCTGACCCAAGCGCGCTCAGGGTATTAGCCGGGCTGGAAACAAGCTGGGACGGTGGCGTCATGCGTTCGGCCAACCTGAGCGAACGGTCACGTCGTTTCGAAATCAGCGCCGTCGACCACTTGAGACAACAAGGGTTTCTCGTCGCGATTCGCGCGGCCCTCGGCCTGTCTTCATGCGAAGTCGAAACTCTGCATTCTTTTGCCACTTTTCGAGAAGACCCACCCCTTGAGCAGCTCACCAACGCGCTGATCGCGGTTCGAGGTCTCGCGCTGCGGCATGTGCGAGGGATGGTGCCGCTCTCGGCTCTCAACGTATGGATCGAGTACTTGCGCGGACCGTGCAGCGATATCGCGGAGTCACGGGGTATATCTCTTCGGGAAGCCACAAGTTTCGCTCATTTTTGTTTTCACGTGATGAATTTCTGCGACCTGGTGGCACTTTGCGGCAACGCCACACACGACGATATTCGGCGCACGCTGATGGACATCGAGGACGAGGTTAAAGAGTTCGCCTTGATGGGCCAAAGCGCGGGTCATTCAGACCAACGTGCGAGCCTTGGCATTTTTGACGCGGTTCGCTGGAAACGCGTGGGAGCGGCCGTATTTGCCGCAGATCGAGTCGGGCGACTCGCCGGTGCGTGGAAGCGCGGAACCGAACCAACTCCTATGGGAGCGCCTGCGCGGATCGGGGGCGACGTTGCCGACGAAGCTCGACAAGCGGTCTTGGACGGCGACTCGGCTTGTCCCGGCGCGGCGCACATCGTGGGAAGCGCTCTGGCCCATGCCCGGTTGGAAGGCGCGGAGTGGATGGAGCGAGTCCCACCGACGGCGATTTTTGCTGGATTGGCAGTGGTCTTCGTGTGTGCCCGTGAAGCCGGCGTCGACATCACGCATGAGTTTCGGGTCGATGTGAGCGCTCTCGCGACTTGGACGAGTACGCCTCAACGTAGCGCTGTTTTCGAACAGTGGTTATCGCGCGCGGCACTTCATCAAGCGATGACCGGGAAAGGATTGGAAAATGGACCTGGATTGGTCGCGACGCCGCGTGACGGCGTTTTGCAGATCGAGTTTCGCCCCTCGCAAGAGCTTGAGGCGGCGCTGACGTTGATCGCGAGCGGCGTGCATCCTTCGCATGAGGCGATGCTTGAGTCTTTGATTGAACGCCTGATTGGCGTCACCCAGAGCCCGCACGCGACGGTCTCACTGAGCGTGATGTAGTTTAGACGGCCTGGCTCTGCTCACGCGCATCCTGATGCCGACGTGCGCCCTCTTTGAGAGCGTCCCAGCGTTGGGCCTTCGCACGTCGATAGGTACGGTCTTGCGCAATCTCGGACACAAATACCTTCACGATATCGGGGTCAAATTGCCTGCCGGCAAAAGCCTGAATCTCGCGCATTGCCACGTCATGCGGCAACGCCCGACGGTAGGCTCGATGCGAAGTCATCGCATCGTAGGTGTCCGCAATCGCCAAAATCCGCCCGTGCAGCGGAATATCGAGCCCTGCAAGTCCAAGCGGGTACCCACGGCCGTCCCAACGTTCATGATGGGTGTAGACGCCGGGGATCAAATCATGAAGGAATTTGATCGGCTCAAGGATCCATTTTCCGCGCGTGGTATGGGATTTGAACATCTCATACTCCGACTCGGTCAACGGTTCAGCCTTGTTCAAATCTTCGTAACGGATGCCCAATTTACCGATATCGTGCATCAGCGCGGTGTCAGCGATGAGTTCAACTTCGTCGTCTGACAGCTCGAGTCCGACCGCAATCATCCGTGCGTATTTCGACACACGGTCCGAGTGCCCTCGAGTGTAGGGATCTTTATCTTCGAGAAGATTGGCCAGGGCCTGAATCGTCTGCTTGAAGGTGTGCTGAAGGTCGCCGTAAAGGCGGGCGTTTTCGATGGCAGCTGAGGCGCGACCGCAAAGAATCGCGAGCATCTTCCGTTTGCCTTCTTGGAACGCGTGGTTGCGGTCAAAAGCAAAGGCCACAAAGAAACCCATCGCCTCGTTTTTGGCGCGCATGGGGACACACAAAATCGAAAAAAGGTCAGCGGCAGGTTGGCTCACCAACGCTCGAGCTTCTTCGGCGTGAAAGATATGCTGGCCGTCCCCAACAAGGGCAGCGAAGGCGTCGACATCAAAGCCTCGAATGATGTCGGCGTGCCGGGTTTCAAGGTCCGAGCGCATCCAGTGCCGCTCCAGCGCGTAGCCACCTTCGACGCGGTCTTTGGTCCAGACAGCCACAGCATCAGCCGAGATTTCCTCGCGCGCGGTATCGATGAGAATGTCGTGAATTTTTTCGGTGGAGAGGGTCTCCGCCATTTGCTCGGAGACATGGTAGAGCTTTAGCGCCTCACGAAGCTGGATATTTTCGTTTTCGAGCTTCTGTTTGGCGAGTCCGCGCTCGACGATTCGGATCACGTCTTGGACTTTAAACGGCTTCAGGACGTAGTCGTAAGCGCCACGTTTCATCGCTGAAATCGCGGTTTCAACCGTCCCAAACCCGGTCATCATGATGCAGAACGCGGTGGGGGCGATTCGGCACGCGTGGTCGATGAGTTCCAGCCCTCCCATTCCCGGCATTTTCATGTCGGTAAGAATCGCGTCGAACTCTTCCCGCTCAAGGCGTGCGACGGCCTCAAGACCGTTTGAAACAGCCGTGACTCGGTACCCCTCCATCGTGAGGAAATCCGTTAGAACTTCCCGGATCGATTCTTCGTCATCAACAACGAGGAGTCGAGCACCCGTCTTTTCCTGCATCGTACGCCTCACTTAACTGCATAGAGGTCGTCTAAAAACGTCGTCTAATAAGTATCATGTTGACACAGAAATCGCAACACAGGGACACCGCCATGCCTGTCGGACTGACTCGTCTGTCAGAAATCGGTGTCTACCTTCACAGAAGTCGGATTCATACGAGTTCGACGCTCGGGTGAATCTTTTTCATCCGCATGGTGTCTTAGCAATGGAGACCTTTGGATCGGCATGAGCTGTTCCGCTACTCTCCTTGCTACAGGTTTCGGGATGAACTCGACTCTTGCTCAGGAGCGAAAATGCTCAAGTTGAACGAGTACAATAAGACAGAAGGCAACGAAGCTCTCGATAAATTCGAACAGACCGCGCTCATCTACCTTGATGAGCTGTATGCGGCTGGACTTCGTTATACACGCAACGAAAAAGACGCCGAGGATCTCGTCCAAGAGACGTATTTGAAGGCGTTTTCCAACTTTCATCGTTTTGAAGAAGGCACGAATTGCCGTGCCTGGTTGTTCACAATTTTGACCAACACGTTCATCAATCGTTATCGAAGAAAGAAAAAAGAACGTGAAATCCTGAACGCAGATGACTTGCGACCGATTCGCCAGAATTTCCATAATGTCGAAAAGGCGGAGTTCTACCAGGACCCTGAACGAGGCGTGCTCAACAAGACGTTCAGCCAGGACATGAAGGACTCGCTTGAGTCGCTTCCCGATGAATTTCGTACCGTGGTCATTTTGGCCGACCTGAACGAATTTTCTTATAAAGAAGTGGCCCATATCTTGGGATGCCCGGTGGGCACCGTGATGAGTCGACTCTTTCGGGGCCGAAAAATGATGCGCAAAAACCTGGTCGACGTGGCGTTCGAGCGCGGAATCATCCGTGATAAAGAGCCGTTTCTTCACGAAGAAACCAATCGAACGCGGCGCTCGGTAAGGGAAGCACGCAGCTCTGAGCCGACACCTGCCGTCCCCAAAATTACCCTCAAAGCTTCCTAGTGGTCGTGCTTGGCGATGTGAGAATCGCCAAGTACCATGCACCGCATGTCTCTATCGCCAAACGTTGGACCTTACGTACTTGACCGAATCATCGGTCATGGAGGCACGTCTACGGTCTGGCTGGCTCAGCATCGCGAGCTGGATAGCGATGTGGTCCTAAAAGTCCTCACGGCTAAATTCACAAAACGGGCGCGATTCCGAGAGTATTTCGCCAACGAGATTCGCGCGGTTGCTCGCCTGAACCACCCTAATATTGCGCGAGTTCTGGACGCTGGTGTCGAGGAAGGAGGCAGCTCTCCAATCGCAGCGGGCAGCCCTTATGTGGTGATGGAGTACATCCAGGACGGCAGCCTGATCGACATCATGCAAGAGCTGAATTGGACGTCGATACGGGACATCCTCTTGGTCTTGTTGGACGCGCTGGCCCACGCTCATGCGCATGATGTGGTGCATCTGGATCTCAAGCCTGGCAACGTGCTTTTGCGACGAGACGGCAACGTCGTCGTACCGGTCCTGACGGATTTCGGCATTTCGCGCACCGAAGATTCGATGGCCCCGACCGAGCGTTCGGGGGTCGTGGGAACCCCGAAATACATGGCCCCGGAGCAGATTCGCGGGGAGTGGCGTCGCACGGGTCCGGCGACCGATTTGTATGCTTTGGGTTGCATGGCGTTTCAGATGGTGACCGGACGGGTTCCCTTCGAAAGTGGCGATGCGTATTCGGTGCTGCGTTCGCACCTTCGCGATTCGGTGCCCGCGATGATTCCGCGCACGCCTGTGCCCTCGGGGTTCCCGGAGTGGGTGGCGAGGCTTTTGGAAAAGGAACCGGGCGACCGTTATGAGGCTGCGGCGGATGCGGCCTTTGCGCTGATACGTCTGGATGCCAATGGCGTCGATGATTGGACCGACTCGGTCGCGCACGATTCGGGTCGTACGCTGCCGGTTGACCTCACGATCCTCGACGAGACGCTGAACATTCAGGCGATTCGTGAAAGTGTGGAGACGATCCCAACACTGCGTCGGTCCCTTGAGGCCCCACCCATCCCGATTTCGTGGCAGCGACGCGTGGATTTCCGACGAGATGTGCGCGCGTTGGGACTTGGGCTCTTGCGTGACCGTGTGCCCCAGGTTGTGGGGAGAACTGCCGAGCGAAACCTATTATGGACCGCGCTGACTGAAGTCGCCCAGGGAACCAGTCGGGCGATTCTGATTCATGGGGAGTCTGGCATCGGCGCCACACGCACGGCCGAGTGGTTGGCACGCCTTGCAGAGGAAGTTGGGGCCGCTCAGGCGCTTACGGTCCGGTCTGCCCCCTCTGTCTTGGAGGGGCTCGGCCACGCGGTCGGCAGAAAGCTCAAGGTGGCGGGCGGCAAACCCATGGATGCCGTTCCGACCGTTCGTGAATTGTTACTGGGTGGGCGGCCCGCGACCGAAGACGACCTGGTGGATGCGATCATCCTTTCGGACCTTCTGACCGGCACACCGTCCGACGCGAAACACTCGGAAAAAAGAAGTGCGCTGGTCCGGGCGCTGACGGCACTTTCGGCCCGCCGCACGCTGGTCGTGGTGTGTGATAATGTCGAGAACTTTCACGATATTTGGTCGGTTGCACAATTGATCTTTGAGGAGCAAGTCCCGGCCCTATTGCTGGCGACCACGACCGCCGATCGAATGGATGGCTTGATGGAGGTTCTCGACCACCCCGCGGTCAGCGAAATGCGCCTCATACCCTTGCCTGATGCCGACATAGCAAACATGGCCGACCAACTGGTCTGGCTTACGCCCCAGACCGCTGAAACCCTTATTCGCGAAGCCGAAGGCTACCCGGGTCGAGCGGTTCGTTGGCTGACCAGTTGGGTTGAGCGCGACCTGCTTGTGCCTTCGCCCAATGGGTTTCTCTTGCGTCGGCGAATGGATGACGAATCGTTGAGCGACGCCGCCAAAAAGGCTGCTGAAGTCGTGCTGGCACAATTCGACGAGATCGATCGAAAGGCATTGGGGGTTGCCGCGACTTTCGGCACTCGATTCAACACCGAGCTCTGGTTCGATACGCTCACTCGAATGCATGTTTCTCCAAGGCCTGACTTGCTGGAACGAGCGTTGCGCCTCGGTCTCCTGGATCGAGATTCAGAAGGCCGAGAATACGAGTTTTCCGATCTCACTTTGGTCGATGAAATTCTGGAGTTTCTGGCAGAACACGGGATGCAGAGCACCGTTCATATCGCCTGTGCCGACGCGCTGGAGATCGCATCCGCGGGCACTCGTGACGTGGGTCGATTGGAGCGAATCGTCAAACACCGTGCGGCTGCCCGACAGTTCGAAAAAGCCCTGCCCTTGCTGGGTTGGGTCGCATTGCGCAACTTTCATGAGGATAATATCGAGGATGCTCGACGTTTGCTGGCCTGGCACGAGACGCTCTTGTCGCGGGCCGACGTGCCGACGCGCAAACGTGAAGGCTGGATGGGCGATATCATTCGCCTCTGGCTGCGTGAAGGCGACGGAGAAACCTTGGAGTCCCAGACGGTCGAGGCGGCCTACCGCGGCGCACTGAAGGCCAATCAATTGGTCGCCGCGGCGGACGCAGCGCGACTGCGTGCAAAAATTCTGCGAAGTGTTTCACTTGAATCGGCCAACGAAGCGCTGGAAGAAGCCGCAAATGCTATTTCGGCGGCAGGAGGCGAAGGGCTTCCTGAGGTGGCTGCGTTTTGGGTGAGCCTGGGATGGAACCGAGGATTACAGGGGCAGTACGAGGTCGCGTTTGCGTACTTCTTGAGAGCCGAACCCATCTTTGAGTTGGCCAACGACAGCTATTGGGTGTCGCATCTTGGACGGGCGAGGGCCTATCTGAACTTGCAGCGAGGCCACTACGAGAGCGCTCGCGACGACGTTTCACGTGCGACCGAAATCGCCCGAAAGAGCGGCAATCGTAACGGCCTTGCGGGCTGTTACATGTATCTGGGTGAGCTCGACCGTTATGAGATGGCCTATGAAAGTGCACGAAGTCATTATCTAGCGGCCTACGATTTGTATCGTAAAAACCCCTCAAATCGGTGGATTGCCGAGTGCAATATCGTCCTTTGCGAGATCGGCGCAGGGAATATGCCGGCCGCTGAACGCGTCCTTCAGCGCTTGATCGACACGTCCCAGTATCAGCGAAAACTCTTCGCGCCGTTCCAGCTTGCCCAGGCCGTCGCCGAAGCGTCTCAAGGAGACTGGAGTGGTTACGACCGGCGTTTCGCCGAAGTTCTGGCGGAGCTCCGACGTTTGAAACACGTCGAGTATGACATCGCTTGGCTCTGCGACCGTGCCGGTGAAGTGGCCGAAAGAAGTGGCCATCACTCCAGAGCCCACGCGGCCTACGAAGCAAGCGCCCAGATTTGGGACGGACTTGGGCGTCAGGCTGAATTGCTGCGAACCCAAGAGGCGATGGACCGCGTCAGGCTCCATTCCCAGCCATAAAGCGTCAAAACATTGTCGTTGACGGCCTGCGTCTTGATTCGTCATGCTGGCGTAATCATTCCCAATTTTGAGTTTAAAAAGTGAAAATCATTGCTTTGGCTATTTTTATGGCGTTGATCAGTAGCGGCTGCGGTGTGGGCTACAAATTCGGCACGCAATCCCACCATTTCGTGAAAAACACGAATGGTAGCAAGATCTTGGAAAAGGAGCATGAGGTCGATATTTCGATGAACTACCACGAGTTCCGTCTCCTCGACACGACCGGCCTCCTGATGGCGGGGTTGGTGAACACCTCGCGACAGTACGCGGCACGGCAAGAGGCGGTCGAAAATGCCACACGCGACGATATCCACGACGGCGAAGTGGAATACAGCTATAAACCATACGGCATTTATCCGGGGACACGCGTCATCGCCGACCTAAGGCTCAACGCCGGCACCCCGGAAATGACCATCAAAGACATCGATTCACACGCTGGCGAAGTGACCTACTGGGGCTTGGATGTTCTGGGCGAATTCGTAAGTTTTGAGACCGCATGGATCCCGGGCGGGAAGATGGCTCTCTTCTTCGCGGCGCGGATTGATAACTTCGACTACCCCGAAACCAGTGACCCGATTTCGTTCAATGTCCTGCTCGTGGATGTGACTTTTGGGACGTCGTTGGGGTTTTCTCCCATCGATCGACTTGTGGTGACGGGCACGGCCGAAATCGGGATGGTCGGCCCGATGATGAAACTCATCCTCGACGATCCAGACGTCTCCTACCTGGCGGGCGAGCTAACACTGGAGGCAACCTACTACCCGATTTCGTGGTTAGGTGTGAGTGCGGACGCGACTCTGGGGCAACTTAACGACGCGGATCGCGACGCCACGTTTGGCCAGCTGGGCATCGGTCTCATCGCAGAATTCGGCGGCGGCGAGTGATTGTAGCAAATGTCGAGGCCTGCTAGGTTCTCGGCGATGAAAACACTGACCGACAACTGGGGAAGAGTACACGACGCCATGCGCATCTCTGTCACAGACCGATGCAATTTGCGCTGCTCGTACTGCATGCCCGAAGAGGGCATGGAATTTGTGCCTCGCAAAGACGTGCTGGATTACGAAGACCTCAGTTTCATCGCCAATGTCGGGGTCAGCCTTGGCATCAATCGTATTCGCCTGACCGGTGGAGAACCCCTGCTTCGCCGAGACCTCGACTCGTTTGTGCGCATGCTCAAAGCGGGCGGCGTCGAAAACGTCTCGATGACCACGAACGGCATGCTGCTGGAAAAACACGCAAAGGCGCTGGCCGACGCAGGGCTAGACCGCCTGAACGTGAGCATGGACTCGCTTCGTGTGGATCGCTTCGAAAAAGTAACACGTTGGGGCGTCTTATCTCAGGTTTGGCGCGGCATTGAAGCGGCTAAGGATGCGGGGTTGGGCCCCATCAAAATCAATGCGCTATTGCTCAAAGACTTTAACGACGACGAGATCGGCGGCTGGATCGACTTGGTGAAAAATCACGAGATCAGCGTACGTTTCATGGAGTTGATGCCGGTTGGAGACAACGCACTCGAGGGCCTCGGGACGTTCTATGATTTAAGCATCCTTCGAAAAACGCTTGAGGCAGAGATCGGTCTGATCCGCTTTGATGGTGCGCATGTTGGGAATGGCCCTGCTCGTTATTGGAAAGCGCCAGGGTGGAAAGGGTCGTTTGGATTCATCACTCCGCTTTCGAACCCCTATTGCGGCTCGTGCAGGCGCCTGCGTCTGACGTGCACCGGAGAACTCCGTGCATGTCTGGCTTTCGACGAGAGCATTGGCCTTGCCGATGCCGCGCGACGTCGTGATGTCGACGCGGTCGAAGCTGCCTTGCTGTGGTCAGTGGCCGAAAAACGCTTCTCGCACCCCTGGCTAGACGGACAAACTACACGCTCGGGGATGTCTGCCGTTGGCGGATAAATATTTTACTGATTCGCGTAAATTTTATTACGGGTCTCAAATTGGAAACCCAAGGAATATGATGAAGAAATCACTGCTGATCGTCGTTTGCATGCTTCTGGGCTCTCCCGCGTTTGCTCAGAATGCCTCGAGCGAGAATGCCTCCAACGAGAAGGCCCCTAAGAAAGGCGCAATCGCGCAACAAACCGTCGGCGGGACTTGGTTGGGTACCTTGGGCACAACGTTCGCGTACAACTCTTCCTCGAACGAGTTGCTCGATGGGACGACGAGCGACAACTCCAACTACCTGGTGAGGATGGAGTTGGGGTTTGGAAACATGATCGTCAATCAGTTGGAGGTCGGCATCGTGGGCGGTGTGCTTCTGCGACGCTTGGCGCGCGAAAATGACGCTTCGGCGACCGAACGCGATTGGCTGATTCAGGCTCGAACCAATTATATCGTGCCGGTGACTGGTGGCCTTGGCCTCGGCATTGGAGCAGCGTTGGGGCCTTATTTCGGGTCGAGCGAGCGCGACGTAGAGACGACGGCAGGGGTTGTTAACGAGACCACTTCAACCTTTGGTGTGGTCACCGATGGCAACGCAGGTGTCGTTTACGGCGTGAGCGAACATCTTCAGCTTCGCATGATGATCAATTTAACTTGGCTCTACGGCACCGAATCCATCCCGAGTGCAAACGCAGACCTGACCGTCTCGACGACGAATCTCGGTTTGGCACTCAGTCTTGGCTACGTGTTTTAGTCAGCCCTGCTGCATCAAATCCAACGCTGCTCGAGCCAACACTCGAACGCCGACCGATATCGCCCTTTCGTCGGGCGAAAACTTGGCTGAGTGCAAGAAATACTTCGGCTCGCCGGCTCGAGCGACGCCCAAGCGGAACATCGCTCCAGGGGCATGACTCAAGAAGTTCGAGAAGTCTTCGGAGCCCATGCTCGGCAGGGGAATTCGGTAGACATTTTCTTCTCCGAGCACTTCGCGACCCGCGGATGCAATGGCGCTGCTGACCCTCGTATCGTTGATAATGGCTGGGGCTCCCTGCACCAAATCCATTTCATAGGTCGCGCCGTAAGTATCGCAAATTCCGTCGCAGATTCGAACCAGCATGGGCCGAATGAGATCACGGTTGGCGAGCGAAAGCGTGCGGATTGAACCCTCGATGCAGGCGTCATCTGGAATGATATTCGGCGCATGGCCTCCCGATATTTTGCCAATCGAAAACACCATCGGATCTCGGGCGTCCACAAGACGGCCGATCGATGAGTAGAGGGCACCGGCCAATTGTGTGACGATAAATATGGGGTCGATGCAATGGTGCGGACGCGCGCCATGGCCCGATTTACCAATGACTCGAATTTTGAACGTGTCGAATGCAGCGGTAAACGCTCCGTCTTTGACCCCAATCTTGCCAACTTCAAGCTCTGGATCGACGTGCAGGCCAAGCACGAAGTCGACCTCTTTCATCGCCCCAAGCTCAATCATCGCGATCGAACCACCTGGAACGGCTTCTTCTGCGTGTTGGTACACCAGCCGCAAACGCCCAGGTAACTCGGTGCGCTTCACGGCCATCCCAACGCCCGTTGCCACGGTCATATGCATGTCGTGGCCACATGCGTGCATCACACCCGCTGTGTTCGACGTGAAATCGAGGCCAGTCATCTCTTCGATCGGCAGTGCATCGAGGTCGCAGCGGATCGCGACGGTGCGGTGCTTGGAAGGATCGAAGCCGTCGGGGGTCAAATCGGCGAAAAACCCGGTATTTTCGGGTCGCACGGTGACCATAAAACCCCGCTCGCGCAGTCGCTGAATCAGAAACGCGGAGGTCGCGAATTCCTGATTAGAAAGTTCTGGATTCGTATGAAGATGACGTCGTAACGCGACGAGGTCATTTTCAATATTACTGATTCGATCGTCGACTTCTACAAGGCTGGGCATCTGTGGACTCGTCCTCAAGTTGCGGCCATCATAGCCCGCGCCGCGCGGTTGGTGTAGAGGAGTCTTCTGTCTGATTGACGAGGGTTTAGCGTGAAAAGTGAAATTCTACTTACCGGTGGTGCCGGGTTTATTGGCTCAGCAACCTTGGTGCGGCTGCTGCAGGAAGGCCGGCGAGTCACTGTTGTGGATTGTTTTGAGCCGACTCTTTATGACCGAGCCCGGAAAGAAAAAAACCTGGCGTGGGCGAGGACCTTCGGATCGTTTGATTTTCACGAGGCTGATATCCGTGACCGAAATAAGATGGAAGACATCTTTGATTCGCGTCCCATCGACTCCGTGATTCACCTTGCAGCTGTCGCAGGCGTCCGGCCGTCGATCGAAAAAGCCCCACTTTATTTTGATATCAATGTCACCGCGACCTCCAGACTGCTGGAGTTGAGCCGGTCACATGGCATAAATCATTTTGTGCTGGCCTCAAGCTCCAGTGTTTACGGGGGTAATACGAAGGTCCCCTTCGCTGAAACCGACCCTGTGGACAATCCGGTGAGCCCATACGCCGCCAGCAAACGCTCGTTGGAAATATTGGCCAAGACCCACCATCATTTGCATGGAGGAAACCTTGCGTGCCTGCGTTTTTTCACGGTTTACGGCCCGCGTCAGCGACCCGAAATGGCGATGCATAAATTCATGGACCTGATGGCCCATGACCGCCCCATCCCCATGTTCGGAGACGGCAGCACAGCACGCGACTACACGTATATCGACGATATCGTGACGGGCGTGGTGGCGGCACTCGATCGCATCGAAGGCTATCGAATCTGGAACCTTGGTGGCGACCGCGTGGTTCGACTTGATGAAATGATCGCTGCGATTGGCCAAGCGGCGGGCAAGACGCCTCAGATCGAGACGTTTCCGATGCAACCCGGTGACGTTTCGCTCACCAACGCCGATCTTACACGAGCTGGCGCCGAACTCGGTTATTCACCGAGCACGACGCTTGAGGCCGGTCTGAACGAAATGTGGAAGTGGTATTCGGCCGGCTACTAGATGCCGGTTCGATAGACGTCGATCGCTATCACTTCAGAGTTGGTGAGTTCGGTGGTGGACCAAGCTGGCATGTAGTTACGCCGGCTTCCGTAGTTGGTCCCGCCATGACCGCGGCGCACGTCAGAAAGACTTGAGCCAAATCCCCCCAGACTGCTTGCAGCCGGGCCATTTGCGCCGTCAACTCCGTGGCAATTTCCACAGAATGTGTCGTGCAGGTCTTGGCCGGACGTGGGGCGAGTCTGTGCGTGAAGGAAATCCACGATTTCATCGAGTTGGACGTCGGTCACTCGTGTGGTCGGATAAGCCGTCATTGGACCAGGATACCCGATGCCTTCCCGGCCATTGCGGGTCACCCATTTGCCGTATGCAGGGAAAGTGAACTGAATGATGGGACCTTTATCTGTGCCCTGTCCTTCAGGACCGTGACAGCTCGCGCATTGGTTGGCGTAGGTCTCAACCCCCGACAACGCGGTGACGTCGACTCCGAAGCTGTTCAGGTATTCCTGAATCGCGTCAGACTCAGCGTCCGTGACCGCGACTGGAGCCATGGTTCCTCGCCCATTTTTCACGATGTCGTGAATCGGCTCGTAGCCCTGAATGCTTCCAGGCCAAACAGTCCCGCCAACGCCCTCAGCGCCGTGACAAACTGAACAATAGATTCGGAATAATTCCGCGCCGTCGGGGGGAGCATTATTGGTCGTGTTGTTCGTCGTCGCGTTGTTCGTCGCAGCGTTGTTCGTCGCAGCGTTGTTCGTCGCAGCGTTATTCGTCGCAGCGTTATTGGAAGTACCATTATTATTAATAGTGATGGGCTCTTCGGAGGTCGCGTCGGACCCACAAGCAGCCAGAAAGAGAGCAAAAACCGCGGCGTATTTACGCATAGTGCCTCAAATCCGAAGTCGTACATTTAACAGAAAAGATGCCCATTTAAAGGGCAGAGATATAAGCATTCAGAAGATCAACTTCACCATTGCTGAGTTCAGCGGAAGACCAGCTCGGCATGTAAACCAGACGGCTTCCGTAATTGGTGCCACCTTTGCCCTGACGAATGTCTTCAGAGCTGTTGTCGCGGCCGGCCAGGCTTTCGGCGGCTGGGCCATCCTGATTGCCTGTACCGTGGCAATTTGCGCAGAACGTCTTGTAGAGGTCAGCCCCTGTGGTTGGGCGGGTTTGCGCATGCAGGAAGTCGATAATTTCATCAAGTTGGGCATCGGTGACGCGGTCCGTACCGTAGGCTGTCATCGCGCCTGGATACCCGATGCCGTTACGGCCATTACGTGTGACCCATTTCCCAAACTCAGGGACGGTGAATTGAATCATCGGCCCTGTCGCAGTGCCTTTGCCTTCGGGACCGTGGCAACTCGCACATTGATTTGCGTAGGTCTGGATGCCCGTCAATGTCGTGATGTCGACACCAAAACTATTCAAGTAGGTCTGAATTTCTGCGGTTTCCGCATCGGTAACAGCCACCGGAGCCATCGTGCCCCGGCCGTTCTTCACAATATCGCTGATGGGGTCGATCCCTTGAATATTGCCGGTCCAAATGACCGCTCCCGTTCCAGCGGGGCCGTGACAAGCGGCACAGTATTTGTTGAAAAGAGCTTCACCGTTTGATGTGGCGGTGTTGTTTGTCTCGACCACCACGAAGGAATTCAAATAGGCTTGAATGTCGTTGGACTGCTGGGTCGTGACCGGCACTGCAGGCATGGTGCCCCGGCCGCTTTTCACAATCGTGAGGATCGGATCGAAACCCTGAATATTGCCGGGCCAGACCGTTCCACCGGCGCCTTCGACGCCGTGACACGACGAACAGTAAAGATTGTAGAGTTCCTTGCCGCTTTCGACCGCCGCAGCGTTATTGGCCGACGAGGTGTTTGCTTGATCAACCGAATCCGCGCGTTCGACCATTTCTGGAGGTGCGCAGGCGGCCAACGAGAGGAGAAGCAAAATTCCTAAAAAGCGCATCTAAGCCTCTGCATACAACGAAACGAACGAAATAAGTCGGGGGCAGTCTACCAAAGGGCTCGATCGGATTCACATAAAAACCTCGTGGCGGGCTACAATTGGTGGCCGAATCGTAGGAATTCCGGTTTTGGCGTGGGTCGCTGCGCTTGCGAGCGCGAGTGCGTGCTGCTAGGTTCCGCGCGCTTTTCGCCGAGGAAGTCATGTCCGATCCAGCCATCAAAAAACGCATCGCAAAAGAAGTCGATCGCCGACGTACCTTTGCCATCATCTCACATCCGGATGCGGGCAAAACGACGTTGACCGAAAAGCTGCTTCTTTACGGTGGAGCGATCCATCTGGCCGGGTCGGTGAAGTCACGACGTGCAGCCAAGCACGCGATTTCTGACTGGATGGCGCTCGAACAACAGCGCGGAATCTCGATCACTTCGTCGGTGCTGCAGTTTCCGTATCACGGGTTTGCCGTGAATCTGTTGGACACGCCTGGCCACGCGGATTTCTCGGAAGACACGTATCGAACGCTGGCCGCCGCTGATGCGGCCGTCATGCTGATCGACGTTGCCAAAGGTGTGGAGCCACAGACCAAGAAGCTCTTTCAGGTTTGTCGCATGAGACGCCTGCCTATTTTCACATTCATCAACAAGATGGACCGTGAAGGACGGCCCCCACTCGAATTGCTCGAAGAAATCGAGAACCTGCTTCAGATCCGTTCATGCCCGGTCAACTGGCCCGTAGGCATGGGTAAACAGTTCAAGGGCGTTTACGACCGAGCAACGGCGGAAGTCATTCTTTTTGACTCGGCCGGTTCACACGGTGAATCGGTGGTCGATACACGACGAGTCAAGCTCAAAGACCCTGTATTGCTGGATATCCTAGGGCCAGTGCGTCTGAAGGAACTTCTTGAAGAGGTCGAGCTTCTGGAAATCGCGGGCGACCCCTTCGACCTTGAGCGCGTGCGTAAGGGCGAGCTGACACCGGTGTTTTTTGGGTCCGCGATGACCAACTTTGGTGTGGAACCGTTTCTGGAGGCATTCGTCGATATGGCGCCATCACCAGACCAGGTGCAGGTCAAGGTCGTCGAGCCAAAGAGCGATGAGTTCTCAGGTTTTGTGTTCAAGATTCAAGCGAATATGAACCCCTCGCATCGTGACCGTCTGGCGTTCGTTCGCATCATGTCGGGCAGGTTCGAAAAAGACATGATCGCCAAGCTTTCGCGGGGTGGACGGCCCATCAAATTGGCCTATCCACAGCAGATGATGGCATCGGAGCGCGAGGTGGTCGAAGAGGCCTACGCCGGCGACATCATCGGCCTTTACGATCCCGGCACGTTCCGAATCGGCGATTCGCTTTCGACCAACGGAAAAGTCGAATTCACCGACATTCCACGCTTCAGTCCTGAGCATTTTGCAGTCGTCGAAATCAAGGATGCCCTGAAGCGCAAGCAGCTCACAAAAGGCCTCGACCAACTCGCCGAAGAAGGCGCGATTCAGGTCTTCCGTCAGCCTTATTTGGGCGACAAAGATGCGGTCGTGGGCGCTGTAGGTATGCTTCAGTTCGAAGTGCTGCAATTTCGTCTGCTCAACGAATACAACGTCGATATCCGTCTGCGCGGCTTGGGTTTCCAGCATGCGCGATGGGTCGAAGGCGAAGATTACGACCAGACCAAATTCGAGCGCCAAGAATACACCAAGGTCCTTGTCGACCGAGACTCCAACCCCATCATCCTCTTCAGGAATGATTGGGCCCTGTCCTACTGCAAAGGCCAGTTCCCAAATCTGCGGTTTCTGCCAAACCCTCCAGGAACTCCTGGCCTCGAAGAACTTCACGGCAAATTCGAGTTTTAGTAAATGCGCCTACAATTTACCGTTCCTAACGAAGAACCAGCGGCCGACGCCTGGACGCTCCTTGAGCGCGCCTGGCCCGAGGGCACGGAGGCTCAAAGACGTCAGGTTTTTGAAGACGCCCAATTCACGATGGACGGGCGAATCACGCGAAATCCGGAGAGGTCTCTGGATACCGGCGCCGAAATCGTCGTGGAAGTTCCGGTGGGAGAAGAGCCCTTTGGGCTCCCGTCTTCAAGCGATCTCGGTCGTGGCGACGGCTGGGTGATCGTCGATAAAACGGTGGGGATGCCGGGCACACTTGATCGCGACAACCCGATGAACCCGGTGTTGTTCTTGGCTGATATGCTCGGCTTCGACCGCGACACGATCGAGCCGGTATGGCCGCTTCCCACCAATATGGGCGGCCCATGGCTGATCGCGCTCGACGAAGCTTCGGCGACACGATTGCGCGGACGTTTGTCGCAAGGCGACATCATGAACACATGGTCGGCCATCGTGCCGACCCCTCGAGTTTCACGGGGATTTTTTGAGTTCCGCGGCGTTCATATCGAGTACGGCTGTGCCCGCATTCAAGATGGATTGGCCGAGGTTCAGCTGACCCCAGATTTCACAGGAACCGACGACATCGACCCGGTTGAGTTTTTGCTCGACCTGCTCGCCGACAATCATATCCCTGTGGTCGGAGACCGCGAGCGCAACGGCATCATGGCCGCTGGATCATGTCGGTTGCGCCTGACCGCGCTTTACGATCAGGGCGGTGATCTTGCCCATTCCTGGAACACACCGGATTGGTGGCCTGAGGGCGTCTCGCTTGAGGGGGAAGAAGTCATTGAGGTCACGACGGAAAAAGCCGGCCTTCCGACGCTGCAGATTTCCCGCAAGACGCTGGATATCCTTTCGCTTGGCCACCCTTGGGTTTTGGCCGATCGGGATACTGGAAACCGCGCGTCGATGAAGCCGGGCATGCTGGTTCAGCTGCAAACACCCGAGGGAAAAAACGGCCCCTTTGCGTTGATCGAAGGCCCCGACAAATTGGCGGCACGGATTTTTTCGAAGTCAGCGGATGACGTGCGGAATTTCCGCGACGAGATCGAAACACGGCTCGACATCGCGATCGCCAAACGCACAAAACTCCAGGCGCAGTCGGCCGAAACCGACCTCTATCGTCTGGTTCACGCCGAGGCCGATGGGCTACCGGGCATCGAAATCGACCGCGTGGGACCGGTCTTGCGGGCGACGATCACTGGCGGCGCTGCTTTGGGTTTCAGAAGCATCATTTATGACAGTCTGGCTGACTTCGATCCCGACATGGTGATCCTGGAAGTTGAGCACATGCGCGATATTCGGGAGGGCAAGAAGCTGCCACAGGCAAAAGTCGTCAAGGGCCGCGCGCGTTATGTGAAAGCCGGCGACCGCTTGATCGGGCGTGAACACGGGCTTCGCTATTATCTGGAGCCGTGGGAAGGCATCGACACAGGCTTTTTTGCCGACCAGCGAGACAATCGACTCAAGCTGGCGTCGTTGGCAAAACCTGACCAGAAGTGGCTGAACCTCTTTTGCCACACAGGCGCATTCTCGGTGGCGTTGATCGCCAAGGGCGCACATGTGGTGAGCAATGACTTGTCAAAGCGCTACCTTGATTGGCTCGACGACAACCTGAAGTTGAATGGGCTGGATCGGGCGATGAACGAAAATATCGTCGACGACGCTCGAAACTACCTTCAATCCACTCAGGAGCTTTTCGACGGTGTGATCGTGGATCCGCCCACGGCGGCTTCGGGCGAAGACGGCTTTTGGTCGGTTCGAAAGGGCTACGGCACGCTTTTGGAGCAGTGTTTCAAGGTGCTAAAACCCGGCGGCATGATGCTGGTTTGCAGAAACGACCGCAAACGAAGCGGCGATCTTGACGAGCTGATTCAAGAGGCCGCCGCCGCACAGGGGTGCAAGATCCGCAAAATCGAGGATGCCCCACCGTCGATGGATTACCCGGAACTGGAAGGATTCCCGGAAGGAAATTCTTTTGAAGGGCGGCTGGTTTTCACCCGCTAGTCGCGGCTTGCCGCGACACGTCTCACGCCTTACTCTACGTTCATCTTCAAGCGCGACAAATCATGATACCCGAAATCGATTTTTCCGATCTCGCACCCACGCAGCCTTGTCCGGCCGACGTTTCCCACGAAGAAGGCTTCTGGAAAGCATGGGACGACACCGAGCTCTATTGGCAGCGATGGAACCAGGATTCGCCCAAAGCCTGCATCGCATTGATGCACGGCTACGGTGAACATTCCGGTCGCTACCACCATGTCGCGGCGGCACTAGTGCGCGCCGGGTTTGGTGTCATGGCCATCGATGCGCGCGGTCACGGCAAGAGTGGCGGTGTTCGTGGTCATATCAACCGGTTTGAAGATTTCATTCGAGATCTCGACCAGCTGATCAGCCAAACCAAGAAGCATTTTGAGGTGCCGACTTTTGTGCTCGGGCACAGCAATGGTGGGCTGATCGCGCTGCGCCATGCTCTGACTCAACGCGACGACATCGTGGGATACGCGGTCACGAGCCCATTCTGCGGTATCAAGGCGCACGTTCCAGCCATCAAGGCGCTGGCAGGCAACGTGATGAGTTCAATTTGGCCGACACTTTCGATCCCAACGGGCCTCGATCCTGCTGCGGTCTCACACCGAAAAGACGTCGTCGATCTTTACCGCACCGACCCATTGAACCTGACCAACGCCACGGCGCGTTGGTTCACGGAGACCAAAGCCGCGCAGGCAGATTTGCTGGCAAGTGCTGGTTCGATCGAAAAACCCTTTCTGTTTCTCGTTGCGGGCGCCGATGAACTGGTTGAACCGCGTGCATCCGAAGAAGTTTATCATGCGATGAACTCGATGGACCGCGAGTTCGAGGTCTTTCCTGAGCTCTTTCATGAGATTCTGAACGAGGATTCGTGGACCGAGCATGTGCAGCATATCGCCGCCTGGATGGAGAAACGAACCCCGTGAAACGTTCGCTTTTTCTGATAACCCTTCTGGTGGCGGGCGTGTTTTGGGGATGCGACGACGACCCGAGCCTCAACGCCAACGACCGTGAGGCGGTGTTTCGAATCCTGCAAACAGGCGTCGATCACCCAAGCGATCCCTACGTTCGAGCCGAGACTCTGCGCATCATCGAGTTGCTCGACGATCCTGTGTTGGATCGCTTTGCCAAAACGAAGACCGGAGATCCCTCCCCGATGGTGCGTATTGCCGCCCTTCGCGCCTTGCTCGCCACCGGGAAAGAAGACGCACGTGGGGCCGTCCTCGAGAAGTTTTCTGACGCGAGCCCACTTGAGCGACAAGCGATCATGGATGCCGTCATCGAGCACGGTCCTGAGCCACTTGCTCGGGAATTGATGGCAAGGGCGTTGAGAAATAAAGACCCACTTGTTCGAAAATATGCGTTTGAACAGGGCCTGATCGCACGAGTCGATGCTGCGTTGGCGCAAAAGAACACCAAATACCTTGAGCGCACGCTCTACCCGGAACTGGCCCAATACGTTGGGAATGCCGACCCGGTCCTTGGGGCTGCCGCCCTGCGAAAATTCGTCGAAGTGGGGCAACTTGAGCGTTCCGAGCCGATTCTTAGGACGTTTAACCGCCAGGATCTTTCGGAGGAAGAACGTGTGAACGCGGCACGTGTGCTGGTGGGGGCCAAAGTCGAGGCTGCGGTTCCCGACTTTCTGGCACTCGTCCAGAAATTTGACGCGGCCAATCAAGACGACTCGCTTGGCATTCCCGAAAAGCTCGTACCACCGCCCATGTTAAGGCAGGCGTTGCTCGGTCTTGTCGCTGCTGGCAACTCCGACTACCTGAAGCGTGTGCAGGCGTATCTGAATAATGCCAGCGCCGAAGAGACGATCGAGGTGCTTGAAGCGCTCTCAAGCAACCCGTCCCCTGAAGCAAGCGTATCGCTTAAGATCGCCATGCAGGACGTTCGGGATTCGGTGCGAAATAAGGCGATTGAACTCTATCAAAAACGCGCCGATGCGGACCCTGATGCGCTGAGTTCGGCCATCATGGGCACGCCTTATTCGACCCAGCGACGCGTGACTCAGGTTTTGGTCGCCAAGTACGAAAAAGAATGGACGAAACGTCTTGAGATCGGGATTCAGCGGTTAGGCGAGCGAGAAGTCACCCTTCGCGTATTGCGGGACGTTATTTTGACGCGCGATGAAGCCAATCGCGTGGTGAAGCCTCTTCAGCCTGTGCTCCAAAAGGTCGTGGCGGAAGGTGGCGACAACGCAGCGCTGGCAGCCTATCTGATTGCCATTTCGTCTGACGCAACAGATGAGAAGTCTCTGAACGAGCTCGACTCAAAATTTGACGACGAGACCCGGTACGCGTTCCTGGAATTCATGGTTCGGGAAAACCCGAAACCCTACGCCCGACTCTTCCGCACCTATTTTGAGGCGGATTTATTTTCGGTCCGTTTGATGAGTGCAGCTGGCCTTTGGCGGCTTTCGACGCCAACGACACCTGCCGAGCCCCCCCCTGTAAAAGAAGCGACAGAGCAATGAATCCCGATCCTCAGACCTTTGTCGTGCACGCTGGGCAAGTACTGGTCATGCCCGACGACGCCCCTCGCCTTTCAAAATACGATGCCGACGCACTCGATGAGCGCGATGTCGATTTACTCGGCCTGATCGAAGACGGCTGCGTTTACGTGAAGGGCGGTGTCATCAAATTCATCGGCCCGTGGGACAAACGCCCCGACGCGGCACGAAAAAAAGATCTTCCGGTCATGCAGACAGGTGTCCTGACTCCGGGATGGGTCGAATGCCACACGCATAGCGTTTTTGCCGGACATCGTGCCGACGAGTTCATGTTGCGAAATGCCGGCCGGCCTTACGTCGAAATTCTAGAGGCCGGTGGCGGCATCCTGAACACGGCAAAACGTCTGCGGGAAACGTCTCAGGACGAACTCGCTCAACTGCTGATGCAGCGGACGCTGGACTTCGTGAAACGCGGCGTGACCACGCTCGAAGTCAAATCCGGATATGGGCTCACCACCAAACACGAAGTGAAGAGCCTGCGTGCCGTAGCGGACGTCAATAAAGACGCGCCCTGCGAGCTTGTGGGCACTTTCCTTGGCGCTCACGCGATTCCGGCAGAATACAAAGATCGACGCGAGGCTTATGTCGACTTGGTCTGCAACGAAATGATCCCCAAGGTTGCTGCGGAAAAACTGGCTCAATATTGCGACGTGTTTTGTGATCGCGGCGCGTTCACAGTCGACGAAGCCCGACGCGTTCTAGAGGCCGGCAAAGCGCATGGGTTGATCCCACGCATCCATGCTGACGAGCTCTCCAATGCTGGGGCCGCCATGTTGGCGGCCGAGGTGGGCTGTGCGAGCGCAGATCACCTTGAATTCACGCCAGACGACGCGATTGCTGCCATGGCAAAAGCCAATGTGGTTGCGGTGTTGATGCCAGCGGTGAATCTATTTTTGGGCACCACTGACCATCTGGCGCGTGCACGCGATATTTTGAATGCGGGCTGCGAGGTCGCGTTGTCGACGGATTTCAATCCTGGCAGTGCCATGACGCAGGATATCGCGATGATGACCACGCTTGCCTGCACGCTCTACAAGATGACTCCTGGCGAGGCGTTGCGGGCCGTGACGATCGGCGCGGCAAAGGCGTTGCGCCGCGACGATATTGGCCGACTTCGCGTGGGTGCGCGCGCAAATCTGGCACTTTTTGATGTGCCTTCGTACAAAGTCATCCCCTATCATTTTGGTTCAAATCACGTCGAAGCGGTCATCTACGACGGTGAATTCGTATACTGGACCGAGTCCGAAGCCTGATTCACTTGAAGGCGAGCCAGATCGTGTGGCGGGTGCCTTTATTGCCGTGAGCGCGGACCATCTCGACTTCGACGATGAAGCCGGCGTCGCGTAATCGCTGAGTGAACCAAGGCGCATCAAACGCTGACCACACGGCCAGAACGCCGCCCTTTCGAAGGGCTTTCATCGCCGCGTTCAATCCCATCGATTGATAGAGCCACGAGTTCGACTCTTGAGTCAGGCCATCTGGCCCATTATCGACGTCGAGCAAGATCGCATCGAAGCCGTCTTCGGGCTTTTTAATCAGATCCCGAACATCACCTTCGTAGACAGTGACGCGCGAATCCTTCAAAGGATCGCCCGCTAAGGGCCCCAAGATTCCCTGATTCCATACGATCACACCGTGGACCAATTCCGCGAGCACGACCGAAGCTTTTGCCGGCAGACCCGCAAGCGCGGCGGCGAGCGTGAAGCCCATGCCGAGACCGCCGACCAAAACGCGGGCGTCGGAGCGTGTCACTCGGCCACACGTTAGATCCGCAAGCGCCTTTTCCGAATCGTGAGTACGGCTCGACATAAGGTCTTTGCCGTCAACGCGGATCACATACTCATCACCACGACGTGCGAGCTGCAATTTACCCTTACCACCAGGCACAGGCGTTTCGTCGAGGATTTCCCAAGGAATCAAAGCGTCTCCAAATACAATCGCGGGAACCTTATCCCAAAGTGGCCCCGCTAGAACATGAAACACTTCAATCCGTGGCAATATTCGCATGTCTGGCATTCTTGGCCCGCATGACCTCAAGAAGAACCCTTGCAAGCAGCTCGCGGGGGAAACTCATCTCAGTCTTGTCCTTAGCGGTGACGTCGCTTACGCCACGGAACCATGAATCACACAACGCGTTGAAATCTAACATTAAAAAAACACAAACTGGCGAACATGGAGCGATCGAACATTGCAGAAACACTCATGAACCCCGGTTTTCTGTCAGAAGACGGACCGGGAGTCCCCCAAAGTGGCGACGTTCGGCAAGGATCGGCTAACGCGTACCTCTATATTTGATGTAAATTAGATTGAATCAAACACTCTCAAATCTGCCGCGTTAAGGGACCGCCATGCCACGCTACGAATTCAAGGACGCCAAGTCGTCGAAATTCTGGACGATTGACCAAAACGGAACCGAATACACCGTGGTTTACGGCAAGATCGGTACCGATGGCGTTGAGCAGACGAAAGACTTCGACAGCGATGAGGCGTGCAAAAAAGCGTACGACAAATTGGTCGCTTCAAAGGTGAAGAAGGGCTACGCGTTGGTCGACGGAGAGGCAGAAGACATCGAGGAGCTCCCCGAAGCCAGCGATGGACGGCCCAAATCGGTTCCCGCTGGCGCCATCAAGTCTGGGCATGAGTGGGAGTTCGCAGAAAAAAACGCCAAGGGCGAAAACCATGGTGTTGTCACGTGGTGGCGCCTTGATGGAACGCGCTGTTGCCGGACCGAATATGTGAACGGAAAAGCGCACGGGAGTTTTCAGCGTTTTCACGAAAACGGCCAAGTTTCGCGTGAAGGAACGTTCAAAGATGGCAAATTGGTTGGCCTCGATCGTTTTCACCGTTCCAGCGAAAAAACGTCGGAGCATTTTGCCGTCTACGGCGCCGGTAAGCGGGTATGGACTGCCGAAAACGACCTCGACAAGGGCGTCCGACGGTTCTTCGACAAGGACGGCGAGCTCTGCGACCAGCAAGGCAAGAAAATCGCGAGTGTGCCCGCGCCCGCAGACGGACAACCAAAACACTGGCACGCGCCACCGAAATCCACGGAATCGCAAGAGTGGGAGCCACCGAGCTTCGAGACTGAGCTGCGCAATGGCGTCTATTTCACCCATGCGTTGCGGGGAGTGATCTTCCCGCGCCACGGCGGAGTAAAAACAGCCGTGCGCCCCGTGCCTAGCGTGAAGGTCGCGTGGGCCGCGCTGCGCCGAGCGATGTGGGCATGCGACAACGCTATTTTTGAGCACGAATTTTCAAAAAACCAGAGCGCTCGTTCGACGATTTGGAACGCCGTCATTTCGAACGACTCCAAGAAACGTAGCTACGGTGAACGACTGCTGGGTCTTGAGCCCCAAGACGCAACCTTTGAGGAAAACCGAGAGCTCGCCCGCGCGCTCTTTCGTCGGTATAGCGGCGTGTCGGTCCATCACACGTACTCGGTGGCGACTTATGAACGAGCAGCCGACTACTTTGTCGCATCGCTGGGCCTGGGCGAAGCTGCAGTGCTCTTGATGCATGGCGTCGAAGACGAGTTGCCCTACCAACGTATGGGGCCCTTCGAACGGATTCGGGATCTATTATCTGTCGCGACGGATAAGGAGTTCGCGGCCGCCAAAAAGCGAATCGTAGAGGGATTTGACGAGGTCTTGGCCGAAGCGAATAAAAAGAGCTACGTCGGTCGGCTTCCGGCCCATCTGGCTTGGGTGTTGAGCTTCCTTTTGCCGCTCGGCCCGACGGCCGGTGACGCTGAGCGCAAAGCCGCCGACAGAGCTCTGCTGGCGTGCCAAGGGCGAGGATTTGGAAACGATGAATTGAACGCGGGCGGCCTGGCGTCGGTGGATGTCGCAGGGCTGAACCGTTTCATCGAAACCAATCCGGGGATCAGACACGAGTTTTTCGCGGGTGGTTCACGGATCTATTTGGCGTCGATTCTTGATTCGGAGGGCCTCAACGCCGCGCCCATTCTATCCAAAATGAAATTGGCCTCCCCTTTTGCAGGCAGCGCTCCAGAAAATAACCGATGGGCGTTTCTGTTGGCCCATTTGGATTCCGACGACGCGCTTGGCGCACTGCACGACGAACACACGCAGGGCCATCCATGGGGCGCCGAAGGGCTCGCCCTGGCAAATCTCTTTCAGCCGGCGAAGGTTGAAGCGTTGTTGACCAAGCGGAAAGACACCGCGCTTCTGGAGGCCCTAAAAACGACCACACCGTTGAAGCCGCCCGTTGTAGCCCAAGCCGACGCGGACGCCGATGGTACGCCAAGCGCGTACCAACCCGCGGTGGCCAAGCGCGCGCCTGACAGGACGTTCCGCATCGCGATTGAGTTTGAGGCCGATTGGCACGACGACGAGCGTGAGTTGGCGCTAAGTCGCGGATGTGAATTGAAGTGGAACGGAGAAAACCTGAACAAAACAAATATCGCCGAGTGGGTCGAACACCGCGAACGCTGGGCGATTCCCTCGGACGTGGCGTCGTTTACGGTGCGCTCGCGTGAGTTTGATAAGCGCCTTTCCGCCCTTGGCTACGCGTTCAATGCTTACGCCTCAAATTACGCGCTCGCCCTGAGCATGTTGGTCGCGGGCGAGGGCGCCATCGGACTCTTGGCGGCGATGCTGGCGGAATCACTCGACGGGAAGGTGGCCTGGGCGCAGCCTTTTGCGCATCCCTTGATTGCGCCGCCGATTCTTGAGGGCTTTACCGGCAAGAAATACAAAACAGAATGCCGCGCATGGATCCTTCGCCATCCGCGCTGCGCTTGGGCGTGCGCCATCGACATGGCTCTGCCAGGAAAGAAGAAACTGACGAAGGCGGAAGCCGCGGCACAAATTGCGGGCGAACGCACACTTCGATATCTGGCGGCACAAGGGTATCGGGAAGCGCTCCTCGAGGACGCCAAAAGCATTGGTGAAGACGCTGCCGTGCGCGCCTTGCTTGACGCCGATCCGCTGACTTTGCCCAAAGCCAAAATCCCCAAATTGCCGGCCTTTGCGAGTCCCGCAGCCCTTCCCCCTTTGGAACGAATGAAAGGTGGAACGTTGACCAAGGACGAAGTCGAGGCGCTCCTTGTGCGTCTGGCAGTCAGCAACGTCGACGAGGTCCACCCAGCTGTCAGCGACGCACAATCAACCCTGACGCCAAAATCAAGGACCGCGTTTGCCTGGGCGCTTTTTGAGGCGTGGCTCAAAGACGGAGCCGACAGCAAACAAGGATGGGCGATGCAGGCTCTTGGGTTTTGGGGGGATGACGACACGGCCCGACGGCTTTGTGCATTGGCCAAAGACTGGCCGGGTCAAAACGCCAGCGCTCGGGCGCAAGCCGCGCTTGATGCGTTGCTGTCGATCGGCAGCGACGTCGCACTTGTGAACATGAACCTGCTCGCCGAAAAATCGAAATACCCGGCGTTTAAGGCCGCGGCAGCCGAGCGAATTGGACTTATCGCTCAGAAGCGCGGCATGACTCGCGACGAACTCCAAGACCGACTTGTTCCAACGCTTTCGCTCGACGAAGACGGCGCGAAGCTGGACTTTGGTGCGCGCCATTTTGTGGTGTCGTTCGACGAACAACTTCGTCCGGTTTTGCATGACGAAAACGGTACGAAACTAAAGAGCTTGCCCAAACCCGCAAAAACCGACGACGCGGACCTGGCAAAGGCCGCAAAAGCACGTCTTTCGGGCCTCACAAAAGACGCCAAAGCTAGTGCTTCCGTGCATTTGGCTCGCCTTGAACGAGCGATGAAAGAGCAGCGAGCCATCGATATCGCGGTTTTTGAAGACCATTTTGTCGCGCATCCGTGGATGTCACATCTGACCAAACGGCTGGTCTGGGCTGCCCTAAACGCGGCGGGCAAAGACACAGGCACGTTTCGGGTCACAGACGAGGGGACCTACGCCAACGAAATGGACGAGGAAATAAGCCTGAAGGAAACGCATACTGTGTTGCTTGCCCACCCATTATATCTTCCAACCACAGCCATTTGGTCGACCGTGTTTGCGGACTACGAAATCATCCAACCCTTTGATCAACTCAGCCGCACGACGTTTTTGCCTTCAAAAGAAGAAGCCAAGACCAACGCCCTTCCGCGATTTGTCGGCAAGAAGGTCCCCTACGGTACACTTCGTGGGCTCACAAAACTGGGTTGGCAGCCGTGGGCCGATTCTTGGATCAACACGTATTCGAAGGACTTGCCTGGCAAAGCCGGTGTTCAACTGAACTTCGAGCCGGGTTATTCTCCGGCCGGTGAGGAGTACGAGGACCAAATCATCGAGTCCGTGGAATTGAACGGTTTTAAGAATTTCGGCGAGCTCGAACCAATCGCGTTTTCCGAGATCATACGGGATCTTACGGAGGCTATTAAATGAAGCCCGATAATTTTATCACAGCAAGATTGGCGCAGGCCCTCGCCCTTACAGACTCGCTCGTCGATGCGCTTGATGACGCGGCTCTGGAAAAACATTGTGGTGATGCACGTTCAAATAATATTGGCAGCCAGTTTTGGTGTTTGGTTGGTGCTCGAGAAAGCTACGCCAGGGCCATCAAGATCGGAAAATGGTCGGGGTTTTCTTGTAGCCTAGAAGGAGCCAAGCCCAAGCGGGCGGAAGCCATGCGGGAAGCGATGCAAAAGGCCGGGCTAGAGCTATTCGAGAGCATCCAGGGAGTCGAGCCAGACACTGTTCGGCTTAATTTACTCTTCGATCTTCTGGAACATGAGGCGCAGCACCATGGCCAGCTCATCCGGTATTTCTACGCCAACGGCATCGAATTCCCCACGGAATTTGCGGATCGATACAGCCTATGAAGGCTCACCCGTCACGGCTTTCGGGCGACCTCGAACTCGTCCCAAAGGCGATGAAGACGGCCCGAAATCCAGTCCCGAGATTCTTTGACGAGGATTTCAGGGTCCTCGCCAGTTAGAGCGGGCCCAAAGTGCAAATGGATATTGAGTTTGGGTTGTCGAAACCGGTCGCTGAAATGCTCGACAAAGCCCTCGTCGCCCCATGCGTCCTCGGGATGCGGATATTCGATCGCGACTGGCAATACCGGCACGCCGGCTTCCATCGCGGTCTCGAAGGCTCCCTGACGAAAATCTGAACAGCCGGGACCTGGATAGGTCGTTCCTTCCGGGAAAACCACGACCGTGTGTCCGTCTTCGAGCAATCCCCGCATCATATCGCGAGCTGCCTTACGGCTATCCTTGGCTTTGCGGTCCACAAATACCGTCCCCGCTCGCACGGCCGCTTTGCCCAATACCGGCCAATCCGCAACGTCGCCTTTGGCGAGAAAACAGCATGGCGTGGAGGCGAGCAGCGCAATGATATCGACGTAGGATCGATGGTTCGACACCAATAGCGCGCCCGAATCGCGAACAGGTTCGCCATCCACGTGCAGCGCCATCCCCATTCCAGAAAGCAGAACCTGCGCCCATTCATAGGCGAGCTGATTCATGGCGGCTTGTTGAACGTCGTGGGGCACGCGGCGCAGATGAAGTGTCGTTAACCCAGCAAAGGCGGCAAGCCGCTTGACGACGCGCGCCGTTCCCACCGGGTCGATCAGGGCCTGAACTACTGGACTTGGTTTGCTCATATCCAACGAAATGCTTGAGAAGTCGTAAGGCATCTTAAACCAACCGCATGGAGCGATCTAGCAGCGCGTCCGGCGTTGAGCCTTTCGACGAAGCAAAGGTCGAGTTAGAGTTTTTCTCTCATGCAAATTCTACTCATCACAGTCGCAATTCTGGCTTTGTTCGCATTCGCACACTTTTATGATGCTAAACAGCGCAATGATGCATGGACCCTGGTGGCAAAACGTTTGGGACTTTCGTTCCCAAGTGACGCCATCGCGGGAAAACTCGAGGGCGTCGAACTCAGCGTCCGGACGATCAGTCGTGGAGTCGGGAAATCCCGACAAGATTTCACAGTCATCATGCTCAAGATTTCAGGGACTCTCCCGGCAGGAATATCGATCGAGCCCGAAAAAGCCTTGGACAAGTTGGCCAAGCTGATTGGGTCCGAAGACATTCAACTTGGTTTACCGACACTCGATTCAAAATTATTGGTCAGGGCGAGCAATGAAAATAAAATTCGTTCTTGGGCAAAAAGACCGGGCGTAGAGCGTGCCCTGCGACGCCTCGTTACCCTAAGCAGCTACACGTTTCACGTCACAGGCGGCCACCTCATCTTCGAAAGACGAGGGATTATGACCAATGCGAAGGACCTTGAATCGTTGATTCGGGAACTCGTGGCAATCACTCGGGATTTTTCGCAAGTCCCGAAACCTCAAGAGTCGTTGGATTCATCCCGCGCGGATGAAGACGACGTCAGCCTCTGGTAACTCATGGAAAGGGAGCCACGCGTACTCATCGCGCAATCATTCCTGGTCCGTGTCCGCCGACAACTCTTTGGTAATCGCGACCAACTCCCGAATCAAAGCCTCAAGTTTCTCCGC
>Ga0100385_1000080_pt1 | contig 120771 bp, 104 predicted proteins | sample CryGeymeta201509_FD_81543 | JGI IMG/M metagenome (GOLD analysis project Ga0100385, IMG submission 81543) | Groundwater microbial communities from Crystal Geyser aquifers in Utah, USA - Crystal Geyser metaG 2015-09 | ecosystem: Environmental > Aquatic > Deep subsurface > Groundwater | place... | reverse complement strand
CGTTTATTAGAAATGCGTAAAGGTGGGTCAAAAACCGGTGGGTTCTTCGCGAAGCTTTTTGGCAAGAAATAGATTTCTGAGTGAATTGGGAGCTTAAAAGGCCCCCCAATTCTCACCGCCTCAACGTCTGATAATGTGTATTATGTAAACTCATCATTTAAGATGATGAAAACCACACTTCTCAAGAAACAAAAATGGCCTCGAATGAGGCCATTAAAGTTCACCACCGATAAAGGTTGGTCAGTACCCTGAATACATTTCCAATCGGTCACCTATCACAACTTCTCGTGCTGAGTCGGTGATGACAGCCAGTGAGTAGTTCTTGCGAACATCAAGCACCAACACCTGGCCTACCCGTTGCCAAGGAATCTTTTCATCGGATGAATCCAAATCAAGGCCTTCAAAGCGCTGGTAGATGAACATCCGGTTTCCAACTCGCAAACCATCATCCGCACCTTTGTTCACAAAGATATAATGGTGTTCTGCGAATTGAGAAATGGGGTCAACACTATCGATAATCTTGGCAACCATATCGCGGTCAGATTGAACCGGTTGGACTGATTTGAGTTGGCGCTCATATGGAATCAGATAATCACCGCGCTCAATCTCTTGCCAAGCCTGAACGACTTCAGCGGTATCATGATATTTATCGCTCACTTCAGTGATACGCAGTGTACCAATCACAAAATATTTATGAGCCTCGGTATCACCATCCTCATTCTCGAGCGTTCCCACTTCTCGAATGATTGCGAAAACCTCACCAACTTGTGGTTTCGCGGCCTTCTTACCAACCGCGCGATCTTCTTCATCAATGTCTTCTTTCTCTTCGTCGGTGTAGGCATCCTCACCAAAACCAACCCAAGCCTTGTCCAAAGGTGACAACATGGCAGCCGCTTTGGGTGAGGCAATGATTCGCCCTGAGTATTCCACTCTTTCTTTGGAGACGAATCCAGCCACAGGAAGGTTCATGGAACCATCATTCATCCGAGAGACAACCACCGGATCGCCCTTTGAATCCGCCACCGCATTGGGTGACTTCATGTAAATGATGTCTCCTGGGTAGATCCAATGAGGGTTGGTGATATGAGCGTTGAAGCCCCACATCCGTGGCCACATATAGTTATCACCATAATAGGCCCCTGAAAGGTCCCACATGGTATCGCCAGAATTCACCACAACGTAATCGGGAGCTGATCTGCCATTACGGACATTCTGCGCCGAAGCTGGCGTCGTCGCCCCGAGCGAGAACCCCACCGCAACGGCGGTTGCGATGACGGACCTCAAAACGAGGGACATGCAGGCATCTTTCTTCATTAAATTTCCTCCGGAGTCCGGTTCACATCTCGTTCAATTTCTGAAGGCCGAGTTGGCCGGCGTTCGATGAAGGGTATTGCGACGTCAGTTGCTGCAATGCCTTCTTGGCTTGGTCTGGATTTCCAAGGCGTTCAAACGCCAAAGACATTTTAAGCAAGGAATCCGGCACTTTGTTGCCGTCTGGCTGCTCACTCATCACACGTTTAAAATAAGTCACCGACTCATCAAACCGCCCCAATCCGAACTCGCATTCACCCAACCAATACAACGCGTTGTCGACATAGTCGGCACGTGGTTTTGAGTCGAGGAATTCGCGAAAACCGGTCAAGGCTTCTTGGTACTGCCCTGCCCTGTATGCGGCCAGCGAGTCTTTATAAATGCCCAGTGCATCCTTTCGAGTCGCTTTCTCCACCTGAGTCGTCGGCTGTTCCAATTCCTGAACCGACGGCGTTCCGTTGGTCGTTGAGAGTTTCTCAGACGTCACTGGAGCTTGGGCCTGACGTTTCTGGCCGCCAGACGTTGTGTTTGACGGGGTTTGCCTTGAGGGGGTGCCTCCAACAAATGCGTCGTACTCTTTGTCGGTGATGACTAATTCTGGTTCAGACGTTCGTGCTGTTTGGGTATGCACTTCTTCGCGACGATCAACTTGTTGAGTCTGCTCAGCGTAAGGATCGGGCTCATAAAGCGGAATCCGCGTCACGTTACGACGGGACTGCTGTTGAGGTTGGGCCTGATAGTTATTGCCGTCGTAATACGATTCTGGAGCAGCTTGAGGCGCCTGAGCGACCTGTTCCTCGAAGGCTCCACGCATGACGCCACGGCGCTGCAACGCAAGCCGATTCGCCTCGACGCGGTCCTGAAGCAAGAAGACTTGATCGTCGAGCTCCTCCATTCGCACAGTCAAGCGTCCGTTATTACGTTCCGCCTCTTCAAGCCTTGCCTGAACGGTCGCGAAACGTGCTTCATTGGCCGCGTTTGCGGCGCTGCTTGCACAACCAGAAAACATGGAAGCAAACAACACACACGCTAGAGGCGCGACCCAAATGATGGTTGGGTTTTGGTTCATCCTATGTGACTCCCGTCGCATGCAACAACGTCTTGGTCGTGATGGTGAATTAGGCGCGATGCTAACACGGGCTTAATGGGTGTCAAGAAACCTTAATCTCGCTGTCGACCTGATTCTCTCATGCGAATGTGCCTGTTCCTTGACCCAAAGTTGGCCCTCGGTATACTCGTCTAAAATACCGTATACATTAAATGGTGTCGGTGGTCCGATTTGGACAGCTTATTGGTGTGAGTAGCACCAACTTTTTGAGGAGATATGATGTTAAACACTCGACGCTTCGTCGGGGTCCTTACGGCCGCCCTATTGGTCACCTCGCTCGTGGCTTGCGGTGACGACTCCGTTTCTGGAACTGCTAATAATGATGTCCCGACTGGAGTCGATACTCCTGTCCCGGCAGGCTCCAAGCTCAAACACACAGGTGATTGTGCCGCTCAGCCGAACTGTGCCGTTGATGTGACTTTCAACTCGGCCTACCCGCTGAAAGTTCAGATGCTGGACGGCAATAATAATCCCGTGTTCGGAGCTCGAATCAGCTTCGACCTCACGGTGGGTGAAGCCGTTGGTACGACCCTTGATGCAATCTCGGCGCAAACAAACGACGAAGGATTCGCACAGGTCAATATTCGTGGCGCTGCAGTTCAAGGTGTCGCAGAAGTCGTCGTTAGCGCGCCTAGCGATGCAACCGTCAGCCCCATCAAGTTTGTGGTGGGCGTCAGCCCGAAGGATTCGGCGAGCTATCGCGTTTCGTTCACGCATGCGGGCAACGCCCAGCTTAAGAATGTAAATACATTCCTCTACAAATCCGACGTCACATGTGCGCAGATTCGTGAGGATTTGGCTCGTGAACGCGACGCCGACCCCGCAACCAATCCTGTGCTCACGGCTGAATCGACCCAGCTCGGGATCGCCAACCTCGATGGCACCCTCCCCCTCGTGGTTTTCCCAGGACTTCCCAATAATCAGGCCTATACCGTTGCGGCACGTGCAACTTCGCGAGCAAACTCCGAAGTTGAATCCGCATTTGGTTGTCAGGACGGAAACCCGCCGATTCTCAACGGCAACAGCGTCGACGTTTTGGTCAATTTGATCGACCACCTTCCTCGAATTGCTGGCGCCTATGATGTGACCAACACATTCAGCATCACCGACGCAATCTGCAACCCTGACGGAGTCGGCGGTTATAACGGCGTACTTCCAGGCGGCGTCTGCCTTGCGATTGACCTTATCGGCCGTCTTGCCACTGACCCTGCCAGCTTCTTGGTGGGTGAAGGTAATGGCGACACCGGCCTCATCGGACTGATTGTCGACTACCTTCCCGACAACGGACTTCTTGGCGATCTCAAGAATGCGATCAACTCGTTCCTAAACAACGGCTTCATTGCGGGTCTGGGTCGTGATGCGTTGAACGGCTTCTTCGAAACTTGGATCAACGACAAAGCACCATCGTGGGTTAAGGGTACAGTCGATATCACCGGCGACATCTATGAATCACTCAAAGAGTTCAAGGTTTCCGGCGTTTTACGCATTGCTCATGAGCCCGACGCTTCGTTCGACCCGAACACCAATCAGGTCATCGGAATCCTGGCTGCAGACCCAATGGGCGTGAAACCCGGCAAGCAGGTCTGGGAAGACATCACCGTATTCTGGACCGGCGCATGTGCTCCGAACGCCCCTGCAGCTTGCCGTGAGCGAACGTTCAGCGCAGGTGACCTCGGCGCCACTTCAAGCGTTATCGAAGGTTATTTCACGGGTAGCGTGGTGCCGATGGACGACCCAGAAAACCCAGGTTACGGCCTCGTGATCGACGACCACACCCTGTCCTTCAATTACGGTGTCCTGATTCTTGGCATCATCGAACAAGTCGTGTTGCCAAGCATCTTTGGTCAGAACGTCACCAGCATCGACAGCGCACTCAACGAACTGATCAGCCTCGCATTTGGCGGTGGTGATGGTTGTGAGGCACTTGGTCAATCGATTGCGGACTCGGTTGGTGGCGGAGACACCGTCAAGAATCTCAGTAAAAACCTTTGCAATAATATGCTCCAGTCGGCTTCGGACGGCATTCGTTCGTTCCTCACCGAGAACCTCACGGTGGCCGGCGAGGACAACTTCCTCATCGGCACGCCTGACGGCAAGCCTTGCCGCCTCCACGAGCCAGCGATTTACTCGGGTGAATGGACAGGCAAGCCACTTCCTTACATTGAGGACCTTGGTAGCCCCACGCTTGAGTGTGATTGGGAAGTCAAAATCAAGGTTTCTGCTTCGGAAATCATCGACACCGACGGAAGCTTCTCGGGACGACGAACCAGTTTCTAAGCTCGACCCGACCGTGATTTCAAAAAACCCGCCTCCGAGCGGGTTTTTCTTTTTCTTGGTGGTTTCGTGCCCTCGAATCCTTCGTGCCTAAGTTTGCATCTGAAAAATAAGACGAGGTACATCATGGAAACAGAAGACAACTTTGAGGATCCACCGGATATCGGCGACTTTCACGGAAATAAACGTGAACTCATCAAACGCGGCATGGAGCGCGGAGAACTTACTTGGAAGGAAATCGAGGATGCACTCCCACCTAAACACATCTCAGCCACCGAGCTGGAGGTGCTGCTCTTCACGCTGAAGAGCTTGAGGGTCAAGGTGTCTGGCCGACCGGTTCGCAATAAGTAACGAGGTCATCAGACTCGTAGCCGAGAGTCTCCAGGCACTCTCCAAGCAAGTAGATCGACCCGTAAACAACCACAGGAAGCGGCCCGGCAGCCCGCCGTGCCGCTTTCATCATCTCTATTGTGGAACCACACGCTTTCAGCCGCGGTATCCACTCCAGCAGCATATCTGGCGAAGCTGTTCGTTTGGTCATCATCTCGACACCGAAGATTGGAGCCGTGGCCGAAGCCAATGGTGCAAAAAGCCGACGCATGTCTTTGTCTTTGGACGCTCCAACAACAAATGCCCCGACCTTATGTGCTGCGAGCCTTCCAAAGAGCTGCTTCGCACCCGCAGGGTTATGAGCTGCGTCTAGGATCCACGGCCCTTCCAACCCCACACTCTGAGTGGTCAGGAAGTGCATCCGGCCCGGCCACAAGGTTGCCGCCAACCCGTAGGCCGCCTTTTCGGCATCGAAGGTCTCTCCCAAATAGGTCTTGGCGGCTTGGACGGCAGTCGCTTGATGACGACTTTGAATCGTAGCCTCATCCACTTCGAAATCGACTCCGGCAACACTCGCCTCAGGCGCGCGATCCCGCAGCACAGCGAGGGCTTCGGCGTGGTCTTGTGCACCAATCACGGCTGGGACACCGCGTCGAAAAAGTGCCGCTTTTTCACCAGCGACAGCCTCGATCGTCGTGCCCAGATACTGTTCATGGTCCATGTCGATGCAGGTGACGATGGTGAGCGCAGGCTCAATCGTGTTCACGGCATCCAGGCGACCACCAAGGCCCACCTCCCAAACCACGACATCGACTTTGAGTTCCGCAAAAATCTTTGCGCCCATCAGAGTGGTGAGTTCAAAAAACGTCAGAATGGGGTCGGAGTCGGGTCGACCATAGGTCTTGAGAAGTGGCCTGCCCGTGCCCAACACCAGGTCGCGCGACACAGGAGCCCCGTTGACTCTAAAACGCTCACGCACTTCGATTAAATGCGGACTGGTGTAGAGCCCAACGCGCAGGCCATGTGCCTGAAGAATGCTCGAGAGCATCGCACACGTGCTGCCTTTGCCATTGGTACCGCCAACAATGATGGCAGGCACACAACGCTCCGGATGCCCCTCAAGAGAAAAGGCCCGACGCATGTTGTCGAGCCCTAGCTTGATGGCGAAAAGATTTTGGTCGTAGAGGCGTGTCGAAAAAGCGCGCCAAGGATCGGCCATAACGGGCTCAGGCGTTGCGGTACTCGAAATGATCGTGCAGTTCCAAGTATCGAATATTGCGATCGAGCGCCAATTCGTCTGTGACGGTAAGCACGCCCTTTTTGTCGATGCTCACGAGTTCGTCGCGAATCAACTCTCCAAGCAACTTCTTCACCTCACCAAACTCGATGCCCAGAATGTCGGGCAAATTGTCAGGGACCGGTGTTGGCTTGCGACCTGCATTCAACCATTCGGCGCGCAGCTGATGAAGCATGCGAGCCTTGGTCTTACGAAGGGCATAATTTGAAATTCTGAACTGAGCTTCGGTCAGTCGTTTCGCCATCTTTTTCATCATACGAATCGAGATGTCGGCGTTGCTGCGCAGCATATTTTCGAATTGTGCGGCGTCGATCTGAATCACGGTCGCGTCTTGCGTAACCGTTGCAGTTGTTGGGCGAGCTTGTTCACTCAACAATGCAATCTCGCCGCAGAAATCTCCTGCTGCGAGTTCTTCGATGACGATCTCCGTATCAAAGACGCGCTTTGTCATTCGCACCCGACCAGATTTGATGACGTACATCTTGTTCCCGGTCTCGCCCTCTCTAAAGAGAACGGTACCTGCGGGACACTGTGTCACGCCCTTTTCTTCTTTCGCTTTCGTCGCCAAGTCGAACCTCGCTTCAAACCCTCAAGAACCTAACGGCCTCCAACAACCCAGCAATCACGTGATTGCTTGATCTGCCGCCGCATAGTGGCACAAATAACCCGTCAGATGGAACCACGGAAATACCGTATCTTCACGAACCTGCCGTCTTACCAATCTGAGATGGCTTATTCTAGCTCGCAATCGCCAAAATGCGCCAGTGCGTATTGCCGCGAACCCACTACCCGCCCCGTAATGCAACCCGTCAACCTCTGATGGCAGGAACCCTTTCGAGCGCATAAACCTTCACATCAACACCGGGCGAGGTGACGGCATGCACAGGGGACTTGGCATCGGTCTCAAAACCGGCCAGACGAAGTGATCCCTCCTCGTGAATTTCGTAGATCGCTTCGTGAGCTGGATACGGAACATGGTGAACCCGCCCCGAATACAATTGCGAACTTTTCGGGTTGTACGAAAAGAGCCGATATCGCTCCAAAAGAAAGAACTCTAATGAGCCCGGTTCAGGCACCGCAAGCCGTTGTCCAGCCTGATAGGTGATATGTGTTTTTGATTCGTCGGATTTTCGGTCACACACGTAATCAATGGACGTCTGACCGGTTGGAGCGCTCATTTTGGCGTCAAAATAAGGCAGATGGAAAAAGCGGCGCGCCACACGAACCGCCAAAGCCTGATTGCAGTCCAGCGAATAAAACCAGACCCCTGGTCGGCCGTGTTCATCAAAAACATAAGTCCGAACGTTGAGTTCCAAAAAGTTAGAGATGCCAGGCAGTGCGGGGCAAAAACGTGGTCGAATCCCACGCATATAAAATGGGACAAGCCCAACAAACGCCCTGCCCTCAAAGGTATCAACCGTCAATCCTGGCGGCAGCGTGGCTTGAATATCCTCGGCCGGAAACTCCCAATGCAAAAAGAGTAACTCCTTCCAGGACTGATACATTACATGAGGCCGACCTTCTGGTTTGGCGCAGACGGCAAGCCGTTGATCGGCCGTTGGCATGTTCATCTCAGCACCTCTAGTGCCCCTACCAATACATCTGCTTCCGTGGCGCCTTCGACCAGGACTCGCCCGAGAGGTTCTGCGGTCCAAAGCGCGGTCATAACGGTCTTCACCACGTTCAAAGCTCCAGCAGCTTGGTCGAATCGAGTGCGTTGATGAGCGCTCGTGTATGTTGATGAGACGTGGGATGAGCCTGAGCAAGATGACCCAGATGGTGAATTAGAAATCGAAGGTCCTCGACATGATCCACGTCGTACCAAAACGGCAGGACAGCGTAAGTAAGACCGGCGGCGAGGCATCGATCGACGGTTTGAGAGAACACCGCTTCGGTGCTCCACGAAATCCCATCGAACGGTGCCTGGTGCGCTTCTTTCAAGGCGATGAGGTAGTAGCCACCGTCGAATGATGGGCCGATCACGACATCGACTTCGTCGAGCATCTGCACAGCACGCTTGATATGCTCCGCGGGTAATGTCGGCGAGTCGGTGCCCACGAAAACAACATGACCCGCGGACTTCAGCCGTGATTCAAGCAACGAGAACATCCGGTGGCCAAGGTCTCCCGATGGCTGCTCCTCGAACTCAAAACCAGCTTGGCGCGCACAATCAAAACCGTGGTGTGAAACGTCACCCGCATGGGCAATCAGACCGGTAAGGCCTGATTCTACGACGGTCGCGACCGTATCCGCGATGAATGCTTGATGGCACGCCGCCGCCAACTCTGGCCCGATCGTCGCGGCAAGGCGCGTCTTGACCTTCCCGGGCACGGGCGCTTTTGCAAAGATGACCACTTCAGCGGTCATTTTCGTCCACATATTGCGCAAAGATTGTGTACAAAATCTTGTATCCCGCCAGAACCGTTCCCTTGACGGTTCCCGTGATCTTCGAAACACCGACGCGTTTGCGGTAGCTCACGGGCACTTCAACGGTCGGAATCCCCATGCGGGCCGCCTTGACCTGCATCTCGACGGTCCAGCCGAAGTCCCGGTCCTTCATGTTGATGCTTTCCAACGCAGTCCATCGAATGGCCCGAAATGGTCCCAAATCCGAGTAATAATAATCGTACAAGAACTCGACCAGTGTGCACGCGAGCTTGTTGCCCACAACCGCCTGCGGCAAAAGCGCGCCGCGCTGTCGTGCGCCGATGGTCCGGCTTCCGATCACCAAGTCTGCGTCGCCCGCGATGATAGGATCGATGACTCGAGGCAATTCATCGGGATGGTCACTAAAATCGGCATCCATAAAGACGATCACGGTAGGCGGGTCTTTTGCGATTTCGGCAATTCCCGCAAGGCAGGCTGCGCCGTAGCCTCGAACGGGCTCGCTCACCACAATGGCACCGTGCTCCCGCGCGATTTCAGCGGTGCGGTCAGTGCTGCCGTTATCCACGACAATCACCCGTCGAACCCAGGACGTGGGCAGCGCGTCCAACACCTGCCCCAAGCTCTCTTCTTCGTTCAGCGCCGGTATCATGACGTCGATGGTCATATCCTTTGGCCGACGCAAACCGGTTCGATCGGGCCACCAAACCCCGCCGTTTGCGACTCCGACCCGTGACTTCGCTCGTCTCGACATCCACTGTCCTTTTCGTTAGCTTCGCGCGGCATATTAGCCACGTGACCCGCACTAAACAAGGCGAGGAACGACATGGAAGACTCGAAGTCAAAGCAATACTCGGCAGCTGGCGTGAACTTAGACGCCGCCGACGAGTCGGTCGCGCGTTACAAGGAGCTCGTGCGTGAGACCCGAATTCCGGGCGTCTTGTCGGATGTCGGAGGTTTCGGCGGGCTCTTCGCACTGCGCGATGCAGGTCTGGAATTGCGTGATCCCGTCATGGTTTCCGGCACCGATGGAGTCGGAACCAAACTCAAGATTGCGTTCGAGATGGACCAACATGACACGATTGGCATCGATTGTGTCGCCATGTGCGTCAACGACGTGATTGTCACTGGCGCACGCCCGCTCTTCTTTCTGGATTATCTGGCCACCGGGAAACTGAATCCCGACCAGGCTGCTCAAATCGTTCATGGAGTCGCGACAGCCTGCATCGAGAGCGGTTGTGCTCTGATCGGTGGCGAAACCGCAGAAATGCCTGGGTTCTATTCCACTGGCGAATACGACGTTGCGGGGTTCTGCGTTGGAATCGTGGAACGCGACGCCTTATTGAAACCAGAAAACGTTCAAAACGGCGATGTCTTGATCGGCCTGAACAGCACTGGTTTTCACAGCAACGGCTACAGCCTTGTCCGCAAAGTCGTCGCCGACCGCGGCCTCGATTTGACCCAATCCTATGGACTTGAAACCACACTTGGGGACGCGCTTCTGGCACCTACGCGTCTCTACACCCGTGCCATGCAGGCCGTGCCTCATGTCAAAGTCGCTTCGCATATCACCGGCGGCGGCTTCCACGAGAATATCCCGCGAGTGATGCCCGCGGAGCTCGGTGTTCGGCTCGACGCATCGTCGTGGGAAGTCCCCTCGGTGATTCGCTTCATCCTGGAGGCCGGAAAGATCGACACGGCCGAGGCCTATCACGTGTTCAACATGGGCATCGGGTTCGTGATGGTGGTGGCTCCAGAACACAGCGTAGACACGGTCAAGAGGCTGAGTGACGCAGGGTTCAAGGCTCAGGAAATCGGCCACGTTACATCTGTTCCAGGCGTTCATATCCAATGAAAACTGCCTCCACGCTCTTAAAGTATCGGTTAAAGTCAATTCGGCACGCCAGCGGCTCGCGCGGGGGACGCGGACTCGTCGCAGGAATTGTCGTCATCGCTGGGGTTCTGGCGACAACAGGTTGGATGGCCCAAGACGTGTTGATCGAGGCGTCGACGGCATGGACTGCCCAAATGGGGCGTGCCGTTATGCTCCCGGGGCTTCGCGCCCTTGAGGTCGCGTTCTGGGCAGCCGCGTTTCTGGCGTCCATCCAGTGTTTTCGCGTGATGGAACTGCTCTTTCGGCGCGAAGACATTCTGGCGCTCTCATTATTGCCCGTCCCAACCAGCGGACTTCTGGCGGAACGAACCGCCACGGCCGTGGTCGAAGCCGTCGTTTTTGGTCTGGTGGGCTCAAGTTTTTTTGCCGTACTCCTGCTTAGTCACCCGCTTGTATTCTTGCTTTGCGCAACGTTGATGATCGGCGGGCTGGTGGTTTCCTCGTGCATCACTTTAGGGGTCGTCATGTGGTTCGGCGGCCAATATGGGCATCCAGACGCCAAGGTGGGAGGTGACGTATACGGAGGCACCGGCGCCGCGTTCATCTACGCTCCTGGCGCGGCGCTCGCGGGTTCACTCGCCGTTTTGGTCCTGCTTCAACTTGCATTGGGCGAGGTGTTGAAGGCTGGGTCGGTGACACGGGCATTCTGGATGGGCTTGGGATTGGTTGGCATCGCCTCGGTTCTAGGCATTGCGACCGCGCGGCGTGAGTTTCCGCGATTCCATCTTATCGCGGCATGGTTTCGCGAAGCCGATACCGTTGGGTTCACGACCGATGTCGAATACCAAACGACGCGATGGGAACCGACGTTTTTAGAGAAATTCGTCAAGGCTCCCCTGCCGCTTCGCCGCACGTGGATTCAACTTCGACGCCATAATATGGTCTCGGATAACGTCGAATCACTTCTCTACGCTGGCGCGCTGATCTCGTCGTGGTGGTTGATTGGTGACGGTCTGACGCCCTTCTTCATCGCGCCGATGATCATCACACTCACCATTCATCCCTGGCGCCGCGCCGAAGCTCGTGTGCTGGGAAACGCGGCAGCAACAACGTTGCCCATCACGTTACGCGACGAAATCGTCGCAACGACGGCTTATATCTCATGGGATATCCTGAAGCGCTCTGCGGCCTACGGCGGCGTGTTGGCGTTGGTGTGTTGGCATCATGGCGTTCAGTCTCCTTGGATTGCGCTGGCCGCGATCTTCACGCCGCTCGCGCTGCAAGGCGTGTACACCGCACTTTGGGTGGTTTCTAAGCAACGACCGGGGGCATTGGTTCCGGTCATCACAGCCGCGCTCCTGACGGCCGTCGCGGTGTGGTCTATCCCTGTCGCGGCCGCTCTTTGCGGTGTGTTGAGTCTCTTTTGTTTTTCAAGCGGATGGGCTGCGGGCTCGGCGATGGTTTTGGAGTTGGAATCATGAGTGTTTTGGCAGTCTCCGAACTGAGCAAGTCGTACCGAAAAATCAAAGCCCTGAATGACGTGAGCTTTGAGGTTAATCCTGGTGAGTTCATCGGCCTTATCGGGCCAAACGGAGCCGGAAAATCCACGCTCATGAATACCGTGATGGGCCGAATCGCGCCCAATCATGGGTCGATTCACGTGCACGGCGTAAACGTCATGGACGCCACGGTCGAAGCGCGCAGGCATATTGGTTTTGTGCCACAAGACTTGGATTTACACGGTTATCTGACGGGCGAAGAGTACCTACGTTTTGTCGCAGACCTTCGAGGTTCCTCGACGGACCAGGAGATCGAAGACCTGCTCGCGTTGACCGAACTGAGCGCAGCCAGACACCGAGTCGTTAAGGAGTATTCCGGCGGGATGCAGCGAAAACTCGCGATCGCCGCGGCACTGGTCGGGCGCCCGCCTCTGCTCATTTTGGATGAGAGCTTTGTGGGCCTCGACCCAGAATCAACCTACCGCATCCGTAAACGACTCGAAGAACACCGGGAAAACGGTGGCGCGGTACTTCTGAGTTCCCATATCCTGGAAATGCTAGAGCGCGTTTGCACCCGAATCGTGATGTTGGTGCAGGGTGAATTGGTTATGGATAAGTCGATGGACGAGCTTCGAGCCGAGTTCGGCGAAGACGGTGACCTGACCCACACCTACCTGAAGCTAGCCGGCAAATTGGACATCAATCCTTAGATTCGATGTTCCAAGCCTTTCTCATTGCGGCAACGGCTGCTCTTTTTTGAGCGTCGGTTTCGGCGTTCGGAGCCTCGAAACGACGTTTTGGCTCGTCGACCAGATGGCAGGCAACCAAATGACCCGGTTCGGCTTCTTTGAAAGTCGGGACTTCCTTAGTGCATTTCTCCCACGCAAATGGGCAACGGGTATGAAAGACACAGCCGCTTGGTGGGTGCAACGGACTTGGCACATCGCCAGAAAGCACAATGCGTTCACGGGTCGATTCGACCTCGGGATCGGGAATCGGCACTGCTGAAATCAACGCCTGTGTGTACGGGTGCATCGGGCGTTCATAGAGGCGCCCCCCATCGGTAAGCTCAATCATGTTACCCAGATACATCACGGCAATTCGCGTCGAGATCTGCCTGACTGCAGCAAGGTCGTGGGCGATGAACAGGTAGGTCAGGTCGAACTCGCTCTGAAGGTCCTCGAGCAAGTTGATGACCTGAGCCTGAATCGAGACGTCCAAGGCAGAGATAGGCTCGTCACAAACGATGAAATCGGGGTGGGTGGCCAGTGCCCTAGCGATTCCGATTCGCTGCCGTTGCCCCCCCGAAAACTCATGCGGATAACGGCGGACAAAACGAGGGTCCAAGCCTACGATATCCATCAAATCCTGAGTCTTTTTCATCAGGTCTTGGCCCGTGGCCAACCCATGAACACTCAGTGGCTCGCCGATGATGTCGCCGACCGTCATGCGTGGATTCAAGGACGCGTAGGGGTCCTGAAAAATCATCTGCAGGTTACGTCGTAATGGGTGAATCTGGCGTTTGCTCAGGGTCGTGAGTTCTTGGCCCTTAAACTTCACCGAGCCGGCTGTCGGCTTGTAGAGCTGAATCAGCGCACGTCCTGTCGTGGACTTGCCGCAACCCGACTCACCAACAAGACCAAGCGTCTCGCCCTTGATGATATCGAAGGTCAAGCCGTCGACGGCTTTGACGCGATTCACCTCTTTGCGAATCAACGCACCGCGATAGATCGGGAAGTGCATCTTGAGATCGCGAACTTCGAGGAGAACTTCATCCATGATTCGCTTCCTTAGACTCGGCCTGGCTTTCACGGGCTTTCTTCTCGAACTTCTCGACCTTTTCGGAGCTCGCATGCGTGCCCAGTTCAGCCTCAAATACTTCGGTGGCGCGCCAGCATTGTGAGATGCGCCCCGGTTCGACTTCGACGGCCGGTGGCCATTCTTGGTGACATTTCGACATTGCCCATGCGCAACGTGGCGCAAAAGCACAACCTGGAATCGGTTTGGACACGTTTGGAGGTCGACCTTCAATCGGGATCAACCGCTCGGCCCGCCCTCGATCCAGACGAGGAACGCTTTTCAGAAGGCCCACCGTATAAGGGTGTGCCGGACGCTCAAAGAGCTGTCGCGAGGGCGCGGATTCGACCACCCTCCCCGCGTACATAACCACGATTCGGTCGGCCATACCTGCAACGACGCCAAGGTCGTGCGTGATGATGATAAGGCCGGTGCCGAGGTCACGGCGTAGGTCCTTCATCAGTTCCAGAATTTGGGCCTGAATCGTGACATCGAGCGCCGTCGTGGGCTCGTCTGCGATAAGGAGTTCCGGCTCATTGAGCAACGCCATCGCAATCATCACGCGCTGACGCATTCCGCCCGAAAACTGGTGTGGATACTGGTCAAAACGCTCGCTTGGTGCAGGAATACCCACACGTTCCAGCATCTTGATGGCTTTGGCCCGAGCGTCTTCGGTTCCCATATTTTGATGAATCTGCAGAGGCTCGATCAGCTGCCGACTCACCTTCAAAAAGGGATTCAGGCTGGTCATCGGGTCCTGCCAAATCATCGAGATTCGGTTTCCACGAATCTTGCGAAGCTCCGCCTTAGGCATCTTCAACAGGTCCTGGCCTTTGAAGAGAATCTCGCCGCCCGGGATGAAGCCTGGAGGCTGCGGAATCAGGCCGAGTACCGAAATCTGCGTCACGGATTTGCCGGAGCCGGACTCGCCCACGACCCCCAGTGATTCGCCCGCCATGATTGAATAAGACACGCCATCAACGGCCCGAACGATGCCTTCGTCGGTCTTGAAGTAGGTCTTCAGGTTCTTGAGTTCAAGAAGTGGGATCTGCTCGGCCATATCAGTCTTTCCGCAGCTGTGGGTCGAGTGCGTCGCGTAAACCATCACCAAGGAAATTCAGGCTCAGCAAGGTCGCGGCGAGCGCAACGCTTGGCCAGATAATCAACCACGGAGATGTCTCCATGAGCTGGCGGCCTTCGCTGATGAGCGCTCCCCAAGAGGTTTGAGGGGCTTGAACGCCAAGGCCAAGAAACGACAGGAATGCTTCTTCGAGCATGACTGCCGGCACGGTCAACGTCGCATAGACGATGATGGGACCGAGTGCGTTTGGAATCAGATGTTTGAAAATGATGCCGGAATTCGAAACACCGATGGTCTCGGCGGCTTCAACGAACTCTTGGTTTTTGAGGCTGATGACCTGGCCACGAACGATTCGCGCCATGGTGAGCCATTGAATCGCACCCAACGCAAGGAAGAGTAGATAGATTTTCTGCCCAAAAACCACCATGAGCAGGATCACCAAGAACATGAACGGCAACCCATAAAGGATGTCGACCAGTCGCATCATGATGTTGTCGACCTTGCCCCCCAGGAATCCCGCAGTGGCGCCCCAGGTCACCCCAATCATGAATGAGACCAACGTCGCCAACAAACCGACTGCCAGCGAAATACGGGCTCCGTAGACGGTTCTGGTGAGCAAGTCTCGTCCCAGCTTATCGCTGCCCAAAATATGGGTTCGAGGCATCGGCAAGCCGACGTATTCAGCCTTTGAAATCAAGCCGTCCGAGTCCTTGTCGACTCGGTTGATCATTTCCTGCGCCTCACCCGAACTCACGAGCTCGACCAATTTGCCGGTTTCCTTGGGTTGCATCAGGTTGTCCGCACCCGCATCGCAAGCAAATACGGTGGGATCCTCAATCGGAGCCATGCTTCTTTTGATCATCGCCCAGCGAGCACAATCGGGAATGAACTTGTTTGGCGAAACGCGGCTAAGCGGCGCATCGACGTACTCGTCGTACGAAAGCGCACCGCTTTTATCCAAGTCGAGGTTCGAAAATTCTAGGCTGCGATAAGCATCGACGATTTCGCGTGGCTCCACAAAACCGTCTTTATTCGAATCGGTATTCTCCCAAGACAGAAGTCCTGCCTGAGAAAGCTCGTAGAAATGGGAGGGAACGCTGCGCGCGCCGGGCGGTTTTGGAACCACCCACGTGTGCTGCTCCTCCATCATGAACCCTGTTCCATATTGTGACACGACTTCGTAAAGCAATGCAGTCAAGGCGATGAGAATCAAAATGGCACCGCTGATCAGCGCAGCCCTGTTTTTGCGAAGACGTTGAAAGGCATCAGCCCAAAGGCTGGAGCCCTTCTCCAGTTCGCCATGTGTGTTCGAGTCTGCCATCAGTCGTCGTAACTCACGCGGGGGTCGATCAGGGTGTAAAGCACATCCACGATCATGTTCAGAAACACGAGAATCGTGCTGTAAAGAATGATGGTTCCAAGAACCAAATTATAGTCGCGATTAAGCGCAGACCGGACGAAATGGGTGCCGATGCCTGGAAGGCTGAAGATTTCTTCAACCACCACTGAGCCCGTCAACAAGGCGGCAGTTGCAGGCCCCAGGTAAGAAACGACCGGCAGAAGGGCTCCCTTGAGCGCATGGCGCATCACGACCATCGTTTCAGTGAGGCCCTTGGCCCGTGCGGTCCGAATGTAGTCTTTGCGAATCACTTCGAGCATTCCGCCGCGGGTCAATCGCGCCACGTAAGCAGCGTAATAAAGCCCGAGTGTGAAGCTTGGCAGGATAGAGTCCGAAAACGACTCCCAACCCACAGCGGAGAACCAGCCTAGCCTGAGGCTAAAAAGCATGATCATCAACGGACCAAGCACGATGCTTGGCACACTGACGCCCACCATAGCGACGGACATCGTGCTGTAGTCCACCATCGTGTTTTGGCGAAGACCGGCAAGAAGACCTGCGGGGATGCCCAGCAGCAGCGAAATCAGAAGCGCCTGAAAACCAAGTTGAATCGTGTATGGAAGCCCTGATTTGAGCGTCTCGATCACGGTTAAATCGGTCTTCATCGATTGGCCAAGCGAGCCCGACGCCAGTGTTCCAAGATACAGAAAATACTGAGTCTCGCCCCACTCACCCGGTCCAATAATCGACACTGGACCAAGGTTTACGACCGAATCTGGTTTCCAAAACGAACAGTTTTGCACCGGCGACAAAACCTCACCGGAATAGACGGGAAAGACCGGCCTATCCAGGAAGTTGTCTTTCACACACGCGCACGTGTTGGCTTCACGCTCTTTGAGGCACGGATTGCTCGGTGCTTGTCGCGTTAGCCACAACGAAAGTGTGATGATGACGAGCAAAACTGCGATGCTCGCCAAAAGGCGTCGAAGGATAAATCGCGTCACGTCGGCCTCTTATTACTTCGACGGAAGCGACATGTACTTGAACAAATGCACGTCGCGGTTATGAGGCTCGAAGCCTTTCACGAAGCGAGAGATGAGCAGGTTGCTTGCATAGTAGTACACCGGAATGATCGGCCCACGCTCGAGCAAGATGGTCTCTGCCTGCTGAAGAATCGCGATACGTTTGGTCTTATCGACCTCTTGCTGCGCTGACTTAATAAGCGCGTCGTATTCCGCGTCTGCCCAACCTGTGTCGTTGTTGCCGTTTTCTGCGGTCCACATGTCCAGGAAGGTCATTGGGTCATTGAAATCGCCAATCCATCCCGCACGCGCGACTTGGTAGGCCATCGTGTCGACATCCTGCAGGTAGGTCTTCCACTCTTTATTGTTCAACTTCACGTCGATATTCAGGTTCTGTTTCCACATCGCCTGAACCGACTCGGCGACCAGCTTGTGGTTTTCGTCGGTGTTGTAAAGCAATTCAACAGCTGGGAAGTCCTTGCCATTGGGGTAGCCGGCCTCGGCCAATAGGTCTTTTGCTCGTTTGATGTTGTACGCCGTTTTGGTCGTCGACGTGTAGCCTGGCATGGGTGGAACAAACGACTCAGCAGGCTTGTACAGGCCGTTGAGCGTGTTGTTGACCAACGAGTCGCGGTCGATGGCCAGCGATAACGCCTGACGCACCAGAACATTGGTGGTTGGGGAATCGGCCTTCGAGACGTTCACACGGTAATAATACGTGCCAAGAAGCGGTTCTTGTCTGAAGTCAGGATGGGTCAAGAGCGCCGTGATTTGCGCAACAGGAAGGCCCGAGCCGGCCCAGTGAAGTTCACCGGTTTTGTACGCGTTCACGCGGGCGTTCGAATCCGAGATGATACGGAATCGAATGCTCTTCAGATTGACCGAGGCCTTGTCCCAGTAATGCTCGTTGAGCTCGAACTTGATTTCCTGCTGAGGCTGGTAGGAAGCCAGACGGTAAGGACCGTTCGAGACGATATTCTCGGGTTTGGTCCATTCATCACCTTTCTCTTCCACGGCCTTCTTAGGCACAGGAAAGAATGTGTAGAACGCCGTGAGCTCGGGGAAATACGGGGTTGGGTTCACCAGAGTAACGACCAAAGTCTGCGCATCCGGGGTTTTAACGCCGACCGTTTCCCAATCACCAGTGCCAGCTTCAGCCTTATTATAAGCCTCCGCGCCGTCGATAACCCACATCATCGATGCGTAGTCTGCGGGGAAACCGTTGGTCAGCACGCGACGCCACGAAAACGCGAAGTCTTCTGACGTGACCGGCTCACCGTTGGTCCATTTGGCATCCGAACGAAGTTTGAACGTATAGGTTCGAGCGTCGTCACTGAGTGTGTAGGACTCGGCCACACCGAAATTCAGTAGTTTGGACGTGTCGGTGAGACCTTCTGTGGTTGGGCCAGGCATCAACAAACCTTCAAAAAGGTTCATTGCAATTTCGCCCTCAACCGCACCGCTCATTTTGGCGGGGTCCATGGTCTCGGGGTCGGCCGTCAGTGCGGCTGTGAACTCCGTGGCGTTTGAGCCGGCAACGAACTCTTCGACCGGTTTGGTCTCAGTCGCTTTACCCTCGGGTTCTTTCTTGTCGCAACCCATCACCAAAGTCATGAGTGCGATTGCGCACAGGTACCGAAATCCGTTCGTCATCATCGAGTATCCTCGGAGTATCAAATAAGGCCCCCTCTTCTAGCGACAAAGCCTTCGAAGTGTCAATCGGGCAGGCCTCACAACACGCGCTATGTGAGTGTTTACTGACTTAGCCAATCCTGATAATTGTCGGCAAAATCGAAAATCTGGGCAGCCTGAGGCAAAAATGACGACCGTGCATCACTATAAAAGCAATCTTCGCGACATCCTTTTCAATCTCTTCGAATTGCATGAGGTGCAAAACACCACGTTGGCCTCACCGCGCTTCTCGTCGATGGATGAAGCCACAGTACGAGACGTCTTGAGCGAATTGGAGAAGTTCTGCACGCAAGAACTCGCCACTAGTTTTGCATCGGCCGACCGCGAAGGCCTGACGTTCGACGGCAAAGGCAATGTGCATCTGCCGGCCTCGCTCAAAAAGAGCCTCGCCGCGTATTGGGAAAACCAATGGCACCTCTTTGAATTGCCCGAGAGCCTCGGTGGTTATGGTGCGCCTCCTTCCGTAATCTGGGCCACATTCGAGATGATGGCAGGCTCCAACCCATCCGCGATTTTCTATATTTTTGGTGGTTTCATCGCCAAGACGATCGAACGCTTGGGCACACCAAGCCAAAAAGAGCGTTACCTCAAAGCTACCGTCGAGAACATCTGGGGCGGCAGCATGGTCCTTACCGAGCCCGACGCTGGCAGCGACGTAGGAGCAGCCCGCACCAAGGCTCGCCATATCGAAGGTGATGTCTGGGAAATCGAAGGCGTAAAACGCTTCATCACCAACGGTGATTTCGACGCGACTGAAAACATCGTCCACCTTGTTTTGGCGCGACCTGAAGGCGCGGTCGATGGCACCAAAGGCTTGTCGTTGTTCATCGTTCCGAAATTCTGGGTGAACGAAGACGGCTCGTTAGGCGAGAGAAATGGTGCGTTTGTCACGGCCATCGAAGACAAGATGGGGCTTCACGCCTCAGCAACTTGCGAGATGACCTTTGGCGACACGATTCCATGCCGCGGGTTGTTGATGGGCGAGGTTCATGACGGCATCCGGCAGATGTTCCATGTGATCGAGCACGCCCGCATGGCCGTCGGTATGAAGTCGATGGCGACCTTGTCGACCGCGTACCTGAATGCGTTGGAGTACGCGAAAGAGCGTGTTCAAGGTCCAGATCTGGCAAAAGCCGCAGACAAAGACGCGCCTCGCGTCCGCATTATCGAACACCCCGACGTTCGTCGCATGTTGATGACGCAGAAGGCCTATGCCGAGGGCATGCGTGCACTTTGCCTCTATACGGCCGTTCTGCAGGACCAGGTCGAGATCCAGGGCGGCCATGGATCCGCTGATGCAAAAGCCGCCGACCGCCGAAACGACCTGCTTTTACCGCTGGTGAAGGGCTACTCGTCAGAAAAAGCTTACGACCTGCTCGCCATGTCATTGCAGGTATTTGGTGGCTCCGGCTATTGCCGTGACTACCCGATGGAGCAGTATATCCGAGATGCCAAGATCGACACCCTTTACGAGGGAACGACCCATATTCAGGCGCTCGACCTCTTCTTCCGTAAGGTCGCCCGCGACATGGGCGAGACGCTTCAGTTCTTGCTGGCGGACATTCAGGCGACGATCGACTCGAACGCCGGTGGAGATGATTTGGCCACCGAGCGAGCCGCCCTGCAGCGTGCGTTCAACGATATGGGCAGCATTTTTCAGACGATGTTGGGTAAATTGCAGGAGTCCGTCTACCACGTCGGTTTTCAGGGGAATCGCATCCTGAGCTGTCTCGCCGAATTGGTGATGGGATGGCTGCTGGTTCGCCAGGCCGCCATTGCGGTGGCGAAGCTTCCGAACGCCACGGGCTCAGATGCCGAATTCTACACCGGCAAGATCGCTGCGGCACGATTCTTCTGCGCCAACGTCCTGCCCGAACTCACCTTGCGACGAAAACTCATCGAATCGGGTGACCTGTCCTTGATGGACGTTCCAGAAGACGCGTTTTAGTTCAAACGACCAAGGCGTGCGGTCAAGCAGACCAACGACAAGAGGTCAGTCTGGGCTGTCTGCCACCAAGATTCTTCGTTGAGCGCCGCTTCGCGCGTCACATCGAGTTCATCGCATTCCATGACCTCGAGCCTTTGGCGATTGCACTCCACCACAACCCACTCGTCCGCGATTTGGCCAAGCGCGCCGTCAAGGGCGAGCTCGATCACAACGCCATTCTGATCAGCATCCATGCTGCGAACCCATTCAATGGCTTGAAGTTCGTCGAGGCGGCGGTGTTCGATCGTCAAAAACCAATCGTCGAAACGCGCAACGGATACGGCGACACATCTTCCATCTACGAATACGGGACGAACGAACGTCAATCGCTCAGCCCAGCCTTCGAAGCTGCCGTAGAGTTCGTCCAATTCGGCGTTCCCGTGCACAAAATCAGGCGGAAACACATGTCCACGCGTCGATCCATCTTCGGTTCGTTCGTTGATTGAGGCGTTTTCGGACAGGTTTTGAAATTTGAGAATCACGGCCACTCCTTGACTTCACTGAACAGACTCACCGTACTGAACAAAGGTATACTGCACAGAAAAGCAGTGTTCAAGTTTTCAGCACCTCTTTTTTGTTCAGTGGCGTATTTTTCTGCTGAACCTTGAGAATCTGCGCGCGATTCGCTAATGATGCGCGCCCTGTAGAGCCCGGTCAGATCATGGATCCAGAAAAACTTAGAAAACGCCTTCATAACCGCATGCGGCGCGCCATTCTCGATTACGACTTGATCCAAGAAGGCGATCGTATCCTTGTCTGCCTCTCAGGCGGGAAGGACTCGTTTGCCATGCTCACGCTGCTCCAAGAACTCTCAGAGCGCGCCCCCGTGAAATTTGAGTTGGTGGCTTTCCACCTCGACCAAAAGCAACCCGGTTACCCGACCGGAGCGATGGTGACATATCTTGAGTCCACCGGTGTGCCCTTTGAAGTCGTCGAGGAAGACACCTACAGCGTGGTTCAAGACAAGCTTGCCCCGGACGCGACACCCTGTTCGCTTTGCTCTCGATTGCGCCGCGGGATGATTTACCGCCACGCAGAGCAACACCGTTGCAATAAGATTGCGCTTGGCCATCATCGCGATGACAGCATCGAAACGCTGCTACTGAACATCTTCCATACGGGGCAGATGCAGGGCATGCCCGTGACCTACACCACTGATGACGGGCGTTTCGACGTGATTCGTCCCCTGCTCTACGTGGCCGAAGAAGACCTGGTCGAGTTCTCGATCCACATGAACTACCCCATCATTCCGTGCACCTTATGTGGCTCGGTCGAAGGGCGTCGTAAGTTCATCAAAAACACGATCGACGAGCTTGAAAAAACAATTCCTCAGGTGCGTCACTCGATCTTGGCCTCGATGCAAAATGTGCGAACTTCACATTTGCTCGACAAGGGCCTAACCCGAACAGGGCGCGAGATTCCGGTTCCATCTGCCTGCCAATCCGGCGACGACCTATTCTAGGCTCCCGATGTCTCGCCACATGGTGGATACGACAGAGGGCCCCCTGTGGTCCAAATCGCTCGCTCTGGCCTGGCCTGCTGTTTTGCAGGCGATTCTGGTCAATTTCTACGCGTTCAACGATTACTTCTTTGTCGGACTGACCTCCGATAAAGCCGCCACGGCTGCGCTCTCGTCGTGTTTTGCGATTCTGATGATTCACTTCACCGTCGTGCGTATTTTGCCCACCGGCGGCACGACGCTGATCGCCCAATACACTGGAGCCCGCCGGACCGCAGACGTCGCGAATGTGTTTCGAGCCGCGCTCGTATCGAGCATGGTCGGCGCGACCGCCGCAGGCCTGATCGCATACGTCTACCTGGATTCGATCGTGGCCGTGAACAACGCGCTGCCCGATGTGTCGCTGCGTATCGGCGACTACCTGCGCGTGCTCTTCATCAGCGCACCGGCGTTTTCGCTGATGTTGGTGGTCGACGGAGCCTTTCGGGCCCGCGGAAACACCCGTATCCCCCTGGGACTTGAGGTCTTAAGCCTCGTCCTCAACACTTTCTTGAATTGGGTTCTTGTGCTTGGGAACCTGGGATTTGCGGCCCGAGGGATCGAAGGCGCAGCCATCGCCACAGCCCTTAGCCGGGCTCTCCCTGGGCTTATCGGGCTTTTCCTGATGTTGCGAGGCGCCCTACTCTTCGACCCTCGCGGCCCGTGGCGGCTCTGGCAACCGACGCTCGAAATCGTGCGTCGCATGGCCCGAATCGGACTCTTTGAAAGCATGTCGACCGCCCTTTACGGCTTGGTCTATCTAGTGATGAACAGAATGGCCGGCGAGATTGGCCCTGAGGCACAAGGGGGGCTGGGTGCGGGTTTGCGGGGCATCGAGTGGTTGGGCTTCGCCTTTGGCGACGGCTTTTTGGTCGCGACCGTCACGATCGTTGGGCAAAATATCGGCGCCGGCCAGAGACAACGCGCATGGCGTGGCGCCTGGATGACGGCGCTGACTTCCGCGCTTTTATGCCAGTTGGTTGGATTTGCGTTTGTGCTTTTTCCCGACGCCTTCAGCGCGCTGGTCACCGACGATCCCCTTACCCATCAATTTGCGTCAGATTACGTGTGGATCATCGGTTGGTTCATGTGGGCTGTCGGGTTCGAGATGGCGTTCTACGGCGCCTTCATTGGCTGCGGACGCACCGAAATCACCCTTTTTGTAAGCGGCCTCCTCAATATCGCGCGCGTCCCCATCGTTGCCGGCCTGCTTTTTGGGTGGGACCAACTGCTGCCAGCCACCTTATGGGCCACGACAGGCGTCGGAATGGCGCCAGCCCTGACCGGGAGCTTCGTCGTCATCGCCTGGACCATCGGCGGAACGGCGGTCGCAAAGGCGCTCTTCTATCTGGTTTGGATGGCACGACGCAGGTCACTTTAGACTTCTTGGGCAATCGCTTGAATATCTTGGGTTTGGATGCCGTCTGAACTACCAGAACCAAGGAGACGCCATGCGTTGTTTGAACGACCACCAAATTCCGAATCAAGCTATTTTCTGCCCCCATTGTGGTGCTGGAGTGGCCGACAAGCCGTTCAACAACCTGTTGATGCATGACATCGACGAGCGGTCAGACCTCGATCTCGAGATGGATTCTTTCGAAATGCCACGCCGCAAGACAGGTTTGTGGTTGGGACTCGCCGCGTTATTGCTCATCGGCGGAGCCGGATTGGCATTAAGCGTGGGTGGCTCGTCCGCAACGCCGGTCGCCGAGGCTCCAATCGTGGCCATCGCGACTCCCGCGGCAGCAGCTCTTCCTGTGGTGGTTGGACCCGTTTTCAAAGCCGATGCACTGAAAATCGAATTGGCCCCCGCCTTCGGCACAATCTCTTATGAAGGTCGACGATTGGTCGACGTTCGCACCGCCGTGGGTAGTCGATACGCCACCTTGAATGAACGCACTCAGGCGATCGAGGTCAGGATTCGTCACGCATGGGAAACCAGCGCATCAACCGCTCAGAAGCCTCATTTTGCCGCTGTTGCCCGTGGGAACATTCATGAAGTGGTTTGGACACGGGCCGGTGAGACGGAGTTCCGCGTGATGGACGTAACGGAGCAAGACGTCCGATTATGGGAAAAGGCCAACGGCAAGACCACTCGAGCCATTCTGGCGAACTTAATCGCCGACCGTCTCGGTGCCATCACCGAGCCACCGTCGAATTCATGAATAATATCACAGTGCTGAACCAACCCTCGCAATACCACTTGGTTCGCATCGAACAGTGAGTATAATCAAGGGGTCCTTAAGCAAGTGTAGTTCCATGAAGTACCTAATTTTGCTGATCTCGTTGTTGAGTGCCTGCCAATCTGAGCCCGCACCAACAACAACACCTGCCGTCCAAAAAGCCCCTGTGGCCGTGAAAGCGACGTGTCATGATTGTGCGACGTGTGCCAACTGCGCCGCAGCAAAGTCGCCCGACTACTTCTATTCGCCCTTTGTGGTCAGCTTGGCGGGCTCAAATCAATTCAAACAAGTCTCGTTCAAAGACGTCGGTTTGAAGCGCACTGAGCCTGGTCCAAACGATCCGTTGCTCGAAGTCATCGCCGAATCACTCGCGTTTCACCTCAGCGAATCGCAGATGAATGTGCAGGCTCAGGTGAGCTACGACGAGTCGATCCTCGATCCGTTGAATCATGTCGCTTGTGGTGGAGACCACCTCTACGTCGACATCTGGCGCTCCGGTGACGATCGACTCGGCTACTCGCTATGGAGCGGTTGCGGAGACAACGACAACTTCGCGTGGAAAGAAGTGCCTGCCACCTTCGAGCCTACAGATCTCGCAACAGTCGTAGAGCCCCTCGCTGCGTCGATCACCGAGAGCTTGGCCCGGGCCACCAAAAATTCATGCTTCCAGAAGTCCTGCTAAGAACTTTCTAGGACGCGTTCTCGTGTTACTTTTGTGCATCCTGGATGGAGGTACTCATGAGGCGCACGACGCTCCTTTTGTTGGTGGCTGTTCTTTCGGCATCAGCATGTTCAAGCAGCCCGAAGCGCGGCGACGAAGTCATCGGCTCAACGGCAATCAAGGCGGATTCACAAGAGGCACAACGGCGGTATGAATCGGCCTTGGCGCTGCTCGAGTCCGCACAATGGGCGAGCGCAGAAGAAGAATTCCGCCTCATTCAATCAGACTTCCCCAACGACGCCATCGCGCAGGTTTCAGAGCTCTATTCCGCCAGAGCCGCGCTTCGGGACTTCGAAAACGCGGATGCCGGCCCACAGCGCGCCCTGCCCTTGCTTTCGGGCTTGGCCGAGGCTGAATCGGTGGATTCACGAATCCGATACGCGGCCATGGTCTACCTCGCGGCAGCACACGCAGCCCTCGGCGATGCGGCTCAGTCTTTGGAAACCCTCAAGTCCTATCCTGGCGCATCGCTAAGCCCCAATATCCTTGCCAGAGACCGCGTGGATGCTTGGACTTTGGTGGTCGAAGGCCTCGCGCACGCACATCGTGAAAGCGACGCCGTGGCAGCATTGGCTGAAGCATTTTCAGAGGTCACCAACCAGGACTCCCAGATCGCTCGATATGCTCGTTCACGGGCCTTTGAGCTCATCGCAAAGGTGGATGAAGACGTCCTAAACGACTGGTCGACGGACGAGTCGGTATTCCTTCGCGCTGTGGGCGGATACGGGCTCGCCAGGAAAACCGGTGCGCAAACGCCCGTCGACGTGCTCGACCGGGCAACCGATGCCCTCAATGCGATCCAAGAAGGTGCTCGAGCCATCGAGCTCCTCGCCCTTCGCCCTCAGGAAGCCTCAGGCGGTCCCTTACGGGTTGGTTTGCTCGTTCCACTCACAGGCCCCAACCGCGCCATCGGCGAGAAAGCCGTGCGTGGGGCGACGCTGGCGTCGTTGTCGACGCCCAACGGCAAAATCACGCTTATCATCGAAGACTCCGAAGACAGCTCCGCGTTTGATCGCCTCGACAAGGCCGGAGTTATCGCGGTCGTCGGACCGGTGGATGCGACTCGCACCAAAGAAGTCGCTCCATTGGCTTTGAACCGCCGCCTGCCGGTCATTGCGCTGTCGACCGAAATCCCGACATCGACCGACGCCTGGGTTTTTCAGGACTTTGTCGATGCCGATGAAGAAGCCAGGGCCTCCGCACAGATCGCCGTTCGACGCCTGGCGGCCAAACGCGTCGCCATTTTGTCCCCAGACATCGGGTACGGCACACGGATGGCGCGGGAATTCAAAACGGCGGTGGAAGCCAATGGTGGAACGGTTGTTTTCGAAAAAACCTATGACCGAAAATCCACGGACTTCACCAAAATCGCCGGAGCCCTTCTGGCTGCAAAACCAGACGCGGTTTTCATCCCGGATACAGGCGCCAAAGTCGCTGAAGTCACCGCGTTCCTTGCCGCAAAAAACATCTGGGGTCGTACGTTTGGTGAATCGACCAAACGCGATGGGCGCACCCGAGTGTATTATCTGGGAACCAGCCTCTGGCAGGACGATGCCCTGTTGCGACAGGCCGGGACCTACGTCGAAGGTGCCCTGATTCCCGCCTGGTTCTCACCGGTCTTTTCGACCCCTGCTTCGCGAGTGTTCTACAACACCTGGAACGCTCAAGGATTCACGCAGACGCCCAGCGAATTGGAGCTTTTCAGCTACGATGCTGTGTCTCATATCGTCTCGGAGCTTTCTCGGGGCTCACGACCATCACGCGTATCGCTTCGTCAGGGTCTCTTGGATACGACTCCAAGCACAGGTGCCTCGTCGGTCATGTGGGGGCTCAACGGCAAAGCCAAGCGAGCGCTCGGATTTGTCAGCGTGGCGACGACATTTGTACCAAGCGAATTCGTTTATGTGCCTGATACGGTTGACCCCGTGGTGCCCTCCGAATGATGCTTCCCGGCATGAAGATTCGGTCTGCATTTTTGGTGGGTATTTGTCTGTGCGGCCTGAACGTCGCGGCACAGGAAAAGCCCCCCGTAACATCCGAAAAACCAGAGACCCGGCAAGAAGACGAAGTGCCGCTGGAATCAACAGACCCCTTTGAAGGGCTTCTGGATGTGCCCGATGGGACGACTCTCGAAGAAGAAAGCGGGCTGAGCAAAACGCCCGTGCCGACCCTGCGACAGCAGGGGTTCGTATTCTCGGACACAGCGCAGTCAACGACCTCGACCACCGCTGCACTGATCGCCCTTACAGCCGGAATTCCGATTCACGGCATCGGCCATTATTGGATCGATGACTCCCGGACCAGTACCGCGCTTTTGACCAGCGAAGCCATCGCCCTCGGGCTGATGGGAGCCTCGGCGTTGGCGGCCTACGCCGATGGCGGCGCATCAAGCATCACGGGCATTGCGGCGCCAGTCTTTCAGCTCGGCTTCAGCGGTTTCATTCTTTCGTACCTGCTGGATGTGGTTGGGACGCTTCAAGGCAATCAATTGTTGCCGCCTTCCAATATCTTGAATCAACGCGGGTTCTTCGCAGAGGTCGCCTATGGCTTTGTGACCTCTACGCAGGCGTCATCACGTCACGTGATTCGAGCACGCGGAGGGGTCGACTTCGATGTGGGGCATGTAGCCGTCGAGACCACACAGAATCTACTGCTTGGAGCCGCAGAGTATCGAGGCCTGCTCGGAGCGCGCCTCTTTCGAGTTCGGCCTCAGACCTTCCTGACGATGGATGTGGTCGGGGATTATTACCAGTTCAGCGAAACAGGCGCCTTCGACCGAATTGGGGCCGAAGCGCGTCTGGGTGGCAGCCTCGATCTTGGCGCGGTTTTCAGCCAGTTTAATCAGGTCGCTGTGGGCATGTGGTTTGGCGCAGGACGGCAATATTTCTCGTTCGGAAACGGCTTTGACTCGCACACCGACTTCCTTTCCCACCAGGCGTTCTTTCACCTGAATCTGACCACGAAACTAAACATGAGGTTAGCCCACGGCAGCCATCCCGCGTCGATCGTTCCGTCCCTGAGTCGACTTTTTGGTGTCACAGAGTTGGAATTCGCCTACGCGACAAATTTCGGATTTCTGAAGTTTCGAACGGAGCTCGGCGATGGAGCCGCGTTCTGGTTGGGCGGCGACGTGCGCTTCTAAGCCCTAATTGTCTTCCATCGAAAACGTGTGCGTCAGGCGCAACTTGTAATCGACCGCCACGCAGTCTTTTTGCGCTGGCTTGAACGTCCATGCTTTGAACGCCTCAGTCGCTGATTCGTCGAGTCCATACCCCACTGAGGACACGATCTTGACGTCCGTGACGCGGCCCTGAGCCGAGATCGAGACCAGCGCGACCACGTTGCCTTCAATCTGGCGACGACGCGCCTCGGCTGGATAGGCGCCCTTCACCTTTTTGATGGCTTCCGGCTTCACGAACGGACACTTTTTGGGTGCCACACTCGCCGGCGCTGGATCCCCATAGCCTTCACCCGCGCCGCCCACGGCCGTCTTGATCTTTCCGAACCTCTTAGGATCCACATATTTATTTGTGACTTTGCCAGTCTTGATGCCTGTGCCGACCTTGATCGCCATGCCACCGGAATCCGAGGTCGACTCCAGGGTCAGCCCTTCAAGATTCACCGGATCCATCGCCTCGGTCGCCTTTGCAGGAGCATCCTCGGGAGGGGGTTCGGCAGCAGGCTCCGGTTTGGCTTCTGGCTTCACAACCTCAGGCTCAGGCTCGGGCTCAGGCTCAGGTTCTGGTTCGGGCTCTGGCTCTTCCTCAACCACCGGTTCGGGCTCAGGCTCGGGCTCAGGAATTTCCTCGAATTGGTCGACGACTTCCATTTCGACGGCGTCGGATTTCGGCTCCTGATGTTCCGTCTGAAGCAGAGGCGCCACGGTCACCAGGACAACACCGGCGATGATATGCACGCCAATCGCAGCAAGACCGCCCCCTAACCACATGGCCAGACGCTGCTTTGGATCCTTAGGTTCTTCCAGAAGCGGATCGTGGATCTTCATGCCGCTGATTTTGGGACGATTATCCTTCACTTCACGCTCGCCTTACGCTCGATATTCAGGGCGAACTTATCGACACCGTTCAACTTGATGGTGTCGATCAAATCGACGACTTTCTCGTAAGGAACAGCCTTATCGGCCGCGATGATCGCGCGCACTTCTGCGTCCTTGGCTTTCTCGGCTTTTGCGGCTGCACCAATCTTTTCCAGCGTCGTGAGCTCACCGTTAAGCGCGAACTCTCCGGCAGCCGTGATCTGCAGCACCAGAGTCGTTGACGGCTTGGATTCACCGGTCGCCGCTTTGGGCAGATTCACTTCAATCTGAGCTTTAACGATGTAGCTGGTGGTCACCATGAAAATGATGAGCAAAACCAGCGTAACGTCCACAAGCGGCGTGACATTGATCCCCGCAATGACGTCTTCATCGTCAGAACTAAATCCCGCCATCCTTGCCTCCGTCGCCGCGTCGTAGATGAGAAATCAGGCTGCGCCCCAGAAGTTCGGTTTGGCTCACCGAGACTTTGATTTGGCCCTTGAAGAAGTTGTAGGCCATGACAGCGGGGATCGCGACGAGGATGCCCACGCCTGTGGCAATCAATGCCTCGGCAATCGCGGCCATCACCAGATTCGCGCCTTCCTCGGTACCCGCAGCCAGCGAGTCGAAGGCGTTGATGATACCGATGACCGTTCCGAATAGCCCGATGAAGGGCGCGTTGCTGCCCACGGTCGCAAGGAACGTGAGGCCCTTGTCGTAACGCACCTTTTCGGTCGACAACGCGCCGGCAAGGAGGTCTTCGACGCCTTCAGCGCCACGCTCGTGATGCATCATCGCAAAAAGGACACATTTGGCTTCCATCGAGTCGTTATCAGCGAGCAAGCCTGCGGCTTTTTCGTAGTCTCGCTCGTCGAAAGCGCTGTTCAGCTTGGTTCGCAATTCCTGCATCGGCAAGCGCCGAGACCGCAGGAAGATGAACTTCTGAATCATGATAAAAATACACGCGAAACTCAGCATCACCAGGACCCAAAGGACCCACTCGGCACCAACGCGCGTAAATTGAAGGAGGAAATTTGTCAGCATGAAACACTCAACACGTCAGAAAACAAGCCATACCAACTAGGATGCACGGCGGACCGGATCGTTGCATCAGTTCTTACGATTTCATTGGGGTTGCAGCGGCGACGATCACCCAGACCTCCGGGCCCAGAATCAAGTCCGCTGGTGGATTCACGACCATCCCCTTCCCGCGCTCATCGTAAGAAACTGCGAGGAGAGTCGCATTATGGCGCACCTTCAAGGTTGTCATAACTTCCGCAACAGGTTTGCCAGCGAGGTCTTTGGGCAGCCTTTCTTTGAAGAACTGATGCCCGTACCTCGAAGTAAGTAACTCATCGAGCATCGTCGTCATTCCACGGTTGCGAACAACCGACCCGATAATATTGCCCACATATTCGTCGGTGACGATGATTTCCTCAACCCCAGCGCGGCGAAGCGACGTCTCGTTATCTCGGTTAAGCAATTGCACGGTCGTGAAAATCGTGTCGTTCATTTTCTCGATCAGCATCGCCGCAAGCACGGTTCGGGCGTCACGGTCCTGACTTGAACGGGCATCTTTGCTGGCGTCCGCCAGAAGAACGGCCGCTCGAGCGCGTTCGATTCCAGCTTCTTTGAGGACATCAACGCGCGTGAAGTCGCCATGAAGCACGAAAGCTCGATGAGAATTGATTTGGAAAAACGGATGCGAATCGAGGTCTTCCTGTTCGGTGATCACAACCGCATTTTTGTAATGGTTGTCGTGCAAGAGCTCTTCAAGAATCAGCTCGGCCGAACGATTCCACCCGCACACAACGCAATGGTCTTTGATTTCGTCGATTTCCATAGGTCTAAACTTCACTTTTCGGAGGGTGTCGATCATGACCGCGGATACGGTACCGGCGAGGATGGCAAACACGGTAAGGCCAGCCATCATGAGCGTCAACGACACGAGACGCCCAAGCGTGGTTTGAGGAAATGCGCCAATCGGCTCGCCGCTGACCAAGGTCATGGCTGAGAACCAGAACGCCTGTTCGATCGTGGCAAAGTCCGGGTTTTGTGGCCCTTCTGCGACTCGCATCGAAATCGCACCAATCACAACGGTTACAAAAACGGCCAGACTGATGAAGACGTACTCGACCTTAAACAGAGGGTTTCTAAAGAGCCGGCTCTGGCGACTCAAGATGATTCCAACCCGGAATAATCGCAGCAGCCGCAAGATTCTAAAGGCACGCAACAACGGCAGAACGGCCAGAATATCGATCCAGTATCGTCGCCAAAACCTGGATTTTCGAGGCTCCGCGATGAATCTGAGAACCAGCTCCACGACGAACACACCCGTGATCACGTCATTGACGACGACAATGATTTCCCGCGCCTTGCTTCCAGATCCCGCCAGCGCGAACTCGACGAGGATCAAAAACACGGAGACAAGAATCAGGAACGCGACTGAGTATTCTGTCGTTTTGTTGTTGATGAATCGATCAACACGGTCACGCGGCGTCATGGACATCGTTCCCTTATTGGGCTTGGGCGGTTATCGTGCGCGCAGACTGCCCCACTCATGAGGCACTGACAAGGTAACGGTACATGGCACACAAAGAAGTCGACCATAATTTGTCTGTGACGATCGGCGTTTTCGCCGCACTCGTCCTCGGTGCGGCCCTCTTCTACAATTTCGTTTCAAAGGCCGAAGAACTCGTCGTGGTCACGGACCAGTCGTTCGACTTCGGAAAGCTAGAGATTCAAAGTGGCAAGCTCGACCTCGAACGCAAGTCGATGCAAGCCAAGGTCTCCGCGCAGAATGCGAAGCTGGTGAAAGAACTGCAAGTTGCCGTCCGCGCGGCCAACCTGGCCCAACTCGGCGGCTCAAAGATGAGCAATCCTCAGCATGAAATCGCGGTGCAATTTGCCGCGGATGAAGCTGCAGTGGCCATACCCGACGGCTACAAGAATTTCGTTTCCCTGGGCGACGACCTTTACCACGAATGCCTCACGGCATTTACCGGTATCCAGAGCGCCCTCGCAAGTTCATCGCTGACGTTTGAGGACGCGAGCACAAGCGTTCAGCCAGGTTTTGAAGTCTACGCCGAGACCTGTGGCAATGCGCTGCCCATGCTCAAACAAGTGGGCGTCGTCGACGATAAAGGCCAATGGATCGATCCCGACAGCGGCCCCTACATGCTCGAGCTCCTGAATCGCCTGCGATTCGCGAATATCATCAGCCTCCGCAAGAAGCCGACCTTGTCGCTTGGCGACTACGAACGCGAGATTCTGTATCGCTGGAGAGTCACAAACCCGACGATTCCAGTGCTTGATCGCATGCGATACATCGATTCCGCCGAAACCGAGGTCAAAGGGTTCCCGGCCAACGAGATGCGCGGCAACCTGTATTTTCAGTCCGGAGACTTTGCTAAGGCCGCGGCTTCGTACGAGATTGCCTGCACCAAACATCCTGCAGACCTGCAGTTGAAGAAGTATTGCGACTACCTAAATCACAAAATTGGCACGACTGTGGCGGCTCACTGACACGTTTGTCTTGACACAGGTTCTGGGGTCATTTATTTACACGGCCCCTGACGCAAAAGGCGTCAAATATGGGGCTGTAGCTCAGCTGGTAGAGCGCTTGACTGGCAGTCAAGAGGTCCGGGGTTCGACTCCCCGTAGCTCCACTCAAAATTACGGGCACTTAGCAGAAATGCTGAGTGCCCGTTTTTTTTTGAGTCCGCTATGAGTTTTGCGACCAGAGGTTGCTCAAACAAAACGAGGCCCATACGGGCCTCGTTAGTCAATCTAGCGGTGGGAAGCACAAACCGAAATCACTCACAGTTCAGGGTATCCCCTTCCGGGCCCTTCTCGCCGGCGAATCCGGTCGATACTCCGCCGTCCCCAGATGCACCGTGCGCGAGTGTGGAACCGGAATTAACAATCTGTGTGTCGTTACAGAAGATCGCGTAGGTGGCACCGCCGGATCCGCCGCCGCCTGCGCCTCCAGTGCCACCTGCTACAGCCTCACCACCGTTTCCGCCACTCTTCGCGACCGCGTTATAAGCGCCATCACCAAACGTTCCTACGCCCCCACCGGCGCCACCGACGCCACCCGCGCCACCGTTGCCCGCATCACCCGAACTCACGTTCGAATCGATGATCTGAAGACCGGTCGAAGTCGACGCAAAGACCCCAAACGAACCGCCGCCAGCAAGTCCCGCCGTGCCGCCTGCGCCGCCACAACCACCTGCCGCGCCGCCGCCGCCACCACCCCCAGCATATTCCCACCCGTAAAGCCGGCTACTGCCCGAGCCTCCACCACCTGAGCCACCAAAACCATCCGCCCCAACCATTCCTGATTCCCCATCGCCGGTCGGAACATAGAAGTTCGTGAGCAGCTCATAAAGATGGGTTCCACCTGCACCATTCGCCCCCGCCGTCGCCATTGCGCCGTAAGATCGACCAGGTTCCCCAGATTGGTCGGGTCCCCCACCAGCCCCGCCCGCTACATAGAACGTGTTCTCGCCGGGGGCGCCAGCTTGGAGCCCTACCGCACCTCCTGCTCCTCCAGGCGCGCCATTGGCGTCAGGGCAAGAAGGATTTTCCCCCGCCGAGCCGGGAGATCCACCATATCCACCGTCCCCGCCGTTTCCGCCACCGGCGCCGAACGACCCCATAAGACCGTCATTTCCTGGCGCGCCGTTGCCCGCTTGGACTGCGACTTCCTGGAGCACAAGACCCGCGGCATTCAAAGCATGAACGCCGTAGGACGACGACTTCTGCGTGATGGCATCGCCCGCGTGAATATTGACCCGGTAGAGCACAGTACGCTCTGTGATGTCGTGGGCAATCACGGCAACCACGTTACCATTTGCGTCGGTTGCTGTGACGTTCACGTTCAATGTCCCGCCGTCGTATTTCCAGTTGGGTGCGCCCGAAAAACCGCCATAAAGCGAAATTCCGTTTTCCAGCACAACGGTAGACGATAGCGTCAAGCCACTGCGGACGATCACACCTTTGGCACCACGCTGTTTTGCCGCGGCGACCGCCAAGTCGAACGATTCGTAGGGCTGGGCTCGTGAGCCCGAGTCCGCGGCATCCGTACCCGCCAAATGATCCAAATAGATGAACGTCGAGTTCGCCGAGCTATCGTTGCAGTTTGTCGAGGCGAGGTCAGCTGCGCTCAACGGGATGCCGTAGCAGGTCGCGTTGGTCGTCATCGGTGCACATTCCCAGAACCCAAGGTTACACGGACCACACTCCGCTTCGACACAGGTCGAGCCAGAGCAAGCGCCTTGAGCACAAAGATTGCTGAAATCACAAATCGCGCCATCAGGTTCAATGCACGTGTTTGCGTAAATTATCTTGTTGTCGACCATCGAGGGTGATGGGTCACAGAAATCTGCTGGGCACACCAACGCGCCGGGATCTCGACAATCGCGAATCTCGGTATCAGTGCAGGTCGCGCCTGCGCAAACGCAAGCACTTCCGCCACAGGTCACGGGTTCGTAGACACACTCTTGATTTTCGTCGCAGGCGGTCACTACTTCACAGGGACGGCTTGGACAGACCTCCGCAAAATTATCGGCGGTGCAGCACACGCCACAATCGATCGTCGCGCCACAGCCGTCAGTGACTGTGCCACATTGTCCGGCGCCACATACCGTTTCAGGCGTGCAGCACACGTCTTCAAAACAAACCTCAGAGTCCGTGCAGGTCGCACATGCATTCGTCGCGGTGTTGTTCGACGTGTTGTTCGTCGTGTTGTTCGACATGTTGTTCGACGTGTTGTTCGTCGTGTTGTTCGACGTGTTGTTCGAATTCGAGAGCGGAGTGTTATCGGGGTCGTTGCAGGCGGCGGTAAGAACAACCAACGCGAAAAATTTGCCTAATTTCATCGTGTTCCTTTTGGGTATTTCTCAAGACTGCCACCTCCAACCGACTGCAGCGTCGAGCGTCATGTGGCGCGGGCGGCCTACATTTTTGTGAAATCCTTGTCAACTTGCTACATCCAACGGGTGATTCGGAGAATAAGGGGAGTCGCTTTCGCGATGGTGATTCGAGTAATCCGCTATGAGTCGGGCACTTAACAGAAATGTTGAGCGCCCGTTTTTTTTGCCCATATCAAGGGTCTGATGGGCGACGGTAATCTGATAAGAGATATGCCTCGTCATTTCACTCTGGTGTCCTCATGAAATTTCCCGTCTCCAAGATTCGCCCCAACCCTTTCCGTGACCTGGACTTCAACGGATTCGACCCACACACGATTACCGGGCTGATGGCGTCGATCGAAGACACTGGGTTCTGGGCCAACGTCACAGGACGCGTCGCCGATGATGGTGTTGAGATCGCCTACGGCCACCACCGAATCGAAGCGATTAAGCGGCTCTACGGCGATGACTACGAGCTCGAGATCGCCATCGCAGACCTGGATGACCGCCAGATGCTCAAGATGATGATCGCCGAGAACATCAATCAGCGCGGCAACGCGGCCGCCAACGAGTTTGAGACGGCTCGAGCGCTTATCCACGCCATCGCAAGCGGCAGAATCGAGGTCGTGGTGCCTGAGGACGCGCACGAAGCCGACATCAGGTACGCGCCCAGTTTCTGCGCTCCAAAACCGGGAGATGTCGCGGCGGGCCCTGCATATACGTTTGAGGCCGTCTCAAGCTTCTTCAACTGGGATGACCGCAAGTCGCGATACATCTTTGGCGCGCTTGAGCTCGACGAGCTTGGCATCTTGCCCATCGGGCAGCTCATGGGCATGGGAACCTCCGCCGTGCGCCAGCTCGTGGAGGCCACCCGTAATCGCCTTCAGACCGCTGAACGAGCGCAGAAGCGCGAGGACGAACGCATCGTGGCGCTGGAAGAAGAGATCGCCAAAACGCCGATGGAGCCCGCTCCGGAAGTTAAAGAGAAGATTCAGGCGGCACGTGTGGCCAAATCTGAGCACCTCACCCGGGCGAATCGAGACATCAAAGAAACCGCGAGCACGGTGCGCGACCAACTCGAGAAACGGGAAATCACGACACGCGCCATCAAAGAAGTCGCGCGTGAAATCGAGCTCAAGAATTCAGACACGACCTACACACCGCCACCGCCGTCTGCGCGCTACGTGAGTGGCCATAAGCGCCGCGTCGAAGCGTTTTTTGAAGGAAATCGTGGCGACGAGATCGACCAAATCGTGGGCGCTGCGCGGGAGATAGCGCTGATCTCGAAAGCATCACTCGACCAGGTGGTCGGTCTTTCGAAGTCTTTGCGTGTGTTGGCTGAAAAGTCGACGGATGTGGCGACCAGCCTTGAGGAAGAGCTGGCAGGACTCGAAGACGCCGATTTCTCGACGCCCTTGCCCGAAAACGAAAAAAGCACTCAGGCAGACATCGACGAAGACGATGCCCCGTTTTGAGGTTTACTCGGTGTCAAAGAGCCGTGAAATGATCGATTCAAAATCATCCTCGTGCAGGTCGCCCAGGCCGGATGGCACCGCCACGGGTGTACCTGATGCCGGCGTGGGAGCGCGCCCTGCTCCATTTCGCTGCAAATAGGCGTCCAAGTCCCGAATATTCAAGCGAAGCTCGGAATCGATGAATTCGGCAGCGAATTCACTGTCGTCCATCAGGCCGACCAACTGTTCACGAGAAATGTTCAGGAAGCGCGCAGACTCGTCGATCGAAAGCAGCAAAGGAGACGGCTCGTCATCTGCTGTGTCGCTTTCGACGAATTCGCCGGTTTCGTTCACGGTGCCAACGAGTGGTTCGCTCGACTCGGCCAGTTGGGTGCGCCGACTCGCGCAACTCTCGATGCCAACCTGCGCCATCTCAGCAAGACGCCTGAAGGCGCGCTCAGCTTCATCGAAATTCACGTCGGCGAGCGCGTGCGAGTATGAGAGCGCGGTTCCAGCGTCCGTGATCGCAGACTCGATTGCCTCTTTGAAGCCCGCAAGAACGTGGCTGTTAGAGACATTAACAGTCTGCGTCCGAGTCGTTTTTGTACGGTCGAAAGAATCTGACATTTTGAGTTCCGGGATGCTTGCTGAGGACAGGATACCAAAACCGAAATCAAAAGTCGCTAATCCCCGGAATAGGACGAGAAGATTTCGCCCCCGTCATCGCGATTGATATGCAGCGTCCGCTGTGGGTATGGAATCACGATCTCTTCTTCGTCAAAAGCGCGCCTGATGGCGATATACATGGACGTATGCAGATCCCAGTAGGTCTCACGGGTTCCCCAAACCGAGAACTGAACGCTGAGTGACGACTCCTGAAAACCGTTGAACAGGAATATGGGTTTGGGCTCGTCCAGACACAGCGGGTTTGCGTCCCCGACGGCCATCAACACGTCCCGTACATGCTCGATATCTTCGCGATAAGAAACACCAAGATGAATATCGAGCCGACGAATCGGAAAATGCGTCAGGTTCGTAAAGCTGGTTTTGAGCAAGGTCTCGTTGGGCACTCGGACAGCCAAATTATCGTACGTACGAATTCGCACCGAAAGCAGGTCAATAGAGATCACCTCGCCCACGATTTCGTCGATCTGGATAAAGTCGCCGATCACGAAGGGGCGCTCGCCCAGCAGAAACAGACCGCTGATGACATTCGATGCCGAGGTTTGGGATGCGAAGCCAACGGCGACCGTCAAGACACCTGCGGCGCCCAGCAGGACCTTCAAATCAAATCCCAGTCGCCCAAGGACCAACGACCAGGTCATGGCCAAGAGAGCATAATAGGAAAGTCGGCGAAGCACCGCGGCTTGCCTGGGGCCTGTGGAGTGTTGAGCGATCCTTGCCACGATGAACGCAAGCAGGCGTGACAGCATCACACCAATCATGAGCAAAGCGAACGACGTGCCCCAGAGCAGCATGCGCTTGCTCGAGAAATAGTGAAAAAATTCGTTGAGCAGGTCTTGCATGGGCTAACTCAAGAATCGGGAAAGGGCTCGGACGAACACGTTGGTACCTTCGACTCGCGGCCCCACGACGATCCTTGGGGCAACGGCGTCCTTGGGAGGGCCATTGACGATACGCATGCTCGGCACATCATCGAGTCCCACCGTGAGCACCACGTCCTCGGTCCAAAAATTATTGGACTCGTCGAGATAGAGGCTCAGGTTCGGTGCGGGAATGCGCAATCTTTCGAGCGTGATATTGGTCTTTTGCAGATTACGGACTGTGATTTTAGTCACCGCTCGGGCGGCACGGAACTTCACACGAGAAAGATGGGTATAGGCCTTCAGCTTGCTGGCGTAACAGAGCTCACCATCCAGCTTGTCGCCAAACCAGGTGTCAGACGGACGGTACGAGGGGACCTCCATCAGCTGAAATTGATCTGGGGTCTCAATGGAGGCCGAAATCGGAGTGCTGACAAAAAAGTCGATCGAGTCGCCACGGATCACGATCGTTGTCGTTTCGGGGCGAGCCACGACGTCACGATCCCCAAGGATCGGCAGCACGCGAATGGCGTGTGATCGCTTCCCAACCGCGACATGTGTCGCATCAACGTAGAGTGGAAAGCTGTCAACGATCTCATAGGAAGCGTGCTCATCCATCGGATCCGTCCCAGCAACCCTGTGAATCCGCCACTCCCCTGGTTTGGCTTCGATCCAAACCATCAGGCCCGCGAGTCGCCAATGACCAATCGTATCGACGACAAGATCGAAGGCTCCCCACCACGGGATTTCTTTGAGCGCTTCAAGCGACACATTTCTCACGGCGTACCTAACTTTCTTTAGAACTTAAACGTCATGAACTTTCCGTTCTGCCACAGAATCACAACCAACACATGAGACGGTGAGTGAGCGAACACAAACCACGCGCCTCGCTCCACACCTTTCTTTTTGGCGGCCGCCCCTACTGTTTCCAATCGCTGGCCGTCTCCGTCCTTCTGGAAAACCACACCTGTGCGTCGAGCGACCTCTTTGAGGGATGGAACTCCACCGAGTTCAGTCCCTACCGGTTCTTCTAACACAATCAAATCGCCTGCATCGGCGAGTGTTCCTTGTCCACGTCGCGGGTCGACCGCGACCACCCACGCGCCCTTTGGAACTTCCAGATTCAAGGGCAAAAGCCCTGCGCTTGTCGTGGTGTCCAACACCAAGCCGTCGCGAATAACTGCGACATACGCGCCAGTCAAAGGCGCCCCACGACCATCGACAACTCTGAAAGAGCGCCTCAAAACCCGTTCGACAACCACCCGCTGAACGCCACCAGCACTCACGGTCACGTCTTTTTGTGCATCACCCAAGACGAAAACGAAGTGCACTTCGGCTTCTCTCGACGTGATTGTGACCCGTCCGTTTTGAATGTCGACAGGCTTTCGAGTGCCATTCTGCACCAAGAAAACGCGTGAACGTTCAAATGGCCAATTCCCTTCGAATTCCACAGTCGTTTGACGTGGTTGGGGCACTTCGACCTCTTGGCTGTCTTCGAGCACTAAGTCGTGGGCATAGGTTCCCTCCTCGGTCTCGATCAACACGCTGGCCTTGCCCCCGGCACACTGCTCGATTTTCCAATCCCTGCCCTCGCCAGTGACTGGGCATTCCCCGGATTTGTCACTCAAAACTCGAACTGCCAAAGGTGTCACGCCGAGCACACGCAAAAGCTTTGGAGCCAACGACTCCGCGTCGATCACCAGGGTGACGTGGGCTGCACTTCTCCCGGGCCGCGACGTGAATCGTTGGTATTTTGCGATGACTTGTGCGGCGGAAGGAACGTTATCAAAACTCGTCATACCCTGTTGATCTGTGGCGGCGGCGCCCACGGCTTCCTTCAGGCGCCATTGCACCAAGGCGCCTGCGACGGGTTCGCCATTTCGTGTCTCCACGCGAACCTGAACGCGTTGGCCCCGCTCAAGGATAAGATCTTGATGTTCCACCCGGGCCGGCTCAAAGCTCGCCCCATGAGTCGGCACGAATCCTGGCGCATTCGCGCTCAAAGATGTGGTTCGAATCGGCACATTCTCTAATGCGTATTCGCCCTGGTCATTGGTTGCGGTCAGCGCCACCACCCCAAGGGTCTGCACGGCGGCAACGGTCGCGCCCGATACTGGACGACCGTCAACATCCAAGACTTTGCCTCGAAATCCGGCCGCGATCACCAGATCAAGTCGCAGGTGGTCCTCGGCTGACGCCACCACCGAAGTCAGAAACCCGGGAGCCTTGGCCGAGTAAACAAATTCACCAGGCGGAAGCAAAATCCGGACACAGCCGTCTTCGCCCGTCGTGGCGTGAATGGCCACAAAGCCAACGGGCGCCAAACCCACCCGAATCTTCGTGCCCGGCACGCCTCCTTCGGCATCGTCAGCGCAAATCTCAACGTTTCGCAGCGGCGTCAGCTCGATATGGCCATTCGGAAAATTAACGACGCCCCAAAAACCATGGGTCGGATTCGTGGCGAGTACCTCGGCTTCCTCGAGGGGTTCGTCGTCGACAGAGACCGCCACGGGCAGCCAGCCGCCCACAGCCTGCCCCTCAAGGGGCGGGTAAATCGCTGGAGCACCGATGATCACGTTGGCCGATGCATCTTGACCATCCTGCAAAATATGAAGGCTTTGGGCCGACCGCCCCTGAGGAGAACCAGCGTCTAAACCACCAGCGTCGGCGGCCGGCGGGCTGCCGTCTAACTCGACAACCTCGGTGTTTTGGGGCTCGTTGGATGGGGCTTCCGTTGGACCACTGCAGGTGGCATATAGGAGTGCAGCCACCGCAACCACCGCACCAAACCCCACGCTCAGAACTCTTCCCTTCATCGATCCACTCATCAAAACCACTTTGCTCGCGGCCACGCACGACGTACATTACGGCCGAATTTCATGCACCCCAAGGATAGACGATATGTTTCGTAAATTACTCATTGCTAATCGTGGTGAAATTGCCGCGCGTATCGCCCGAACCTGTAAACGCCTAGGAATCCCGACGGTCGCGATTTACAGCGAAGCCGATGATGGCGCCGTTCACATGCTCGCGGCCGACGAGGCATTCCTGGTTGGCCCTGCGCATGTGGCCCAGAGCTACTTGAACATCGACCGCATCATCGAAATTGCATTGGAAGCTGGATGTGACTCGGTGCACCCGGGGTACGGCCTGCTGAGCGAGAACAGCACGTTCGTGAAAGCCGTCCGAGACGCAGGCATGACATTCATTGGGCCAAGCGAAGACGTGATGCACTTGATGGGCGACAAAGCGGGAGCCCGAGCATTTGCGACCGCGGCCGGAGTTCCCGTGGTTCCTGGCTCAGAAGGAGAAATGGAAGACGACGATGCGGCCGTGGCATTTGCCGAGACCTTTGGGTATCCGGTTCTGGTCAAGGCCTCGGCAGGCGGCGGCGGTATCGGAATGAAGGTCGCAAAAAAGGAAAAGGCGTTGCGAAAGGCTGTCCTTGAATGCCAGCGCCGCGGAGAGTCGTCTTTTGGCAATGGTGGCGTCTACCTTGAGCGTTACGTCGAGAATCCACGCCATATCGAAATTCAGGTTTTTGGTGATTCGGAAGGTCATGTCGTTCACATGTTTGAACGCGAATGCAGCGTTCAGCGCCGGCACCAGAAGGTGATCGAAGAATCGCCCTCGGGATTTTTGGACCGATTCCCGGGGTTGCGTGAGCGGATGTTCAAAGCGGCAGTCGACCTGACCCGTGCCGCCAAATACGTGAACGCCGGCACGATCGAATTCATCGTGTCGCCCAACGGCGACTTCTACTTCATCGAGATGAACACACGACTGCAGGTTGAACACCCCGTCACAGAGCTCGTCACAGGCTTGGACCTTGTGGAACTGCAGTTGCGCATCGCAAAAGGCGAGTCCCTGCCGGCACAGAGCGACATTAAGTCGAGCGGTCACGCGATTGAATGCCGCGTGTACGCTGAGGATCCACAGCGCATGTTCCTGCCGCAGCCAGGCCATATTGGCACCTACACCGAGCCCAAAGGCGAAGGCGTTCGGGTCGACAGCGGCGTCAAAGCCGACTGGGCCGTGACTCCTTTCTATGACCCGATGATTGCCAAATTGGCTGTTCACCACTCGAACCGAGACCTCGCACGAGCTCGCATGAAGAGCGCGTTGGACAGCTTTGTGATCGAGGGGTTGAACACGAACCTGACGATGCACGCGGCTTTGATGGACGACCCCGAGTACGCAGCAGGTGATTTTCACACTGGCTGGCTCGAAGAATGGGTCAAGACTCAATAGTCAGCGATGGGTGTGCAGGCCCTATGGCCTGCATGTGATTTATTCGATTCTGCGATGAGTGCGCAGGCCCTATGGCCTGCATGCGATTCATGCGAATATTCAAGCACAAGCGAGCCATAGGGCTCGCGAACCAATCGCAAGCGAGCCATAAGGCTCGCGCACCGAATCACAGGGCCCGCGGACCAATCACAAGTTGACGAGTCGGGCAATCTGCCCGAGATTACGCCATCAAGTTAAGCATCGCGCCCAGGCGCACGACAGGAGTATTTCATGGCTCAAGAGATTACCGCACATATCACAGGCACCATCTGGAAGATTCAAGTGGCTGTGGGAGATGAAGTCGAAGAAGACGACGACTTCGTGATTCTGGAATCCATGAAAATGGAAATGCCAATCGTCGCTGAATACGATTGCGTGGTGACCGAAATCCGCGTGAAAGAAGGCGATGCGGTCGAGGAAGGCCAGGTTCTTTTGGTCATCGAAAAAGCCTAATCAGGCCTTCAATGCGCGCACAGCGTCTTGAAAGACGTCTCCACGATGCGCGTAACTCCGAAACATATCAAAGCTCGAACAAGCCGGACTCAGCAGCACTGAGCCTTGCCCTGCAGCTAGCTTCTGCGCCATTTGTACGGCCTCTTCCATCGTTGAGGCCGCCACGACTTTCGTGTGCCCCGCCCGCTCCAAACCGTCTGTTAGACGGGTCGCGATGTCTCCGATGACGACGACCGCTTTGGCGCGCACTCTCAGCACTTCGCAGAAGGGAACAAGGTCCAACCCCTTGTCGACGCCACCGGCAATCACCACCAAATCACCTTCCAGACTTCGAATCCCAGCCATCGCCGCGTGAGCATTCGTGGCTTTCGAGTCGTCCAAATACGCCACATCGCCCACAACTTTCACGGGTTCCACGCGGTGGGCGAGCGGCCTGAAGGTGGCCATTGCTTTGGCGATGACGTCCATTTCCACGCCTGTACGCAATGCCAGGTGGGTCGCAGCCATCATGTTCAAGGCGTTGTGTGCCCCTTTGAGCTGACAATCCTCAAAGCGCCACAGAACCTCGTCGTTTCGGCGAATCAAATCGCCGTCAAACCACAGATGGTTCTCAGTGTCCGATGCTTTCAAGCCGTACGTTGCGACCGTCCCCGCAAAGTCCTCGCCCCAATTCCGAATATAGGCATCGCCCATATTCAGGATCGCCCAATCCTCGTCGGTAGAAAACGAGAGCAGCCGACGTTTGGCGGCGACGTACTCGTCGAAGCTCGAAAAATAGTCGAGATGATCTTCGGCAATATTGGTGAACGCGGACGCCTCGGCGTGAAAATGGTGCGTCGACCAGAGCTGGAAAGCAGAGACTTCAGCCACAATCACGTCCGCAGCACCAAAGCTTTCGACAACCTCGCAAAGCGGCGTGCCGATATTACCCGCCGCCATGGTTTTAAGGCCGGCAGCCTCCAAAATATGAGCAGTGAGCGCGGTGGTCGTGGTTTTTCCGTCCGTTCCGGTAATCGCCAAAAAACGGCATTTGGCGGCGTCGAACGCGATCTCAATCTCAGAAACCACCGGCACGTTGAGGCCCTTGAACACCTCAAGTGTGGGTGGCAATCCGGGTGACGCCACGACGACTTGGGCTGAATCCACGACGTTTCCGCCCCCCACCAACTCAATTCGTGGGTCCAATGCCTCACGGACCGACGTTAACGACTCCAAGGACCGTGTGTCGCTGGCGATCACACGTTTTCCCCGGCGCGCCAGCAGGTTCGCCGATGCGATACCACTGACCCCCATCCCCCAAACAGCAAACGAATCGTGGTTCAGCCAGTTCATTTGACCTCATGGGCGAGTGGCCCGCTGACCTTTGGCATTTTCGGGTCGTCCGCGGTCACACCTGCACGAACCGCAAGTTCGGCTGTGATGGCGTCGGCCATTCGAAAGAAATCATCGCCTCCAAAAAAGATCGCCTGATCACCCGGGTGGAGCGTTTCAAGCAGGTACTCGGGGATTTTGGTCTGGTCGTCGATATAGGTGACTTTCAGGCCGTTTTCACGAATCCGGTCGACCACCGTCTGAGTGCTGACACCTGGAATCGGATCTTCTTCCGCCGCATACATCTTGGTGATGATGACCTCGTCACTGCCGGCAAAGGCGCTGCCGTACTCATGTTGAAGGTATTTGATCAGCGTGTAGCGATAAGGCTTAAAGATGCTGACGATACGTCCAGGAGACATGTCGCGAGCCGACTCAAGCACTTTGCGCATGCAGGTTGGGTGTGAGTTGTAGTCCTTGACGACCGTCACGCCGCCCCCTCTCTCGATCGTGAATCGATTCTCCATCCCACGAAAGCTCGCCAGAGCCTTCTGGATGATTTCCATGTCGACACCGATTCTATGTGTCACGGCGATTGCAGCCATCGCGTTTACGACGTTGTAGCGGCCCGGCAGGTTCAATTCGAACTGGCCCATCTCCGCGTTTCGGTGAAACGCCTTGAACACGATCGGCAACGCGCCGTCTCCGATCACGTCGCCGCGCCATTCTGCGCCGTGTTCGACGCTGTATCCCGTCGGACGCATCTGAACGTTTTCAATCATCTGCCGATTGCCCTGACAATCAATATTCACGAACGCCTCTTTCAGGCGTGGGTTCTCCTCAAGGTACCGCGTCATACTTGCGATAATATCGTTCAAGTCGTCGTAATAATTGAGGTGATCGAGCTCCAGGAAATTGCAGACCACGTAGTCGGTAGGAACGTTATGGTGCGACCCGTCGCTCTCGTCGACCTCGACGATCATCCAGTCACCACGCCCCGCTCGTGCGTTGATGCCAAAATTATTGAGCATCCCGCCGATGATAAAACCGGGCTCCAATCCAGCCTGATCCATGATCCAGGCAATCATGCTCGATACGGTGCCTTTGCCGTGTGTTCCGGTGACTCCCACCGTGCGGTACAAGCCGATCAACTCCGAAAGCACTTCGGAGCGATGCACAACTTTGACCCCCCGCTCTTTGGCCTCGACCAGCTCGACATTGGTCTCAGGAATCGCGGTTGAAACCACCACGATTTCCGCTCCGTCGATATTCGAAGGCGCATGTCCAATATGAACCGTCACACCTTCAGCACGCAGGGCCTCGGTGAGCGAGCTTTCGCGCACATCCGAGCCCGAAACTTCAAAACCGCGGCCATTCAGAATTCGGGCAACACCCGACACCCCGATTCCACCGATTCCCAACAGATGAATTCGTCGTACGTCTTCCAGCATGGCTCTCTCGGGGTTCAAATCAAACGTGCGCAGCATTAACACCGGCACCCTTCAAGGTAAAGTGATGGAGGATCCGAGAGGCTCACTTGCCAAGAGGCCAAGTGGTCCGCTAGCTTGCGCCGTTGAAACTGACCCGGAGTGGCGCAATGAAACGAACCCTCATCACAATTTGTCTCGGCCTTGGATTATCGGCCTGTCAGGACGTCGAACAACCCACGGTTGTCCTGACGCAGGCGCAATGGGCAGATGTCCAAAAGCATCTCCTTAACGAAGAGCCTCAGCCTAAATATCGCGTTGGCGCCAAATTCGAAGACAAAATCGAACTTATTGGATTCGATGTTTCTGAACCTCTGATCGCTGGAAAACCAGCCACATTCACCTGGTATTGGCGTGCGCTCACCGACGTTTCCGACAACTGGAAAGTCTTTGTGCATTTCGATTCGTCGGGCCGCCCCTTCCGCCAGAACCTCGACCACACACCGGTCAAGGACCTCTTTCCAACCAGCAAATGGAAAAAGGGAAATATCATCAAAGACATTCAGGAAGTCACGATGCGCTCGGATTGGCCTGACGGTCCCGCGATCCCGTACTTCGGCCTCTACCGTGCCGACAAACGACTGGCACCAGCGGCAGGCGTCGCGACCACTAAAGAAGCCCAACCACGCGTCATCGGGCCCACTCTGAATGTGTCGGGAACAGCCGTAAAAGCGACACCCAAGCCAACGTACGCGGTTCGCATGCAGAAAAACGAAACGACCAAAATCGTCGTCGATGGAAAGCTTGATGAGCCGCAATGGGACAACATCCCCGCATTCACCCTGTCGCCACTGGGAAATGCCCCGCGCACCGCAACCCTGGTAAAAGCGTTCATCACCGAGGACACGCTCTATGTGGGAGCCCAGCTCGACGATAAACACGCGTGGGGCACGTTGAAAAACCGCGACGACAGCACGTGGACCCAAGAGGTCTTCGAGCTCTTTCTCGACCCAGACGGTGACGGACAAGACTACCTCGAACTTCAAGTCACGCCTCAGGGGACCATCTTTGACGCGAATTTCAAGAAGCGGCTTGGCCAGGGCGAAGGCTCTCGCGAGGAGCAAATCAACGTCGCGAAGGCGTTCAACCTCGAAGGATTAGAATCCAAAGTTCTGGTCGACGGCACCCTCAACGACGACTCTGACGAAGACAAAGGTTGGACGATCGAGTTCAAGGTCCCTCTCTCGTCGATACCGGGCGTCAAGCTCCCGGTCGCAGCAGCTTCAAAATGGGCTGTAAACGCCTACCGATTCGACCGCCCCGACGAAAAGACCTCTCACGCATATGGGTGGAGCACTGCTCCACGAGGCGATTTCCATCAGGTCGACAAATTTGGCGAATGGACGTTTTCTTCGAGCGACGTCGCGATTCCAAAGCTCAATCCGGAGATCATGAAGACGATGGAGCAAAACCTGAAATTGCGTATGAAATCAACCGTGGCCGCCCCCGTACAGTCAAGCAAACTGCAAGAACTCAAGAACCCAAGCGTCAAAGAGGAGGCTCCTGCCGCCCCATAGACTCTCGGAACTGGTTGACGGAATTACACATTAAACGTATTCAATTAGAACACTTCTGATTACATGAAACGACGTGGTCCTTTGAGATCACCGGTGGAAAGGACACACCATGGCCAGTGATAAAAGAAAGCAAAGCCTTTATTTCCCAGATGATTATCTCGAGGAAATCAAGCACGAGGCACTGCGTCAAGACCGTTCCATGTCTTGGCTGGTCCAAAAAGCTTGGGAAATTTCCCGTGAAAAAATCTTCTCTTTCCCGTCCGCCAACCCGATGAACGACGAGGAAGATGAAAACGACGACCCACGTGAACGTGGATAAAAAAAAGCCCGCTAACGCGGGCTTTTTTTTGTCCAGAAACAGGTCGTCACCAACAGAGCTTAGTCATAAATGACGTCTTCCCTGCCCTCACGGCGGCGGCGCTCCCGAATCAGGGTTTTGATAGGCGTTCCCTCGAATCCAAACTCTTCACGAATCTGATTCTCAAGGAATTTACGGTACGCCGGCGCAATACCTTTGGGATGATTCACCACAAAGACAAATCGCGGCGGTCTCGTGACGGCCTGAGTCGCGTAATAGAATTTCAGACGACGATTCTGATAGAGCGGTGGAGAGTGCTTCTCCATCACGGCGCCAAGGAACCGATTCAACGCTGAAGTGGTGATTCGGCGCGTGTACTGCTCGAACACACGATCGACTTCATCGAGAATCTTATGGACGCGCTGATGTGTCTTCGCCGAGATGAAAATCACCGGAGCCCACATCAGGAACGGCATTTCGTAATGAAGCCGTTTGACCCACTCACCAGCGGTCGTGTTGTCTTTCTCGACCAAATCCCACTTGTTGACCAACACAACGCATGCGCGACCACGACCAGCCACAACGCTGGCAATCTTCTTGTCCTGCATGGTGATGCCTTCAATCGCATCAACAACCAGAAGCGCTACGTCAGCACGGTCGATACTACGAATCGCCTGGACGACGCTGAATTCTTCCAGCTTTTCGCTGATCGATGACTTACGTCGAAGTCCAGCCGTGTCGATGAGCAGGTATTGTCGGTCCTCGTGATGCACCATCGTATCAACGGCGTCGCGGGTGGTGCCCGGGATGTCGCTGGTCAGAAGGCGATTCTCACCGAGCAAGGCATTCACTGTGCTGGATTTACCTGCGTTGGGTTTCCCAACGACGGCAATTCGAGCAAAGGGTTCCTCGGCTGGATCTTCTTCCTGAAGAGGAATGCACGTCGCGACGGCATCCATCAGGTTGTCCAGACCGTGGCCATGTTCGGCAGAAACCGGATAAAGTTCGACGCCGAGTTCGTAGAAATCCGCGAGCGACTCTTCCTTCTTCTGGTAAGCGTCGACCTTATTAACCGCGTAGAACACAGGTTTTTTGGTCGTCCGGAGCATCTCAGCGATCTGGATATCTGACGCCAGGATTCCCTGACGCGAGTCCATCATGAAGATGATGATATCGGCTTCTTCCATCGCCAGAGTCGCCTGATCACGCATGAGCGCAAGCAAGGGTTCCTCGGTCTGGGGCACAAAGCCGCCCGTGTCGATCAATGTATAATGACGGCCGTACCACTCAGCATCTGCATACTGGCGGTCTCGCGTCACACCCTCAAAATCGAGAACGATCGCACGTTGCGATTCCGTCAAACGATTAAACAGGCGGCTCTTGCCCACATTGGGGCGTCCAACAATAGCTACAATCGACCTCATGATTCGTACCCGAAGCGATTCAGCGCCCTTGGATTTTCACTCCAATTGGACTCGACTCGCACAAATGTTTCTAAAAAGACCTTTCGGCCAAAAAACCGTTCCATCTCAAGACGTGCGGCGGTGGCAATCACCTTCATCCGCGCGCCGCCTTGCCCGATAATGATTCCTTTCTGCGATGAGCGTTCAACATGAACCACCGCAGAAATTTCCAGTGTACCGGTCTCACCATCTGCAAAACGTTCGATCTCGACGGCGACGCTGTAAGGGATTTCCTTTTGCGTTGCCTTCATGATCTCCTGCCGCACGAACTCAGCCGCGATGAATTTCTCGGCCTGATCCGTGACCATATCTTCCGGAAAAAGAGCTTCTTGTTCCGGCAATGCTGCGAGCAGCACCTCGACAATCGATTCCACATTCGCACCGTCACGGGCACTCAGCGGAATCACCTGCGCAAATTCTCGTAGCGACGAGAATTTCTGCAATGCGGGAAGCAGATCTTCTTTATTCGTAACAAGGTCAACCTTGTTCAGAGCAAGAATCACTGGGACTTCCACATTTGCCAGCTTTTCAGCGACAAATTCTTCCTGCGCCCAAAGCCGCTCTTTGCCCGCGTATGAAGCCGCGACCCAAGAAGCGACGTCCACAACGTGAACGATCAAATCAACTTCTTGAAGCGCATCCAACGCCATCTTGATGATGGCTTTGTTGAGACGTTTCGAGGATTCGTGAAGCCCCGGGGTGTCCACGAAACAAAGTTGACCCTTATTAGGGTACGTTCGCACGCCAAGGATTCTATTTCGTGTCGTTTGTGGTTTCGGCGACGTAATCGCAACCTTGACCCCAAGCACGTGATTCATCAAAGTCGACTTCCCCGCATTCGGTGCTCCTACGAGCGCTACGAAGCCAGAGTGAAAATCGTGATGCGTTTCTTCCATCTTAATAACCTGCCTGCTGTACGCTGGATGATTCTTGCGACCGTACTGCTTGTCGCTTGTGAGGCGCCCGGAAAAACCGAAACGGCACTCTTCGAAGATGCCGAAGTCCACTATCGACGTGGGGACTATCAAACGGCCCTCGACAGGTATGAGTCGTTTCTCAAATCCTACCCAGAAAGTCCACTAGCTAACGTCGCGAATACGCGCATCCGTATCATTGGACGCGAAGTCGACATCATGATGGGCCAACCAGACACCCCACGTCCGCGCTGGGTTCAGCCCAAAAAATAATGGCTCGGGCCTACATCGAACGCCGATACTGACCGCCAACCTCGTATAATAGATGGGTAATTTGGCCGAGGCTGCAATGCCTGACGGCGTTCATTAATTCCTCAAAAACATTGCCGTTGGCTAAAGCCACCTCACGAAGTCTGTTCATGGCCTCGTCGGCGTCGTTTTTATGAACGGTCTGAAATTCGGCCAAATGCTTCAACTGGGTCTGTTTTTCGTCTTCCGACGATCGAATCAGGTCCAATTTAATGGGAACGTTGGCCGCACCATCTTTTGGCAGATACGTATTTACCCCAACGATCGGAATCTCGCCGGAATGCTTCTGCATCTCGTAGAGAATCGACTCGTCCTGGATCTTGCTGCGTTGGTATTGCCGTTCCATGGCGCCCAGCACGCCTCCACGAGAACTAATCGCCTCGAACTCGGCAAGTACCGCTTCTTCCATCAGGTCGGTCAGCTCGTCGACGATGAACGCGCCCTGTTGAGGGTTCTCGTTTTTCATCATCCCAAACTCACGCGTCAGGATCAGCTGAATCGCCATCGCGCGACGAACGCTCTCCTCGGTCGGCGTGGTGACCGCCTCGTCGTAAGCGTTTGTGTGAAGGCTATTGCAGTTGTCATAAAATGCCAGCAGTGCCTGCAAGGTCGTGCGGATATCGTTGAAGTCGACTTCCTGAGCGTGCAAAGAACGGCCTGAAGTCTGAATGTGATACTTCAACTTCTGCGACCGTTCACTTGCTCCATAACGTTTGCGCATGGCGACGGCCCAGATTCTACGGGCGACTCGGCCCAGCACTGCGTATTCTGGGTCCATTCCGTTGCTAAAGAAGAACGAGAGGTTTGGCGCAAAATCATCAATGTTCATGCCGCGGGCCAGATAGTACTCGACGAACGTGAATCCATTGGCCAGCGTGAACGCGGTCTGGGTGATGGGGTTCGCTCCGGCCTCGGCGATATGGTAGCCGGAGATCGAAACCGAGTAGTAATTGCGAACCTCTTTTTCGACGAAGTATTGCTGAATATCGCCCATCATTTTCAGGGCAAAATCAGTCGAAAAAATGCAGGTATTCTGGGCCTGATCTTCTTTCAAGATATCGGCTTGAACTGTGCCGCGAACCACCTTCAGCGTGCGGTCAAAAATCTCGGCATGTTCAGCAGCGGTCGGCGCTTTGCCGTGTTCCGCCACAAATTTATCGACCTGCTGGTCGATGGCGGTGTTCAGGAACATCGCCAAAATAATCGGCGCGGGTCCGTTGATCGTCATCGACACGCTGGTCTTAGGGTCACTCAGGTCAAACCCGGCGTACAGCCGTTTCATGTCGTCAAGCGAACACACGCTGACGCCTGAATTTCCGACCTTTCCGTAAATATCAGGGCGAGGATGCGGGTCTTCGCCGTAAAGGGTCACCGAGTCGAACGCCGTGCTCAAGCGGTTTGCGGCTTCCCCCTCGCATAGGAAGTGAAAACGCGTGTTCGTTCGGTCAGGTGTGCCTTCGCCCGCAAACATGCGTTTGGGATCTTCGCCTTGCCTTTTGAATTCAAAAACGCCAGCGGTGTATGGGAACCGACCGGGCAGGTTTTCGAGCATCTGCCAACGAACGATATCGCCCCAATCACGGAATCGAGGCACCGCCACTTTGGAAACCGGCGTGCCCGATTGCGAGATGGTTTTCAGCTCGACTCGAATCTCTCGTTTACGCACGACCTGAACGTATTCATCGCCTGAATAGCGTTCTTTGAGCTCAGGCCACTCCTGAAGTAATGCTTCAGCATCGCGGCCAATCGTCCGTTTTAGCTCGACAATCTTGGCATCAATCGCCGAATCCTCGCCAATCAGCTTCTGAGCTCCATCCAACTGATAGAGCTTGGTCGCGATATCTGCCTGAGCCTCGGCATAGGCTCTCCAGCCGCGACAGGTCTCGGCGATTTCAGCCAGATAGCGCTGCCGGTCACCAGGCAGAATTGTGTATTGTTTGGCCGAAACCGGACCTTCAAATTTGAACTGGGTTTTGCTGGTATCGAAGCCAATTTTATCCATCAGGTTCACAAAAAACGCATTCACGCCGCTGTCATTGAACTGCGAGGCGATCGTGCCAAATACCGGCAGTTTTTCGTCCGCAATATCGTACCCAACATTATGATTGCGGCGGAATTGCTTGCGCACAGCCCGAACCGCGTCTTGGCTGCCTGGCTTTTCGAATTTGTTCAAAACCACAAATTGCGCAAAATCGAGCATGTCGATTTTTTCGAGCTGAGAATGGGCGCCAAACTCTGCGGTCATCACGTAAACCGGAACATCACAATGGTCGGCGACGTCGGCGTCTCCCTGACCAATACCGCTGGTCTCCAAGATAATCAGGTCAAAACCGGCAGATTGAGCCACCGCGATGGCCTCGTCGATGGCCTCAGAAAGCTCACCCTTGGCGCCACGAGTGGCCAAGGAGCGCATGTAGATTCGGTTCGAGCTCAAAGAGTTCATGCGAATCCGGTCGCCCAAGAGCGCCCCGCCCTTCTTTTTTCGCGACGGATCGACGCTCAACACGGCCACGGTCTTGTCTGGATAATCCATCAAAAAACGGCGCAGAAACTCGTCGGTGAGCGATGATTTCCCGGCTCCGCCCGTTCCCGTGAAACCCACCACCGGCGCGTGCGAATCGCGCTTAGGCAACTCAAGTTCTTGAAAACGTCCGAGCTCGGCCCACGTGATGGCACGCGCGATGGCGCTTGGATTTCTTTTGGCAATCTCGTCGATATTGGGCTCAGCGCCGCGCTCCATCACACTGTAGTCGGTTTCACGCAGCATGAGGTCAATCATGCCTTGCAGGCCCAAATTGCGGCCGTCTTCAGGGCTGAAAATGCGTGAAATTCCGTAGGCGTGAAGCTCGTCGATCTCGTCGGCAACGATGACACCACCACCGCCACCATAAATCTTCACATGCCCTGCCCCGCGCTCTTTGAGCAGGTCGAACATGTATTTGAAGAATTCCATGTGGCCGCCCTGATAGGACGAAATGGCGATGCCCTGGACGTCTTCTTGGACCGCTGCGTCGACGATGTCCATCACCGAGCGGTTATGCCCCAGATGAATGACCTCGGCCCCCGACGCCTGCATAATCCTTCGCATCACGTTGATGGCAGCGTCATGCCCGTCAAAGAGGCTGGCCGCGGTAACGAACCGAACAGGATTCGATAATTGGACGGGGTTTGACGCCATGTAGGCATCCTTCAAAGACACAGCCATTTTCACACCTTTCAACGAAATCGCTTACGCGCGCGAATCTACACAAATAGCGGGCGGCGACGCAACCGCACACCACAGCTTGTCCTGGCATGATCGTCATGCACAGTTTGGCGGGAGCGACCTTGAACTCCTTATCCTCTGGGCACCAAACGCACTTATTGATCTCCGTTTGCCAAGTAGTGGATCATTGTTCCTCTTGAGCCGACCCATACGAAGCCACTAGCCTCAATGAGTTCTATTTGCAGCCGGAGTCCCATAATAGACTTTTGCGCAGACCCGCTGAACACTCTTGAATATGCGAGGATGGAGATTGTTCCTGCGCTGCCTGGCGAATGCAACTGATTCAGCCAAATGTTCTCGTGGCAGAGAACCACAACCGTTAGGCTCATCGTAATGTACGATCCCAACAGCCTCGAAAATATCGACGAAGACCTGCTCAAGAAGGTCTACCCCTTCATCAAGCGTGTGGTGATTCCTTACCACCGCGCCGAGGTGCGTGGTCTGGAACGCATTCCGAAGGGCCCGGCCCTCTATGTTGGAAACCACAGCGGGGCCACGCTCTCGGTCGACACATTCATTTGGTGCGCCGAGGCCTATCGCGTGCACGGATTGGACGCCTTTCCCCACGGCTTGGCACATGACCTTGTGATGGATCTACCGGGGCTGAATCATGTCATTTGTCCGCTTGGTGGCATCCGCGCGTCGCACGAAAATGCGCGGCGCGCCTTTGCCGCGGGAGGCAAGCTGGTCGTGTATCCTGGCGGCGATCTGGAGTCCTATCGACCTTATCGTGATCGCAACCGTGTCATGTTTGCCGGCCGCAAGGGATTTGCGCGACTCGCAATCGCGAACAACGTGCCGTTCATCCCGGTCGTTGCCCACGGAGCACATGGGACGCTTCGTATTCTGCATGATTTCGAGGGACTGGCGAAGCTGCTGAAGCTGCACGAGCGCTTCCGCTTCGGACGTCTGCCCCTTTCGTTCGCCTTGCCCTACGGGTTGTGGTTGGGGCCGATGCCGCCGTACTTTCCCCTGCCATCAAGAATCACCGTCGAGATTCTAGAGCCGATATATCTTGAAGGCGGGCAGGAAGCGGCCGACGATGATGATTACGTCAGCGAAGTCGCGGATAAAGTCGAGGCAGTCATCCAAGACGCCCTGACGCGGCTCGCCCGCGAACTCGAACCCTGACTTCTCTGGCAAACACACACTCGCAATGCCAGACGGGAGTCTGGTGGACCAATCATAACGCCAGTGTGCCGCATAAGACTGGTCACCGGTCACGGCTCATCGACAAGTCAGATGGCCACAACTTCGATGTCGTCGTCGACTTCCATCTGAACCAGATTCTCGATCGCCATGAGTGTCCCCATCGTCGATGACGGGCAGGTCCCACAGGCGCCCTGGTAGCGAATCAGCAGGCGGTTATCGACCAAGCCTTTGATCTCCAGACCACCGCCATCGCCTTGAAGGAAGGGCATGATCTGGTCTTCGAGGATCTCGCGAATCATCGGAATTCGTGGATCATCGAGGCCTACGCCATTGCCTTCGACTGGCTCGCCGGCGTGCGCAATAATCGTGTCGCCTAGCGACGCGTCTTGGGGCGTTGCTTCGCGAATCGGAATCGCAACGGCGCGTAACAACTCGTGCCAGCTGGCATCGCCATCCTGCGTCACGGTCAACCAACGGTCGGTGTAGTAGACCGAGATCACGTGTTCGACTTCAAAAAGACGGCTCGCAAGTGGCACATGGGCTGCTTGTTCGGCGTTATGGAACTCTCCTGCGACACCAAATGGAGTGAGGGGTTCATCCAAGATGAACTTCACGGCGTTTGGGTTAGGTGTGTACTCGATTTCTTTGATTTTCATGCACCCTCCCACTCGTCATTTTCGCCCTCAGTTGAAGCCCCTTCGGACCCAGTGAGCGCTGCGTTTAGCGTGTGCCATGGCAGCACTGCGCATTTAATTCGATTGGGCAGCTGCGCCACCCCTTCAAAGACTCGTAGATGTCCAAGCTCTTCTTTGGTCTCGTCGCTCGCTTCGCCCACCATCATGTTGCGAAAGTCAGCGATCAAGCCCAGCACCTCGTCGACGGGTTTGCCTTTTACGCGGGCGGTCATCATCGAAGCCGCGGCTTTCGAAATCGCGCATCCCGAACCGTCAAAAGCAAGGTCGCGAACGACGCCGTCTTCGACGACAGCCATGATTTCATAATCATCGCCACAGAGCGGATTATGGCCGTGCGCCTCATGCGTACAGGGGTCAAGCCGTCCAAAATTCTTGGGCTTTTTGTTATGGGCCAGGATCACGTCCTGGTACAGGTCACGCATGTCGGTCATCCGAAAATCTCCTGAACGGCTTGGATGCCATTCACCAAAGCATCAACGTCAGCTTCGGTATTATAGAATGCAAAAGACGCACGAGCGGTCGCTGGCACGCCAAGACGCTTCATGAGCGGCTGCGTGCAGTGATGTCCTGCACGAATAGCCACGCCGTTTTGGTCCAAGATCGTGCCGATATCGTGAGGATGAACGTCGTCGATTCCAAACGAAATCACGGGCGCGCGATGCCCATCTGGTCCGAAAATCCGAACGCCCTTCATCGCTCGCAATTTTGCGAGGGCCAAAGTCACCAACTCGTTTTCGCGGTGTGCAATGCGCTCAAGCCCGATTTCATTCAGGTAGCGAATCGCTGCGGCCAGGCCCACAACAGGCATGATGGCAGGCGTTCCGGCCTCGAATTTATGCGGAATTTCGTTGTAGGTGGTCTTCTCGAAGGTCACCGACAAAATCATGTCGCCGCCGCCCATGAACGGGTTCATGCGCTTCAAGTGCTCGGCACGACCAAACAACACGCCGGCGCCTGTTGGGCCGCACATTTTGTGGCCTGAAAACACGTAAAAATCCGCGCCAACATCATTCATGTCCAACGCCATATGCGGCGCGGCCTGGCAACCATCGACCAAAATCGGCACGCCCTTGCGATGCGCAATTTCACACATCTCCTTCACAGGATTGATGGTCCCAAGGGTGTTCGAGACATGAATCACCGAGGCAAAAGCGGTCTTTTCAGTGAACGCTGCCTCAAACGCGTCGAGCTCCACCCGACCGTCGTCTGTGATGGGCACGATTTTGAGCACGATGCCTTTCTCTTCACGTAGCATCTGCCACGGAACGATATTCGCGTGGTGCTCCATCGTGGTGATGATGACCTCATCGCCCTCTTTCAAGAATTTCCGTCCATAGCCGTGAGTCACCAGATTGATGCCCTCGGTGGCCCCGCGAACAAAGATGACCTCGCGATCTTCGCAACCGATATGTTCAGCAACGACGTGCCGCGCGTCTTCAAACGCATCAGTGGCACGCTGCGAAAGCAGGTGTACGCCGCGATGAATATTGGCGTGTTCTTTGTGCTGATACGCGATGATGCGATTCAGCACAGCCTCAGGCATTTGGCTGGATGCAGCCGAGTCGAGGAACGCCAACGGCTTACCGTGGGCTTCTTGGTCAAGGACCGGAAAGTCACCGCGAATCCTCTGCCAATCGGTCTTACCGGAATGTATCGCTTCTGCGCTCATGACGGACCTTAATGGATATGGGAATGCGCCACGGCTTCAAGTCGTGCACGCAGTTCAGGCACCTTGATTTGCTCAAGGATTTCGCCGGCAAAGGCGTAGGTCAGCATTCCACGCGCGGCGTCGGCATCGAACCCGCGAGACCGAAGGTAAAAGAGCTGATCTTCGTCGAGCTGCCCAATCGTTGCGCCGTGGGTGCATCGTACATCGTCAGCTAAGATCTCAAGCTGTGGCTTGGTATCCACGCGGGCGGTACGCGACAGAAGCAGCGACCGATTCAGCTGATACGCGTCGATCTTTTGGGCGCCCTTCTGGACCAGAATCTTGCCATTGAAGATGCTGTGGCCTTTTCCACCGACAATCGACTTGTGCAGCTGATGGCTCTCGCAATGTTCTTTGGTGTTGTCGATCGTCGAGTGCGTGTCGCTCGTCTGTTCGCCCGAGGCGAGCACCAAACCGTCGATTCGACAAAACGCGCCAACGCCTTCATGGCGAGCCATCAAATCATGACGTGACCAAACGGCCCCAACCGACACCGTGTAGGAGTCGTAATGGGCGGCCTCGGTCAGCCTGACGCCTGTGCGCAGGATATGAGCCGCCTTTGGCGATTCTTGCTGGGCCCGGATATGAGTGACGTGAGCATTGGCCCCAATCACGCATTCGGTCACCGCATTGCGAAAATAAGCACCTTCGCCGCGGAAATCCTCGACGATCGTGAATTGTGATTCACGCCCAGCAACGACGATCGTTCGGATGCCCGACGCGCCATTTCCCGATGCCCAATGCGCCAAATGAATCGGCTCCTCGAGCACGGTTTTGGGTGGCACAACCACACAAATCACCTCGGAAACGAGCCATGAATTCAGGCGAGAAAACGCATCGTCCCATGGAGCCACGTTGCCAATATGATCTTTGACCATGGCCTGTGAGGCCTCAGACAACGAACTCAAAGGACCGACTTCAAAACCCGACCCGACATGCGAGATCATCTTGCCGTTCGAGGTCAAAGCATGGCTTTTCTGGCTCTCCGCAAGCACCGTAATGCCAGCGTCGGCCTCGGCAGACTTCCCAAGGAAACGCATGGCGTAAAGGCCACGTGTGTTCGAGAAGCGCCAATCTTCATCACGAGCGATCGGCAATTCGGTATCCCCAAAAAGCTGTGCGGCATCGGATGCACCGGCGAGAATCGAGTGAACAAAGGGATGTTCCAACGCGCTCATGCTGCCCCCTGCACCCAATCGTAACCGCGCTCTTCAAGTTCAAGTGCGAGTTCACGACCGCCGGATTTCACAACCTGGCCGTTGACCATGACGTGTACAAAATCGGGTTCCACGTAATTCAGAAGCCGCTGATAATGCGTGATCATCACGATCGAACGCTCGGGTGAACGCAATTTGTTGATCCCGTCAGCCACGATGCGCAAGGCGTCGATGTCCAAGCCCGAGTCGGTTTCGTCAAGCAACGCAAGTTTAGGTTCGAGCACCGCCATCTGAAGGATCTCGTTACGCTTCTTCTCGCCGCCCGAGAACCCAACATTGACGCTGCGATCCAGAAACTTCGGATCCATCTCCACCATCTTGAGTTTTTCGCGCACGTAGTCGTCGAACTCAAGCGGGTCGAGTTCCTCGAGCCCCTGATGTTTCCTGGACGCATTGCAGGCTTCGCGAAGGAAGGACGCGTTTGAGACGCCAGGCACTTCGATCGGGTACTGGAATGCCAGAAAGACGCCGGCGAGCGCGCGCTCATCGGGTTCAAGCTCCAGCAAGTTCTTCCCAAAATACGAGACCTCGCCCTGAGTGATCTCGTAGGCAGGATGGCCAGCGATCACCTTCGACAGCGTGCTTTTGCCGCTGCCGTTGGGGCCCATGATGGCATGGACTGAACCAGAAAGAATCTCAAGATTAAGACCTTTGAGAATCTTGGTTTTAGTCTCGGCAACGCAGGCGTGAAGGTTTTTGATACTCAACATAATAAAACTCCGTACAACTTGATCCGAATCAGCCCACGCTGCCTTCGAGTTTAATTCCTAAAAGCTTCTGCGCCTCGACGGCGAACTCCATTGGGAGCTCACGAAACACGTCTTTGCAGAAACCATTGATAATCATTGAAATCGCGTTTTCTTCATCGATCCCGCGCTGCAGGAAATAGAAGATTTGGTCTTCACCGATGCGCGAGGTCGTCGCTTCGTGTTCCACCTGAGCGGTCGGGTTTTGAACCTCGATATAGGGGAACGTATGGGCACCGCACTCTTGGCCGATGAGCATCGAGTCGCACTCTGCGTAGCTTCGAGCGCCTTCGGCCGATTTGGCGATCTTCACAAGACCCCGATAAGAGTTCTGCGATTTACCCGCCGAAATACCTTTTGAGATGATCGTGGAGCGGGTATTCTTGCCGATATGAATCATCTTGGTGCCGGTATCGGCCTGCTGAAGGTGATTCGTCAGCGCCACCGAGTAGAACTCACCGATCGAATTGTCTCCCTTGAGGATGCAGCTCGGGTATTTCCACGTGATCGCTGAGCCGGTCTCGACCTGAGTCCAAGAGATCTTCGAATTGCGCCCTTCGCACATGCCGCGCTTGGTCACGAAATTGTAGATGCCGCCCACACCGTTTTCGTCGCCTGCGTACCAGTTCTGCACGGTCGAGTACTTGATTTCGGCGTTTTCGAGGGCGACCAATTCCACCACAGCGGCGTGCAGTTGGTTCGTGTCGAATTGTGGCGCGGTGCAGCCCTCAAGGTACGACACATGCGTGTCTTCCTCGGCCACAATCAGAGTGCGCTCAAACTGCCCTGCATCCTTGGTGTTGATGCGGAAATACGTCGAAAGCTCCATCGGGCAGCGGACCCCTTTCGGGATGAAAACGAAGGTTCCGTCCGAGAACACCGCGGCATTGAGCGCCGCGTAGAAGTTGTCGGTATAAGGAACGACGCTGCCAAGGTACTTCTTCAAAAGTTCGGGGTGTTCGTGGACCGCTTCCGAAAACGACGAAAAGATCACGCCAGCTTCGCTGAGTTTCTTACGAAATGTGGTCGCCACAGAAACCGAGTCGAACACGGCATCAACGGCAACATTCTGAAGCATCTTCTGCTCGTGCAGCGGGATGCCGAGCTTCTCGTAGACTTCCAGAATCTGCGGATCTACCTCATCAAGCGAGCCCTTCGCAGCTTTGGTCTTGGGCGCTGAATAATAGATAATATTCTGAAAATCTGGTTTTTCGTACGTGACGTTGGCCCACTCTGGTTCACTCATGGTGAGCCAATGGCGGTAGGCCTTCAGACGAAATTCGAGCATCCACTCCGGCTCATTCTTCTTGACCGAAATGGCACGAACGATGTCCTCGCTCAGGCCCCGTGGAAGCTGGTCAGCCTCGATATCCGAGGTGAATCCGTACTGGTACGGGCGATCGATGTAGGACTGAAATTCGCTTGTCATGATTCTTCTCCGTGTGGGCCTCAGGCGCCCACTGGGCAAAACTTTTCGGTCGGCTTCGGCGCCAATCGCTCAAGGTATCCGGCCACAGACGCACGGTCTTGCAGCAGCACTTGGATGGAGATGTTGTCGAGCGTTCGTGCCACAAACTCCGCGATATGGTTCCAAAGTGGGCGAATCGAACAGGAACATGCGTGTGAGCAGCTCTCGAGTTCGCCTGTATATCGGTCACAAATCTCTTCGATATCGATCATCCCACCGAGAACTCGCAGCGCGTCTCCGACGCTGATTCGTTCGACGGGGCGTGCCAAGATATAACCACCGTGGACACCGCGCCGCGCTAGGATGAGGTCTCCCTGGGCGAGGATGCGTAATATTTTCTGGGTGTACGGAAGCGACAGCCCTTCGCGCTCAGCAATTTGCTGAGCCGAAATCGGCTCGTCTTCTGGTTGCCGGGCGACATGTACCAGGCAACGTAAGCCGTATTCTTCCAATGCTGTGATCTTCATAAATTCACCTGTCGGCGCCTATCGGCGCGCACCCTAGCCAAAATTCAACGACTCCTCAACGGAAAACATACCTTTTTAGGTATGTATCGGAGCAAAAAGCACCTCATCCGCCTCCTAATCTATACTTTTTTAGATGCATTTCAAGCCTAGCGTGATCTGACATTCGAATTGCACCCTCTGCATCCCGCTTTGGCGGTCCACCGATGGCGCACTTCTGCTGCAATGCGGAGCGGTCGCAGGCGATCGCGATCGCGGGGTATCGCAGGAACTTGTGTCCGTGGGTCAAGGTGGCGCGCGGGACTCCATGAAATTTTGCGAGTTATGTTGAGGAATATCGACGGTCGTTCGACGAGGCCGGTGACGACAGTGTCAGTTCCGAGCAGCCCGCAGTTGGCTTAACCGATTCGGATTTCTCTGCCATTGAAACGATGCCCCCTGCGTGTTCTATGTCGGTTGGCCGATTGATCCGCCGGCAACCTCAAATCCCCTAAAAGCCTCTACCCATCACGTCGAACGCTCGTTTCAGAGGTCCATCGTCAACGGTCTCGCCGCTCGTCACGATCGCTAATCGTTTCCACAATACGGGCGTTATGCTACCACGTTACGCTCACCCTTCCCGCAGGCTAACCCCATGGCTTCCCACTCGCCGATACGCAAGAAAGACGCGCTCGAATATCACGAATTTCCAGTCCCCGGAAAATTCGAGATCGTGCCTACCAAACCCTTATCCACGCAACGTGACCTGGCGCTCGCCTACTCACCCGGCGTGGCCGAACCCTGCCGAGCGATCGTCGAAAATCCCGACGATGTGTTTCGCTACACAAATAAGGGGAACTTGGTAGCCGTGATTTCGAATGGCACCGCCACGCTCGGACTCGGTGATATCGGACCGCTCGCATGCAAACCTGTGATGGAAGGCAAGGCGGTCCTTTTTAAGGTTTTGGCCGGGATCGACACGTTCGATATTGAACTCGACGCCAAAGATCCGGACGTGTTCATTCAGTGTGTTCGAGCGATGGAGCCCACATTTGGGGCGATCAACCTTGAAGACATCAAAGCTCCGGAGTGTTTTTACATCGAAGAACAGCTGCGTGCTTCGATGAATATCCCGGTCTTTCATGACGATCAGCACGGCACGGCGATCATTGTCGGCTCCGCGCTGATCAACGCGTTGTTGCTGCAGGAAAAGAAGATCGAGGACGTCAAAATTGTGTTCTCTGGCGCGGGGGCTGCTGCGATTGCCTGCGCGCGACTCTTCTGCCTGCTTGGCGCCAACGTCGAAAATATCATGATGACGGACATCGACGGCGTCGTTCACAGCGACCGTGAAAACCTTGATGAATGGCGACGGTTTTTCGCCAAAAAAACCACTGCTCGCAAGCTTGCACAGGTGATGGAGGGTGCGGACGTGTTTGTGGGTCTGTCAGCGGGCGGGATCGTGTCGCAAGACATGGTCAAGTCGATGGCGGATCGTGCGATCATTTTTGCGCTGGCCAATCCTGACTCAGAGATCTCCTACCCCGATGCGATCGAGGTTCGTCCCGACATCATCATGGCCACGGGCAGAACGGACTTCCCAAATCAGGTGAACAACGTCCTGGGGTTTCCTTTCGTGTTTCGCGGTGCCCTTGATGTGGGAGCGAGAGCCATCAACGAAGAAATGAAGATCGCCGCTGTAAACGCCATCGCGGCGCTGGCACGCGAAGAAGTGCCCGAATCGGTGCTTCAAGCTTACGGTACTGAACGCCTTCATTTTGGACGGGAATACATCATCCCCAAACCCTTCGATCCACGCGTGCTCTTGCGCGTTGCCCCCGCGATTGCCGAGGCCGCCGCAGCCAGCGGTGTCGCACGGAGGCCTATCAAAGACATGCACGCCTACCGCGACAAGCTTGAGGCATCTCAAGCACTCTCCAAAGGCATGATGCGCTTCCTTATTCGTAAGGCACGCCGCTCGCCCAAACGAATTCTGTTCCCCGAGGGTGGTCAGGACAAGATCCTCCACGCCGCGCAGATATTGGTCGATGAACAGATCGCGATCCCCGTGTTGATGGGGAACGTGGAGCGAATCCGGGCGAGAGCAGCAGAGCTTGAGATCGACCTTAGTGGCACCGAGATCTTTGACCATAACGAAGACCCAGAATACGAGCAGATGGTCAAAGCGCTTTACCAGAAGCGACAACGCCGCGGCGTGACCCGTGATGAAGCGCGAGCACGGCTGCGCCACCGCGAAACATACGGGATGCTCTTGCTCGATCAGGGGCGTGCCGACGGTTTGGTTTCTGGCATCACCAAGAATTATGGCGAATCGCTGCGCCCCGGCCTTGAAGTCGTGGGAACACGCCTCAAAAAGGCGTTTGGCGTTCATATCGTTCTGACCAAAGCCGGTCCGCTATTTTTTGCCGACACGACGGTCAACATCAATCCTGACGCAGAAACGTTGGCCCAAATCGCCATGCATACGGCCGATTTCGCGCGTTCGTTCGACGTCACCCCCCGCGTCGCGATGCTGAGCTACTCCAATTTTGGTCAGAGCGATCACGAGTTCGCCCGCAAGGTTTCACGAGCTGCGGCTATCGTGCGCCAGAAACGCCCCGACCTTCAAGTGGACGGCGAAATGCAGGTCGACCCCGCATTGGACCTTCCGTTCAGAGCAGCCACCTTCGACTTTGCACAGCTCGAGGGGACCGCGAATGTATTGATCTTCCCTCTTCTCGACGCCTCGAACATCGCCTACAAATTGATGCGCATTGTTGGCGGCGCCGAAGTGATTGGACCGGTCCTGCTGGGCATGAACAAGCCCATGAACATCATTGACCGTGCCGGTTCCGTAGCCTCTATCGTTAATCTGACCGTGATGACGGTCATCGAAGCTCAACGCCGCGAAATCGGCGCAGCCCTCTGAGAGACAAATATGGTGGACATCAAGAAGGTTCAGGACTGGTCGAAACTGGCCGTCGCGGATTTGGAAGCGGCCGTTCAGTTTCACAACGCCGCCTATTGGGTCGACAATAACGCCGTCATTTCAGACGTCGAATTCGACCTGCTCTTGGAAGCGTTGCGCACCAAGGCCCCCGAAAGCCCCGTTCTGGACGCGATTGGCCCTGCGGGTGCTGGCGCGTTTGAACTCGACGGCGTCAAGGTCGAGCACAACCCACCGATGCTTTCGCTCGACAAGTGTTACGACGAAGACACCATCACGAAATGGTTCGGGAAATTCAACGGTGAGGTGATTGCAAGCCCCAAGGTCGACGGCGTGGCTGGATGCATGCGCTACGACGCCGACGGTCACCTGTTGCAGGCTGCCACACGCGGAAACGGCGTTGTGGGTGAAGATTTCACCGAAAACGCCCGGCATATCGTGGATCTGCCACAGAAGATCGCATCTGGACCGCTCGAAGTCCGAGGCGAATGTTATATTCCGCTGGACGTGTTCCGAGAAAAATTTGAGGGCGAGTATTCGAGCCCGCGCAACCTGACTGCAGGGGCGCTGAAACAGAAAGATCCACAGAAGACCGCCAGATTTCAGGTCCACTTTTTTGGCTACGACGTCATCGGACGCGAGTTCGAAAGCGAAGCCGCGAAGATGGCATTCCTGCGAGAGATGGGCTTCAGCGAGGTCGAAAACCATCACGTCAAAATCGACGAACTGCAATCGGCGTACGAGAGCATCTTGGGCCGACGAGCCGACCTGAACTACGACACCGATGGTGTCGTCTACAAGGTCAACAACACCGAAGAACAAAAGCGTATGGGCCTCACCGCCCACCATCCACGTTTCGCGATCGCGTACAAATTCCAAGGTGACGCCGGGCAATCGATCCTGCGCGAGGTTCACTGGAGCGTTTCGAGAACCGGCGCCCTCAACCCTGTCGGAATTGTCGACCCCGTCGACCTCTCCGGCGCCACAGTCACCCGAGCCAGCCTCCACAACCTGAGCATCATGGAAAAACTCGGTGGAGACGGCGGACTGATGTTGGGCTCGCGCGTGCTCATGATTCGTCGGGGTGGCGTGATTCCTCATCTCGAAAAAGTCCTGGAACCGGGCACAGAGCCCGTGTTGATTCCGACCGAATGCCCATTTTGTGGCGGCGAGACCGTGCGCCAAGCTGACGTGCTGACGGCCAACCATCGCGATAATTGCCGTGGCTCGCGCATCCGCCAGTTGGAGCATTTTGCCTCCGTGATGGAGATCAAAGGGTTCGGCCCGAAACTCCTTGAATCCATGTACGACGCCGAAATCCTCACGGCTCCGGCTGATTTCTTCACGCTGACAGTGGCGGAGCTTCTGGACCTTGAACGGGTCGGCCGTAAACTGGCCGAAAAACAAATCGAGCGAATTGCCGAGAAGAAAAATGTGAAGGCCGACGTGTTCCTGAGAGCGCTTGGCATTCATGAACTGGGCAATCACGTCAGCAAAATTCTGGTCAACACTTACCCAGACCTTGAGTCCATCTTGGCCGTGACCAAAGACGAGCTGGCCGCCATCCACACGATCGGTGACGTGATTGCCGAAAGCGTCACGACAGGTCTAAACGAGCGTCGTGAAGACATCGAGGAACTCGCGCAGATGCTCAACCTTCGCTTTCCGACCGCCGCTGACGCCCCGGCTGAAGATGCGCCTCTGGCCGGGCAGAAATTTCTGTTCACCGGAGCGTTGGAATCCATGTCCCGTAAGGATGCCCAGAAGAAAGTCGCAGAACTTGGAGGGGAATCTCCCTCAGGCGTCATCAAGGATCTAGACTATCTCGTGATCGGCGACGCGGATTTTGAGAAGTTTCAGGGCGGATGGCGAACGAACAAGTTGGAGAAGGCAGAAGCCTATAATGCTGATGGCGCAAAAATCAGCATTATCGGTGAGTCGGAATTTTTAGAGATCATCGGGACGCCCTAGGTTCTGTCAAAGTGCGCAGAAGGAATCGAATGCAGACTTTCTTGGTCGTCGATGACGAACCGGACATTTTGGAATCCATCGAACGACTTTTTCGAAATGAGTACCGTGTTTTGACCGCATGTACGCTGGACGAAGCGCGCAACTTGTTGGCCAAGAATGAAATCCACGTCGTCATGACCGACCAACGAATGCCTCGGCAGAGCGGCATCGAGTTTCTGGCCGACTTGCGTGTCACCCACCCTGATATCGTTCGCGTGTTGCTGACCGGCTACAGCAGCGTCGAAAACGTGGTCGAGGCCATCAATGAGGGCCACGTCTATCGCTACATCGCCAAACCCTGGAACCCCTCGGAACTCAAGCTCTTTGTCGCCCAAGCCTTTGAGTATTATGCGGCGCGAAAGGAACGCGAAACCCTTGTGGAGCAGCTGCGACAGGCAAATGCTCGGCTGGCTGAACAAAACGAACAACTCAGCGCTGCCAACCGTGAGTTGTTGCTGCACGACCGCATCAAAAACGTCTTCATGGAGGTCGTCAGCCACGAGCTCAACACCCCGATCGCGGTGATTCTGGGCTACGAGTTCTTGCTGAGGCGAGAACTCATGTCGACGCCCAATGTCATTATCAGCAAGGCGATCACGGGCATCGAGGCCAGCGCAAACAGGCTGAAGCGGATCTCGGATCGCATCTTCAAAATGCTCTCGACCGAGGCAACGAACATCACGCTGGATCTGGAAAAAATCCGTTCGACAGAATTGATCGAAATGGTCCGTAAACAGGTCGCCCCCTTCATCGAGAAACGCGGTCAAGAGGTCGTGTTTGAGGTCGCCCCATCGCTCGAAGAAGTCAAAGTCGACAGCGAGAAAATGACCGATGTTTTGGTGAATCTGGTCATGAACGCCATCAAGTTTTCACGGGATGGTCAGGCGATTTCGGTCAAATTCACACCCGCGAGCGATGCTGCTCATTTCCAGATCGTGGTCAAAGACCACGGGATTGGCATCAGCGAAGAAGACATCACGCAGGTGTTTGCGCCGTTTTTCAGCACCTTCCAGTCGCAATATCACAGCAGCGGTGAGTTCGAGTTCGGCAAACGTGGCATCGGCCTTGGTCTGTCGGTGTCAAAACGATTTGTGGAGATGCACGGCGGTTTTATCACCGTGAAGAGCTCGCCAGATCACGGGGCAGAGTTCAGAATCACCCTGCCCCGCTCACCTCAAGCTTATGACTCGGCGCGACCGATTGCCGAGGCTCACCCTCAGGCGAGCTGACTTGGACGGCCACTGAGTCCCAGACGGTAACGGACCTCGAGGTATTCCTCGGAGAATGCAAACCGCACCAATTCCTCGACTTCTCGTGACCGTTGCATGCGGCGTTGAGACGCATCCTCGCTCAGCGGTTCAATCCAGCCGTCGATTCGCAACATCGCTGCAATTCCTGCCTCGATTTCTCCGCAAGCGACCAAGCCTACGCGGCAAGCGAATCGCTGAAGCTCAAGCGGCCACGCTTCACAATGTGCATCGGCAAGCTGATCGCAACCTTCGAGTGCTTGCTGCACACGGCGACGCGCAACGGTATCAAACGCACCGCCGACCGACTCCGCAAACGCCTGGCTCTGAACGTCGACTCGGTCCGTGAATCCTTCGCCCGTTTGTCGGTATTTGACGCCTTCGATCAGGTGCCAAACGTTGCGTCCGTCAAACGCGACGAGCGACGACATGCTTGAGTACGCCATAGCAGCCGCAAATCCAGCCAGAAAGCGAACCTCCGCCTCGGGAGCGTTGGCCAATACGTCTTCGTTGAACCAGACCGTTCCGTCATCGAACACAAATGGAACGACCGGGCCCGTATCACTGGACACGGCGCGAACTCGCTTGATCCCGAACATCGCAAACGCATTCTCGAGAATCTGAAGAACGTGGGTATCCCGGACCTTTTCGCCGTCGAGGGCTTTCTTTTGAGGCAACGCATCTGGCCACAGCTTCTCGGCCAAAGGCATCGCTGCACTCAGAACATCCCAAACGCCGTGCCGCAGCATCTCAGGCACCAGAAGCGCCTGCACGTCGGCCGACTCAAGTGGGCGAGAGGGCACCGTCTTGATGCGAATATCGTCGTTTGGAACATTGACCCGAAGGGCACGAAGCATCTGACGAGACAGGCGCGCACGGTCGTAGGCCTGCATGCGTTCGTACAAATCAGCAAGGCCCTGATAATTCGAGAGTTCGAAAGGCTCAACCTTCGCCAATGCGGTGAAGTGTTTGATCGCTTCCGCCTCACGGCCCGCCGAGCGGCTCAAACAAAAGCTCAAGCGACGGCGGAAATGAATTTGGCGTTCACCCACGGTGACTTCGACCAACTCACGATAGAGTCGTGCCGCTTCGTCAGCCCAATGCAGGTCTTCATCGAACGCTTCGGCCGCACGACCAATCAGCGTCCAACGAATCGGCTCTTCACGAAGTTCGCGTGCGAATGCCACCAGCTGGGTACAACATTCACCGAGTTCATTCATGTCGAAAGCCAACTCAAAGAGGTCGTCGACGTCTTCAACACAACCTGGCAACGAGCGAACGAGCTTCCACTGAAGCCCATACGCGGCCGCCAAGTCGCCAAAGTCTTCGTGCTTCAATCGCACCAACCGACGCCAATCAGGCGCATCTTCAAGAGTTGGTTTGCGGTCGATCAAGGCCTCAAGCAGCGTTGCGGCGCGGGCAAGATCGCCGTGATCAGCGTGCATATGAGCCAAAACTCGCTGAACGGTGCGGTACGACGGCGTTTCGACGGCCGGATGCAAGAGACCTTCAAGCAATCGAACCGACTCTTCACCCTGCCCGCTTCGCGCCAACAAGTCTGCCAGATGGAGACCCGAAACATGGCGTTCATCGATCGAAACGTCGCTATCGAGCGTCAATTCGTGATGGCGCGCCTGAGCATCACAGGCCGATTCGATGTCTCCACGTCCCTCGTGCACCCGCACGAGAGCTGCCTGAATGGCACGCGAGTCCACAAGATTCGCGCTGTGTTGATAAGCGGAAGCCGTCGCATCGAGGTCACCAAACTCGCGCTCCAAGAGCAATCCGAGTTCCTCGAAAAGCTCGGCGCGACGTTGCACAGAATGACTCGACAATTCGACATGAACTTCGAGGGCAAAACGCAGGCGGTCCCATTGTTTGGACTCTTCCAACGCGTGTCGGAGGCGTTCAAATACAGCACCGTCGCCGATCGGCGAGCCTTCAGCCGGAAACGCCATATCGGTTGCGCGAGACAACCAAGCACGGTCATGCGTCGCATTCGCAAGTTCGACGCAACGCAAGATGCCGATTTCCCGATTTCGCAGAACTGAGAGCTCCCGCTCGGTCAATTCGATGCTGGCCTCGAGGTCACCCCCCAATCTGGCCTCGATCGCCCGAATGCGAATTTCCGAAGGCGACGTGGCATCGTCGTAATGCTCGTCTCCCTCGAGCACACGAGCGAACTCGGCGCGCACGTGTTCCCATTCATTGTCTTCGGCCGCCACAAAGCCACGGATATGCTCGCTGGGCAAAGACGCCAGCGCCCATTGACGCTCGTTTGTGGTCATGTCCGACAGGACCTCGATCAGCGCTTTTCGAACCTGAGCATCTGGAGCCGTAAGTTCGGCGTCCATAATCTGTTCCCCGGCGCTCAGCGGGCGCGTCGAACGGAAATCTGCGAGCGTGCGACGCTGGCCAGAACATGCACGTGCAAGACGAATCACGGCCTGATTCTCGAATACGTCGGCATCGCCGTGCAGTCGGAACGTCAGGCTGCGTTCTGCAGACTTGTCTGAACGCTCCCGCAGGCGCGCAATCAAAAGATTATACGCCGAGCGACACGCCACACCCGTGGTTCGACCCGCGAGGTCTTCCAGATCATCAGCCAGGACCGCCGGATCGACACCGGATGCCGACCACGTCCGCATCAGGCCCTCAACCACATGCACCTGCTCTGGCGCTTCTTCGAGCGACAAAACGTAATTTTCGAAAGCCGCGACCGAGTCTTCGAGTTTCCACTCGAACACGAATCCCTTTTCAGCTCGTAAACGTGCGCGTTCAGCACTGTCGCTGCGCTCCGAAAGTCGGGCATTCAATGCGCAGAGGTTCCGCCACTGACCTGAGCGCCGGTAAAGCACAGCCAGAGTCTCTGAAACATGTCCGTCATGAGGACGCGTAGCATGCATGCGCTCGTAGAGGGCAATAGCCTCAACCTCGTGCCCAGGCCGCGTCTCCACGAGTTCCGCCACAGCACCAAGTTTGCGCCATTTTTCGGCGTCGTCGAGTGTCGCCTCGATCTGCCTGTCGGTCATCGCGATCAGCTCCGAGAACCGATCCCCGCCAACAAGCATGCGTCCCAACCCTTCAAGAGCCGGAATGAAATCGGGCACCAACAACAACGCAGCGCGATACGAACGCTCGGCCAAAACGGCATCATTCAGCTTCGCATTCGCAATCTGGGCGTTACGAACCCACATCGCTGCGGCTTCTTCGGCCTCATCGATGAGCTGGAGCTCGCGTTCATTTAGATGCACCAGCGACGGCCATCGCTCAGCTTTGGCATAGAGTCGTCCAAGCGCCGCAAATGCAGTTGGGTGCTCGGGTTCGAGATGAAGAATCTCTTCCCATGCGCCAATCGCAACGTCCAAATTCTGAAGATGCGATTCTGCAACGTCGGCCACCTTATCCAAAAGATAGAGCTTCTGGCGACGATTTGACGCCGCCGAAACCGACGACAAGAAGAGGTCAGCCAACGCCGCCCACTCCTCATGCCTTTCCAGAATCCGCGCCGCACCCTTAAGGGCCGGCAGAAATCCAGGGCGCATGTTCAGCGTGGCTCGGTAATGTTTGATCGCCTGACGGTCATTGCCGACCCGATGTTCAAAGACTTCGGCAGCCTGGAAATGACGGCGCCATACACCTGGAGCGTTTTTTTCTCCCGCAATCTCTTGCTCATAGAGGGAACCCAGCGCCTGCCACTCACCAAGACGGCTGAAGAGACGTCCTAGCGCGCGAGTCGCGGTGGCGTGACTTGGATCGATCCCCAAGGCTTCCCGATACACCTCTGCAGCGGCAGTCTCCATACCGGTCCGAGCCTCATAGACCCGACCAAGATGGCAGAGAGTCCACACACGGCGCGCGTCAGACAGAGTGGTCTCGAGCCGACGATTCAACAGGTCGATCAGCTCGTCCTCGAAAGCGTTCATTTCGATCAGCGTCTGAACGGCAAACTCAACCAGCGCCTCGTCTTCAGGGAAATCGCGCATCGCGCGACGCAAGGTCTCCCAAGACGCCTCGGCATCCAGCGATTGAACATGGGATGCAAGAGCGGCGGCAAGTTCTGGTCGTTGGCGGGCCATCGTCGAACGCGCCAGGACGTCAAAAGCCTCGGCGCCTCGATCGAGTTCGTACAACAAATGCAGAAGGGTTCGTTCCACGTCCTCGTGGAGCAGACCTTTCTGCGATTGCCGAGCCAGCAACTCGACGGCCTTTTCACGGTTGCCAAAAACGCTCGCCCACACCGCGTAAACAGCAGCGATGGCGGATTTTTCAGTTCGAGAAACTCGTGGGTGCTCCAAGGCAGCTTCGAGCGATTGAAGAGCTTGTTCAAATCGGCCGCCCTCAAGGAGCACGTCGACCGCAAGGCGAGTCGCGGCAACGACCGCAAATCCCCCCATTGATTCTTCGACGCCGGCTGTGGCCTGACTGATTTGCGACAGGACCTCCGAAGGTGCAACGCCCTTCTTCCATGCCATCAGCGCGGATTGCAGTCCGACGAGCGCGCGGAACGAGTCCGTGGTCACTTCGAAAAGGCCTTCAAGAGCATTCGAAACACCAGCGGCATCGCCATCGATTCGAGATAAACGCAAACGCAGCGCGGCGGCGGCGACTTCGTCCGGGGCGCCATATCGCTCAAGGGCAATATGGGCGCGGTCGACGTGACCAAGCGACTCGTCGGCGAGTGCTGCCGAGAATCCCATCAACGCCCGGGTGGCGTCATCGTTGGTGAGTGCTGCTGCATCGTGGCCAGCCGACATGCGGTAGGCTTCAACGATATCACGACGTTTCGCAATTTCTTCTGGAGGTCGCCACGTCGCATTCCGCTCGGTGACATGCTCGCCGCGAACGAATCGGGCAGCTCTCAGGTTTTTTTCTTGCGCAACAGGGGTATTGGTCGACTGATTCGCCATCCTAGCTCTCCTCGTATTGTGCCGTCCTTGGCACCATCACGAAGAATTATCGCAAGCGCTCTCCAGGCAAGGGGTACGCACTTTCGTCGTAATCCCACTGCTTGTTGTTGTCCGTATCCATGGACACAAGTTTGCGAGCGTTGCGTTTCCTCCGCAGCCACCAAGCTACAAGGAAAAGGATCGAGGCGCCAAAAAATACCAGTGCACCATCGTTGAACATCGACCACATCGTGGATCCACTCTTCAAGGCCTGCAACCAGCGGGCCTCGGCAACCACGATCGAATCATCCGTAACATTTCGAAAAGACTTATGAAACGACTCACCCGACCTCACACGTTTCAAAACCCGCGCATAGATATCAGCCCCGTAGCGAGTCTTCCATTCCCGGACAAAATGAAAGCTCTGTGCGTACGCAAGAGAAGCAGAATTATGATGTTCTGGAAACGCAAAGGTCAGGTCGTCAAACGACATCAACGCCCCTTGAGCCGCGGACCGCGACAACATCTCACTGCGCTCGGCGCTCCACTCGTCGGCGTGCATGATGGCGAACCCCTCATGAAACCATCGTGGCAATGGTGCCCCGCCCGCTGCGCGGTCAAGAGCGACGTGAACCAATTCGTGATGAAACGTCGTTTCAAATTCATTGGCGGGCGTTCCGGCTGCGGCTTTCATCTGAATAATCACCACCGACCGATTCGACAGAGATAGGCCTACCGCCCATTCGGGAGAACTATCGGGCAGGACGTGCAAAGTGAAGTAGTCCGACACATCCTTCACCACCCAAACTTCGATGCCTGCTAGATCATCAAACCCAAGCTCTTGGCGAAGCCCGTCAAGGTCTGCCGGTGCCCGTTCACGCATGGGCTTTGTCGCGTTCTCGTATTGTGGAAGGTAATGAAACGTAAGCCCATTCGCGCTCGAATCCGTCACAAAATCATCGAGAGTCGTGGCCCATGCAGGCGCGCTGCCCAATGACAGGACTAAGAGCAAAAGCCAGATTAAGTTTCTCATTCTCACCTCGATTCACACTAGGATTCCGCGCTTCCCCAGAAGGATTCGCGTCGATTCCCAGCCATCGAGTGGTAAGCACAGACGCGCCAAATCAAAGCTGACAAGATTTTTCACACCCCATGACATCAATGTCCGACCTGAAGAAAAGGGGTTCGGGGGACCCAGGCTACGAACGGCACTATTCACAACACTTTAAGACTTTCTAAACTTTAGGCACGGGACGTGCATTACCCTAATGCAGAGCCGTGATTTCAATTGAGCACGGACTTAATTTTTACCTTTGGAGTTCGGTAATGAAGAAACTAATTTTGGCCCTCGCGATGACGTCTTTGATTGCAGCATGTGGTGATGACGACGATACCTCGTCGAACAACAACACAAATAACGGCACCACCAATACGAATAATGGCACGACCGCTACAAATAACGGCACGACCACTACGAATAACGGCACCACCGGCACCAACAACGGCACCACTGGAACCAACAACGGCACCACCGGAACCAACAACGGAACCACTGGAACCAACAACGGAACCACTGGAACCAACAACGGAACCACTGGAACCAACAACGGAACCAACGGTCTCACCGCTTGTGATACCTACTGCGCAGACTACGCCACAAATTGTGCTGTTCAGTTCGTTGTCGACTACACCGATGCAGCTGGCTGCAAGACGGCGTGCGAAGGATTCGCTGCAGGTACGGAAGGCGACACGTCAGGCGACACCCTCGCTTGCCGTCAGTACCACACGGATGCAGCTTCTGCTGACCCTATCACACACTGCCCTCACGCTGGCAAAACACCAGTGGCTGCTTGCATCGACTAATTCAGTTCTTGCTGACTGAAGGCGCGCTGATTGGCGCGCCTTTTTTTTTGGCTCAGGCTCAATTCTACTTTTGGAGTTCGTAATGAAAAAACTGATTTTGCACTCGCGCTGACATCACTGGTTGCTGCATGTGGTGATGATGACGAAACACCATCGAACAACACGACTGGCGAGACCAACAACTCGACGACTGGCGAGACCAACAACTCGACGACTGGCGAGACCAACAACTCGACGGGCACGAATAACGCCACGAGCACGAATAACGCGACAAATAACGCGACGAATAACGAAACCAGCAACTCGACGAATAACCACATCGATCCTCCAGCAACCAGGTGTGAGCTTTACTGCTCGGGCTTCGCAGAGGTGTGTGCTGCCCAGTTCGCCGCGGACTACACGGATAATGGTGGTTGCCTGACAGAATGTGCTGGCTTCGATATGACCAACACTAACAACGTGACGGGCAAGCTCGCCTGCCGCTCGCTCCACCTCGAACAAGCCGCTACTGACCCTGAGACACACTGCCCACAAGCGGGCCTCGTGCCAACCGGTGGCTGTGACTAGTCAACTTATTAAAAAAGCGCGCCAAATGGCGCGCTTTTTTGTTTCTTGCAAAGTTCGGGAGTGGCTCTAGAGCAGATCCTGCGCGGCGACATCGATGTCTTGGACTTCGACTCCGCTAAACACGTCCAACATGCGGCTATGCCCCTCAAGGGCTGCCCTCATCTCGGCTTCAAACCGAATCCGTTGATGCTGGACGCTTATCATTTCTTCACGAATCACCCTCAACCGGGACTCTACGCCCGAAAGGATGCGTTCGGCTTTCAATTCTGCCTCGGCTACGATGAGTTCCGCGTCTCGTTCTGCTTGATGCCGAACGTCTTCGGCCACCTGCCGCGCCATATCGAGCGCGTCCTGAAGACTGCGCTCACGCCGCCGATAATCTTTGAGTTCACGTGCTGAGCTCTCCCCCTCGCGCTGCGCTCGCTTGAGTTCTTCGGAGAGGTGGTCCCATTCGCGTGCAAGACCGTCCAAGAACTCCTGAACCTGGTCAGGGTCGTAGCCTCGCACCCTCTTTTGGAATTTCTGTTTAAGAATATCGTCGCTGCTGAATCTCATTGGGGCCTCCATGCCGCGCGTTGGATTCTGACATCCTACCTCACCCAAGATTCACGACAATTTTTCACCCAATGAAGCTGACCGAATCGCGGCTGTTTCCACTGCACCGATGAAAGCTGAACGCACTCCCTGAGACTCCAAATACGCCAGTGCCGCAATAGTAGCGCCGCCTGGAGAGGCAACACGGTCTTTGAGTTCGGCCGTATGAGCCGGAGACGCCGTTGCGAGTGCGGCCGCACCTTCCACGGTAGCCGCGGCAATTTTCCGGGCCGTTGCTCGATCAAGCCCCATCTTCACTCCACCGTCTGCGAGTGCTTCAAGAATCATGAACACATACGCGGGTCCGCAGCCGCTGATCCCCGTCAAAGCTCCAAAAAGAGACTCAGATTTCAGTTCAGCAACCACTCCCACTGAATCGAAGAGCTCGATCGCCGCGCCACAAGGTGTTTCGCTGTAGACGCCAGTCACCCCCTTGCCGATCAATGACGGCGTGTTGGGCATCGACCGGACAATTTTTGCAGGTCCACACCATGCGGCAAGCTGAGCAACAGTCACGCCTGCGGCAACGCTCACGACCACGTCGTCATCGCGAAACTCAAAGCCCGACAACGCTGCCCCAACGTCCTGGGGTTTCACAGCGACCAGAATCATCCGTGGCCCGGATACGCCCGAGTCCTGACCCACAGCCAATTCCTGCGCACCTGTGCTCGTCGCGAATGCGGTCGAACGTGCGCCATGTTTGATGCACACCAATCGGTCGGAATGGACGCGGCCCGAATCGAGAGCTCCTTGGATCAACGCGGTGCCCATTTGCCCGCAACCGACCAGATAAACGACGTACTCTGATAATTTTTTCACGTTTTGCTCCTGGCCCCAAAAATAGCCGTGCCGACACGAATCATGGTCGCGCCTTCTTCAATCGCCCATTCAAAATCGGAGGTCATGCCCATCGAGAGTGTATCCACGCGTGGGTCTGTGCTTTTGAGGGTCTCAAAAATATCACGCATCTGCGCAAAGTACTTACGAAGCTCGAGCTCATCGGCATCAAACGGAGGAATCGTCATCAGTCCAACCACCGTCACGTTTTCGAGCGCCTGAGCACGCTCAAAGAAGGCCATGGCATCAACTGGATCCACGCCACCTTTGGCCTGGTCGTTTCCAGTATTGATTTGGATCAGGACCTTTTGTGACGCCGTCGCGCGCTTCGAAATCGCTTCCGCAAGGCTTTCCCGATCAACCCCCTGAATCAGCTCCACCCGATTCACCACCAGCTTAGCCTTCCGGCTTTGCAGCCCACCTATGAAATGCCAACGCACATCATCGGGAAGCGCGTCGGCCTTCCCTTCCCACTCCTGAACGTAATTCTCGCCGAAATCACGATGTCCAACGTCGTAGAGCGCCTGCACGTCGTCACTTCCGCAGGTCTTAGAAACCGCTACCAGAGTGACTTCGTCGGCACTTCTGCCGCACCTGTTGCACGCTTCAACGATCCGCTCGTTGACGCTCGATAGGCGAAGAATCAATTCCGAAGCGCGTGTCATCGACGCCTCGCGAATGGGAAAGCCGCCAGACCGCCGGCAGCGTCGAGCGATTCGATGACTTCACAAATCGGCAATCCAACGACCGTATGGTACGAGCCTTCGACGCGTGCCACGAGGCATGCACCGATCCCCTGAACACCATAAGCACCGGCCTTATCCATGGGTTCGCCCGTCGCGACGTAATTTCGAATCGTGTCGTCGTCGAGCTCGCGAAACCATACTTGGGCGCTGATTGAACGCACAACCTCGGTCCCCGAGGTTCGATCCAACCAACAAAACGATGTCGTGACGCAATGGGCGCGCCCCGAAAGCGTGCGCAGCATGTCGACCGCATCGGCGATATCCTTGGGTTTTTCAAGGATCTGCCCGTCGAGTTCGACGATCGTGTCCGCAGCCAAAATCCAATCTGGGTCTTCGGAATTCAGTGTCTTTTGGACACCTGCCGCCTTTTCGCGGCAGAGCCGACTGGTATAAGCTTCTCCGGATTCGCCCGGCTTCAAAACTTCTTCGACCGCACTCACACGCACGCGTGGATCAAAACCCAGCATGCGCATAAGCTCTAGTCGACGCGGAGATCCGCTGGCCAATACAATCTGTGGATTCTCGCTGGTTACGCGTCTCATGAGTCCCTTCATCTAAAAACGGTCCGAAAGCTACCATGACATATCGCAATCCCACACCCACGGTCGACATCATCATTGAGCTCGAAGACGGTATCGTTCTGATCGAACGAAAACACGATCCCGTCGGGTGGGCCCTGCCCGGTGGTTTCGTGGACTACGGCGAATCTGTCGAGACCGCGGCCATTCGCGAAGCCCTCGAAGAGACAACGCTCAATGTTGAGTTGACGCAACTGCTTTACGTCTACTCCAACCCTGCTCGAGACCAGCGTCAGCACACGATGTCCACCGTCTTCATTGCGGTAGCATCCGGGGTTCCCCGTGCTGCCGACGACGCAAAAGACGTACGAGTTGTCGATCCAAGTCAGTTGCCAGACGAGCTTTGTTTTGACCATCGACGTATCTTGTCAGACTACGTTGAGTTCAAACGATCGGGCTCAAGGCCACTCCCTGGGGGCGATCGGTGAGTCTTCGCTGGCCCATGCTCGTTGTGCTCATTTTGATCGGAGCCCCCCTTAGCGCCCAGGAGCGTCAGACCCGTTTTGAACGGAAATTTGACGACGTCGGGTCACGTGGAACGCGCGTAGTGCTTGACCGGACGCCCGAGTCGAACTCTTGGGATGCACGGCTTGTCGACGCACGTTCTCGCAAGACTCTCGCCGAAGCCTCGATGCCCGAATGGGCCGGCGCCGAGTACTACACCTATCAGGCATCGACGGTCAGCATTGGCTCTTCGTTTGTGGTGATTCTTGAGGCTGTGCCTGGACCCAACGCACCCACCGTAGCCGCAAGTTTCCAAGTCGCCTTCGCCCGTGGATCAAAACAGAGTGCTTGGAAACAAGTGGCAACGACACGATTTTCGGAACTCGATGGCGGCGAGCGCTTGGTGGTTCGGGTTCGGGATAATCGCGCGGATCTGGTGAAAACAGCCACCGGACCGTCAACGTTCTGTGGCGCACGCACGGCCACTCAGGTCTTTGACCCCGATCTCGTCGGATTCAGGACTGGCCTCGATATGGAAGAATTGGTGGCCAAAGCCACTCCAATATCGGCGCTGCTTCCCGTTGAGCCGTTTCAGGACGACACACTGCCAGGATTCTCCCTGTGGTTTCTGGCCACAAGTGACCGCCTAAATACCGACGATTCTCGAACGGTGATTCGGCCCATCGAACTCGGCGATGGAAAACTCAACTCGATTTGGGTTGAGGGACGCCCAGGAAACGGCAACGGCGAATTCGTCACAGCCCGAATCAATCCCTCGCTGAAGCTGCGCGGGTTCAGGGTATTTCCGGGAAATGGCGCCAACATCGCGGAATTCAAATCCCACGCACGCCCTACCCGACTTTTGATCAGCACTGAAGAATCCACGATGGTCGTGACGCTTCCAAACACGCCCTTTGACCAGATGAAGGCTGTGGGTGGCTTCTTTGTTCGCTTTCCCGAGAGTGTTCGCACGCGGTGCCTGACCGTCGCGCTCTTGGACAGCGTTTCGGGCAACGCAAGCGGTGATGACGCCTGGAAGGCCCATGCGACCGCGATCAGCGAAATCACACCGGTGTCGGAACTCTACGGCCTGCCAAGCGAGTTTGCCGCGGTCGTGGTCGTCGAGAAGCTCCTCAAAGAAGGCGATAACCGCAACACTCGACGGCTCGCCACTTTGACTTCGCCGCTTGGCAAGGAACTCGGCGTGATTCTGGACCGAGTCGTGACAGGCGGCTCCGACGAGGACCGCGCCCGTGTGGCTCCTCTGCTGGTCAATCTGCCCTCCGACGAAGCCGTCCCGATCCTCATCGACCTTTTCGAAAAAGGGTCGCCTGAGAGCTCATTTTATGTGCCCGTACGCCGCGGGCTCGAAATGCATCGCGACGTCGCTGGACCACAATTGATCAGGTATTTGCGCGATTCACCGCCCAAAGATGCAAGAAAACATTCTGATCTTTTACGCATGGTTGGACGTCTGGCCGAACCCGACGACCTCCGTTTTTTGACGGCCTCGCTCGGTGAAGGCGACATGCGGATCCGCAAGGAACGAGTTCGAGCGATCGCGCGGGCCGGCCACTCCGTATTGGGGGATCTTTTTGCGGTGATGCGCGTCAAACCCAACACCGCGGCGTCCGAGGATGCGTTGCGCGCCGTGGCAACGATCGGCCGAAAGGTATTTCAGGACGGCCCTGGCGTGGTCGATGGCGCGGGTATTTTGGCCACATTGGCCGTGTCCTCAAAGTCGTCCCGCACCCGAATGGTCGCGATTCGAACGCTTGAATACTTCAAAATCGCTGAGGACGAATCCGTCCTGATCGGTCTTACCCAGCGCGACCGTAATCCGCTGGTTCGCAGGGCCGCGATTCATTCGTTGGCACCTCGCGACACACGTGAAGCCCGAATCGCGTTGGAAGGCGCGTTATCTGACGACTCACCTGATGTACGCATTGCCGCAGCCGAAGCCATTGGTCGCCGGCCAGACGGCGGCTCCTCGGTCCCTGCGCTGAAAGTCTACACCGCCAATGAAACATGGCCCCGTGGCCTGAGCGCTGGGTACACGGTGATGGTGACTCACGGAGACGAGAAAGACCAAGATTTCCTGGAGCGAGAAATCCTCCGGGCGCCCCATACCCCTCGAGCCGAAATCATCGCGGACGCCTTGAAACGAGGGAAACGCGGAATTTCAGACACCGTGAGTCGCCAATTGCTGCAGGACCGTGAAGTCAGCTTCATCCTCAAGCGACACGTCATCGACTCACTTGGAATCCGGTCCCTTCCGGCCAACGAGAAGCTTCTGCGCGAAGTTATTGAAAAAGACCAAGCCTTTCCGGAGTTCGAGGAGTCACGAAACGTGAACCTCCAGGTGAGAGCCCTTCTGGCTCTGGGCCGAATGAGGACCGATTCGTCGCGAGATTTTTTGCTCGACCGACTCGATGCGGTCAACGACCTAAACTGGCAGCAAGCTTATCTACGAGCATTATCGTTCTCGACTGATAGCGTGGCAGCCGACCGACTCGAAGAGTTCCAGCAACGCGCGCCAGAATCGCTGCACGACGACATTTCGGCCGCAGTGACCACGATCCGACGAAGATCGAGTGTGAAGGGAATCGTGCAATCGATCGACGACACGCTCGAAGACTAGGTCGACGAACAAAACGCCTGATAGTCGGGGTAGCCCTTTCCTTTGGCATTAGGCCCGCACACCACACATTCAGAATCCCGCGACAGGCGTATTTCTCGCAGCGTGGCTTCAAGTGCATCGAACACGAGCAATCGTCCCGACAGCGAGTGGCCAAGGCCCAGCAGGTGCTTGATGACTTCGTTGGCCTGAAGCAGTCCAATCACACCTGGAAGCACCCCAACCACGCCCGCTTCTTGACAATTTGGGGCCAAATGAGCGGCTGGCGGCTCAGGAAACAAACATCGGTAACAAGGCGCCCCAGCGGCATGAAACATCGTGACCTGCCCCTCAAATCGATGAACGGAGCCGTGCGCCAACGCGATTCCGTGTTTCACGCAGGCGTCATTCACCAGGTAGCGGGTGGGAAAATTATCCCCACCGTCCACGACCATGTCCCAGCCCATTCCAAAGATCTCGTCGACGTTGTCGACACCAAGGCGGACGGGCAACTTCATGACCTTCACATCGGGATTCAACGCCTCGATCGACTTCGCAGCGGAGTCGACTTTGGGTTGCCCCACCCTCTCATCGGTGTGAATCACCTGACGCTGAAGGTTTGAGCGATCCACGACGTCATCGTCGACCAGGCCAAGCGTTCCAATCCCCGCCGCAGCCAAATAGAGCGCCACGGGCGACCCCAGACCGCCCAGGCCAATCACCAACACGCGACTCTGCAAGAGTGCGAGTTGCCCGTCGGTTCCGATCTCGGGCAGACGCAGATGGCGACTGTAGCGTGAGGTCTGCGCGTCGGTCAGTTGAGCGGCAATTCGTGTGGGTAATCCGTGGGATTTCCAGGCCGAAAACCCACCTATCAGCGACACAACATTGGTGTAACCAAGCTCACCAAGGGTGTGTGCGGCCAACGCACTGCGCGTGCCACCGGCGCAATAGATGATTAGTGGCGACGCCTTATCGCTCACCAAACTCTCGATGCGTTGGTCCAACAAGCCGCGAGGCACGAAGATGCAGCCCTGGGCGTGACCGTCCACGTACTCGTCACGCTCGCGAACATCGATCAATACGACGTCTTCTGAAACAACCCGAGCCGCCACGACTTCGACGGATTCTTCGCGAATTTGCGCGCGAACCCGTTGCAAATGTTCAGCAAATGACGACACATTGACCTCAAGAGTCGGTTAAGCCCATCCAGACTAGACAGCAACAACGGTTGTTGCCGAACTTGTCCTCTGATACAACCCTGCGCAACCAACGGACAAGCGCCCACTTACCCTGAGTCGAATAATGATCGATCTGCGAACATTCACGTATGTCGACGTACTTCAGCCCAAGCTGGCTGGATTTCTTCAGACCATCTCGCAGGGCTACCAGCCCCTTCAAAACCAAGCTGCGCTTTATGTCGAAGTGGCGCCTGGTATTTCGATCAATCAGGTCACCGACGTTTGCCTTAAGCGCACTTCGGTTCAGCCGGGCATGCAGATCGTCGAACGTGCGTTTGGCGTCCTCGAAGTCCACCATTTCGACCAAGGGCAGGTTCGCGCAGCTGGCGAAGCGATTCTGGATTATTACGGACTCAAAGAGACCGACCGTCTCAAGCCAAAAATCCTGACCACACAAATCATCACGGGTCTTGCGGGCCATCAGGCCATGCTCATCAACCGCATGCGACACGGTGACCTGATTGCCGAGAACGAAACCCTCTACGTGATGGAGTGCCATCCGGCCGGATACGCCTTGATCGCAGCCAACGAGGCTGAGAAAGCCGCACCTGTTAACCTGCTGGAAATGCGGGCTGTGGGCGCCTTCGGACGGCTTTATCTTGGTGGAACGGAAGACGTGATTCAGGAAGCCGCAAAAGCCATCGAGGAATGCCTTAACTCCATCGACGGCCGTGAGAACACCTCCGGCGACTAGTCGGCCATCACGTCACGAATATCCCAACTCAATCCGGACTTCCGCAGGTCGAAGTCGCCGCATTCTTTCAAGAGCGCGGCGCCAACCTCGCGAGCCGTCGGCAATGTTGTCGGATCTTCATCGGGCATGGCTTCAGCACGCATCGGCGTCGCTGTGCCGCCCGGATTAACGCACCAAACTCCAATCTGGTCGTGCTGCCATTCATCTGCGAGCGTCGTAGAGAGACCTTCTACGCCATGCTTTGACACAGCATACGGGCCCCAGGTCGCGCGACCTCGTCGTCCAACCGACGACGACATCAGCACCAGAAGCGGCGACGCGCCGAGCATCAACAAGGGGTACATGGATGTCGACACCAGAAAACTACCGACCACGTTGATGTCTAAGACTTCGCGGAAAGTGTCCACATCGACGTTCGCCAAAGGCCGGCGAGGCCCCAATACACCCGCACAATGAACAACGAGGTCCAAGGCGCCGTGCGCTTTTCGGACATGAGTTGCCAATGATGCAACTGAGGCCGCGTCTCGCACATCGGTAGAATATTCGGGAAATGGCATGTTCGAACGAGCAACACGGGCACACCCGATAACGCTCGCCCCAGCCTCATGCAGCAATTCGGCTACAGCAGCCCCGATCCCACGACTCGATCCCGTGACCAATACTGGACGGCCACGGTATCGTTCAGAGAACGTTGTCATCGGGATTTAGCGAGAATGGCCAGCGAATGGCCGTGTAGCTGGGGTCGCGTTTACCGGCCTGACGTCGCAAGGCACCGCGGAAATCCCAGAGGTGCGCGGACAGAGAGCCCAACGCATCAGCACGCGTAGAAGCGATTCGACGGTATTCACGAAACGCCAGGCTGTCTTCGGTCTTTTCGACCTTGGCGCGCGCCAGCTTCTGTTTCAGGCCTTCTTCCATCTTGGCAGCGCCTTCGATCACCGAGTGGCGTTCATGAAGATAAGCAAGCATCTCGTTGACCAGGTCAACCAATGCATCCTCATCCCAATGACCCAATTTCTCGGTTGGGAAGCCCACCGCGTTCAATCGTTTGAGCTGACGTTGGGTGGCGGAAAGCTCCTGCGCGACGTGTTTCCACATCATGCGGTCATCTTCCTCTTCCCTTCGCCATTGAATGAACTTGGCATCAGATTCCGTCATGGCAGACGAATAAGTGCGCCACGAGTGGAGAACACGTGGATGATAATACTGGACGAACGCCGTTTCCGGGTGGGCGTCACAGTATTTCAACACGTCTTCAAGACAAGCTTCGAGTTCGATCACGTTTGCATTAGGCATATCGCGAGTACCTCCAGACGCTGATTCTATCGCATCCTGCACCACGATTTGTCAACGCAGGGTTGGGACATGAACCTCGATTCACTGCAGACCGGAACCAAAGAAACCGTTATACTGTTATCACCTGATTCGTTGATGCCATGTCTGCTCCTTCAACCTTCGGACCTTACCTTCTTTATCGACGCCTCGCTGTCGGTGGCATGGCCGAGATCTTTCTGGCCAAAGCGGCCCATGGTGACGGTCGCTGGCTTGCGTTGAAGGTAATGCTCCCCCATAACGCCGGAAACCCTGAACACGAAACGATGTTCAGTGATGAGGCACGTCTGCTTCTGTCGATCCAGCACCCTAATATTGTGTCCGCGTACGACTTCGTCCGAGTGGACGATCGAATCGCTGTTGCCCTTGAGTTTGTGCCGGGAAACGACCTTTCAATCCTCTTGCGAAAGATGCGAGAAACTCAGACTGAAGTGCCGATCGCCCTCGCCCTGGAGATCGGCATGGGGGTCGCTGCCGGCCTGCATCACGCGCACACGCTTATCGCCGAAGACGGTGAGCCGCTCTATTTGGTTCATCGTGACGTGAGTCCCGAGAATATCCTGCTGGGAGTCGATGGCAGCATCAAGGTCGCCGATTTTGGCGTGGCCAAGGCACGCGGGATGAAACAAGTCGAGACCAAGACTGGGATCATTAAGGGGAAATTACGGTACATGGCGCCCGAGTACGCCACGGGCAACATGCAGGATGTTCGTTCCGACATTTTTTCGTTGGCGCTTTGCCTCTTCGAACTGCTGACCGGGACGCCGGCCTACGACGACAACAACCTCGGGCCCGAGCTTGTCGAATCGATCAAGTACGCACGGATTCCCAAACTTAGGAGCTTAAGGCCAGAATGCCCGCCCTTGCTGGAACGTCTGCTCCTGAAAGCCCTCGCCGTCAGCCCGATGGACAGATTCACGACTGCCGAAAGCATGCGACGGGCGCTCGATAAGGTGCTTCAACAAATCCCCCCTTCGCCGGTCTCACTCCCCGAATTCCTGATCGGCCTGGGACTTGAGCCGGTGATGCCGACCGAGGAAGACTCCTCTGAGAATGCTCCCGCAGCCATTGCGGAGCCCCCTGCAGAACTCGAACCGACAGGGCAGATGAGCGTCGCATCCCATCCCCCCTTGCGCAGCGCACAACCAGAACTGGTGTCTCTGACCGGGTACCGCCAGAGCATTGTTCGCGACACCGCTGGCGAGACCAAGACGGCGGCGGTCTTGGGTCACCAGCACCCGTCAAAGACCAGTGGCCTTGCCGAAATCGAAGTGGAGTTTGAACCCATCGATGACGATCCCGGTGCGAGCGACAGTTACGACGAGATCGAGAGTGCTGAAACCAGCCGGCTTGATGCCAGCTTTATTTCATCAAAACCTGCCGAACCTGCTCAACCTTCGGCGTCGCCTTCACCGATCGCGCTCTTTGAAGACGCGTTCGAACCACCACCGAATTCCGCACCACGTTACGCCATCGCGCCAACTTCTGAGCGGGTTGCTCTTGAGCCAACCGATGCTTTTGCGGTGCTGCCCCCAACAGATGCATTGCCGGCGTTGGCCTCAGTCGCGACGCAGGCTCGACAAGAAAGCCCGCTGCACACGCCGGCCGCCACCGTCGCTGCGCCTGTCATTGGCGTGGATACCGTCAGGCAAGGATTGCATCAACCGATGATGACGGCCCACACACCCGTGATTCAATCGGCCCCAGTTCAGCAGCCATCGGCCCCGCTGAGTCAGTCGAACCCAATTCCGCAGCCATCCCAAAACTTCTCGGCGCCGCCTTCGTCTGGGCCGAAAATGATGCTTCGCCCGGAGAGCGACGACGTCGAGCGCCCCGCTCCGCCTAAGTATTCGCCGATCTTCGTCAAGCTCGCCGTGATCGGGATTTTTGTGATACTCGCGATGATATTCGTGTTCTTGATCACGTTTTAGATCGCCCTGAGTCGCAAGGATGCGCATGAGAGTCATCGGCATAGACCCGGGCAGCCGGTTCACGGGCTACGGCATTATCGAACGCAGCGGTCAGCGGCTTCGCCATGTCGCCAGCGGAAGAATCAACGCCACTGAGGGCGACGACTTTGCAGATCGTCTCGATCTGATTTACCGCGGATTGATTACGATTCTGGAAGAATACCCGTGCGAAAGTGGCGCGATCGAATCGATCTTTGTCGCAAAAAACGTGATGTCGACCATCAAGCTCGGACAGGCTCGTGGCGTGGCCCTTCTTGCCGCAAAACACCATGGACTGAGCCTCGCCGAGTTTGCTCCCACCGAAGTCAAGAAGGCCGTCACCGGTAAGGGGCGGGCCAGCAAGGAAACAGTAACCATGATGGTTAAAACACATTTACGGATCGAGGGGTCCATTTCAGAAGACGCCGGGGACGCTCTGGCTCTCGCGATTTGCCAGATGAACGCAGCTGCGTTCTTGAACCGCCTTCAGGAATCGAAATGATTGCCAGACTCACTGGAAATGTCGCCTTCGAAGCGCTTGACCACCTTATCCTCGACGTCCACGGCGTCGGATATCTGGTCCACACTCCGATCGGCACCTCGGCGCGGGCAAAACAGACCGACGCGGGGCTGACTGAACTCACGATCCACACGGTGGTCCGTGAAGACGCTATCCTGCTCTTTGGTTTTGCGACTGATCTCGAAAAAGAGATGTTTCTCAAGATGATCGCCGTTTCTGGCATCGGACCAAAACTGGGCATCGCGGTCCTATCCGACCTGAGTGTTGACCAACTGGTTCGCGCGGTTCAGACCGACGACCTTGTTCGGCTCACGAAGGTCTCGGGCGTTGGGAAAAAAACCGCGCAACGCCTTTTGCTTGAGCTCAAGTCTTCCGTCGAAGGCATCCTTTTGACCAGCGATGTGCAAGGCAAACGGCTTGCTTCCGCGCCCCCCACCGTCGAAGACGATCTTCGCTCGGCCCTTTTGAACCTTGGGTACAAACCGGCTGCGATCGATGACGTTATCGCGAACATGTTGCCAATACCTGAAGATTTGATCAGTATTGAAGCTCTTCTGCGCCAAGCCCTAAAGCTCCTGAGCTAATTGATGCCACGTGACCCGAACATAGAACGTACCCAGATCAACGATGACGAGGACCAATTCGAGACGTCCTTACGTCCGCTCGGATTCCGAGATTTCGTGGGTCAAGAATCCCTACGCGAGAACCTCGGCGTCATGGTGCGCTCGGCCCAAAAACGAAAGGCAGCCCTCGACCATATTCTGTTTAGCGGTCCGCCCGGTCTGGGTAAAACGACTCTGGGGTTGATTATCGCGCGTGAATTGGGCGTGAACCTCCACATGACGAGTGGCCCGGCCTTGGAACGCAAAGGCGACCTCGCCGGCATTCTCAGTGGTCTGGAGGAAGGCGACGTGCTCTTCATCGACGAGTGCCATCGACTGGCGACGGTGGTCGAAGAGAACCTCTATCCAGCGATGGAAGACTTCTACTTCGACATCATCATCGGCGAGGGCTCGAGCGCTCGGAGCATGAAACTGAACCTGCCCCGGTTCACGTTGGTTGGTGCCACGACCCGCGCTGGGCTTGTGTCGGCGCCGCTACGAGACCGATTCGGGCTCGTGGCTCGTCTGGACTACTACGACGTCGAGGCGTTGACCTCGATCGTTGAACGCTCCGCACGAATTCTGGACTTGCCCGTGACCCACGAAGGCGCGACCGAAATCGCCAGACGAAGCCGTGGCACCCCACGAATCGCCAACAGACTTCTGCGACGCGTACGAGACTATGCGGTTGTTCACGATGCAGAGGCGATTGATGCCGAATTGGCCGCATATTCATTGACCAAACTCGAAGTTGATTCCATGGGATTCGACTACCTGGACCGCCTCTATCTTGAAGCGCTCGTCGTCAAATTCGACGGTGGGCCGGCTGGGCTTGAGACTCTGGCGTCGTGCATCGGCGAAGAAAAAGACACCATCGAAGAAGTCGTCGAGCCGTATTTGCTTCAGCTTGGATTCATTCAGAAGACCCCGCGAGGCCGCATTGCCTCAAGGGCAGCTTTTGAGCATCTGAAAATTCCGTTGAACGCCAAACAAGGATCACTGGTTTGAATTCCAAGGCCACAGACCACGCCGCAAAGATGCTCACTGAACTCGGCTGGACGGCTGAGGTCGATGCTGAACTCGCGAGAACACCCGAACGGTTCACAACCCTGTTGCTCGGGTTTTCGGAGTTCGGCCCACCGCCCGAGTTTTCGACCTTTCCCGCAGAATCCCACGAACCCATTTTGCTGACGGCCATCGCGTTTAGAAGCCTCTGCGTTCATCATGTGATGCCGTTTTTTGGCTACATCGACGTGGCGTACGTGCCCGGAGACCGCGCGCTTGGATTCGGCGGGATCATCCGGCTCATCGAGCATTTCACTCATAAACCGCAGGTTCAAGAACGTCTGGTTCAGGAACTCGGGGATCATCTTGAGACCTCGCTGGGCGCGCGCGGCGTGCTGGTGAGATGCCGAGCCCGTCAGATGTGCGTCGAGATGCGTCGTACGGACGCCGCACCGGTTTTCATCACGACTCACGCACTTGGATGCTTGGCCGACGGACAGCTCCGTGGCGAAGCCATGGCAGCGTTTGCTGTCAACGAGCCAGCCCCATGAAAGTCTTGATCGTGGGTGGAGGTCCAGCCGCCATCAGCACTGCCATTTGGGTCAAAAAGCTTGGCGTCCCATTCGATTGGGTAGGAGCAGATTTTGGCGGCACACTTACACGAGTCCACAACCCCATCGAAGACTTCCCGCCCACTCGCTGGCAGGACGGCCCGACGCTAAATGAGTCGTTTCACCGTTTTGCCCGGGACGCCGGACTCTCGATGGAGATCTTTCATATCGATGAACTCTGGCAGACCCCAGAAGGCTGGCGGGTGGAATCCCCACAATCGTCAATCGAGTACGAAGCTGTGGTTCTGGGCACTGGAGCCATGCCCAAACAATGGAGCGTAGAGGGTCACCACGACGTAGCGGACCTGATTCGGCTTTCGTCTTCAAAAGATCCTGCCGAATTCAGGGGGAAACGAGTGGCCGTAATCGGTGGGGGTGACGGCGCCCTGGAGGCGGCCCTTCGCCTGTCGAAACACTGCGAACATGTCGACATTTTTGTGCGGAATAAGCTGTCCGCACGACGTTCCTATCTGGAAGCAGTCGCAGATTCAGAACGTATCGAGATCCATCTAGAAACCCCCATCTCACTGGCCGAGCGGCGTAAAACCGGTTGCCACTTGAGCGCCGACCACGGGCGAGCCTGGGATGTTTCGGCCATCTACTTAAAGCTGGGAATTCGCGCGAACCTGCCAAAAATCAACCCGACTCTCGCGATGGATGGGTCGGGTTACGTGAAGGTCGACGCAAAAAAACAAACGTCGCGACCACGCTTATACGCGGTCGGCGACGTCATCTCGTGCGATATTCGAAGCGTGTCCAATGCGATGGCTGACGGAGTGGTCTGCGCCCGCGCCCTTGCCGATATCTACGAGTCCATGAGGCTCAGGACCCGCTGAACGAGGCGCTGGACCTCGGGCTCATGCTCAACCTGAGCATACCAATCCTCACCGATCGCGGCCGGGCCTCCCTCCAGAACACGATCCAAAATCGTTTGCGTGCAAAAGAGCAAATGCGACTGCGTCAGCGGGTGTTCGTACACGCGGCGCAGGAATTCGATCGCACCGGGTGAGCGCTCCCACAGCACTTCACAGGCATCGACGAACTCGCGCGCATACGCGTTTGAAGCCAGATAGCCTGGGAGGCTCGTTTCAGGTGAATCGCCGCGCCGAACCAGGTGATGCGCGACGTGTCGATTACCCACAAACGCAGCGATCAGCGAGTGCATCGCCTCTTCCCGATTTCCGCACTCAAAATGCGCAAGCCCCTGATTATAAAGGACCGCCGGTTCTGCAGGAACAAGTGCGTAGTCTTGAAGCGCCGCCGCGGGATCACCCAGCACGTGCCGAATCTCGCCGGCAAGGTAGCGGCAACCGGCGTAATCGCGTGGGTTCATCGATGAGAGAGAATCAAAAAGGTCCAAAGCCTCAACGTGGCGACTCAATCGGTAGAGCGCGAGCCCACGCCCCTCCATCGCTCGCAAAAACGGGCGATGACGCGATTCAAACCAATCGACGTGTTCAGATTCAGGAAACGACACGAGCATCGACGCCGCATAATGCCCTTCTGCAGCCTCAAGGTCCCCGGTCTCCCAAGCCACCAAACCGAGATGGTTATGCAGTTCGGCATCTTGAGGAAAGAGCTTCAACGCCGAGTTCAACATCTCACGCGCATCTTCGTACCTTTCGGTCGCGATGGCTTCGAGGGCACGTTGAAATAGATTCTCGCGCTTAAGCGGATCAGCAACCGTCGACAATAGACGGCCCGACTCGTCGTTCAACGCCGCAATCAGCGCCCTCATTTGGGGCCTGGCCTCCTCACGAATCTCGGTGAGGTCCTCGACCGCAGACAGCAACTGCGTCACATCTTCCATTAGCTCAAGCATCACTTTCATCTTTGACCCTTTTAACGTCTTCGATTCCAAAATTTTGGACTGAATGTCGGCGCGGTCAAGAAATTGAACCAGAACATAAAGATTTCTTAAAGCAACACTTGCAAAGTCGCATCATCACAGGCGTTGAGTTCCCCTATTGATAGTGGTATTCGCTTGGGTCGTTTTTCCCGGCAATCGAACACGCCGGCGACTGAAAGAGGTAGGCTCCATGCACTCACGTGACATCCGAAACTCGTATCTCAGATTTTTTGAAAAGCTGGACCACGTCGTTGTTGAATCAGCGCCCGTTGTTCCTCAGGGCGACCCCACCCTGCTTTTCACCAACGCGGGAATGAACCAATTTAAGGATCTCCTGCTTGGAAACGAAGTTCGCGACTACAAACGTGCGGCAAGCGTTCAAAAGTGCATTCGCGCAGGCGGAAAGCACAACGACCTCGACGAAGTCGGCAAAGACGGCCGACACCTGACCTTCTTTGAGATGCTCGGGAACTGGTCATTCGGCGATTATTACAAGAAAGAATCGATTCTTTGGGCATGGGATTATTGCCTCAACGTCCTCAAACTGGACGAGAAGCGTCTTTACGTCACCGTGCATGTGAACGACCAAGACTCGTACGACATGTGGCTGAACGACATGAAGATTGCCCCAGAGCACCTGCTTAAACTTGGGGATGCAGATAACTTCTGGTCCATGGGACCAACTGGCCCCTGCGGTCCATGCACCGAAATCCACATCGATTTGCACCCCGAACTTGGACCGATCAATTTCGTCGAAGACGGATACGACCCCGATCGCGTCGTGGAAATCTGGAACCTTGTGTTCATGGAATTCAACCGCGACGACCAGGGAACCCTGAATCCTCTGCCCATGAAGAGTGTCGATACGGGCCTAGGCCTCGACCGTGTCGCCATGGTCAAACAGGGCGTCAGCAATGTATTCCATACCGACCTCTTCCGCCCGATTCTGGCGCGAACTGCGGAGCTGCTCGGTAAAAAGGTCGAAGATTGGAAGGCGTTTTACGCGTCACCGGAATTCACCGATTTTGCCGTCATCGCTGACCACACACGAACCGTCACATTCTCACTCGTCGACGGCGCCCAATTTGCCAACGACGGCCGCGGCTACGTTGTACGCCGGATCCTGCGCCGAGCTGTTCGACACGGTCGACGCCTCGGTTTCACCGGGCCGTTCATGTTCGAACTCGCACAGACCGTGGTCGAAGAATACGGCGAATTCTACCCAGAGCTCAACGGCATGGGTTCCAGAGTCTCCGAAATCATCCGTCTGGAGGAAGAACGCTTCTTCCGCAACATCGACCGCGGTATGGATCTCTTCGAAGAGAGCGCAACCGAAGCCATCACAGCCGGTGAGAAATCGCTTTCGGGCGACCGAGTTTTTCAACTGCACGCGACGTTTGGATTCCCACCCGACCTCACACAAATCATGGCCGAAGAGCGCGGTCTCACGATCGACATGAACGCCTACGAACACCTCTGGCGCGAGCATCAAGAGACCTCGAAGGGCAAAGACATGTATGCCGACGCTGCAGGCGTGGGCGATTGGCAGACGGTTCACGAAGGACCTTCAAGTCATTTCGTTGGCTACAGCGGGCTTGAAGCCACGACGCGAGTCATGAAGTACCGTCCATTGGCCGATAACAAATTCGAACTTCTGCTCGAAGAGACCCCCTTCTATGCCGAGTCCGGTGGGCAGGTTGGCGACGAAGGCGAGGTATCATGCGGAGATTTGTTATTCAGTGTACTCGACACGCAGAAGGCACCGATTGGCATCGTTCATTCGGCAAAACTGGTCAAAGGCACCGTCTCGGCTGAAACGCTGAACGGAAAAGCCACGGCTCGAGTCGACGCTCACAAACGAAAGCTCACCCAATCAAACCACACGGCTACACACCTTCTGCATGCCGCGCTGCGTGGGTTGGTGTCCGACACGATCTTCCAGGCAGGCTCACAGGTCTCTCCCGAGAAATTGCGATTCGATTTCTCGTACGGTTCGGGCCTGACGGAAGACCAGATCCAAGCCGTCGAAAACCAGGTCAACGACCAGATTCGCGCCTCGCACGTCGTGCATTCGCATTTTGACGTGCCTCGCGACCATGCGGTGAACGAACTCGGTGCCATGGCGATCTTTGGCGAAAAATACGGAGACTCCGTACGTGTCATTGAAATTCCGGGCGAGTCGGTGGAGCTGTGCGGAGGCACCCACGTCACGAACACCTCGGACATCAACCTTTTCCGAATCACGAGTGAATCCGGCATCGCCGCTGGAATTCGTCGTATCGAGGCCGTCACCAACGAAGCTGCTTATCAAGCCTTCGATCTGGACCGGGAACGGGTTCGGCAGCTCGCGCTGATCCTGAAATCCGACCCCACACACCTCATCGATCGCGCAACATCGCTGCTCGAAGAACGTGCGGAACTCGACAAGAGCCGCGAACGCCTGTCCCTGCGAATCGCCAAACTCGAATCCGTGGAAATCCTGGCGAGCGCCGAGGACGTTGGCGGAATCTCCGTGATTTCAAAGACGATTTCAGTCGATTCTCGCGACCAGTTGGTCACCTACGCAGAGCTTCTTCAAGACCGCGCCGAAGAAGGCGTGGTCTTGCTCGCCGCCGAAATCGAAAACTCAGCCGCACTCATCTGTGTGGTCACGAATTCAGCGTTCAAGAATCGTAAGCTTAAGGCAGGCGACTTGGTGAACCTGGCTGCCAAATACGTGGACGGTCGTGGCGGTGGACGGCCGACTTTGGCCCATGCAGGCGGGAATAATACGGCCGGAATATCAGAGGCTGTGTCGAACTTCTCGCGCCTAGTGCGCGAGCAACTCGGCTAAGCCGCACGGCCCAGCATCAACACCACAAAAAGCACCAGCGACAGAATCGACATCGCTGCAAGCGCCACCGCTAGGACGACCTCACGTGAGCCCTTTGGTGGCGTTGTCGTGTCAGCCTCATTTCTAAAAACCGCGATATCTTTGCCGTCACCCAACCCTGAGGTCATCGCCGGTTCAGAATTTGGCGAAAGATGCGGGTAGAGCATTTCGCCCGACCATTCCAGGTCCATCGTATTCTCGGGCTCTTGAGGCGAGCTCAAATGCACCAAAGAAGCGACGGGGCCTGACTGCAGCGCCGGTGCCCGTGAAAGAGTCGCTGCGATGTCGGCGCGTTCGTCCTTAAACATCGCAGAAACGTAGGCGCCAAGCCCTCTTCGCAAGTCCCCTCGTTCTGGGCTCATTTCCAGAAACTCAATCAGGTCCGAGCGCATGTCGGCTGCCGATTCGTAACGTTCATACGGATTTCGCTGCAACGCACGCAAAATGATGGACTCTAGAAACGGTGGGATCTCGGGTCGAAGCTCGCAGGGCGCCTGAATCGGATCGTCAAGAACCGCACCAATCACCTCTTGAGGCGATGGGCGGCGGAAGAGCCGATAGCCCGTGCACAGCTCGTACAAAATCACGCCCATGCTGAAGATGTCAGAACGAGGGCCAATCGGCTCGCCCTTCAGCTGCTCGGGGCTCATGTAGGCGTATTTGCCCCCGGATACCGGCGGGGTCGTGTCGTAGCCAATGATGTGGGCGATCCCGAAATCGAAGACCATCGTGTCGCCGTGATAGGTGACCATCAGGTTTTGAGGACTGATATCGCAATGCACCACGGAGTATTGCTGCCCATCCAGGTCTCTAAAATTATGCGTGTAATGCAAACCATTGCAGGCATCGGCAATCATTTGAGCCACCTGTTTCAAGGTAGGCGGACTCTTGCGTTGGTAACCGCGTCGGGCGATATCGGCGACCGTTTGGCCGCTGATGAAGTCCATCAGCATGCAGTGGTCACCATCAATCATGCAGGCATTATGGACGTTGATGACGTTCGGATGGATGAATCGCGAAGAGATGAAGGCCTCGCGATAAAACACTTCGATGTGTTTCTCATCCTCTCTACGCTGTGGCGGCAACGCCTTGATGACGACCGGGCGAGTGTAAGTCTCGGGGCCCCGCTTCATAGCGAGGAAAACCTCGGACTGACCACCCACAGCGATACGCCGCAGCAGCATGTATTCGCCAAATTTCTGGTTGAGATCCATCAAGCCCCAAGTCGACTGGAAGCAAAGGGGGAATAGTACGAGCCAGCATCCAAACGTGTCAATTTGCCACTTGGCTTCAATTTGCGAACACGCCAAATGCCGCTATTCAATCGTGTGTTCATCATTCAAACCGTGGATATCACTGCGCGATATCGCATCTTCCTGAAAATACTCGATACGTTTTTCAGCACGCTCATGGTTATCCAAGACTGAAATATGAAAAACCGCATCGCCTTCCTGCACCAAGGGTATCTGGCTCTTTCCGATGATGATCCCGTCGAACGAGGCGATCAGCTCGGAACTCCCTTCGCCCAAGGGCTGGTCGTCGATAAACGCGATAATTTCGCCCGCTTTTACGGAGTCCCCAAGCGCTTTGACGGTGCGAAGCATCCCGCTCTTGGTAGCTCTGAGCCAATGACTCTCTCTGAATATCAGAGGCTCCCGAATCCGCTTCTTTTCACTCGGCGGAAGCATTTTTAATGCCCTTAAAACGTTGACGATTCCCTTCACTCCGATCTTGATCGCGGTGTCATCAAAACGTAGGGCTTCTCCCGCTTCGTAAAGTAAGATGGGCACACCGCACTCTTGTGCTTCGGCCCGAAGAGAGCCATCTCGGACCTGAGAATGCAAGATCACCGGGGCCTCAAAAGCCTGAGCCAACCTTAACGTCTCGTCGTTATAAATATTTGTTCGTATCTGCGGGAGATTGGAACGGTGGATTGCCCCCGTGTGCAGATCGATGCCGTAATCACATTTCTTGACGATCTCATCAAAAAAGATCTTGGCCATTCGTGCGGCAAGCGAACCTTTGCTTGAGCCTGGAAAGCTTCGATTCAAATCTCGCCGATCCGGCAGATAACGGGACAACGTATTCAGTCCGTACACGTTCACGACGGGGACCAAGATCAACGTACCGCTGACTTTCTTCAGCACTTTGAGCGCCTGAACCCTTCGTATGATCTCGATTCCATTGAGTTCGTCGCCGTGAATCGCAGCGCTGATAAAGACCGTCGGACCCGACTTTTTGCCCCGAATCACCTGAATTGGTATGGACGTCGGAAGGTTGTAGAGCTTAGGAAGCTCAAGCTCAATATTCTTGATGCAGCCCCTAGGGATACCAATACCCAGTATCGCGAAAGCCTTCTTGCTCATTTTATCAGACCGAAAATTTGAAATTTTGTGCTCATGGGAAATCAAGAATCATGTAAAATTGCCACCGCAATTCTTGCCTCAAAAGGATGTGAAATCGAGAAGCTCATCATCGGCCGCCGCGAGTACGTATCGCTACCAGAACTGCAGTTTTATAATATAAACGCAAAGATCGATACGGGTGCTTATTCTTGCTCCATACATTGTGATGACGTCCGTTTGGACGATGCGAATCGTAAAGTCCATTTCCGACTGCTTGATGAATCGCATCCGGACTATCACGACAAAGAAATCACGATGGATGTCTTCGAGATCAAAGAGGTCAAGAGTTCAAACGGGACTCTTGAAGAACGAATCTTCATTAAGACTCCCCTCGAACTTCATGGTAAGACGCTTGACGCTGAAATCTCTCTGACAGACCGAAAATCCATGAAGTATTCGATGCTCATCGGCAGAAAATTGCTCGAAGAGCATTTCATTGTTGATGTTGCGCTGCTCTATGTTGCGTCGCAAAAACAATAGGAAAAACCACTAGTGAAAGTTTATATCTTATCCAGAAATGAAAACCTTTATTCTACAAAAAGACTTCTAGAGGCAGCGCAGCAAAAAGGTTGGGACGTTCGGGTGCTCGACTACCTAAAGTTCAGTGTCGAGATCATGAAAGGCGAGTTGAAGATTAACTATGAGGGCGAACTCTTAGAGGTCCCTGATGCGATCATTCCGCGTATCGGAGCCAGCCGAACTTTTTTCGGAACCGCGATGGTCCGTCACTTAGAAGGAATGGATGTATTCACGGTGGCCGGCTCTTTGGCGATCGCGCGCTCGCGAGACAAATTGAGAAGCCTGCAAATCCTTTCACAACATCACGTGGACATGCCGAAGACCGTCTTTGCGTCGAATAAGTCTGACGCAAAAGACATCATCAAGCTCAGTGGCGGCACGCCGCTGGTACTTAAAATCCTCGAAGGAACTCAGGGGGTTGGCGTGGTCTTGGTTGACACGCCCAAAGCGGCAAAGTCGGTTTTGGACGCCTTTTACGGAATGGACGTGAACCTCTTGGTTCAAGAATTCATTGAGGAAGCTGGCGGTGCGGATATTCGTGCCATCGTCGTTGACGGCGAAGTGGTCGGTTCCATGAAACGTCAGGGAGCCGAAGGCGAGTTCCGCTCCAACCTCCACCAGGGTGGAAGCGCGACTGTTCATCACCTCTCGCCCAAAGAAGAAGCGACAGCAATCGCTGCTGCCAAGGCCATGCGATTAGGCGTGTGTGGCGTTGATATGATCATGTCCAAGCGTGGGCCGTTGGTCATGGAAGTCAACTCCTCACCCGGCCTTGAGGGAATTGAAAAAGCCACGGGCATCGATATCGCCATGAAAATCATGGATTTTATCGCACGAAACGTGACCGCCCATGACGGTGTTTCGAAGCGCAAGCCCATTCCAAAAGATAAGCTTGGTGTCTGAAACGACGCCCATCACACGCTAAATCTCGTTCCCCACGAGAGAATCATTGAGCCTCGGCGGCAATCTCGCTCGCCGAGTCCTCGTCGTAGCCCACAACCTCCGACTTAGTCGAATCAACAGTCAAATCGGCTCGAAGGCACGGCATGCCTCGCAACCATTGCCGCCATGGGCCGAGGGAATGCCTCAGAGCCGGCCTTGGTTTCTCCATGCGGTCGGTGTGGATTAAGAATGCCCCACACTCGCGCCGCAAAGAGTTCACACGCCGGTTCGGTTAGCGGTGTTCGCCCGTGACCTTGATGATTCCGGTGTGTTAGAAGAGCCCAGATTTATGTGCTTCGAGGGACTTACATGTTTCGAGCCTTGAAAACTTTGTTGTTTGTCGCGGTCTTGGTTTCAACCTGGTCGACGGCTTTTGCCCAGTCCGCAAGCGATGTTGTTCAAAAACGCACGCTGCCCAATGGACTCGACGTCATCGTGATTCCATCCCCTGGTTTGCCCATCGCGACGATCGAAATTTGCGTCAAGAATGGCGCGTTTACAGAAACTCCCGATCTGAATGGTTTGAGCCACCTTTACGAACATATGTTCTTCAAAGGAAACGCCGTCATTCCGAATCAAGAGGCTTACCTTAGGCGCATCCGTCAGCTTGGTATCGTGTTCAACGGAACCACCAGCAGCGAGCGGGTCAACTATTACTTCACCCTCCCCTCGGACCAACTCAAAGACGGTCTAACCTTCATGCGGGACGCCATCACGACCTTGAAATTCGACAGCGTCGAGTTCGAGAAAGAAAAGAAAGTCGTGCTCGGTGAAGTCGACCGCAATGAATCTGACCCTTATTACTGGTTCTCGCAGGCCGTCAGCGCACAGCTTTGGTACCAGTACCAATCGCGCAAAGACCCGCTTGGAGACCGAGCCACAATCGAGTCAGCGACCGTCGCAAAAATGCAGACGATGAAAGAGACGTATTACGTCCCCAACAACTCGGCCTTGGTGATTTCGGGCAACGTCGACGCCAACCAGGTGTTCACGTGGGCGAACGACATTTTCGCAGGCTGGAAACGAGCGGCAGACCCTTTCAAAGCCAATCCAGTCCCGGCGCATCCGCCACTGCGCGAATCCAGCTACGTCGTCGTGGAACGCGACGTGCAGGTCCCATTTGTTGAATTTTCGATGCACGGGCCAAGCGTCACGCAAGACCCCAAAGCAACCTTCGCTGCCGACGTCCTGTCGTATATTTTGAGCCAACCAACGAGCAAGTTTCATAAGAACTTGGTGGATTCGGGTCTGACTCTTGGCGCGGGACTCAGCTACTACACACAGAAATACACCGGTCCCATTTCCATCAGCGCTCAAGTCCCTCCGGACAAAGTCCCCGCGGCAATTCAGGCGATCCTGATGGAGCTGCCAAAAATGGTCGAACCCGATTATTTTTCGGATGAACAACTCACGAGCGCCAAGACGATACTGGCGATTGAGGACCTCTACAGCCGAGAGAAACTGAGTTCGTTCACCCACACCATCTCGTTTTGGTGGGCCACAGCTGGTCTCGATTATTATCTGAATTACATCGAAAATCTCCGTTCTGTGACGCGCGCAGACATCGTCAGGTACGTGAACACCTACCTGTTGAACAAGCCCTATATTCTTGGGGTTCTCGTCTCACCGGCCACACGTACGGAACTTGGTTTGACGCCAGAATCGTTGAAAATTATCACTGCCGCCGCGTCTTCCCAGCAGGTGAAATGATGACCATGCAACACGCCTTCAAATACTCTGCAGCTCTGCTTCTTGGGCTGACGTTCACTGTCTCTTGCTCTTCGCGGCCTGAACGCTTCGTCGAACCCATCGAGAGTGAGTCAACCGCGCAACCCGCCGCGTTGACTCCTGCGCAAAAGGGGATTCGAGACTTCCAGCCCATCAAATACATCGAGGCCGAGCCCGAGGTCGTCAATCTGGGCTCGTTGGGCATGACTCAGGCATTTCGAGTCGGCGCAGTCACGGTGATTCATCGCGCGACCCCGGCCAACAGCGTCGTTTCAGCCAATCTTTATATTGTGGGTGGTTCGGCAGACTTGACCACTGTCACATCCGGCATCGAAGAACTCGCAACCGCTGTCGCGGTTCAGGGCGGGTCGAACACGACTCCAAAAGACGCGTTCAACGGCCAATTGGACGCCATGGGCGCGTCGGTTTTCAACTTCAATGACCGCGACTTCACCGGTTACGGATTCAAGAGTGTCGTCGAGAATTTCGACGCGACCTGGAATCTTTTTACTCAAGCGGTTCTTGATCCAGCCATGCCCGTCGACGACGTGGAGTTGGCTCGAAATCAACAACTGGCCAATATCTCCGGCATTCTTGAGGACCCTGACCGTCAGCTATCCTACACAGCAAGCCGCTTATTCTTTGAAGGCCACCCCTACTTCAACCTTCAGATTGGCACCAAAGAATCCGTATCTTCGTTCACGCGAGACGACCTCTTGGCCTACCAGCGCGAGATGCTGCGTCCTGAACGAATGCTCCTGGTGGTCGTTGGAAATGTCAGCGCAGCGGACGTCGTGGAACGACTCAAGGCAACTTTTGGACGCATTGCGCCCTCGGGTGACAAGGAGATCGAACTGCCGAGCTTCACGTCAAAACCCGGCGTCGTCATCGCAGACCGCGACCTTCCTACGAACTACGTGCTCGGCTACTTCGAAGCGCCGGCGCCGGGCCGCTCCGACTACCCGGCCACTCTGGTGGCCCTCGAATACCTCAAAGACCGCCTTTTTGAGGAAGTTCGCACCAAGCGAAACCTCACTTACGCCGTGTCCGCAGGACTGTCGGAAAAACGCACCAATTTTGGTTATTTCTACGTCACCGCCACCGATCCGCAGACGACGATGGGAGTCATCTTCGACCAAATCGAAGAAATGAAACTCATCCAAATCTCAAAAACCGAACTCGACGAAGTCATCAACGTCTACCTGACCAACCACTATATGGCTTTGGAAACAAACGGTGGACAGGCCAACATGCTCGCTCAGGCGCAAATCGTGTCTGGGGATTGGCGATTGGCTGAGGCGTTTCTCGCGGAAATCCGTGAAGTCACTCCAGAAGACGTGCAAAATGCCGCACGTAAATACTTCCATGACTACCGTGTTGGTGTGGTGGGCCGTAGAGCGACCCTCAACGAGGCGATGTTCGCTCCGTGATGGAGGTTCTTCGCATAAGCGCGCGCCTTGGGGTCATCATTGCGCTCACCGTCGTTGCGTCCTGCAGCATGACGCGTCCGGTCGAGATCTGGACCGACAACGCCCTTGAGATTCGTAAACTTGAGGACCGCGAACAATTCGACGAAGCCGCTGAACGCTATGCCGTCTTGCTCCAAGACCCGCCCAGCGAGGACCTGCGCCGCTGGGTCGAATTCCGACAAGCCGAAATCCTTCGCGAAAAACAAGACTTCAGCGCGGCTTTGACCGCGTATGAGCGGATTTGGACCGCGACCAAGATTGACGAATGGGGCTCCCGAGCCATGTTTCAGAGCGCGATGCTGAATCAAAGCCTCGGAGAACATGACGAGTCCATGCGACTGCTGCTGAAAACCGTTTTCAAATATCCCAATGAAATCTCGGCAGAAAACGCTCTCCTCGAGATATATCAACGATTTGAGCCCACTCCGAATGCCTTGGACGGCATCCTTGGAGACATGGCGCCCTACCTCGCGCACACAATGCTGGCGGGAAATGTGCTGTTTTTGAAGGCACAGAATCAGGACAAAAACCTTCACGATATCGGTGCCGCCGCAAAGACTTACCGCACCATTTACATGGACTTCCCCGACGACGCGATCGCCGACGACGCCCTGTGGGAGATGACCGCCCTGTACCGACGAGTTGAGGATTGGAAGAGCGTGATTCAAAATCTGAGAGTGTTTGCCAACAACACCGAGAGCTCCTGGTTCATCGGCTCGTACGATTCCGAATTTGTAGACAACGCCATCTTTGAACTTGGCGAAATCAACATGCTTTTTGTGGGTGATTACGACGAAGCCGTCTATTGGTTTGAGCGGTTTGCCGACACCTATGACGACAGCCTACGAGCGCCCAAAGCCCTTTATTTCGCGGCCGAGGCGAGGCGTCTGCAGCACGCAGACCAACTTCATTTCGCCGCACTCAAAGACCTGATTCAGCGCTATCCTGAATCGAAATGGGCGGCCAAGGCTTCGGATCGACTGGGCAAAGCCGGGATGCAGCCATGATCGTCGTTGAAAACATCACAAAATACCATTCAGGGCGACCGGTGCTCGACAACGTGAGTCTCGAGATCGCTGACGGCTCTAATTTGGGCCTGATGGGACCTGGTGGCGCCGGAAAGAGCTTGCTCCTTAAGATCATCTGCGCACTTGTCCGCCCCGATCGAGGCAAAGTCTACATCGACGATGTAGACGTGTTGTCGCTCGACGAAATCGAACTTGCCCAGCTGCGCTTTCGAATCGGCATGTTATTTCAAAACTACGCGCTCTTTGACTTCATGAATGTTGCGGACAACATCGCCTTCCCCTTGCGCCAGGGCGAAAAACACACCGAAGCCGAGATCGAAGTTCTGGTAAAAGGAATCCTCGAGGAAGTCGGGCTTCCCGGAATCGGACACCAATTTCCAAACGAGTTGTCAGGCGGCATGAAGAAACGTGTGAGCTTTGCGCGCGCGGTACTGCCCGAGCCGCCGATCATGTTCTATGATGACCCGACAGCTGGGCTGGACCCCGTCACGAGTTCAAAGATCTTCCTCCTGCTCAAAGAAATGCGCGATAAACGTGGCGTCACCTCTGCGACGATTTCCCACGACATTCAGGGCATCAAGGATATCTGTGATAATTTCGCCCTGCTTGAGCGGGGAAAACTGATTTTTTTTGGTGATCGAGACGCGATCGAAGCTTCAGAAATCTCGATCGTTCGCCAGTTCTGGGACGGCTTCAGCTTGGATGAACTCGGATGAGCAACCCGGCACTACATAAAAGATTGATGAAAAAAGTCGGCGAGTCTTTCATGGCCAACGCCGAGCAGATTGGCGGTGGCGCGCTGCTGGTTTGGGAAATCATCGCACACTCGTTCCCTCCACGTTTGGACGGGCCTGAAACTTGGCGCAACCTCTACAGGGTGGGAGTCAAGAGCTTCCCCATCGTTGCGGTCACCGCAATCTTGGTCGGTGGAATCATGGTCATCCAGAGCGGAACCTACATCGAGCAGTACGGCGCCTACGGCCTGCTCGGTTGGGGGGCTGGATACAGCATCTTTCGCGAAGTCGGCCCCATCATGATTGGTTTGATGTTCAGTGGGCGTGTTGGCGCGAATAACACCGCAGAATTGGGCACGATGAAGGTCACAGACCAAATCGATGCCCTCAGAGCGCTCGCCATCGACCCCATTGGGTATCTGGTGATGCCTCGCGTCTTCACCATGATCGTAATGATGTTCGTGCTCGTGGTGGTTGGGGATTTTGTCGCGCTGCTTGGTGGAGCCATCACCAGCCGATACCTGCTGGGTGTCGACATGGAGCTCTTTGCGTGGAGCGTCATCACGTACATTGGCCTGCACGACTTCTTGCACGGCTTGTACAAGGCCGTGGCATTTGGGTTTGCCATTGCCGTAATCTCTTGCCATTTCGGCCTTGGCACCAAAGGCGGTGCGGTAGGCGTTGGCAAGGCTGTAAACTCCTCGGTGGTGGGAAGCGCCATCGCCATTTTTGTCATCGATTATTTCATCACTTACATCGACTCCTAAATGGCCAGCCAAACCACAGACTGGCGAGAAGCCATTTTTGCCCCGATCGGCGAACCGGTTCTGGAGATCTTTCACATTGTGAGAGGTATCGGAGCCACATTCGCGCTCACGCTCTACTACATCCTGAATGGCAAGAAACGGCGCGCCGCGATCTTCGAGCAGCTCTACGATATCGGCAATAATTCGGTTGTGTTCATCGGGGTCACGCTGGGCTTTCTGGGGATGATCCTGATCTACCTTGCCGGGTATCAGGCGATGCGCATCACGGGAGACCTTCAGCTTCTTGGCGCGCTTTTTCTTCAGCTCCTATTAAGAATTTTCGGGCCCACCATCACGGCCATGATGCTTGCCACCCGAGTGGGAAGCGGCATGGCGGCACAGATTGGCAGCATGGTGGTCACCGAACAGGTCGACGCTCTCAAGATGTGTGCGGCCCAACCCATCGAATACCTGGTTGTGCCGCGATTCTTGGCGTCGACTCTGATGAGCGTCGTACTCACGATCTTCGCGATTCTGGTCGCGTTTCTGGCCGGAGCCGCGGTCGCAAATACAGCCTTCAACGTCAATTTCAACACGTTTTGGAACCTCTCGTTCATCGGGTGGTTCGATGTCATCATCTGCCTGGTCAAAGCGTTGGCTTTTGGCATGGCGATTCCAATCATCGCCTGTCAGGCCGGCCTCGTGGTAACCGGCGGCAGCGAAGGCGTTGGCCGCGCGACCACATCGGCGGTCGTGCATTGCTCTTTGGCTGTCGTGATTTTGGATTTCATCATTTCAGGAGTTGGATTTGTCGTCCTTGGCTTTATCTAGGCTCCTTGCCCTCTGCTTCCTTTTGCTGTCGTCATCGGCCATCGCTTTCACCCCGCCTCGCGTGGGTCAGCAGTACTTGACCCTAGGCTTAACCAGCGAGCCAGGACTCCTGTTGGATGACTCGGCACCCGACGAAGCCGGTTTTTCGCAATCATCGGTCGTGTGGAGCCAACGAATTCGATTCGGACTTCAGCATGCCGTTCACACGAACTTCTACGCTGCCGCAGAATTCGAGCTCGGCGGCTCGTTCTTCAACGAACACACCGCGAATGCGAACGGAAAAGCAGCGAGCGAAAAGGCGTTTTCCTGGCAAGCTGGCCTGGTTGGGAGGTTCATTCCTGCCGGTGACTCCGGCGGGTTTCATTTTGGAGGTGGCCTTTCAGTCTTGCGGGTTTCCCTCGAAGAGTCGCCACTCCTGGTTTTGGGACTCGACCTCCGAACCGGCTGGTACCTTTGGCGAGGCGAATCGTTTGGCCTGCTCGAAATCGGCTACGTAACGCCCTTCATCCAAGGTCTATCGTATGGCACCGACTTCGGCGGGATGGCCGAACGAAAAAAACGCGAGTGGTCCCTCCATCGTGGTTTTGTTTCACTCAACGTGGGGTTCTAGTGGGACGGATTGAATTCAAAGGAATCCACAAGGCATTTGGCCCCAAGGTTGTGTTGGCGGGAGTCGACCTGGTCGTCGAGCCCGGAGAAGTGTTTTTTGTGATCGGGCAGTCCGGCGCTGGCAAAAGTGTCCTCGTCAAACAGCTCGTCGGCCTTATCCGACCTGACCAAGGCCGCATCTTTTTGGACGACGTCGACATCACCGATTTCACCGAAAAACAGCTCTACGACGTCAGAAAACGCTGCGCGATGGTCTTCCAGAACTCCACTCTCTTCGACTCCATGACCCTTCTCGAAAATGTGGCGTTGCCGATTCGGAAACACAAAGACGTCACAACCGCCGAAGCCAATCGCCTCGCGCTTGAAAAGCTCAAATTGGTCGGAATGGCCGAGTATCAGGATCGCTACCCGGCGGACTTTGGTGATGGGATGCGAAAGAAGGTCGCCATCGCACGCGCCCTGACGCTCGACCCCGAATATGTAATTTTTGATGAACCCACGACTGGAATCGACCCGATTTCAGCCGCGATGGTCGATAAATTGATTCGGCACCTTGCGGACCTCCACGGTGTGACAAGCATCGTAATTTCCCATGATTTACGGTCAATTTTCGGAATCGCCGACCGAATCGCCATGCTCTACAAAGGCAAACTCATCCTCGATGGCAGCCGCGAGACGTTCAAAAACTCGCAGGATCCCATCGTTCAACAGTTCATAACAGGAAACCCTGAAGGGCCGATGGACGTTTGAACCACTTGCCACTTCCAAGTCTTCGCGTACGTTGAGCCTGAGGTATTACCCATGCAAAAATCAGAAACATCGATTGAAGTCAAAGTTGGAGCACTCGTGCTCTTCGCGACAGTACTTCTGGTCACGTTCGTCCTCGTTCTGGGGGACTTTTCGTTCAGCGAGGGATTCTCGTTTGACGTCGAGTTCAACAACGCCGGCGGCTTGAAACCAGGCGCGGATGTCGCCATCGCCGGCATCAATGTCGGCAACGTCGACAAACTCCGATTTATTCAGAACGACAAAGTCAGCAAAGAGACCGGCGCTGTGGCCGTTCGAGCCACGCTCAAAATCGATGAGGAATACGCCGAAGCGGTCCGCGAGAACTCCGAGTTCTTTATCACCACCCGAGGGGTTCTGGGAGAACCCTATATCGAAGTTGTGACTAAGGATTTCGAGAAAGCCCCCATCAAGGCTGGCGCCCTACTCCGCGGCGTCGATCCTCCCCGCATGGACATCATCGTGGCGCGCGCCACCGAATTGCTCACGACGCTGAACGAGATTTTCGACGATCCTGAGATTCAGACCCGCGAGCTCATCACGAATACTGCGTCTTTGATGAAGTCATTGGATTCCCTCATCGTCGATAACCGACAAGACCTCGATGCCACCGTCGACAATGTCCGAGACACATCGTCTGAAGCTGCCAAACTGCTCACGGCGTTTAACGTGGCCGTGGACGACGGGACCGGCCTCAAGAGCACGCTCAACAGTGTTGAGCGCACAGCGCGCAATGCAGACGTCATCACCGCACGTGTGGGACGCGACATCGACCCCTTGATGAACGACGTTGGCAAGATTGCCGGCAGCGCCGAAGCCACCACGGCCTCGCTCGAACGCATCGTGGCCGGCAACGAAGGCAAAATTGGCGGCGCAATCGACGACCTTTCAGCGAGCTCAACTCGCCTGGCGACCATCACTCAAGATGCCGCAGACGTGGTCGGAGGCATCAAAAAAGGAGAAGGCACCGTCGGTGCCCTCATCCATGAACGAGAAATCTACGACGACCTGCGCGAGATGCTTCGCAACATCAAACAACGCCCTTGGAAGATCGTCTGGAAAGAATGACGACTTAGTGAGGATGGCGCCCGCCGGGTGGCGGAACGTTTGGCTGCAGGTTGTCCGGCAACCCGTGGTCATGCTGCCCTTCTAGCGCTGGCATGAGTTCTTTAGGAACCGGCTTGCCCTCACGAATCAAACGGTCACGCTCAATCTGCTTATCCAGCTCTTTTGCATTTACTTCCCATTGATTGCGATTGACCGGGTCTTTGGTCAACTTCGCTGCGTTCTTGTAGGCCTCAGAGGCCAATCTTGGCTGACCAAGGGCAGTTTCGTAATAGCGAGCCATCTCGGCATAAAGCGTTGACTTGAATCGCTCCGGCGGATTGAGGTCGATCGCCGCTTTGACCGCGGTTGAAGCCTCCGTCACCCGTCCGCCCATGTCGTACCCAAGCGCCAGTTGTTTGTGAGCGTCGAGGTAATTTGGAAAGAGGGCAATCGCCCGCTTCGCCGCTAATATGACCTCGGAATCCTGCTGGGTATTAGAGGCAAGTATTGCCATCATCCCCTGAATTCGTGCGTCGTTGGGACGCAAGCGTTCGGCGGTCAGAATGAGTTCCTTGGCGTCTCGAATGCTTCCAGCACGACGGAATGTCAGGGCGTGGTCATAAACGACATCGCCGCGGTACGGGAAAGCATCATGGGCCGCGGCATACTCGACGCCAGCGTCAGTAAATTTGGTACGAAGCATCAGGTGATCGGCAAGGCCGCGATGGTAATTGCTGACCGTAACCACCCCCGAAAAACCTAAGAGAACCAACCCGAGCGCAACCGGAACAAGTCCCGCAAAGAATTTCCCGCTCAAGCTCTTATGCTCGCCGCCAATCATTGTCGGCGCCGAAAGCCCCTTGAAGTTGTTCAACACCGCACCTTCTCGCACGAGCAAGGCCAATACAGGGAAAAACAAGACCGCTGATCCAGCAAGATCAAGGCCTGGGGTCCTGACTGAACATGCCAGAACAGCAGTGACAGATGCCGCCAATCCCCAATGCTCGATAATCCAGTTTTCGGATTCCTCGCGGGTGGCGAGCGAAGCCAAGGTGATGACAAAAACCGAACTCATCCATCCCAAGAAGAGCACGATCCCAATCAAACCGTACTCAGCCAGAAGTTGTGCAATCGAATTATGAGCCAGTTTGAACGCCGGGTATTGCTCGAACATCCGGGCAACAAAAGGATCCTCGGCTCGCGGGAATTCAGTCTGCATCGTCCACCAGGAGCCCGCCCCCTGACCACCAATGGGCGCATCCCGAAAGAGGTCGAACGCCACACCGGTGGTGTAATTCCACGCAGCTACGTCACGAATCTCCTCCGTTCTGCCAATCGCAAAATTCGTCGCGCGCGGCTTACCGCCCACCAATTGCTCCGTACGCACGATTTCGAACGTTGCCAGTGGCAGCCGGTTGGCGTCCGAAAACGTGTCCTCTGGCTGACCAAACATGGCCATCAACGCCACCAACACCGACACCGCAAAAAGAACTCCGAAAACAGGATACAAGAGCACGGCGCGAGCGGGTTTTTGCAGAATCACGACCACGATGGTTACGGCCAACACTGCCCCGAGTGCGATGAAAGCCAAGGTGGGCGACACGGTGAGGCCGAAATGAACGGCGCCAAGAATCAGCGCAATCACCAAGACAGCTTTGCGTGGTCCCGAGATTCGAATCGCTGCGCTCATCAGAAGAGGCAAGGCCCCCGCGTAAAACGGCGCCAAAAACTCTATAGAGTCAAACGCCCCTGGAGCTCCAATAGGATCCCAAACGACCGTCGTGAGACCGACGCCCGCAAAGTCCAAGAGCCCGACAATGCCCACTCCGAGCACAGCAACGGCGACCGCGAGCGCCAAATCCGCAAATTTGATTCCTCGCCCCGATGACGACAAAGCCAACAAAAACAACACTCCCCCGGCAACCCACGTCAACGCTCCACTCAGTCCGAGCATCGGTACCGGCGCATACGTCGCGGCGAAGAGCACAAATGCGCAAAACACATAGACGATGGTTGCCACACGTCCCGCATGGATGGTCACGGCCTTACTGCGCAGAACGTCCACGGCAAGAGCAATCGCCCCTAATCCACTGATCGCGAGCATCGCCGCCCATTTCACATCTTCGAAAGACGAAAACGCCGTGGCGAAAACCACCGGAACCACGGCCACCGCCAGTAATACCAGCCTATTCGCGATGCTGATTTTGTTTTGTTCTTGTTGGGCCATGGGGGTTACCACCTTAGTCTGAATTCGATGCCCGTTGTATTCTTCATGCCATGGATTGACAACCAATCACTGTTAGCTCGCGCACGACAACCCGATGGATGCGAATTCCATTCCTGATCAACGCATCGGTTGCGTTGACGGTGGTCCCAGTCACGTCGTAGATTCCGCTAAGCGAAAATCCATGGCGTTAAATGAGCACAACCACAGATTATAAGGGCGAGAGTAAGCCGCGGGACGCAAAAACCGCGACGCTGCTCTGTCTCATCTCACCCGGACTCGGCTTGATATACGTCGGCGAGTGGGCGCGAGGTCTGCTTGCTAACCTCGGTTTCGTGGCGCTCGTGGAAGGATTCATGTTGCTCTTCGCGGCGTTGAAGTTCTTCCCGCTGCTTCCCATCGTCGTGCTGTTCTTTTCCTGGGCCCTATTCGTCCTATTTGCGGCACGAAGCGCTCGAAATCGTATCGGGCCAAACGAGTACATTCTCAAACCCTACAACCATCCGCTGATGTACGGACTTTTTGCGCTCATCACGTTTTTTGCCCCGGTGTTGGCTACCCTGCAGTTCACCACTTCAGAGCTGGTGACCCCAATGACCGTGAATTCTGCCGGCATGATTCCCACGCTTCGTCCCGGAGACGTTGTTCTGATCGATCGAACCGCCTTCAAGAAGCGACTTCCGGCCCGCGGGGAGTTGATTGTCGCTGATAGCAACGACGCCCCCCTGCTGCTTCGCGCCATCGCTATCGCTGGGGACGCCGTGCGGTTTGAAGGAGACGTCGTCTTTGTGAACGAAGATTCCTTGCCCCGTCAGCCGATTCAATTGGATGGGAAATCCGAGGAAGTCATGCACGTGGTTGAATGGAACTCGGAGGCTCAGTATCCACTGGCGTTTTCGCCACGCGTCCATAATTACACCATGACCAGCATCGCGGGAGTGCCCGACCACATGGTGTTCGCGCTGTCGGATAACCGAAGCCTGGTCCCAGCCGACGGCGGCGTTGCCCAGACCCGAGACTCTCGAACTTTCGGGCCCGTAGATGCGGCTTCGTTGATGGGCAAGCCCCTTTTCATCGCATGGTCGACCGACCCGATCTCTGGGGACGTCCGATGGAATCGAATCGGGCTGCGAGTTCGTTGACCTATGGCATTTTCAAAGCGAAATCGCCGCATCGCGACTTACTTCGTGCGATACTGGCCAAGTTTCATCGTGGGGGCGATGTTTCTATTGGTGACCAATTATCTGGGGCTCCTCATTCCCGGACACATCGGCGACGCCATTTCGTCCATGCAGGCCAAGGGCGTAAATACTGATTCCGTGCTCGAAGCCTGCAAAGACCACGCGCTCGCCATCATCGTGTTTGCCGTGGGAGCCGGAATCGCACGAGTCGTGAGCCGCGTTCAGATCTTTAACGCCGGGCGCCTCATCGAGTTCGACGTTCGCAACGAACTCTACGATCGACTTACGCGTCTATCGCCGGCTTGGTTCAGCACGATGGCGACTGGCGACCTTACGAGCCGTGTCTCAAACGACGTGAACTTCATCCGATTGCTTTACGCGATCTCGTTCTTACACGTCGTGAACACGATCACCGCGTACTTTATCGCGCTTTCCAAGATGCTGCCCCTGGATTGGAAGCTAACGGTGATTTGCCTGGGTCCCTTCCCGGTCATCCTTTTTGCAGCACGCTTCATCATTCGCGCCCTCTTCAACCAGACAAAAATAGTCCAGGGTGAATTGTCGAACTTAAGCTCCCAGGTTCAACAAAACCTCTCGGGAATCGCGATTGTCCGGGCTTACGCCATGGAGAAGCGCGAAAAGGCCGAATTCGCGCTGATCAATGAGTCCTTTGTCCGAGCCAACATCAAGCTCATCACCATTCGTGGTGCGATGCAGGCGACGATGACCCTCTTGGCAGGAATTGGCACACTCGCCGTCCTCTATGTGGGCGCCCATCGCGTCGTCGACCAAACCCTGACCCTCGGGCAATTTGTGGAGTTCAACGGCTACGTGGTCGCGCTGGCCTTTCCTACCATTGGTCTAGGCTGGGTGTTTTCGGTGTGGAACCGAGGAGTTGCCGCGTTCGACCGCGTGCTCGATATCTTGGATGCACCGATCGACATTCCCGATCCCGAAGATGGGCGACGTTTGCCCAATCCCGAGGGGCCCAAAGGCAGCGTCGAGTTCACCGAAGTGTCATTCGGCTATTCCGACGATGAACCTGTCTTAAAGGACATCTCGCTGGCTATTCCAGCCGGTTCCACAGTCGCAATTGTCGGGCGCACCGGGTCAGGAAAAACCACTCTTGCCCGATTGATTTCACGTCTATGGGACCCCACCCACGGAAGCATTAAGATTGACGGCGAGAACCTCACCGCACTTGCTTTGCGAGAGATGCGCGCAGAAATCGGAGTTGTCCCCCAGGACCCATTCTTGTTTTCGATGAGCATCGAAAACAACGTCAGGTTCGGGCTCGATTCCCTTGAAAATGACACGACGATTCAACGAGACGCCCCACAACTTTCATTGGGGTCCGGCGAACCTTTAACGCGCCGCGAACAAGTCCTCCAAGCCCTCAAGATCGCCGGATTGGACGACGACCTCAAGACGCTCGCGAACGGCATCGATACGATGGTGGGTGAACGAGGCGTCACCTTGTCAGGTGGCCAGAAGCAGCGCGTCACCATCGCACGCGCTCTGATCATGGACCCGCGCATTCTCATCCTCGACGATGCCCTCGCAAGCGTCGACACCGCCACGGAAAATGTGATTCTCGACCATCTCGATCGAATCATGCAGGGCCGAACCTGCATCATCATCACTCACCGTTTCAACGCCTTGGCCCGAGTCGACCAGATTTTTGTCCTCGATGAAGGTCGAATCGTCGAAACCGGCACCCACGACCAGCTTCTCGAATCTGGCGGCGTCTATTCCGAGCTTTTCGAGCGACAGAAACTTGAAGCGGAGCTTGAGCTTTGAGCGACAACAAACGCACAGGCATGGGGTCAACGTTCAGTGAATCCGCGATTGCAGACATGTCCGAAGTCACGGTCGTTCGCAGACTCTGGAAGTATCTGCGCCCCTATCGAGGCATGTTTTTTCTGTCGTTGGTGCTGCTACCTGCCATCTCGGCCGTGGAGCTTTTGCAGCCCTATCTGCTCCAGATTGCCATCGACCAGTACATCGTCCCACGTGATCTCAGCGGGTTTCACCTGATTGTACTGGCTTTCGCAGGCTGCGTTTTTTCTCAAGGGATACTTCAATTCACACAAGTCTGGGTCATGCAGACTGCGGGGCAACGGGCATTGCGAGATCTCCGGCAGGCCGTGTTTGACCACGTCCAATCACTTTCGGTCGCGTTCTTCCAACGCCAACCTCTCGGCCGCCTCATGGCTCGTCTGACCACTGACATCGAGTCTTTGCAGGAAGCGCTGGCATCTGGAATGGTCACCATGATTGGCGACATTTTCACGCTGACCGCGATCGTCGTGATTTTGTTGTGGAAGGATTGGCGTTTTGCATTGGCAAGCTTCGTCGTCGTTCCTTTCCTGCTCGCGCTGACGGCCGTTTTTCGGCACTTCATGCGCAAAGCGTTTCGTGAGGTCCGCACCAAAGTCTCTCGCCTCTACTCGCATTTGCAGGAGAGCATCGCGGGCATGCAGGTGATTCAACTCTTCGTCCGCGAGACAATCAGTGGCAACGAATATCGGGAGATCAACGCCGAATACCGCGACGCGAACTTCATGGCCATTCGATTTGACGCCTTGCTTTATGCGGTGGTCGAGGCCGTCGGCAGCGTCACGGTTGGCGTGATCATTTGGTACGGCAGCGGCGCCGTGGTCCGTGATGTCGTGACCCTTGGCGTGCTCGTCGCGTTCATCGAATACATGCAAAAATTCTTCGTTCCGATTCGAGATCTCGCGCAGAAGTACAACTTTTTGCAGGCCGCAATCGTTGCAAGTGAACGCGTTTTCGAACTGCTCGACGAAACCGACCGCCTTCCAGTCGTCGCATCACCACTGACGCTCGACGAAGGTCCGCTTGAAATCGAATTCGATAATGTGTGTTTCTCTTACCTGCCTGATGAGCCCGTCCTCAAGAATATTTCGCTTCGGATTCGCCCTGCCGAAAAAATCGCTCTGGTGGGGCATACCGGCTCAGGCAAATCGACCATCATCCAGCTCTTGCTTCGCCTGCGAGACCCCGATTCGGGCGTCATCCGAGTCAACGGAATCGATGTCCGAGAGCTAGACCCAATCGCGTATAGGCGACATTTTGCAGTCGTGATGCAGGACTGTTTCCTCTTTCAGGGAACGATTCGTCAGAACATCACACTCGATGACCCCGAGGTCAGCGACGAAGCTGTGTTGGAGGCCGCAAGGAGCGTTCATGTCGAAAGGCTCGCTGCGCGTTACTCCGACGGGCTCGAACACCTTGTGGGTGAACGTGGTCAACACCTGAGCAGCGGCGAACGACAGCTGGTGTCCTTCGCACGCGCGGTGGCTCATCAGCCAGATATTTTGGTGTTGGACGAAGCCACTGCGAACATCGATTCCGAAACCGAAGCGCTGATTCAGGATGCTGTCGAATCCATGATGTCTCGCCAGACTTCGGTCGTTATCGCTCATCGCTTGTCGACCATTCAGAATGCGGACCGTATCATCGTCTTACATCGAGGTGAGATTCTGGAGGACGGCACGCACCAGCAGCTACTCGCGGCGGGTGGGCATTATGCGACCTTGCATCGATTGCAGTACCGCGAAGCTGGCTGAGCGGCTCTTTTCTGAAGTGGTAAATTAAATCGTGGGAAGAATTCTCTTACATCTCCTAATGGCGGCCTGGTTCTTCGGTGCCGTGCCGGAGTATGCGCATGCGGATCCTCCCGCGTGGTACGGCGCGGATATTCAAAGAGAACTGCCTCCAGTCGAGGTGTCTAGCGACCCATCGGAGCAGCTGGGAATCGGGCCCGCTGGCGAGTCCAGTGACGGCGATGACAAATACTCGGCCCCCGGCGACGATCCAGCCGCCAACAATGACTCACCCTACGACGATTCAGCCGACGACTCCGCCGCAAACGACGACTCAGCGCCCAACGACGCCCCGACCAACTCAGCCTACGACGACTCAGCCGCGAATGACGACTCAGCCTACGATTCAGCGCCCAACGACGACCCGACCAACTCAGCCTACGACGACTCAGCCTACGACGACTCAGCCTACGACGACTCAGCCTACGACGACTCAGCCTACGACGACTCAGCGCCCAACGACGAGTCAACCAACTCAGCCTATGACGACCCAGCCTACGAAGAAGACGACGACTCAACCTACGATGATGAGGAGCTTGACGACCTCGTGCCACGAAAAGGTATCGAGGGACCACGCCCACCAATCACAGACGTTGACCCTCCAGGCTGGCTGAAGGATTTCGAAGACTGGCTGAAATCGTTGGATGGCCCCGACCTTGACGTCATGCCGATTCTGAAAACATTAGGAATCGGCCTCTTGATCGTGCTCTGCTTGATCATTTTGGCGACTGTCTTCCGGCGATTTCGACGATTTCGTCTGCCGACGTCACCAGGGCCGACAAGAAATGCACTCGACGACCTTCGTGAGCGCACAGCCTCGGTTCCCCATCACGAACACGCCGTAGAATCGCGCTGGGAAGTCGCGATTCACGCACTCCTGCTGGACGCCCTTACCCAGCTATCGCCACGATTTGCGATCGTAGAATCCCCGCACATCACCTGCCGCGAAATCGCTGCGCATATCGAAACCGGGCATGGCCCCCTCACTGAGTTGGTTGGCATCTCAGAATCTTGTGTCTTTGCCCTGATTGTAGCGACCGAGGATCAATACCTTCGGGCTATTGCGCTTCATGGCCAGATCATTTTGGGGGAAAAATGAACTGGAAGATTCGAGCCTATCGCGCGGCGATTGTCGCCGGCATTATTTCGCTCGCCGCCACGATGGTGTGGTTCTTTTTCGGTGACCGGTTCTCTATCACGCGCAGTTCTGGAAACGATTCCTACAGCGTGTCAGCCCTTGGACACCAAGGCTTCACGCGGAATCTGAAAAATGGCGGAATCAACGTCCGAATCAGCACCCATACCACCGAAGTCGTTGGCTCCGACGCTGGTCTTGTCTTGGTCTTGGAACCCTATTTATCCTCCCGTAACCGCATCGGACTTGACGCTTTTGATCGAATCAACGAGCTCAAAACGCCTGTTTTGGTGGCCATACCCAAGCGCTGGGGCTCTCCGGCGGACGTGCGAAACCCACATATTTCAAGGCATGGGCTTGAAACCCTCGAAGACTCGCAATGGGCCGCAGACGCGTTCGACCAAGCGTTGGTGCTAAAACGCGTCGTCTCGACAACATGTCGAAACCAGGATGGCGACGAGTTCGAGATTCAAGATGCACAATTACTCGATATCGCGTGGGGCGAGCCCATCATCGCGTGTGACGACGGCGTGCTGGTGGCTAGAAACAGCGCAGGTCTCGTTCGTTGGGTGGTCAGTGACCCCGACATCTTTTCGAATTTTCGGCAGGACGAGCCCATAATCGCAGCGCTGTCTCGGCGCCTCATTCGTGACGCCGCTGGAGCAACCGCAAAAGTTGTCATCGATGAGACCACGCACGGCCACATTCATCCGCCAACCATTGGCAGATTCCTGACTTCATGGCCGATGACCCCACTGACCGGGCAACTCGCGCTGATCTTTTTGGTCTTCGCCTGGATGGCATTGGTGCGACTCGGCAAACCCAAGTCCGCAAATCTGGATCTGCCTCTCGGCAAAGAGGCAATGATCCAAAACGCGGCTGAACTCATGGCGTTTGGCGGCCACTCTGGCCACATGATTTCTCGATACGTCCGCGCAAATGTCTTCGACCTCTGCGCCAAACTTCACGCGCCCGCTGCAGATTTTGACCTCCAAGTTAAATGGCTGCAGGACCGCATCGATGCGCGTGGAATCCAAACAGACCTCGCCAATATCGTTGATCGGGCCGAAACGCTCGCGTTTGCTCGTGGGCCCACGCTGGATCGACAAATTCTGAGTCTGGCCAAAGAGACCTACATACTTCGACAGGAATTGCTTCATGAGTGAGTGGACCCCAGAACAAATTCAACACACGGTCGGACAGCTTCGTGACGAGGTCAGCCGAATCGTGGTGGGCCAGACATCGGCGATCGACCTGATGCTCATCGCCCTACTCTCTCAAGGCCATGTCCTCCTCGAAGGCGTGCCTGGAACGGGAAAAACGTTGCTCGCTCGAACGTTTGCACGCCTGCTGGACCTCAAATTTGGCAGAATCCAATTCACGCCTGACTTGATGCCCGGTGATTTGATTGGCTCCAATCTCTTCGACTTCCAGACCAGCTCTTTCACACTCGTAAAAGGCCCAATTTTTGCGGAACTCTTGCTGGCCGACGAAATCAATCGCACGCCGCCAAAGACCCAATCGGCTTTGCTCGAGGCGATGCAGGAGCGTCGCGTGACCTTGGACGGCACCTCCCATCATCTGGGAGCCGGATTCATGGTCGTGGCGACCCAGAACCCCATCGAACAAGAAGGAACCTACCCGTTGCCCGAGGCTCAACTCGACCGTTTCCTGTTTCGGGTCAAAGTGACCTACCCCACACGGGAGCTGGAGGTCGCAATGGTTCGACAACACGGACATCAGAGCATTGGTACGGACCTCGATAGCCTGAATGTCTTGCCACTCCTCAATCTGTCCCAGATTCAGGCGATGCGCACAGTGGTGTCTGCCATCACCATCGCCGACCCAATCATCCATTACATCGTCGATCTTGTTCGGGAGACGCGGCAGAATTCGGCGCTGCTTTCGGGGGCCAGCCCGCGAGCCGCAAATATGCTCGCAGCCGCTTCAAGGGCCAATGCTGCGCTGAACGGTCGGTCCTATGTGGTCCCCGATGACATCAAGGCCCTGCTGGTTCCCTGCTTGGAGCATCGACTGGTACTTTCGCCTTCCGCCGAAATCGAAGGCACGACCGGAGTCGAGGTGCTGAAACGAATCTCGGAACGAATCCCGGTACCCAGATGATTCGTCCGACTCCTCGATTGGCAAAGGCCATGTTCGCCCTGTTGCCCGTTGCTGTGGCGATCGCCTTTGTGCCTACCGTCTGGCCACTTTGGGCGGCAGCGCTGCTGGGTCTTTGCGTCCTGGCTGTGGCGGATTGGGGAATGACATTGCCGCGAGCTCAAATGGATGTCTCGCTGAAGGTGCCAAAGCTCGCGTATTTTGGCGACCCCCTTCAAGCAGCGGTTTCCATACCCAATCTTCCAAATCGAACCTCGTTGGAGCTAAATCTTGAACTCCAGGGCGCTGCAGAAGCCCCCTCGGTGAAACATCAAGTGTCAGGACCCGAGCGTGTATGGCAGATTCCAATCTCCGCTGAGCGACGAGGCAAAATTGATGTCTTGGGACTTTGGCTCGGGTGGACTGGACCACTTGGGCTGGTGCAATCCATCGCCTTCGAAAGCCAACCTCAGGAATGTGCCGTCGTCCCCAACGTTTCGGCCGTGCAACGCGCAGCCCTGCGACTCTCGACCCACCACACCTTTCTGACAGGCGTCAAAACACGTCGGAATATGGGAGACGGCTCCGAATTCGAGTCCCTGCGCTCGTACCTGCCCGGACTCGATCACCGAATGATCGATTGGAAGGCGTCGGCCAAACACCGAAAATTGCTGTGGCGTGAACATCGGACGGAACGCAATCACCGTATCGTCTTGGCGTTTGACACGGGCCGCCTCATGAGTGAACCGCTAAATGGCATGCCGCGCCTCGACCACGCCATCAACACGGGTATGCTTTTGGCGTACCTTGCCCTGCGCACCGGAGACCAAGTCGGACTGCTGACTTTCGACAGTGAAATACGAACCTTCGTGCCACCATCGGCAGGCGTGAAGACTTTGCCAACGCTGATGCACGCAGCCGCTGGCACCGAGTACACGTGGAGAGAGTCGAATTTCACTCTCGCAATCTCCGAGCTCGGACGCAGACTCACGCGCAGAAGTGTCGTTGTCATCATGACCGACTTTGTCGACCCAATTTCAGCAGAATTGATGGTGGAAAACCTCGATCATCTCGCTCGACGTCACCTGGTCATCTTCGTATCTCTTCGCGACCCAGCCTTGACCGAAATCGTTCGATTCGAACCGACGTCGGTCAACGACGTAAACAGGAGTGTGGTCGCAAACGACTTGCTCCAAGACCGCGAACAGGTTCTCACGACGTTGCGACGCAAGGGAATCCACTGCATCGATACGGCTCCGCAGGATATGTCGATCCAACTGCTGAACAAATATCTCGATATCCAGCGCAGGGAGCTCGTATGACTCAACCCAGAAGCACGAGATTTCGAAAAGATCGGCAAAAGATCTGGTTTGAACTTGAAGCGTCCATTCTGAAGGCAGAAGCCGAAGGCCTTTCAGGCCTTACCCCCGACGAACTTGCACGCCTTCCAATGCTCTACCGTTCAACGCTTTCGGCCCTAAATATCGCGAGAGAAATCTCGCTCGATGTGGCGCTCTTGAAGTATCTGGAGTCGTTGTCGGGACGCGCGTTCATCATGATCTATGGAACCCGAAAGACGTTCCTACGACTTACTTGGGAGTTTTTCTCATACGAGTTCCCGCAGTCGGTTCGAAATGCGAGCCCTTACCTCGCCATCGCCACACTCATCACAGGGTGCGGCATCGCACTGGCGATGCACCTGGTGGCAGTCGACCCATCTCAATATTACGCCTTCGTTCCCGTCGAAATGGCAGGTGGAAGAAACCCTGCGGCAACGACCGAATCGCTGAGGGCCGCGCTTTACGACGACGGTGGCGGCGACGCGGACTCCCTGGCTGTCTTTTCGAGTTTCCTGGCGACGCATAACGCGAAAATCGGGATCACGTGTTTTTCATTGGGCGTCGCCTTCGCAGTGCCCGTCATTTACCTGCTCTTCTATAATGGCTTGGTCTTCGGTGCGTTCGTCGGCCTCTACGCCTCACGTGGACTGACTCTCGAAGTCCTCGCATGGATTCTCCCTCATGGAGTTACAGAGTTGCTCGCGGTTCTACTTTGCGGTGCCGCGGGCCTGTGTCTGGGCAAATCGGCCGCGTTCCCCGGCGAAATTTCGCGATGGGATAATGTCAAAATCCAAATGCGTAGAGTCGGACCGATGGTTATCGGGGCCGTAATCATGTTTTTCATCGCAGCGGTGATCGAGGGCTTTTTCCGCCAAATGGTCCAATCCATCGACCTGAGATGGCTGGTGGCGAGCGGGACCGCGATTTTTTGGCTCTACTACTTCGGCTTCGTAGGTCGACGATGAGCCAATTTCCAATTCGAACTCCCGAAGGCGTAGTGCTCGAGTTTCACCTCGCCGGCATCGAGCTCAGGCTCATGGCGTTCGTGCTCGATATGATGATCGTGTTTGGGGTCAACATTCTGGTCGGAGTTTTCGTCCTGATCGGCATTTTCACCTTTGAATTCACGGGCTGGCTCAGCGCCGCCTACATGGCCTTCTTCTTTCTTTTCCGCCTTCTCTATTTCATCGTCCTTGAGATGCGCGGTCGCGGACAGACGCCAGGTAAAAAGGTGATGGGGATTCGTGTCGTGGATTCCCACGGAACCCCACTGACCGGGTCAGCCACATTTTTGAGAAATGTCAGCCGAGACGTCGAACTGTTTTTGCCGCTCGTTGTCGTTCTGGCTCCCGAAGCACTCCTGCCCGGCGCGCCCTGGTGGTTTATGATTTTCCCGCTCGTCTGGGTTGTGCTCTTGGGAGTCTTTCCGCTCTTCTCTCCCCTAAATCTTCGGCCCGGAGACATCATCGCGGGTACCGTGGTGGTGATGCAGCCACGACTTGAGCTTAGGGACGATTTGTTCAAGACCTCCGCCGCACCAGCTTTTTCACTGAGCGCAGGCCAGCTTGAGATGTACGGAATTCAGGAACTTCAACTCCTCGAAAAAATCTTACGCGACTTCCCAACCCCACAAACTCTCCAAGCGCTGGCCGCGAAGATTGCAACAAAGCTGGATATCCCTGAGGCCAACTGGGTAGACAACCCTGAGTCATTTCTAAAATTCATCTATGCTCAACTTCGAGCACACCACGAACAACGTATACTGTTTGGTGACAGACAACTCGAAAAACGCGAAGGCCATTACGACCGGAACTCAGATGCTTAAGTGCCCAACCTGTCAAAAAGACCTGATTCAACACATCATCGAAGACGTCGTCGTTGACGAATGCGAGCGCTGCGGCGGAATCTGGTTCGATGATGGTGAATTGGACTCACTTTCACCAACCCAGCTTGAAGCCGAGGCCCGAGACCAAGCGGACTTCAGCGACGACCTGCTCGCGTGCCCGGCGGATTCCAATCCGCTGCTGCAGGCAACCCTGGACGGCGTCACGTTCCACACATGCATGGCCTGTAATGGTTTGTGGTTGGATGGTTTGAGCGTGAACGTTTTGTTGGGAGTTCTGCCGCAAAGCCCTGATGAACACCAAGCCCAGGACGTAACTTGTGCAGGCTGCGGCAAACGCACACCGCGCGAGAAGACTGCCTTCCGATTCGACAGCCATTGGTGTGAAGAATGTGTCATCGCTGGAGACTACCCAGGAGGCACAGGAAAAACGCTCGCCAAACAGAGAGCAGAAATGGTGCTCAGTCTGGGCCGCGAAACCCAACGCCTTCACGCTGCGAAAACGAACAACGCCGGACTCAAGACACTAAACAAACCCGTAACCATGGGCTCTCGCGGTTTACACGTCCAGTTTGGGTTACTCGGATGGATCGCTCGCAAAATCCGCGGCTGAACGGCACTAAGTCTCGCATGGCTTCCAACCGCGAAAACCGATTCCGCCTCGGCTTTATCGTTCTCAGAAAACTTCATATCTGGGCGGCATGCCAAGTAGATGGTCGGTAGCTCGTCGTTACGACGTCCATTTGAATCGGAATCGCTTGGCAAGCGTTAACCAGCTACCGCACAGCGGGGTCTCTATCCTGACGGATCCCGAATGAAAGCCTATTGTTCTTTGGGTTCCTCGCAGCGACCGAGAGTCGAAGCGGACAAGCGGCACGCCACCCAACTCGTCTTAAAGTCCACACGGGCAAGAGCCACACGAACCAATCTCTACGCAGCGTCCCAAAGATGAAGCAGGAAAGACGCCCGCGAACCCATCTTTGGCAAAAAGGCAGCAAACCCAAGAAACGACAAAACCCAGCCGAAGCTGGGTCTATCTTGAATGAAAGCGACCGCCGTACCACGCGCACTGTTTTGTTGAGGTGAGCGACCGAGGTGCAGCGATCGAGGTGCAGCGACCGAGGCAGCGACCGATGTGCAGCGACCGATGTGAAGCGACCGAGAGTCGAAGCGGGCAAAATGCCCACGAACGAATCTCTACGCAGGGGCCCAAGGATGAAGCAGGCAAGACGCCCGCGAACCCATCTTTGGCAAAAAGGCAGCAAACCCAAGAAACGACAAAACCCAGCCGAAGCTGGGTTTTGTCTTAAAAATTGGTTGGCAACGACCTACTCTCCCACAACCTTACGATTGCAGTACCATCGGCGCTGAGGAGCTTAGCTTCCGAGTTCGAGATGGGATCGGGCGGACCCTCCTCG